>WNGM01000335.1_pt1 | contig 64701 bp, 64 predicted proteins | sample 5400571 | NCBI WGS metagenome assembly WNGM01 (sample SAMN13153378, study PRJNA577476) | soil metagenome | isolation source: 100 cm soil or saprolite under Garry oak tree replicate 2 | place: USA:California | collected 2016-06-15
CCCGACTTGCAGTTAACTCCCGCCAACACCCGTACCATCGCCGAGATCTGTGTGCGCCTGGATGGGTTGCCGCTCGCCATCGAACTGGCAGCGGCACGCATCAAACTCCTTTCCCCACAGGCACTCCTGGCACGTTTAGGACATCGCTTGCAGGTGCTGACCAGCGGAGCACGCGATGTTCCCGTCCGGCAGCAAACCCTGCGCAACACGCTGGCATGGAGCTATGATCTGCTGGATGCTCAGGAGCAACGGCTCTTCCGGCGGCTCTCCGTCTTTGTCGGCGGCTACACATTGACGGCGGTGGAGGGGCTCTATACGGCACTCGGTGAGATGCCAGCACATGTGCTGGACGGGGTGGCCTCACTCATGGATAAGAGCTTGCTGCGCCAGGTGGAGCAAGAGGGCGAGGAGCCATGCCTGCTGATGCTGGCGACCATCCGCGAGTTTGGGCATGAGGCTCTTGCAGCAGATGGGGAGATGGAGAGCATCCGGTGGGCGCATGCGAACTACTACCTAACCTTGGCGGAAGAGGCCGAGTTGGAACTCGTAGGTCCACAGGGGGCCAGGTGGTTGGACCGCTTGGAGCGAGAGCATGACAACCTGCGAGAGGCGCTCTCGTGGTCCTTAGAGCAAGTTGGGGATGCGGGCACCGGCGAAGACGAATGCAGCAGGGAGATCGCCTTGCGGCTTGCGGGAGCGCTGCGGGAATTCTGGAGAGTCCGTGGTCACCTCAGTGAGGGGCGCACCTTCCTGGAGCGCGCACTGGCGGCACGTGAGGAAAGCGAGGCATTTGTGCGGGCCAAGGCGCTTCTCGCTGCGGCTACCCTGACCTACGTCCAGGGCGAGTATGAACGCGCAGAGACGCTGTGTCAGGAGAGCCTGGCACTCTACCGGGAACTCGAAGACCAACCAGGCATCGCACACTCCCTCCATGAACTGGGGCTCGTGGCCTCGACGAGAGGTGATACAGCAACAGCGCGCTCCCTGTTGGCGGAATCTCTGGCACTTGCCAGAGCAGTGGACGATGAGCAACTCACGGCCTGGGTGCTCCTTCATCAGGGACAGGTGGAGAGCAGCCAGGGGGAATATGGTAAGGCACGTGCCCTGTTCGAGGAGAGCCTGGCGATACACCGGAGGTGGCAGAACAAGCGGCTGATCGCTCAAACGCTCTCGCAGTTGGCCCAGGTGCTCTTGGTCTCAGGGCGTGATCAGGCGCAAGTGCCTTCTCTGCTCGAGGAATGTCTTGCCGTCTCCAGGGAGATCGGGTTCACACAGGGCATCGCCGCTGCGTTCGGGCTCGCAGGGCAGGTCGCACTTGGACAGGGCGACCTGGTCATGGCACGCTCTCTGGCAGAAGAGAGTGTCAAGCTCTATAAAGAGATGGGACACTGGCACGGCACGGCCGAGTCGCTGGCAGTGTCAGGCAAGGTGCTTGCCGCTCAGGGCGATCTTACAGCCGCGCGCAGGCAGTATGAAGAGAGCCTGGCGATCTCGGGTGAGGTGGGCGAGCAGAGGGTGATCGCCGCATGCCTGGTAGGATTGGGCGAGGTCGTGGCGGCACAGCACAAGCTCGCCTGGGCAGCACAGCTCTGGGGAACAGCGGATGCCTTACGCGACGCGCTTGGCGTATCGATCCTACCCATCGAACTTGCTGACTATGAGCGCTCGCTCTCGGCGGCACGAGTCCATCTGGGAGACCGAGCCTTCGCTGTTGCCTGGGCCCAGGGACGCGCCATGACCCCCCAGCAGGCACTGGCCGCACAGGGACACAAGCCCACCCCAACGCCAACTACGGCAATGACCCCATCAACCTATCCGGCTGGGCTGACGGCGCGGGAAGTGGAGGTGTTGCGCCTGCTGGCAGGGGGCTTGACCAACCAGCAGGTCGCCGGCAAGCTGGTGCTCAGTCCCCGCACCGTGCATGCCCATATCAGTTCCATCTACAGCAAGCTGGCCGTGACCTCGCGTAGTGCCGCCACCCGCTATGCCATCGAGCACCACCTCGCCTGAGGCAGGCAGCCACCAGTGTCACCCCTACAGTCACAATTGGCTAATTTCAAATTCGTTTGATCCCTGTGCATTTGGCTGCTTTTTACCACTATCACATGCCCTCTGTTGCTCTACACACCATGAACATCTCCAGGAATAGAAGAGCCGGTGATGGCGGCTGGTGCTAAGTCGGAGATCACGAACTCTGCAACGGTTTGTCCGAGTTGGGAACCTACCTGGACCTCGATCCGCGTGTGCTGCCCCGCGTAGATGCGGCTTAGACCAGCCTCCGTCGTAACGTCGCTATAGCTGGTAAAGGTCCGAACGACGCCTGGCAGCACATCGGAGGTCAGACGGATGTGATCCTGGTTCCCGAAGAAGGCGGACAGCACAACTGCTCCGTCTCCACTAATCACTCCATGTGCGGACGGGTAAGAAGGATCAAGTGCGGTGGCGGCGAGCGGCGTCCAGGTCGGGTCGCCGACTACTGCCGGATTCCCGCCCGTCTTGGCCAGGCGGATGGCCGTGACGGGTCTCCAGAGCTGGTAGAAGTACTTGGCGTCATAGAAGGCGATGGTGCTGTCGGCGAAGGACAGGTTGAGCACCGCAAACAGGCGCGCGGTGGTCTCCAGGTTCGTGTGGTGGGCGAGAGCCGCGTTCTCGGCGATCTCATTCCAGGTGTTCCAGATTGGTCCCGCCCAGAATTTGGCGATCACGGTCTGGTCGGCTGTCCGCGTCGTGCTGGTGTTTTGACCCAGGCTCTTCACCTCGTTCAGGGCTTGTATATACGCTTGACTAGTCACTGCCGGAGGTGTCCCGGACGGAACTGCGCCCCATTGTTCAGCACAAAGGGAGTGACGTTCCCCCAGGTGGTGAACACGGGTGCCGCGAACTTTGGCGGTGTAAGCTGATAGTTGCCCGGCTGGTTGCCCGGCACGAAAGGCGATGCCTTGTCAGCGGAACCGTCAGTAGCGCGCGTAGCGAGCAAACGTGTGGCGACGGTCTGTCCGACCTGGATGCCCTGCTGTTTCCCTGCTCCACTTGGGATCGTGGCGAGTTCACCGGCAAGCTGCGCATCGAGTGCCGCCTTCCATTTGGGGTAGAGCGCCACCAGGGCATCATGACCAGCCTGGGCTGCTGCTGCATCAGCCCGTGCACCGCTTGGAGCAGCTACCGAGAAGAGATACGCAGGCGCATCCCCGGTGATGGAGACGACAGCATCGTAGATCGCCGCGTGCAGGATGGCATAGCTACGTGTCGGGTGAATGGTGGCTGGCTGAGCGCCGGGTGTCTTGACGATCTTGAGCAGTTCCTTATTCCAGGCGATGACGAAGGTGCCAGAGGCATCGACGCCGTTGGTGGCGGTGCCTCTGGCCTTGGTCGTCAGTACAGGTGTCAGGAGCAAGGTGGCGACCACTGACACGACCACTAGGACCAGGCCGAGGGAGCTGGCCAGGATCCACGTCTTCTTCTTCATCGCTGCGAGCTCCTTCCGACTGACTCATTCCTGAGGGAGAGGATTGTCACCGTATTCATCAAAAACCTCATGTAATAGTTACTCCTTCTTTACTTGGTCATCTGTGACCAGGGGGTGATGTTGCGTTCGTTGCAAGAAACGTTCTTACAAGGGACACATGACATCATCAGAAAAGACTTCTGTACGACTCATGGTCACAAGATATATAGCAGTGGTGTAGGCAGGAAACATCGTCAGAATCGTGTAATTCTCACATCGTGTTGCCCTGACATCGCCTAGACAAAATTACCTATTTCTGTGGACAAGTTCATTGAGCTCTCTATAAGGCATTCATAGAGCCTCTGAACGGCTCTACCGCACCAGTAGCAACAGACCCAACTAGCTAGCACACGAAGAGGAGTTCTAATAGCCATACCCACCACTTGTTGATCCGCCTCCCTGTACAGCCAGATTGGGTGTGACCACGAACCACATGCCGAAAAGGCCCTCGCCATTGGTCTGACCGGGGGCAGTGTCTCCAGAGAAGGTGTAGAGCGGATGGCCGTTATACTCGATCTGGGTCCCGTTTGCATCCATTTGGACGCTCAGTTTCCCGGCGAGAGGAGTCGAGCTGCTAGGTTCACCTGAACCTGTGAAGAGCAGGGGATGCCACAACTGAGCACAACTGCTAGAGCAGGTTGACTGCGTCGCTGAGTCAAGGGTGTAGTAGTACAGGGTCTTGCCTTGTGCATCGGTCAGCACCATCTCCGACTGACCTTTGACGGTGACGTTTGCCGTTTGAATCACGGGGGAGGAACTGCCACCGCCATAAGGGCTCCCCCCGGTCGTGGTGGAGCTACCACAGGCTGCGATAAACATTGTGATGAATAAGCCAAAAGCAATCACCAAAGAGCGTTTGAGAAACATTGCATATTCTCCCTCAATGTATCTACTAGGCGAAGATTGAAAGACGGTTGGAAACGAGGCTCGCCTCTAGTGCTTCGCACTCATCCAACCGAAACGAACGTATTGGAACAAAAGTCCCTTCGCTGACGAGTGATCTCATCAGAACTCCCATCTCGAGCTTACATTCGCAGCCGGTTACACCCTCTTAGTGGTGCATTCGCTGTCGTTTCGCTGCTTCTCCTGGAACCAGGCGAAGAGCTCGCTCAGCCCTGATCCCCTGGCCGTAACGAGCCCTTCCCAGCAAGCGTTATCGACCTGGGCGCCGCTGCATGAGCTGGCTCACGACCAGGATCACGCTTGCGACAGCCAGGAAGAGCCCGGTGTCAATCGAACCGCCAAAGGCAACGCTGGGTATGAACCATGGTGCCGGCAGGCCATCTAGGAAGAAGTAGCTGACACCGAGCAGTCCCGCGCCAATAGCCGCAAGAGGTGCCAGTCTCGCGAGGAGCCGGTCACCGAACACGAACATCGTCGCGCTCCTGCCGCTGAGGTAGCGCCCTACCAGAGGGCGAAGCAGCGTCACCAGACCGGTGGCCATGAGCCCCAGGCCGGCGAGTGTCTCGCCCAACTCAATGAGGTAGCCGAAGAGCACGGCATGAGGCGCGACGAGTCCCTGCAAGAGGGCGGCGAAGAAGCCGACCAGGTGGCCACCACTGACCAAGGTGACAAGCATCCCACCGAGCTGGGCGGGGAACGCTCCCAGGAGGAGCTTATCTCCACCGGCGAGCAGCCACTCGTAGCCGATGAGGAGCTGGAAGCCAGCGAGCGCAATGTTCGGGATGTGGGTGTCAATGGCCCTGCTGTCGTTTGGTACAGGGCGCAGATGAGGTCGTCCTGGAAGATGAAGAGGAAGTCTGTGCTGAACATCTGGTGCAGCTGGTCGAGCCTCAACTTGAGGCTTAGGTTGAGTGATCATAGGTGTCTCCTGTAGGGAGCCTGCCACAAACCTTAGCTGTGGCACGCGCTCTCTTCTGTAGTGTGCTGCGCCTGTGTCGTTTGATATGGCAGAGAGATGGCGCATGGTGTCGCCCTGACATGAGGTACACTTCTGCTTTCCCTATAAGGGAAAGATGTAAGCGAACGAGCGATATCCATCAATGAGAGCTAGAGAAGACTGCTCGCTACTTGCCTCAACAGAAAAAATACCTCGTTCGCAACAGGAGCGCATCGACTGATTCATCTAATTCCTTCTCCGCATTGCTCTCTTAACCCCTAGACAGAACTATCTAGCTGTTGCAATGGTGGGGCCTTTCGCCTTTGGGAATCGTGAGGAGGCAGTGAGGCTCAAGCTGAACCTTGAGTTGCACCAGTATGCACTACTGTAACCTCTGGCGACTATACCTGTGGAAGGACGATACGACATAGCGTTCTTCAGTAGAAGTCCCTGGTATCAGATCGCAAAATCGCTTCAAGCAGCCATTATGCTACTGGTTACCACTTTGACAATGCTATCAGGTAGGTGATTCTTTCGCCTCCCTCCAGAAGCTTCCTCACTAGCTTCCGTAGAAAAGAGATCAACACAACCCATTAGCGTAAAAGTAATAGGAGAAACCAACATCATGAAAAAGCTCATAGCAATCTTTGTAGCACTGGGCCTGCTTACTGTTCTGACCGCGGCGTCGTGCGGCGGTTCCGGTGGCGGCGCGGGCGGGGGCCCGAGCGTGCACATGGGCGAGACAACCTTCCTTCAACCGTCTGTCACGATCAGCAAGGGCAGCAGCCTCAACCTCATCGATGATGTTCCCGTCTTACACATTATTGGCAATGGCTCCTGGGTGAATAACGTCACGAAACCAGCCATAGAACCTGGAGCACCGGTCGTCAACAACGTGCAGATCAGCTCTGCCGGTCAAAGTATCACCGTTGGACCATTCAACACCGCCGGCACCTATCATCTCTACTGTAGCGTCCATCTGAATATGAACTTGACCGTCATCGTCCAGTAAGAGTGCGATTGAGCATGCCCAAGCCTGCTTCATCGCACCCTGTCAGCACTTAACCTTTTGTCGAAAGGTGTGAGAGGACAAAAGCCGAGCAGGAATTACATGATTCTATCGATGTATTCCTACTCGCATTCAGGTATACCTCTTGTCAGTAGAGGCGCATGCTCTTGCTCCATCTTGTACGAACCGCATTGAATACTCTAGATCAGTTCTGGACGAAAGAAGGGAAGCATCGATGCACCAGCCATTTTCTCTGCCTGCTGGCAATCGCGTCAAGAACCGTCGGCAAGCTTATGCGTTGCTCCTGCTCGGGGTCGTCTTCCTGTTCATTGCCTGGCTGGGCATTTTAAATCCTTATGCAGTAGGGGTGGTGCTCTTTGGTCTTGGTATGCTGGCAGTTGCCCCGCTCAACCCCAGGCGCTATCTCTCGGCAGGTTGGTTGACGACCTCGCTAGGAGTGGCAACCTTCCTCATGTTTCGAAACTATATTCCGGCCAGCCTGGTCCTGACCGCCCATCTTCTTGCCATTGGACTGGGGCTGCTCGGCATTGCATGGATGGCTCAGCGCGGCTACACAAGCAGAGGAGAACTGACACCAGGACTCTTCGTTGTAGGTGTGGGAGTCACCGAATTTTTGCAAGCAGCACATCTCACTCCTTCTCCCCTGGTTCCTTTCGCGCTTTCCCTCTGGCTGCCTGGGTCGGGCCTCTTTGTGCTTGGACTGGTTGCTCTGGTGACGAGCGGAAGCATATCTATCAACGCAGAGCGCCACCAGGCGGACCATGTTCACTCTGGAAAGGCACCTCTAGATCCTGCGAGGGACTGCACCAGGCCCTGACATTGCTTACTTCACGTGAACGGACGGTCATCATCCTGCGCTACGGCATCGGTGATGATGGCCTTGCTCTTGCCTTCGCTCTGGTTGCACATCCCCAACTTTTTCAAGCGTGTTGTGGCTGAGTATCTTCTGGCTCCTGTTGTTGGATCCGCCTCGCTACCTGCAGCCATATCATCTGCCATTGTTGCCGGATGTAGTCAGCCTTCATCGCGCAGGACGATCTCGAGTAACAGGTTGAGGGAGATGAGATAGCTCTCATAAGCGGCATCGGGATTACCTTGCTCCTCATAGATGTCGCCTTCTGCTTTGAGCAGCTTCGCCATCAGGAGCGTCTTCTGTACGTCCAAGACACCAAGCAAGGTGAGCATGGCTAACAAGGTCTCTTCGGAGATGGCATGAATAAAATCAGAATCAGTTCCCACCGCTTGTCTGCATACCTCGTCTATGAGGGAGAGGGCTCCTTGATAATCTCGCATGTCTTGGTGAGAGATGATCTGGGCTAACGTCCGATCGACATCTTCAGCAACTCTCAGGATGTAATCGTTCTGTAACATGTGCTCTTTCCTCAGTTGTTTAGAAGAAGATTACGAAAGCGCCGGTGGTAGTTGTACCGGCTAAAGGGGTCCCGTATACACCGCATGGGTGTCCTCTGCAATCGCACGTAACTATTTGGCATCGAGCGTTTCGAAAGCTGGTCTGAGCGATTGTGCGGTCTGAGACCAGGAGCTTGTCTTGAAGAACATCATATGTATTGTTCTTTCATCACTAGATTCGGCGGAGGTTACAGCACCTGGCACGCTTCCGCTCAGTGCCCACTCCTTTGTATCTCACCCTTGGCGACTGGCCGCTTCCTCATCACTACTATCGCTGGTATTCTGCGCGCTCGCAACAGCTAGGTAATTCCGTCTAGCGTATTCCCAGAGCAACGAAGTGCGGGAATTACACCATTTTGTCGATGTACTTCTACTGCCAGTGAGATATACCTCTTGTAGGAGATCATAGCTAGCACAGGTTCAAGTAGGAACGGAACCTCCGAGAAATCTATGCTATGAACCATATCCGGCGCTTCCAACGCCAATTGTAGAGACAAAAATACTTATGCATACATCTCTCGATTCGATGCGCTTAATCCACTGGGCCAGTGGCGCACCCATGTCTAGTGAATTACCCATCAATGACCCGCAACCTGACCCGGGTTTACTTGGCCCGGACTCCTTATCCTGGTGCTTACATGAAGAACAATGGTTGATTACGGCAGGCGCACGCGCATTTTTAATGCAAGCCGCCCATCCCAAAGTAGCGCAGGGGGCGCTTGACCATAGTGGGTTCGCCGAGGACCCCTTTGGACGCGTGTCTCATACCATTCAAGGCATGGCGGTCTTGATCTTTGGCACGACCCACGAGGCAAATGCTATGGCCCGTCATATCAATCGTCTACACGAGACCGTCCAGGGGACCCTTCCCGAGAGTATAGGACGCTATACGGCAGGGGAGACCTATAGTGCCATGGAGCCTTTAGCGCTCTTATGGGTCCATATTGTGTTCGTCGATAGCCTACTCACCGCCTACAAGACCTTTGTCGGCCCACTCTCCGAGGCCGCGTGCGAACAGTACTGGCAGGAATCCTGTCGCTATGCGCGACTCCTCGGATTAACCAATAAGACCCTCCCAGCCACCTATGTCGCTGTGCAGCAATATATTCGCGAAGCGCTTGGATCGGGAGAGATCGCCATTGGACCCGCCGCCCAATTCATTGCCCAGAAAGTTCTCTATCCCAAGATGCCCTTGCTGCGCAAACCACTCTGGATGACGGTGCGTTTGATCACTGTCGGACAACTTCCATCAGACATACGACAGGCATATGGACTGCGCTGGGGCATGAGGCAGAGGGTAGGATTTCGTATTGCCCGTGGTGTCGGGCATCTCCTCCGCCGTCTTTTCCCCAATGCACTCGGTAGCTCACCTCTCGTGAACTTTGCCAGGCGCCGTGTCCGGGGAGAACTCTGTCAGTCCACGGAGCCAGTTCTGCCGTAACTCTGTTGCCGACAGGTGGGGTGGTTCCCTTCCTTTTTCAACGAGGGAGTTGCCAGGTACCAGGTCTTGATCCCATCGAAGCCTGACCTTACAGGCCGGGTATGACTTTGTGAGACTTTGCCAAAAACTGATAAATACGACTGTATGAGACGCGCGAAAACAATGCAATGAACATTGAAAGGATTCACATAGATGATACAACCGCGAATATATACCAACCGCGCGACTTGGGTTGGGAACCGCTTGACACGACTCTTCATCGTGGCTGGGGTAATCGGTTCCATCCTCTCTCTGCTGGTGATCACCCTTGATGGCTTCCTGCGCCAAGGCTACTCGCCCCTCTATCAGATGATCAGCGATCTCGGAGTGGGGCAGAACGCCTGGCTTCTGAACAGCGATCTGGTGGTCTCTGGTCTTTTGATCATGCTCTTCGCCATCGGTTTCTCTCAAGCGATGCAAAACTCGATCAGTGGGAGGAGGTTGATTGCCAGTACCTCGCTCTTCGTACTCGCTGGAGCAGGGATAGCCAACGATGGCTTTTTCACCGAATACAATGTCGCCGACCCACATGCCGCCCTTCACGATGCGCTGCATACGCTTGGCTTCTTCGTCGCATTCATCTCGCTGGGCATCGCGTTCTTCCTGATCGGATTACAACTGCGGAATGACCGCGCACGGCGGGGCTATGGGTGGTACTCGCTCATCACCGGCCTCCTCATGTTGTCGCTCATGCTCTTCCCCTACACCTTGCCTGCGCATGGAATGCAGTTAGAAGGGCTCAATGAGCGAATGCTAGTGGTTGCAGCCTTTGCTTGGCAGGTGGTGACAGGCTACCGACTCTCCACTCTCGAGAAACCGTAGAAAGTAGGCGAGCATGCGGGTGCCTTTGCCAGTTCATTTGACCTGTCAAGAGTGGGTTCGACCTACGGTATCGGGGTACACGGGCAAACGGAGCCAGGATGGTTCCGCTTGCTCTCTCGACTCTGCTTCGTTATAGTCACAGGGTGAGCATGTGACAAGATGAAAAGGGAGGGAGGCTGATGCCTTTGAAGCAGGTCAATGAACAACATCCTCACGGGGGATTGGCTGCGCGAGATTGTCTTTGGACTCAACGATGGCCTGGTCACCACACTGGTGTTTATTATGGCGGTGAGCCAAATTGCTCAGGCGCGGTTACTGCTGGTCGTGCTGGGTGAAGTACTGGCCGGAGGCATTTCGATGGCGCTTGGGGGCTATCTTTCCGCTCGGACTGCCAGGCAGATTCTTGAACAGCGCATCGCAACAGAACGTTTTGAGATTGAGCACGAGCCGGAGGAGGAACAGGCAGAACTGGTCAGCATCTACCAGAACAAGGGGTTTACTGGCCCGCTCTTGCAGCATGTCGTCAATCACCTCACAGCTAACAAGGAACGCTGGCACCGGGCTATGGTACATGACGAGTTGGGGGTAGTCGAAGATACCCAGGTCAATCCGTGGTTGGAGGGGATGCAGGTCGGGCTCTCCTTTGTGCTTGGCGGCCTTATCCCGACGGTCCCGTTGCTGCTCTCCTTGCCGCAAGCCAGATGGTGGGCATATGGACTCACAGCACTCACCGCTTTGGCACTTGGGGCGATCAAAGCCCACTATACCCGTCAGGGTCCTGTGCGGGCTGGCCTCGAATTTCTCGTGGTTGTCACTCTTGGGACCCTGGTCGGTGTGGGTCTTGGTTTGCTTTTACATGGAGGGTGAGTGCAGGTACTTTCTAGTGCCTTGTTTCATATTCCTCTCGAGGAACTGTTTGTGTTTGTCAGGCATAAGGCCCGCTTCCTTTGGAGTTCGGTTTGATTAAAGAGGTTCTCAGGAATAGCATTAAGTCTCATCTATCTCCAGTTAGTTAGTTTCAAGTGTAGATGCTTAGCCCGGTACAAAGAAATATACATTGAGGGGAGTGGTAGCACATCGACAGAAACGTGTAATTTATCCTCTACATTGCTATGGAAGGCCTTTAGATAGAATTACCTAATGCGTATAAGCCATCAGCTCTTCACCAACATCCCCAACGCGCAGAGTCCAGCTAAACCGAAGCAGAACCAAGAAGCTCCGAGCTGGTGCGCATCAATCAGGAGGAAGATACCCCCGGCCAGCGATGCAACGAACATGAAAAGCCAGGTGAAGGGATGTACACCGGACCATTCGCTGTTGTCTCTCCCACGCCTGCGCCCGCGAAACCCATTCCATCCACTCGGCCCATTACTGGCAAGCTTGACCTCGATCTGCCCGGCTTCGAGCCTCGTTATGAGCTGCTCCAAAGAATGTGGCAGCGTCAGCAGCACTCTGCCTGTATCGAGCAGCTGGCTGAAGAGCTGTTGCAGTGTTTGTTGCGCACCTTCGGCGTCAAGACCCAGGAACTTGCGTGCGTAGGGGGTAGCGATCTCGACAAAATTGAACTCTGGGGACAGTCCAGTCGAAATGCCGACTAATGTGCCAACAGCCCGCCCGGTGAAAGCAAACTGCGCCGGGATTTGAAATGGTTGCCCATGCAGCAGATACGCGACATCCTGTACCATTTCGGGAATCTCTAGTTCACTCACCTCGCCCAGCGTCATGCCGTAATAGCGCTCGATCATCAGCGATATAGCCCGCTCGATAGAGGCAAGGTTTGCACCTTTGTCAATGAAGCCAAGCTGGGAAAGGGCATTCACGAGCGATCGCGAATCGCGTGCTATAAAAGCCAGGAACGCATCTTTCATGAACCTCTCCATATTTTTCGTGAGGGACCCTACCATGCCGAAGTCGACAAAGGCTACTATGGGTCCATCGCCTGTTGACCCCTTTTTGACAAAAATATTGCCTGGATGCGGGTCAGCATGGAAGAAGCCTGCCTTAAAAAACTGGTAGAAGTAAGCGCACACCGTGCGTTTGGCCACCTCTAAACGATTGATTCCTGCTGCTTCGAGGGTGGGATAATCATTGATCTTGATGCCATCGATCCACTCTAGCACCAGCACGCGGCGTGATACATACTCATCATAGACACGCGGAATGTAAATCATAGGGTCATCTTTGACCATCTCTTTGAACCGTCTGGCGTTCGCGGCCTCTCGCACGTAGTCTATCTCTTCATAGATCGTGCGTTTAAACTCGTGGTAGATCCCCATGAGATCAATAAAGCCGTTCATGTCTACGAATCGCGTGATGATCCAGAGAACGAGCTTGAGGGTGCTCAAGTCCATACGAACGAGTTGCTCAATATCGGGGCGCTGGATTTTGACGGCAACCGTCTCGCCGGTAGAGGCGAGGATCGCTTTATGGACCTGACCAAGCGAGGCGGCAGCGGTACATTTGCGCTCCAGCACGCTGAACATCTCCTCAACGGGCTTGCCTAGCTCAGACTCGATAACAGATACGACATGGGCAAAGGGTGCAGGCGGCACTTCGTCCTGCAATGAACTCAATAAAGCAATAGCTTTCTCCGGCAATAAGTCAGGGCGAGAACTGAGGAACTGTCCGAGTTTAATCATCAGAACGCCGAGTTCTAGCGCAGTTTCGCGGAATGCAGCAAGCACCTCGATCAACATGTCACTATCGGGTCGTACCGCATAATTGCCATGCGCATATGCATGTACGACCCGACGACGCTCGCGGTAAATAACCCAGATCGTCCAGAAGAGAAGGCGTGAGACTCGGAGAAAGCGTACAATCTGAACGAGCCGATTGATCCGAGGAGTTTTCGTTGGCATAGCATGCCCTTTCTTCGTGAAATAGAAGCTTTGGATACTTGCATCGACAGAATCGTGTAATTCCTTCTCGGTCTGAAAACCTGGCGTGCATCGTGGAGAGGAACTTCCAGGCGCCCCTGAACTGCGTACCAGGCGTGAAACTCATCATTTGTCCATCTCGAGCCTGTCTAGCAGTTTCTGTGCAAACACGTAGGCATCTTCTGGATATCGTGCCGTACTCCCGTAGTACGGAGCGCGAGGAACCTGGAAAAGGCTGCGTTCACGTGCATGGTTACCTGACTATCGAAGTACGCGGAGCAAATTCCCTTAAGAGAGGGAGCCTGCATAGTTCTCAAGCATGCCAAGAAATAGCGAGCAACGCTCAACTAAACATGAACTATGCGCCTTCTTCATGCATCGATTGCAGCGTCGAGAGCGCTTCGGTGACGTGTTTCTCAGCAGTGAATTGCGAGAAGAAGATGCGGCGGACTCTTCCTTGTCGGTCGATGATGTACGTCACGCGCCCGGGGAGCCCGAAAGCCGTCGGCACGCCGTAACGCTTTCTGATTATGCCATCCGCATCACTCAATAAGATGAAGGGGAGTTGGTGCGCTGCGGCGAACTGCCGGTGCGACTCCACCGAGTCCGAGCTGATGCCGATCACTTCCGCCCCAGCTTGTTTGAAAAGTTCGTAGCTGTCGCGAAAGGCACAGGCTTCTGCGGTGCAGACCGCCGTGTTATCTCTCGGGTAGAAGTACAGCACAATGTCTGTCTTACTGAGAAGCTCCCCCAGGCTTACTGGTTTGCCCGATTGATCAGGGAGGGTAAAGTCTGGGGCCGAGTCACCCACCTGCACCTTGCCTTGTACTGATTGTATCTGCTCCTCATGCGTGCTCATTACGAAGTCTCCTTTAGCGTACCCTTTAGAGAGGTAGAACCACACTCCATCGTGGTCAAGCTCAAACAAGCCATCCACATGACGCTCGATTGACCGGGTCTCCACCACTTCATGTGCTTCTACCCTGTATCTACATGAGTGAAAGCAATGCCAGCGCTGTGGCTGTTTTCACTCAGGTCCTCAGTGAGCTAGCCAGAGTGACCTCTCACTACTCACCTCAGCAAAAATATACCTTGCGGGGCAGCAGGAGCACATCGACAAAATCGTGTAATTCCATGGCTCATTGCTCAGGGGACTCTCTAGACAGAATTACCTACTTCTTTCGTCTTGCCTGAGCGAAGCGCACTCCTTGCACTTCATCTGACCCGAAGATGAAACGCGCTAGCTTCGTTGATGAAGTGTTTTACAAAGAAGACGCGGCAGCGTCGGAAGTCCAGCCTGGGAAGCAAGCAAGACGGATAGGTGCTGATCTGTTTCGCTCGCGTGTCTTTGCCTGGAAAGCGTGAGGAAGCGGCCACTCGTCAGCGGTGAGGTACAAAGGAGTAGACACTGAGCGGAAGAGGGCCAAGTGCTGTAACCTCCACCGAATCTAGTGATGAAAGAACAATACACTCTGGTGTTCTTCAAGAGAAGCTCCTGGTTTCAGACTGCATAATCGCTCAGACCAGCCCTCTGCGACGGGTTCTCGCTTTGACACTGGCGTCGAGCAGGTGATTCTGTCTCTGCTACCAGGAGCTTCAGTGATCATGCACATGATCCAAGTGGTCAATGATCACACAGAAAGCAGATCAACCTATGGATACTCAAGTCATACAACTGTACCAACGCAACTCCAATGATCAAAGCCCGTCTGGACCGCAACGCTCCAATAATGGAAGCAATGGTAGTAACGGCGGGAGCCCACCCAATAATAACAGGCGAATATTGAATCTTGTCCTCCTCATCGCTGGCATCGTATTGATTTTCTGGGTCTTGCCGCAACTCTTCTCTCCAGGTGCCAATGTCCACGGTCCAAATGTCGGAGAGCTCACTTACAGCGCGTTCTACCAGCAAATTCAAGCGGGCAATATAAAAGATGCCACGTTCCAGCGACAGGACGTCACCGGTGACTTCAAGCACCCCGTCTCCTTGAGCGATGCCAATGGGAACCCGGTGCTTGCGAGCCAGTATCACCTGACGCAGTTCCCCAACGGCGATCCCAACCTCATCCCCTTACTGAACCAGTATCATGTGCAGTTTCAGGTCAAGGCCGTCGCTAATCAGAATCTCTTGCTGACCATTGTCGTCAACTTCCTCCCTCTCATTGTAGTGTTTGGCGTGATCTTCTTCATCAGTCGCCGGGCCACACAAAGCCAGCAGAACATCTTCAGCTTTGGGAAGACCCGTTCCAAGGTAGTAGCAGGAGATCGACCGGACACCACCTTTGCGGATGTGGCCGGTGTGAATGAAGCGAAAAACGACCTGGTGGAGGTGGTGGAATTTCTGAAGACGCCGGGCAAATTCCAGCGCCTGGGCGGCAAAATCCCGCGTGGTGTGCTACTGGTAGGCCATCCGGGAACCGGCAAGACGCTGCTGGCACGCGCTGTCGCCGGTGAGGCGAGCGTGCCCTTCTTCTCGATGAGCGGTTCAGAGTTTGTCGAAGTGCTGGTCGGCGTTGGTGCCAGCCGCGTGCGTGACCTCTTCGATCAAGCCAAGAAGGCGGCTCCCAGCATCATCTTCATCGATGAAATCGATGCCGTGGGTCGGCAGCGCGGGACCAGCATCAATAGCAACGACGAGCGTGAGCAAACGCTGAACCAATTGCTGGTCGAGATGGACGGCTTTGATACCCGCCAGGCCGTCGTGGTCATCGCGGCCACCAACCGCCCCGATGGACTTGACAAAGCCCTCCTGCGCCCCGGTCGCTTCGACCGCCGTGTCACAGTTGAGCGTCCCGACTGGAATGGACGACTGGCCATTCTCAAGATCCACACGCGCGGCGTCCCGCTGGCGAAAGACGTGGATCTGATCACGATTGCGCGAGCCACCCCTGGTATGGTTGGTGCCGACATCGCCAATCTCGTCAACGAAGCAGCACTGTTGGCAGCACGTCGCAATCTGATTGCGGTGACGCAACACTGTTTTGATGATGCTCTGGACAAGATTGCCCCCTGATCTTGAGTGAAGCGGATTTAAATGTCGTTGCCTATCATGAAGGCGGTCATGCACTGACCGGCCTACTGCAGGAGGATGTTGATCCAGTCACCAAAGTGACGATCGTTCCGCGTGGCCAGGCACTTGGTGTGACGCAGTATACACCGCTGGATGATCGCTACAACTACTCCAAGGAGTACCTGGAAGCCCGGCTGGTGACGGCTCTGGGTGGTCGCGCTGCCGAGCAGGTGGCTATTGGGCACATCACGACTGGTGCAGAAAACGACCTGCAGCAGGTCACTGCCATTGCGCGTCAGATGGTGACTCGCTGGGGTATGAGTGAGCGGCTCGGCACCATCTCCTATAGTGAGCGTGAAGATCCCTTCGCGGGCACTGTTCTGGCAACTGGCTCGCGCGAGTATAGCGAGCAAACGGCCATCATCATCGACGAGGAAGTCAATCGTCTCGTGAAGTGGGCTTATGATCGAGCGGTCAGCCTGTTGACGTCGCATCGTGAAACACTGGAAGGCATCGCTCGTGCACTACACTTGCACGAAACGCTCGATGCCAAACAATTGCGTGCGATCTTGGAAGACACCCATGCGGTGCATACGGGACCCCTTTTGCCGTAACAACTACCACCGGTGCTTGCGTAAGCTCCCTCTACTCGAGGCGATTGAGGAAAGAGCATATGCCACAGAAAGATTATATTCTCAGAATTGCTGAAGATGTCGGTCGGGCCTTAGCCCAGATCATCTATCATCAAGAAATTCGGGATTATCAAGGAGCCCTCTCGCTGATAGACGAGGTACTCAAACAGTCCGTAGGAATGGGTGCTGGTTTTATTCATGCCGTCTCCGAAGAGACATTGTTAGCCATGCTGACAGTCCTTGGGGTCTTGGACCTGGAGAAGGCGCTCCTGATAGCCAAGCTGCTCAAGGCAGAAGGAGACATCTATGAGGAGCAGGGCAATCCCGATGCCGCTTATGAGAGCTATCTCATATCCCTCAACCTGTTGCTCGAAATCGTCCTGCGCGATGACCATTTGCACGACTTACACGTCTCCCCAGAAGTAGAAGACCTGCTGGGCAAGCTGGACGCCTACGAACTCCCACCCACTACCAGGCACCTCCTTTTGCGATATTATGAACAAGGATGAGAGTTCTCGGCAACAGTGACCATTTGCTCAGTATTCAGTGGTTCTTTCCAGCCGAAGAGTCCTGAGATGTAGGACGCACGATGGTCGAACGGAGGGATGTGGAAGAACATGAGAGGCCCTTTCTTTAGGAGCGATCCTGGGCAGTAGAGACGGTTTGAGCATCGGGCGTGGAATGCATGAGAGGTACCCCTTGCTTGATTGAACGTGCAGGTAACGCGATCAACGCTGCCAGCACCACGAGCGCGCTACCAAAGAAGAAGGGCGCTCCCGGACCTCCAAGCGCGAAGATGCTGCCTGCGGCCAGTGGACCTACTGCACGTCCCAGTCCAGCGACACCTTGTGCAAGGCCGAGTGTTTCGCCCTGCGCCCCAGATGGGCTAGCAAATGAGAGGAGTGTCGCTACCATCGGCGTCACGACTCCGTCGCCTGCGCTTACTATGCTCAGTGCAATCAGCAACAGTGCCAGGTTTGTACTCCATGAGAGCAGTGCTAGCCCCGCAGCGAGCAGGAGTAAGCCAGCGATCAACAGGCTGCGTTCACCACAACGCTTGACGAGTCGCCCAGCCAAGCCACCCCGCATGAGAACAATGGAAATACCGACATATGTAAAGATGTACCCATTTTGTAGAGCCGTCCAGCCGAAGAAATGCTGCGTAAACAGCGGGAAGACCGCCTCCATTGCGGTGAATGCCAACGTGAAGAGGAGGTTAATGACCACTAATCGTGCCACCGCCCGATACCGCAGTACCTGCCTCCTCTCTGCGAGCATGACTCCTCTCCCATGATTGGTGAAAGGCATTGGAATGGAAACCTCCGTCGTTGCCCGTATATGACGTGTCTCTGGTAGGAAGCGCAGCACGAGCAGGGCGTTGGCAAGCGCTATGCTCATGGCAACCCGGAAGGGTAGGGTTGGGCCAAGAGGGGCGAGTACGCCCCCCAGAGCTGGCCCCACGACGAATCCCAACCCAATAGCTGCGCCGATGAGGCCCATACCCCGTGCTCGCTTCTCAACAGATGTCACATCAGCGACAACCGCCTGCGCTGAGCCGATATTCGAGGCGCCAAGACCACCAATGAAACGCGCGACGAATAACATGGGAAGTGAACCAGCCAGTGCCGAGAGGGCCAATGAGAACGCCTCGATCAACAACGAGGCGATAATGATCGGTCGACGACCGTAACGATCAGAAAGAACCCCTAGCACAGGTATAAAGATGAACTGCGCCAGTGCATAGATTGTGAGAATCAGGCCGACTCCCAGAGCACCAGCCCCTTGTCGCTCTGCCCAAAATGGGAGCAGAGGGAGGACGACGCCAAACCCTGCAAAGTCAATCAAAATGGTCAGTGCCATTAAGTATAAGGGTGAACGTTTCGTTCGATTCATGCGTACTGCCCCTCGACAGGCACGTCTACAAAATCATCTACTGCTGCAGCAGAAATTCCGGCTGCGGGTTCGTCACTTGTGAGTGTTCCCATAGCTTCCAATTTCCCTTTATTTCTGGGCTACTTCTGTCCCTTTCTCCGGAACGTTCAATGCAGGATGCTTGCCCTTGAAGACATGGAACAGCAACCAGAGCGAGGGCAAGAGCAATGCCATCCCGATCAGTGTGCCAATCAGCAACGCTAAAAGTGTGGCAGGGGGACTGGCCGCATTGGTGATGGTCACCGCAACCGGCACCAGGTATGGAAATTGCGACAACCCCCAGGAAGCAAAAATGAACGCCGTGACGGTAAAGGCCAGCACACGCGCCAGGCGGTAGCGCCTCAGGAACAACGAGACGGCGGCTCCCACACCGAGCAGCGCCGTCGCAATGGCCAAGGGCAGCGCGTGATCGAGCAGTCCGTGCCAGAGCAAGGGTGCCTGGAAGGGTGAGAGGATGAAGGCAACGGTATCGAGCACCAGGGTGATTGCGCCCGCGATCATGGCACGGCGGCGAAAGGCTTCCACAAGCTCAGCATCATTGTTGTTCTGCGCTTCTACGATCAGATTGACCGCCGCAAGAACAGCACACAGCGCGAGCGCTAATGCGCCAATGGTGAGTGCGAAGGGCGTGGTCCAGCCTGCCAAGAGATCGGTCTGCACAAGACCATCCTGGACGCGCACCTGGCCACTAGCCACTGCCGCTGCGGCAGTCCCGAAGAAGAACGGCGTGATGGTGCTGGCGGTCTGAAGACACGGCCCCAGATCTTACTCAGGGCGCCAGCCTCCTCCGTCTGGGCGTGAAAGATGAAGGCGGCTCCCCGCAGCACGATGCCGATTAGCGCCAGGGTGAACGGCACGATGAGCGCCGTTGAGAGGACTGCGAAGGCGGACGGGAAGGCAGTGAAGAGGCCCACGATCAAGAAGATCAACCAGACGTGATTGGCCTCCCAGACCGGCCCTAACGCTTGCCCGATCAAACGGCGCTCTCGCTCCGCCCCTTGACCAAAGGCGAAGAAGTCCCAGATACCGCCCCCAAAGTCCGCCCCACCCAGGACCGCGTACACGATCAGCGATAGCCACAGGATGATCAGTATCGTGTAGGTTAAGATCATTTCGTGTCGGCCCTTTCTTCACTGCTACTACTGGCGAGGACTGGCCACTCCTGCTTGGGCAGCGGCGAACGCGCCAGGCGCAGCAGCAGCAGGGTCAAAGTGATCGCCAGCACCACATAGATGCCCGAGAAAATCGCGAAGCTGATATCCAGCCCCGGAGCGGTCGTCACCGCGTCCTTAGTGCGCAAGATGTTATAGATGACCCAGGGCTGGCGTCCCAGTTCAGTAACCATCCAGCCCAGCTCGATGGCGATGAAGGAGAGCGGGCCGCTGAGGACGATGCCCCACAGCAACAGGCGATTCTCGGGCACCACCCGTTTGCGCCAGAAGTAGAGCAGCCAGAAGACCCCTCCAATGAACAGCTCGAAGAAGCCGCTACCGACCATGCCGTCAAAGGAGGGATGGACAAAGAAGGGATCGGGCCATGAGCCGGGCGCGAAGGCATCGAGACCGATTATGGTGGCATGCGGATCACCTTTGGCCAGGGTGCTCAACAAATCAGGGATTTCAATGGCATACAGGACCTGCCCTGTCTTATCATCCACAATGCCACCAATCTTGATGGGGCACCTTTCTCAGTATGGAAGACCCCCTCCATCGCGGCTAACTTGGCAGGTTGGACATCCTCAAGGGCACGGGCAGAAAGGTCGCCATCGAAAATCTGGAAGGGGATCGCAATGGCGCCGAGGGCCATCGCCAGCACGAGTCCTTTGCGATAGTACGACTCACGCTTGCCGCGCAGGATCTGTACGGCATAGACAGCGGCCACACCGAAGCCGGTAGCCACGTAGGCCGCCAGCAGCATATGGCTCGTCTCATAGGGCGTGCTCGGATTGAGGATCGCCTGGAAGGGATTGATGCCGGTCACCTGCCCATGCGTGATCTGGAACCCGGTGGGCGTATTCATCCAGGAATTGGCGCTGACGATAAACCAGGCGGACGCCGCGCCACTGATCCACAGAGGAAACGAGCAGAGCCAGTGCGCACGCGGGGAGAGGCGCTCCCACCCATACAGGTAGAGGCCGAGGAAGATGGCCTCTATAAAGAAGGCGAAGCCCTCTAAGGCAAAAGGTAAGCCGATAACCGAGCCAGAGAACTTGGTAAAGGTGGGCCAGAGCAGGCCGATTTCAAAGGAGAGGATCGTGCCGGAGACGGCGCCGATGGCGAAGAGCAGGGCAAAGGCTTTGGTCCAGCGGCGAGTGAGCGTCATCCAGCCACTATCTTTGCGCCGCAGGGCCAGTCCTTCGGCAATAGACAGCAGCAGAGGCAGTCCGATTCCCAAGGAAGCAAAGATGATATGGAAAGCGAGCGATGTGCCCATCTGAGCCCGCGCAGCTAAGAGATTAGACATGAAGAAACCTCCTTATATGTACCAGGGTGATTGCTAGCTAGATATGGGGCCGCATTTTCTTGAGCGCTACCACTTCGAGCTGTCGAACACGCTCGCGTGATATGCCCAGTTCTGTGCCAACTTCGAGCAAGGTGCGACTTCGTCCATCGCCGATGCCGTAGCGCAGGGTGATGACCGCACGTTCACGTGGAGTAAGGAACGTCAGCGCCTGGTGCAGCCCTTCGCTGAGGAGATGTTGTGAGGCGGTTTCAACGAGAGCGGGAGCCGCATGATCTTCAAGTGTGTCGGCGAGCGAGTAACGAGCTTCATCGTCAACGGGCGCGTCAAGAGAAACGGGCTGCTCGATGAGACTGAGTAAATGTGTGACTTCATCCAGGTCGATATGGGCAGCCTCAGCGATGTGCTCTGGCAGGGGCTCCACTCCGCTTGCTTGCGATAGTTGTGCCGCGACACGGCGTACCTTGCGCAAACGCATTGCCACATGCTCTGGCAAATGAATCAAGCGTGACTGATCGATAGCGGCACGATTGACCGCCTGACGAATCCACCAGGTAGCATAGGTGCCAAAATGACAGCCGCGCCGGTAGTCAAATTTCTCGGCTGCGCGCATCAACCCCAAGTTTCCCTCCTGGATGAGGTCGATGAGCGGTACACCGGTGCTGGTGTAGCGACGCGCAATGGTGATGACCAGGCGCAAATTTGACTCGATCAACCTGCGGCACGCCAGGTCATTGCCAGCGGCAATCTGCCGCGCCAGGTCAAGTTCCTCGGCATGGGTGAGGCGGTCAAATGTGCGGATGTCACGCAGGTAGCTCTGCAAAGCGTCTTCGGGGCTTATAGCGCGGCGAGCAGTAGTTGCGCGAGTAGACTGTGAGCGGATGGGAAGTACTTCCAGTACGTCGGCTCCGCTCCTCTCTTCCACAACGTCCAGATCATCAAGGAACGAATCAACCCCCTCATTTACTAGTGAGTCCATCTCAATTGAGGGGTTTGTAGTGGGCTCCGAAGCACTTTCGGGAAGCCTCGTATGCACATCCACTTCAAACCTCGGTTCATCAGTCATGGGAAGCACTTCTGCGGCAGCACGTGTCGTCAATGACGTTTCACATATATCATGTATTGGGCTGAGTATTGCCATAATTCCCCTCTCCCTTCGGAAAACTCACCGCTTCTATCAACAAGAGGTATACCTGAAATGTGAGCAGGAATACATCGACAGAATCATGTATTTTCTCTTGGATATTCACAGGGCACTCTAGACAGAATTACCTAACCGATGTGATCGTGGGGTTTTTCGCATGTGCTAGCAGGAGGAGGACATCCGTCGACCGTCAATAGGAGGAGGCGGAGATGTGACACCATGCACGTCTAGCAGGAGTACATGGTGGGGAGAGAGTGTAACCTGCTGCGAATGTAAGCTTGGGAAGGGCGTTCTGATGAGACCGCTCTTCAGATAGACGACTCTTATTCCGAATAATAGACACATTGAGGGAGAATATACCATGTTTCTGAAACGCTCTTTGGTAATCGCTCTTAGCATCTTCATAGCCATGTTTTTCGCTGCCTGCGGTAGTTCCACCACGACCGGGGGCGGCCCGTATGGTGGTGGCACAACCAATCCACCTGCCACGCCTCCAACCACTGGTGGCAGTGCTTCAGCCATGATTCAAACGGCCACCGTTACCGTCAATGGTCAGTCGGTGACGGTGCTCACAAATGAGGCGGGCAGGACCCTGTATGACCTGACTGCCGATACGCCGACGAGCACGGCCTGTAGCGGTTCGTGCACCACCATTTGGTTCCCGCTGCTGACCACCGGCGCTCCCAGCAGTGCCACGCCACTGCCGCACCAGGTAAGTGTGCTCGCAGATGCGAATGGCCAACAGGTGGAGTACGACGGCCACCTCTTGTACACCTTCTCGGGCGACACGGCTGCTGGTCAGGCACAGGGTGAAGGCATTCAAAGCTTTGGCGGCACCTGGCACGTGGTCACACCCACTCTGTCTGTCCCAAGCGGCGGATCGAATAGTGGTGGGTACGGGAATTAGAACTGCTTCTCGTGTGCTGACTACCTGTTGATGTTTCAACCACGGTCAGGTGATCACTGCGCAAGAGCAAAGCTCCATGCGCATTTTGAGGCTGGTGCCGACCATGTCTGCATCCAGGTACTCGGGAGCGAGCAGGGAACTTCCTCGATCCAAGCGTGGCGGGTATTAGCTATGCTCCATTAATGGTTCAGGAAAACAACCAGTAACGCAACGCGACAGACCTGTTGTCATGAGGGCAACAGGTTTTTGATTGCGAGAGAGGTGAAACCTCATCTGAGCAAACGCCAGGACCTCATCGCAGTTTTGCACTCCACTCTTGTATGCACATACGCAACGAAATCCCGCTCAAGCCTTCTCACTTCATCAGTTTTCCATGGCAGCATTGTAGGCTGATGGGGAGGGACTTCCCATTCTTGACGCTGCTCTTCACGTTTTCTTGACGCTTCCTGGTCATACTAGCACCAGAGAGGACGAGGTGTAGCCGGTTGTGGAAGGAGTGATGAGATTACCTATCCCCCAGACAGCGTGCCCAACATAGACATAGGGTCTCGTGGAACGCGTCGAACCAGGCGAGATGGACACAGAGAGCAAATAAAGGAGTATTGCTGTATGGCGCAGTTACAGATCGTCTACCTCCTGCGACCGCGAACCCAGGAGCAGTGGCGACGCCTGTACCAGGAGATAGCAGAATCACGCAGAGAGGAGTTCGAAGCGTTCTGTCGACGTATTGGGATTACGCAGGTGCAGGTCAGGCTGGTGCAAATGCTCCACAGTGACCTGATGCTCATGACACTCCATACGCAGGAGCCGCAACGGACCCTGCAGGAACTGGCGACCGCAGAGCGTCCATTGGAACGCTGGCTGCGAGCGCAGCTTCAAGGTTTGCTTGGATGGAATGTGCAGGATGTAGTGAGTGGGCTGTCTGACCCACAAGGTGACCTGATCTTCACTTGGGGTCCATAGCTTTCGTTTATATGCTACCGATTGGCTATATGCTCGCAGAGTGAACTTGCTGAGCAATCATCACCGATTCGTGCTGGAGTGAGATAGAGCAGAGCGAAAAAGAAACAAGGAGCAGATATGCGTTTAAACAACGGTGAACATTTTCCAACGATCACCGCTTCCCGTGTTGGAGGCGGTGAGATGACCATTCCCAAGGACCTGGCGGGTCGGTGGGCAGTGGTGTTATTCTATAGAGGCCACTGGTGCCCATATTGCCGCCAGCAGTTACTGGACTTTCAACGAGCGAAAGCGCAATTGAACGAGCTGGGAGCCGAGGTCGTCGCGCTCTCTGTCGATTCCCTTGAGCAGGCAGAGCAGACCGTCGAACGGCACAGACTCACTTTCCCGGTGCTGTATGGCCTTGACGCTCATGAAGTGGCAAAGATGATTGGAGCCTATATGAACGAAGACCCGCTCTACCTGCAAGCAACCGGGTTTGTACTTCGGCCCAACGGGACGGTTGCGGTAGCAGTCTACTCGAGCGGCGCGATTGGCCGCCTGGTTGCCGCTGATACCATCAATTATCTGAAGTATTTGCAGAAAACGCAATCACCAACTTGAGATGGATTCACTTCCACACGACAACACCTCGTCTTAAAGTATTGTTCTTGATAACGCAAAGGAGGAACGCAAACCATGTCAGAAGCATTTGAGTACGTCTCACATGCCCGTCTCCTGTATAAAGACGGCTACCGCAACGCCTATCTCGGTGAAGTAGCCACGCCCGTCGTGTACGGCGTCCAAGGGAAACTCCGCGAGTATTACGGGGCCAACGAGGGTCCCCCCATTGCATCGACGTTAGATCACATTGTGGCTGCCGTCGCAGGCTGAATGTATGGCACGCTTGCCGGCGCCCTGTCAGGGCGCAAGATTCCTTTTGACCGTCAACTGTACACAGCCACCGTCGATGACATTGTGCAGAAGCACCGAGCCATATTTTTCATCGCTCTTTTCACTCTTTGAGTCCGCGTAGCTTGCACTTCCCCTACTGTTGTGGGTAGAGAGGTAGAGCGCTGACATCTCCATCATGGTCATGTTGCTCGTTCGCGGACGTCGCATGGTTACGATGCAGCAAATCGATCATTGGCTCGATCAGATCAATCGGCAGAGGAAAAACGATGGTCGAGTTTTTCTCAACAGCGATTTCCGTCAGCGTTTGCAGGTAGCGTAGTTGCAGCGCAGCGGGCTGGACACCAATCACGGAGGCGGCTTGCGCCAACTGGTTGGAGGCCTGTAACTCCCCCTGGGCATGAATGATCTTGGCGCGCTTTTCACGTTCGGCTTCGGCTTGCTTGGCCATCGCACGCTGCATCGTGGCCGGCAACTCGATGTCCTTGATCTCCACCGCCGTGACCTTCACGCCCCAGCGCTCGGTATGCTCGTCGATGATGGTTTGCAGTTCGCGGTTGATCTTATTGCGCTGCGATAAGAGTTCATCGAGTTCCGACTGCCCAAGCACGTTGCGCAGGGCCGTCTGTCCAATCTGGGTGGTGGCCTGCAGGAAGTTCACCACATTGGTAATCGCCGCAGCCGGGTCCACGACATAGAAGTAGATCACCGCTGTGACCTTCACCGTCACGTTATCTCTTGTGATCACCTCTTGGGGTGGGACGGTGAGCGTCACAATACGTAGGTCCACTTTGGTCATGCGCGAGATGAAGGGGGGCACCAGGAAGATGCCTGGACCTTTCGCCCCGATCAGACGACCCAGGACGAAGATGACGCCGCGCTCATATTGCTGCACGACGCGAATGGCTGAGAAGAGTAACAGTAGCAGCACCAGCACGATGGCCATCCAGTCTTCCCCCTGGTAGCTGACCCGTCCTTCAGGCAGGAGGGCCGTGGAGGTCACCACAATCGCCCCAATCATGCCCTCGGTACCCGTCGTGACGGGGCGACGTTGCACTCGCGCCATCACGGTGACAAGGGAGAGACCAATGAGACCAACCACCACACCGGCTATGTACACAACCAGCGGATTGAACTGGGGCCCAGGCTGGGGTCCACCGCTCTGAAAGAAGAGCAAGGCTCCAAAGATGAGGGAGGTCACTGCTCCTACCGTCAGTACTCCATGGGAGGGTAAACGCACATCCAGCACGAGCAAAACGAATGCGAAGGCCATCAAGGCCAGGCCCACCCAGTTGGGAGAAAGCGAACCAGCGGCTAAGAAGAAGAGCAACAGTGCGATGCCTCCAGTAACGCCCGGAAAAATCACGCCTGGATGCGAAATCTCTACGTACAGGCCGATCAGAGCGACGACAAACAAGAGAAAGGTGACATTCGGATCGTGTATAAGGGCAGACATCATGATACTCCTTCACTCGGTGATACAACGCGCTCAGGTGTATATCAACTTCCAACACGTTCATAGCAAGGTTTTTCTCCGGAGTCCCGTTCGTACCGGAACCTCCATTACTTGCTCTATCAAAGGTATATCTCAAGTGGGGGCAGGCGCACATCGACAGAATCGTATAATTTCTTCTCTTGACGCGGTGGAAACCCTCCAGACATTTCTGTCTAGAGGGGGATGTAGAAGTATGAAGTTGCTCTAGGCCCACCAAGGATTGGCCTGTTCGAGTGTTGCGGCGCGTTTGAGCGCACGAAACTGCAATACTTTGATATTTGCCTCGGTCAGCCCCATCCTTAAAGCGGTGGCCTTGATCGAGAGATTGAGCAGAAAACGGCAGATGAGCACCTCTCGATACTGTTCAGGGAGTGCCTGAAGGAGATGCTGTACTCGCTCTGCTGGCCCGCTGCTTATTGCAGCCACAGCAGGCTCTTCTTCAGCCGGGCCTTCCCAGCCAGCCTCTAACAATTCATCCAGTGAATGCGCTGGAAGACGGTAGTGGGTGCGCCAGTAGTCTGCAACGGTTGCACGCGCAATCAGAAAGAGCCATTTGTGCATACTGTGCGGACTAAACTCCTGATTGAGGGTACTCACTGCTTTGAGAAAAATTTCCGATGTCAGGTCTTCGGCATCTTCTCGATTGCCGACCTTCCTATACACATAGCGATAGATCAACCCAAACTTCTCGCGATACAACTGTTGAAATTCCTGCACATCCGTAGCATCTTTCATGGCGGCAGGTGAAGGTGACAGAGTTAGCTGAGACATTGCATTGCTTCCTGTAACGAGCATATGTTCCTGCTTATGAGAGAAAACCAGAGTAGTTACGCATGACCATGTGGGCATCAAGCTGCCTGACGGTATCCAGCACCACGCCAACCACAATTAGCAGTGCTGCGCTACTGAGCAACTGGTTGCCACCCACCCGTGCGACGAATGGCAAGATGGCTGCAACACCCAGGAACAGGGCACCACACAACGTAATGCGATTGAGCACAGTGCTCAAGTATCTGCGCGTTGGTTCACCTGGTCGATAGCCTGGAATAAATGATCCGTGCTTTTGCAGGTTTTCAGGGATGTCCTGTTGCTGCCACAAAACATAGGCATAGAAGTAGGTAAAGAGGACCACTAAGGCAAAGTAGGTGAACCAGTAGTACCACAGCGAGGTATTGGCAAGATAGGTGCCAACCCACAGCGCAGCGCTCGACAGCCATGTGATTGAATTGCCTACGAGATATTGTGAGAGCAGAGCCGGGAAGATCAAAATGGACTGCGCGAAAATGAGCGGGATCATCCCTGTGCTATTCACTTGCATAGGTATATAGCTGGTTTGCGAGGAACCGGCGAGCATGCCATGTCCGACGGCGCGCTTTGTTGGATGCTGCACGGGCACACGTCGCTGTGCCTGATAGATGGGAGACAATCCCCAGGATGGTCAGCAGACCTATCAACAGGAAAACGGCGATACTGACAATGCCACTGCCATTGCCTCCGTTAGAGGTGCTCGCCAGGAAGCCCTGCTGTATCAGTTGAGGAAGACGACTCACGATCCCTGCGAAGATGATCAATGAGATGCCGTTGCCGATCCCATGCTCAGTGATCAACTCACCGATCCACACCAGTATCATCGTACCAGCAGTCAATGACAGCAGGATAGAGAGGGTTGCCAGCCAATTCGGGCCAAAGAGGTTGAAGCTCGTAGCATCGAGAACTCCTGCTCTCACAAAGATCGCTGACTGTCCCAACGCTTGCAAGAAGGCCAGCGGTATCGTGATCATACGCGTCATCTGACTGAAGCGGAGGCGTCCGGCCTCTCCCTGCGTCGACAGATCATGCAACGCCGGAATAATTGGTTGCAAGAGTTGCATCACAATCGTCGCTGTGATATAGGGAGCAAGTCCCAGGGCACCGATAGAAAAGGTTTGCAGGGACCCACCGGAGAACACATCCAATAGGCCAAGCAATTGACCAAGGTTTTGGCTCTTGTTGCTCCCAAAAAGATTGACCAGATTGACCTGTTCTTGATGGGTCAAAGGCACAAGAATATGGGCGAGGACGCGGTAGATCAGCAGCAGCCCCAAGGTGAAGAGAATCTTGTTGCGTAGATGAGCAATCGTCCAGAGACTGCGCAAGCGTTTCCATGCGAAAGACCATGTCGTACTCATTGTTGTTCCGTTCCTTCTCACTATGATGTGGCTCAAGCGTACTTTCATGCTGCTCACCACAACACTAGATATAGCTGAGAAGGAAGCAGAGCACATCGACAAAATCGTGTAATTTCTCCTTCTTCGTGCTTCGGGAAGCAGCTAGACAGAATCGTCTACGCTTGCTTTCAACTTCGTTTTTCTTGAGGCCCTTATGGCCGCCCGTTGTGAGGATGAGGGCACTTCACCTAACGAGCACGTTGTAACCCGCTGCGAATCTATTGGTACCAATTTGATAGAGATTGAATGGGGTAACTTTCATGGTAAACAATCCAATAACGTCACTCTTGCGCAGAATTCCGGTCTCACCACGTCGTTCTCTGCCAGTGAATTGGCGAGAGCGTGGGCATCACGCCTATCATCTTCGGTCTGGTCGTTGCAACTTCCTTTGCTTACCTCCTGGTTGCATGAGGACGGTTCACTGAGGGAGAGACACCAGTGGAAGGCCCGGCTCTGGAAAAAAAGATCGAGGAGTATAAGGCGTTCCTGCGTGACTTTCAGCGGGTGATGGGTCCAGCATGGTTTGCACGGGTGGGTGGGATCGCCACCATTGACCGCCAGTTGATCATGATTGATGCGCTGGTGAGCACCGCGCAGGCTGAGCTACAACAGTCCTACAATGCTCACACTCTGGCTCACTATCTCTCGAGAGCTTTTCTCGCGGTCCGTGACAACCGCCTGACGACTGATGCGAGGATTGTGGCGCTAGAAGCCGAATATCAGCGCCGCGGGGGCACCGGTCTCAATCGCAGGCATAATGTAGTGCTCTTTACCACTGGCAACTTGTACGAGCATATCAGCGGTAAAGAACTTTCTTCGCTGGGAGGGCTAATCACTCCAACGTAGTAAGGAAGAGAAATTGGAAGGATCAGCCATACTGCTCGGCACCTATCCGATTTGTCTGAGCGAAGTCAGACGCTCGGGCGTAGCCTACAGCGTTGTTGGCAAGACGACAGGAGTAGGTAATTGTATCTAGACGGTTCCCAGAGGCATGCAAAGAAGGAATTACACGATTCGGTCGATGCATTCCTGCTCCCCTAAATGTATTCTCTTACAGATGAGAGTATGCCTATACGCTCAGCACGATGACAAGTAACTCTGATAGTAATGAACAGGTAGGAAAGCACATGATAAACAGTCAAGACAAGGAAAAGCATGTACGAAGTATGCATACTGAACGCGAAGAACTCCGGCAAGCCACTGGGTACTTCATACGAAGTATATTTCGGGCTGGGGTAAGTTTAGCGCTTTTACCGATCAATAGGTTGCCACCAAGGCCACGGCAGCATTTCCATACTGCTGGTCGTGAATTCACCCGCGGGTTGGCTAAACTCGTCCATGAATTCGGTGATGGTCTCGAAGAGATGGCGAGTGATGTCAACGTCTCGACTCACTTCGAAGAAGACCCTCAAACTGATAGAGAATTGGAATGAAGCCGTAGCATTATGAGACTTGATACTGTTCCTGAGAACCTCCTGGAGAGGATTGCGCTCCGAGCAGGCGTTGTGCCAACGCCTCTAGGAGACACGATCGTAGCCATGACGCTTGCCCGTGCCATTATGGTGGCGACGAAGCTCGGCATCTTTGAGGTATTGGCAAAGCAAGCATGTACGACGCATGAGGTTGCAGCACTCTGTGGGCTTGATCAGCATGCAACAGAGGCGCTGCTCTTTGCGTTAGCGGGCGCGGGCTATGTGCGTTGCAACGAAATGCGCTATACACTCGCGCCAGTCGCCAGGAAATGGCTCCTCAAGAGTAGCCCGCAGTCGCTGTACGATTATATGTTGTTCAACTTCCTGAATTGGACCTGGGATGAACGCTTTGAGGACTTTCTCCGCACTGGCAAACCCGCACACATCCACCAGGAGATGTCAAACGATGAATGGCGGGTGTACCAGAGGGCGATGCGCTCCCTGGCTGGCATCTCTGCGTTTGAGGTAGCCCGGCGCATCCCGGTGCCGCGAGGCGCACTACATATGCTCGACCTTGGTGGTTCCCACGGATACTATTCGGTGATGCTCTGCCGTCGTTACCCGGAACTCCGCTCGGTCGTCTTCGATCTGCCGGAAGCTGTTGAACACGCGGCGACGATCCTTGCACACGAGGGCATGGGTGAGCGCATCATCCATCGTGCTGGAAACGCGCTGATAGACGAGCTGGGAAACGAGGAGTACGATCTCATCTTCATCGGGAATCTCCTCCACCATTTCGATGAGGTGGCGAATCGCGATCTCGTGAAGCGCTGTGCGCATGCTTTGCGGCCGAATGGTTCGCTCGTGATCGAGGAATTGGACCGCTTTCAATCGTCCAGAGAAGTTGGGGAACTGGGTGCGCTGTCCAACCTCTACTTCGCAGCCACCAGCGAGGCGGGAACTTGGTCCATGCAAGAGATCGCCGAGTGGCAGCGAGAAGCTGGCCTGCTCCCCCGCAAGCCAATTCGCTTGCTTACTGCGCCTGGGGCAAGGTTACAGGCAGCATTAAAGCCGGATGTCAAAGGTTAGAATGGGTACGGGGCATTGCGCAAGGAATGAGTGAAAATGTGAGCAAAAGGTTTGCCGCTTTCCCTCCACTCTACAACTATATCGATATGCGATGGAGCGTCATCGGCAAGCCAGAGCGCGGGCGCAGCGAAAGGAATGCCTCGGGCTCTACTGGGTGACCGGGGACCAGGCGCAGCCGATACTGCTGCGCTATAGTAGCCAGGACCAACTGTGTCTCCATCAGTGCAAAGTTGTTGCCGATGCATATGCGTGGGCCACCTCCGAATGGGAAGTAGGCGTAGTGTGGGCGAGCGGCAGCTTGTGCTGGGGCGAAGCGTTCGGGGTCGAACACCTCCGCGTGCTCCCAAAAAGCAGGATGGCGGTGGGTTATGTAGGGGCTCAGCACGATTATGCTGTTCGCAGGAATGACATAGCAACCGATTTCGTCATTGGCTATTGCTTTCCGTCCGAAGATCCAGGCTGGCGGATAGAGCCGTAGTACTTCCTGCGTTACCATGCGGGTGTAAGAAAGCCTGTTGAGATGCTCTACCGTTGGTAGATGCCCGCCAAGCACCTCGTCCAACTCACTATGGAGGTGACGTTCAACCTCCGGGTGCTGGGAAAGGAGGTACCAGGTCCACATGAGTGCGGTTGCTACCGTCTCATGACCTGCGATGAGCAGCGTCATCACTTCATCGCGTATCTGCTGCTCATTCATCCCCTGACCCGTCGCCTCGTCACGAGCTAACAGCAGCATGGAGAGCAAGTCACCGGTGTCGGCATGCTGCTGGCGACGCTGGACAATGATGTCATGCACTACCTGGTCAAGGGTGCGACGTGCTGCCTGAAGGCGGCGACTGCGCGGCGTAGGAATGCTGAGAGGCGGGAAGGGGGCAGAGAGATATTCCGAGAGCAGCTTGTTCACGGTTGCCACTGCCTGGCCGACAGTATGTGACTCATCGCTCAGCTCGATGTTGAAGAGGGCCTGGCCAGCGATACCCAGCGTCAGGCGCAACATCTCTGCTGCGATATCCAGAGGTTGATCTCGCTCGGCGAATCTCTGCCACTGATCGAGCATAGTAACTGTAGCATCAGTCATGAGCGTACCAAAGGCAGCCAGGCGCTTCCGATGGAAGGCCGGCTGCATGAGGCGCCGTTGCTGGAGCCAGGATTCCCCATCGTTGGTGACGAGCCCCTGGCCGAGTAACGGTTTCAAGACCCTGTAGGGATACAGGTCTTTGTGATAGTTCTGCTGGTTATCCTGGAGTACATGTTTGACGCCATCCGGGTGGTTGACCAGGTAAACGGGCCAGAAAAGCAAGCGTATCCGAAAGATATCACCGTAGTGACGGGCCATTTCCAATCCAAAAAGCAACGGGTCGTGCCGAATATCTCTCGTACTCCCAAGCAGGAAATGGCCAGGCGGCCCTGGTGCCATCTTGTAGTGAGGCAATTCTGCTTTCCTGTTTCGCTTGTATCTCAAGCCGAAGCTTCCGCTGCTTGGACAGGTGCAACCGCTTCCGCAGGACTGGTGAGTTCGAGGTCAATGATTAAAGTGATCTCGTCACTGGCAACCAGGCCGCCTCCCGCCAACACCATGTTCCAGGTCAGTCCCCAGTCTTTGCGGTTCACCTTGGCACGCAGACTGAACCCGGCACTATAGGTATTCCAGGGGGTCTGGCTCACTCCGCTATATTCTCCATCCAGCACTACTTCTCTGGTAATGTTGCGAATGGTCAAATCGCCAATGAGTTGCCCGTGATGCTCATCATGCATGAGCACTCGCTTACTCTTGAACGTAATCGATGGATAGGGTTCCACATCGAAGAAATCCGCCGAGCGGAAGTGCTCATCCCGCTGGACGTTATGCGTGTTGACGCTGGCTGCTTCGATCTGGATGTCTGCCTTTGAGCGCGTCAGGTCATGCTCATCGAATTCCACTGTCCCGCTAAACTTCTCAAATTGTCCTCGCACCGTTGCCACCATCAAATGTCGGCCTGTAAAGCCTATGTGTGTATGCCCGGCATCAAATTGCCAATTCATCAATTCCTCCTTTTGTTGTGTGAAAGTGCATGGGCTTGTCCAGCATGGTATCAAGCCCAAACCGATGGTGAACAAGCGTCAAAAAGCGATGGCGTACCATTCCTCCTTCCACTTGCTCTACAAGAGATATAGCTCAAAGGGAAGCAAGGCGCATCGACAGAATCGTGTAATTCCTTGCCATGATTGTTCTGGGCACCCGCTAGACAGAATTACCTAGCGGTTGTGAATGTGGAGGTCTGCATGTTTGGCTGCCGTGAGAAAGACGTGCAGCCGCAGTTGAGCACGGAGCAGAGAGGGAGTAGGAAACTCTTTCGCTCCTATCAGGTGAGGTGGTGTTCGATGGCATAGCGAGTGGCGGCACTGCGTGAGGTCACACCCAGCTTGCTGTAGATGGAACTGATATGGGCGTGCACAGTGCGCGGACTGAGCACCAGCTTGTCGGCGATCTGCTGGTCGGTCAAGCCTCCTGCCAGCAAGCGTAGCACCTCCACTTCCCGTGCCGTCAGCCCCGCCGGATAGGCCTGCGGTGATGGGGTCGCGCTGGGAGTTGGGGTGGGTTTGTGCCCCTGTGCCGCCAGTGCCTGCCGTGGGGTCATGGCTCGTCCCTGGGCCCAGGCGGCAGCGAAGGCTCGTTCTCCCAGATGGACACGGGTCGCCGAGAGCAAGCGTTCATACTCAGCGCGTTCAATGGGCGGGATCGGCACACCAAGCGTGTCGCGTAAGGCATCCGCTGCTCCCCAGAGCTGTGCAGCCCAGGCGAGCTTGTGCTCTGCCGCAACGACTTCCCCCAATCCCACCAGACCTCTGGCGACCATCCACTGCTCGCCCAATTCACCCGAGATCGCCAGGCTCTCCTCATATTGCCTGCGCGCTGCGGCGTAGTCACCTTCGACTGCGAGCACCTTTCCTAACACTGCCAGCGACTCAGCGGTACCATGCCGGTGCCCCATTTCTTTGTAGAGCACGACACTCTGCTCCACTTGTGTGTGTGCTGTAGCCAGGTCGCTCTGGCTAAGCGCCAACTGGCCCAAGAGACACTGGGCTGCAGCGATGCCTTCCTTGAAGCCCACCTCCTTGGACAGTGCGAGGCATTCCTCCACAAGGGAACGGACGCGCGCCTGGTCAGCTTGGCAATCAAAGAGCGCCTGGGCCAATTGCGAGAGCGAGTGGGCAATGCCCCTCTTGTTGCCGAGCTCTCGGTGTATTGCCACGCTCTCCTCGTACAGCGCGCAAGCCCTGGCATACTTACCCTGACTACTGGCCACAAGCGCCAGGGAGAAGAGCGAATAGGCCACGTACTCCCTATGATCCACCTCCCTAAAGAGTGCCAACGCCGCCTCGGTCAGTGAACGGGCCTCGGCGATATTACCTCTCACCCATGCAACGTTCCCCAACCGATAGAGGGAGAATGCAATGCCATAGTGGTCTCCGAGTTCCCGGTACAGTGCCAGGCTCTCTTCACACAGCACCTCTGTCTGCGCATAGTCGCTTTGGACGAAGGCCAGGTTTGCGGCAGCCATGAGTGCCTTTGCACGCACAGATGGATCGATCCGGGGACCCGGAAGGGATCTCGCAGCGGCTAGTGCCCGCTCCAAGAACGCTCGCCCTTCACTCCAGTGGCCACGCCCCCACCAGAAGGGCCGCAAGGCTCCACCCAGGCGCAAGGCCATCTCCATGCTCTGCTGAGTTTCTCCCCGCTCAACCGTCCATGAGAGCGCCGCACGCAGGTTGTCATGCTCCCGCTCTAATTGCTCCAACCACGTGGCCTGCTGTGGTCCCCCAAGTTCCAGCTCCGCTTGCTCCGCCAATGCTAGACAGTAGGTGGCATGTGCCTGGCGGGTGCGCTCCATCTCTCCGCTTGCCGCCAGGGCCTCCAGCCCGTACTCACGAATCGTCTCTAGCATCACCAGATGGGGTTCCTCGTCATCCTGCTCCGTTCGTTGCAGCAAACTCTTGTCGATGAGTGAGGCCACTCCATCCAGCACGTCTGCTGGCAACTCACCGAGTGCCGTGTAGAGCCCCTCCACCGCTTCCAATGTGCAGCCACCCACAAAGACGGAGAGCCGCCGAAAGAGCTGCTGCTCCTTGGTGTCCATTAGATCATAGCTCCATGCAAGCGTGTTACGCAGCGTTTGTTGTCGTACGGGGGCATCCTGTGCCGCACTCGTTAAGACGTGCAGGCGGTGTCTCAAGCGGGTCAGAAGCGCTTGTGGGGGAAGCAGTTTGCTACGTGCGGCTGCCAGCTCAAGAGCGAGCGGCAACCCATCCAGGCGAATGCAGATCTCCGCGATGGTGCGGGTATTGGCTGGAGTCAGCTGAAAGTCGAGCTTGACTGTTCTCGCACGCTCCAGGAAGAGGGCCACTGCCGCATAGTGTGAAAGGGCTTGGCTCTCTGGAAGATGGGTAAAATCGGGCAGCGCCAGTGAGGGAACAGGAAATTCGTGTTCACCACGGATATGGAGCACCGCACGGCTGGTCACCATGACCTTGAGAGACGGACAGGCGGCCAGCAGGTCCGCCAGCCAGGGTACTGCGCCCAGTACTTGTTCAAAGTTGTCGAGGAGCAGCAGCAGACACTTGTCCTGGAGTGACGTTTTTAAGAGGTCAAGCAAGGGTTGATCGCCGGGTTCTTTCAGTCCAAACATCTGGGCAACCGTCGGGGGGACGAGGTCAGGATCGCTAATTGGTGCCAGGGGGACGAAGCAGATGCCGTCGGCAAACTCATCGAGCAGATCAGCCGCCACTTGCAGTGCCAGGCGCGTTTTGCCAACACCCCCGGGACCGGTGAGGGTGACAAGGCGCACCTCCGGTTGTCGCAAAAGTGAACACACCGCCCGAATCTCTTGTTCGCGTCCGATCAGCGAAGTGAGTTGTGCGGGTAGGTTGTAGAACCGAGCTTTCAATTGGTCTAACATAGGTTCAACTCCGGCTGGGTGTCCCCTGGAGGCAAGGGATGCTTGTTGCCAAGCTGCTGTTCCAGACGGCAAGCCAAAGTAGCACCACCTCTTGGAAGTCTTCCACAAGCGTACCCGGCAGCCAGAGCGTACCGAATCCAAGAGACAAAAGGAAGACTGCTCTAAAGATGAATGTCGATACTCTCTCGAGAATGTCGCTGCACCTACTATACTCTTATATGCTATCAAGTTTCAAGTGATGTGTTGGGGCTGTCAATCTGGGAGACAGGTAACTGTTACATTTCGCCCTTCACTCGAAGCTTAACAGTCCACTCATGCAGGCAGAATTTCAACTCTGCGCATGGCTTAATGAGATCACGAGGGGAAGTAGTGAGTAGGGGAGCATGCGGAAGGGATATGACTACATTGCAACTCGTTGTCGTTCTGTTACAATGTCTTCGAGATCAGCGGCGCGTTTGAGCGCACGAAACTGTAATGTTTTGATCGTTGCCACAGTTGTTCCCATGCTTACAGCCGTGTCTCGTAACGAAAGCTTGAGGAGAAAACGGCAGATCAAGACCTTGCGGTACCGCTCAGGCAATGCTTGAAGGATACGATGTACGCGTTCGAGAGGTCTCTCACTGATTGCAATCGGCCCTTCTTCAGCTGGGCCTTCCCAGCCAGTCTCTAACAATGTATCCAATGAATTCGTTGGAAGACGGTAGTGGGCACGCCAGTAATCAGCGACAGTAGTGTGTGCAACGAGAAAGAGCCAATTGTGCATACTTTGTAGGCTACGCTCCTGATTGATGCTGCTTACTGCTTTGAGAAAAATGTGTGAGGTGAGGTCCTCGGCATCTTCCCTATTGCCGACCTTACTATACACGAACCGATAGACCGGCCCGGCCTGCTCCTGATAAAACTGTTGAAATTCCAGCACGTCCATAACAACTCCTCCTCAGAGCATGGCAGAGACATCATCGTAGTTCATTATTTGCCATACCCGATATAGTGCATAGTGTCTTGCTTTTGACAGAATATCGGAGTAGTACTGGAGCAGGAGAATATTTCTTTGCTCCTTGCTACTACATGAGATATACCTCAGAGGAGAGCAGAAGCACATCGACAGAAGTGCGTAATTCCTTCTTCAATTGCTCCAGGGAGGCTCTAGACAGAATTACCTAACTGCCTTCATCGCGCGGGCTTTTTCCAATTGGCCATCATGAGGGAGATTTTCGGGTGCGGCTTCTGCAGACATTGTTCTGAAACCAATGAAGTAGTACATGTCTAACGTGCAAATTCATTGAGAACATACTTGTGAGGAGAAGAGCTCTCCCCTGACCAGTCTACTGTAACCCGGTACGAATGTATTGGTGAAAGAACGATATTACACAGCATCATGCAATAGGAGCCTCAGATATTGGGCGATATGAGTTCACTTCTCTCCATCCTGCTCCACGAGCTGCACCAATACGGCTATCCCGTGCTCTGGTTGATCATTTTCATGGCAGCGGTTGGCCTCCCTCTGCCCGCCAGCCTGGTCTTGCTGGCGGCGGGAGCCTTTGCAGCACACGGCTACTTCAATATAGCCTTGCTCATTGGCATTACAATCATCGCCTCATCCTGTGGCGATAACGCGGGATATTTCATGGGCAGACGTTGGGGGAGTAAGACACTGCACTGGCTAGGGCAGCCAAGACGGCTACAACTTATTTCTGCTCGCACCATTACACGATCGCACCTCTACTTCAAGTGCAAGGGAGGATGGGCAATCTTTTTCAGCCGCTTCCTCTTTTCCGCCCTGGGTGGGGTGATGAATCTCCTTGCGGGAGCAGAACGCTACCCCTATCGCCACTTCCTGCTCTACGACCTAGCAGGTGAGACGCTGGGTGGAATCATCCCACTTTCGCTCGGCTTTGCATTCGCAGCTTGTTTAAAAGCCGGAGGCAACCTGCTCACCATTTTTTCGGTGTTTGCCTTGCTGCTTTTTCTGACCACTCTCCTGATCAGGCGCATCTTGAGGAAGCTACAGCACCCAAAAGAGGCATTTGCAGCGGGCGCGGCAGTGAGTACTCAGAAGTTGACGGGGGATAGTATGCTCCCAGAAAGTGCACTACCCATAATGACTCAGTGCGTTGAAAAAAGCTCTTGCTGAGCCTCGTGAGAGACGAGTTTGTTTGAGCTATTCTGGTGGTAAATGACCTACCATGTGAGCAACTTTTGCCCTCAAACATGAGCGGTTGCCCTCAATCTTGAGCAGCACAACCATTGATCAAATGGAAAGCCGCTCTAGAAGCGAAGCGCCACGTACTGTTTTTGTAAATTCAGTTCTCATTATTTGGGGTCCCAACAGAAAACCCCTCTCAATTCCGTTAAGGATACGCTGGTTGTTCCAGCTTACAAAAAAACCTCACCTGTGAGTGTCAGATACTCATCTCACCTCTTAGGAAATGACACTTTGATTATGATACGTTTTTTGATACTCTTCCAATCATGATGCTCATGCTCGCGGAGGCGATGCGCTTCCCCACTAGAAAGGTTGAACAGTGAGTGCCATTAAGCGGTCGATTTTGAGAATCTTCTTCACCACTTCTGTCCACAGAGCATGCCACACCCCCGGGCCAGGCTTTCGGCAGCGGACCGAGGATTTGAGCAAGATCGGAGAAGTTTTTTCGCGTCGAAGCTGGTAGAATAGGTATACTTGCAAATGGTCGTTGCATCTCTGCTCACCATACGTCATCCTGAATGCGTCGTGAGGAGAAGAAAGAAGGAGATACCTATGAATACACCTGATCAGCACAAATTCGCCAGAGGCCTCGACACTTCTGCACTGCCTGCAGTGGTCGACCGGGCCACCTGGCAGGCAGAACTGGACAAGCTGCGCGTTCGGGAAAAGGCGCACACCCGCGAAGGGGATGCGATCGCGGCGGCTCGAAGGCATCTGCCGATGGTCGAGGTGGACCCTACCATTACGCTCATCGGCCCGCATGGACCGGTCACGCTGCTGGAGGTCTTTGAGGCGCGATCGCTTCTGATCGTCTACTATCACATGTGGCACACCGGTCAACCCGCCAGCGCCCAGTGCGAGGGCTGCACCTTCTCCACCACCCACATCAACGAGCTGTCCTACCTGCATTCCCGCGACGTGACCTACGCCACGTTCTGCGAAGGTCCCTACGAGGAGAGCTCGCGCTATCGCGACTTCATGGGCTGGACCGTTCCCTGGTACTCGGCGCAAGACGCAGCCACCGCTCTGTTCGCCGAGTTTGGTATGCTGGTATGCTACCTGCGGCACGGGGACCGTGTGTTCGAGACCTACTGGACCACCGGGCGCGGCAATGAAGTGATGGCACCGTCGTACGGACTCCTGGATCTGACCGTCTATGGGCGACAGGAGACGTGGGAGGACTCGCCTGCTGGCTGGCCGCACCGATGGGGAGAAAACACCAGCGAACCCAACGCCTTCCGTATAAGTGGACGCCCCATCTCCCAATGGTCCCGGCTTGCCGCCGGACGCTCCGACGAGCCTTAGCACCGGGGCTACCGCCACTGCCCCACACGGCAGCCAAAACGAGCCGTGACACGCGCGGGAAAGCAACGAGCTGATGCACCGCCGAAGTTCCCCTCCAGCTCGTTGCACCCTCTTGGGTCTCACTTTTCCAACGGTTTTGACACTCAGCTTTTCCACCATAACAGAAAAATGAAGGATCACTTTCCCCCTTCCTCATTTACAAAAACGATTTGCAACCATTCGCTTGTGGAGCGGCTTGATTCGTTACCAATAGTTGTGCTGCTCAAGATTGAGGGCAACCGCTCATGTTTGAGGGCAAAAGTTGCTCACATGGTAGGTCATTTACCACCTACTTCGCCCTTGAAGACCAGAAAACACTCGCAATATGACGAGACCTCTGTGCTGGCTACGTGCGCCGTGTCACGCACGGTGAGATCGCCGATGGAATCGGCTAGAATTCGAGGGAAATTCTAGGAACACCGGCTAACCTGGCGGCGAAAGCCAAAGGGAACAACAGCATGCCGAGAAAGCGGGCAAAAAAAGTGAAAGCGTTGTAGCTTGAGGCTCGCAAGTTCCGCGCACTAGGGTGAGGGCAGGATTGCTCGAACCTCAATTACCGAGGATGGAAGCACACGTCCTCTGGCAGAACGCTTGCAGCCAGAGCCTTTCTGTACCCAGGATGAAGTAGCCGTTTTGGGTACCCTTGCGGAAAGGATGGGGACCAATGAGGTCTCATCAAGGTGATGTGTGAGGCACCTACGGTGCGCTAGATACGTCTCACTGTGACGGAACACGGGATTTCCTACCGAGGGAGACCTCTATGGAAACGGAGTGCCCATAGTAGTCGTGAGAGTTACGGCTCACCGGGGAGGACGAGAAGGTCGTCCACAGGGCGAAGGGGCATAGGTGGTCAGACTGAAGCCTCCATGCGGTACGCGAGATGCGGAGAGCCACATGGTGCTGAAGGTCACTTGTGGCTGCGAGGCGACAAGAGTGACTGCTGGAGAGCGAAGTGATACGGAAACGGTCACGCTTCGTTCGGAGAGGGGCGACGGGAAAAGGGCTATTAGTACCTCGCCAGTCGCCTACTCAACTTAGGATATCCGTTCTAAAACAGAGTGGTAAACAGCAACGTGAGTAACTGTTTCGCCATCAACCTGATGGAGAGATGGAGCGCTAAAGGATCTGATTGTATCATCGGCGACTCATTTTTTGGAACGGATATCCTAAGTAGCCAGCACACCTCTTTCCAAAGGAACACCATCACTAAAAATGATGGCGTTCCGTTTTCTTCATCACTTCCCAGGCGATCATCCAGCGGGGCGGCACTCGACGGCAAAGCGGCCATGCGGAAGCCGTCCGGCCTCCTGCACCGTGAGCCCAGCTTGGTGGGCGAGTTCTCGAAATTCTGTGAGCGTGCGGTCCTTGCCTCCGAGCAAAACTATCTCCGGCGTGAGAACAGGACTCATACTATCATCTGGCAACACTCCGCCCAGGATCACCAGGCGACCGCCAGGGCGTGCTGCCTCGGCGCAACGGCTCAAGATCAGTTTAGCTTCATGGTCGGGCCAATCGTTGAGAATGGACTTGAGGATATAGAGGTCCGCCCCGGCTGGTAGCGGGTCGAAGAAGCTTTGCCCCACCGTTCGGACTCGTTCCCTCACGCCAGCCTCCTGCAAGAGCGCCTCCGCGCGGGCCACCGTCCCAGGGAAATCGACCAGCGTGCCCTGGATCTGAGGATGGGCACGCAGGATCTCGGCAAGCAACGCTCCTGTCCCGCCACCGACATCCACCACCGTCTTGACCTCCTCCCAGTCTCCTGTGAGCAGCACCTCCGGGTCGGGGATGCCATGACCTGCAGGCCCCATCAGCGCATCAAAGCTCGCCGCGATATCGGGATGGGCTTGCAGATCCTCCCAGAAGGGCAGGCCGAACCGTTCATGGTAGGCGGGCTTTCCGGTCCTAACCGCAGTCAGCAAAGTGCCCCAGGCGTGTGCTATGCGGCCACCGATGCCATCGAGGTACAGGCCGAAATGCTGCACCTTTAGAGCGGCCTTGTTCAGTGCAAACTGACCGGGCACTGGCTCGGCAAAGACGCCCTTGCTCACCAGATGCCTGAGCACCCGCTGCAGGTAGTCGGCGTCGCATCCCGCCCTCTCGGCAAGCGTCTTGATCTCGGTAGCGCCAGCGGCGATGTGGTCGGCGATCCGCAAGGTGGCCACCACATGGATACACCAGGGTGTGCATAGATCGCTCAGCGCACTGAGGTTGGCGCTTTCCGCTGGTGTCTGGTCATCTGTCATCTCTTTTCCCTCCTCATTGGTTTCCTGGCAGCGCTCAGCTCACGCGAGGGGCGCGGGATCAGCGAAGCGGCCTGCCGATCTCCCAGTGGTGCCCTAACGGGTCGGCGATGCGTCCTATGCGCCAGCCGTGTGCTTCGGATACCGCAAAGACTTCCGTTGCTCCGGCGGCGATGGCCTGCTCGAAGACCGCATCCGGGTCGGCGACCGTCAAAATCAGGCGGATCGAGTGACGGTCCTGGGACTGCTGGCTGGAGTCGCTGTCTTCCTGAAGCCAGAAGTCCGCCTCCCCGATGGCCAACTGAGCGACGACCACCGATCCCTCGTCATCCTCGAGGCGGTAGCGCTCGACCGCGCCAAAGGCCGCCTGGTAATAGCTCATCGCCTCTATGGCCCGGCTGACCGCCAGCCACGGGGCGATGCTGGTCTTGATGGGTTTGGACATCGGTATATGGCTGCTCATCATCGTGCGTCTCCTGTTCGTGGTCTTGTGCTGTGGGAGCTGCCGCAAGACAGCTCAGCGGGCGCCTTCCTGCCAGAGGCCAATCACGTTGCCTTCGGGGTCACGGAACGTCGCTACCCATAGGTTTCCTTCGGGGTAGGGAGCTTTGACGATCTCGCCACCGTGTGCCTTGATCCGCTCGATGGCGTTGTCGATGCGGTCAACGTAGATGTAAGGCAGCAGCCCGGGTTCGCGTGAGATCGCTTGATCGGTCACCCACGCGCCGCTGACCTGTCCGCTTCCGTCATCGAAACCGGGATGATCGGTTTCGCGCCGGCGTATGGTCCAGCCGAAGACCTGCTCGTAGAAGACGGCTGACTGATGGACATCAACCGCCGGGATGTGCAGGTAGGAGAGGCCGCTATGCCTGGCTAATCGGGCCTCCACACCTGGAGAGTTGGCGATCTTTCTCTCCTCATCATCGTGCTGGTTCATTGCAGTCTCCTTTCTCTTGTTCCCTGCCTTTTCGAGGGTGCGAAGCTATCCATGTGATCCAGAATATTCGCACATCGACATGTCCTCTGAGAACCTTGCTCCTTCGAGAGGAATACGAGAGTGACTCCTCCTGTAAAGAGGCGAACCCGTGTGCTGGCTACTTTTGATATCCAGCAAGAAACATCCGAATTTCCCTCTACAATTACCTTGTCATTTGACCCCTGATACTCACAAGAAGTCAAGATAGGGAGAATATCCTTGCTCTTGAAGCCAGAAACTCCAGAGCCATCAAGCATCCAACTGCCTTGCTTGTTCTATGGAGCGCCGAAAAGGACAAGCATGTGCATGGTGATGAGCATGGGCAGGCACTCTGCGTAGGTCTCTAGCAGTTACATCATCTTTGGAAGAACTTATGCGCTTCGTCGGTAGTCGTGATGTAACCCACCCAGGACGGGGAAGGAGAGGACCTTGCCACATACAGGATGTGCTGGCAGTGATCCAGCTTTCTGCTCCGGAATCTGCTGCTGGATGCCCTGGTGCGGTCGTGCCTGGTTGAAGTAGTGGAGATAGACATTGAGCACCCGCTGGAGGTGCCTCACATGCAGGATGAGCAGATGGTCGAGACACTCCCGTCGCACACTGCCCAGGAAACGCTCGCAGATCGCATTCGCTCGCGGGGCGTGATACGGCGTTGTGAGGATCTTGATGTTACTCGACTTAGCAACCCGCGCGAAGGTCACGCTATACTTGCTATCGTTATCACGGATGAGGTACTTCGGTCCCACGCCAAAGGCGGTGGCCTCCCGAAGCGGTACGCGCGGTCCAAGCATCCGTAGGAGATCGTGTGACGCCGACGTGGATCACCTTCCGCGAGTGCAGTTCGACAATGAAGAAGGCGAACAGCGAGCGGAAAAAGAGATCGGTGACAGGCAGAAAGTCGCAGGCCCAGCAGATCTGCTGGGCCTGCGTATGTAAAAACCTGCTCCACGTCTGCCCTCGTGGCCTACTGGTGCGCACGACTCTCATGTACTTCTGAATGGTGCGCTTGCAGACGCGAATGCCCAGTTTGAGCAATTCGCCTCTGATTCGCTCTGACCCCCAAAGTCGGTTGTCCCGGGCCATTTCCTGTATCAAGGCCACAGTTTCCGGGGAAATCCTTGGCGTGAGTGAAACTGCCCTCGACTTATACTTCCAGTAGAGTTTGAAGCCCTGGCGATGCCACCGCAGGAGCGTCTCTGGCTGAACGATGAATAGAGCCTCTTTCCAGGTCCGCACTATGCTTGCCAGAAGCACCAGGAGCATGCGATCCGTCCTGGTACAGGTAGGTCGTTTCACCTGTCGCCGAAGAATAATGAGTTGCTGACGCAGCAGGGCATTTTCTGCGACCAGTTCGGACTTGCTCCTGGAAAGGTCGGTCAGGGTCCTTAGCAGCAGCGAAGTGGTGTCCGGTTTGGTCCAAGCAACGTAGCGGTGGTGGAGCGACTGAAGGCAAAGACGTATCAATCGTTTGAACAGGGTGAAAATCCCAGGCACAATAGACATTCCCCTTTATAAAGTTGAACTGCCGTATGCTTGAAATGGTACTCTTCCTCTGGGGAATTGGCAAGGAGCAAGAGCTATCCTGAGGTCTTCTCGCAGGCCTATTCGGGCCGACGGATGCCACAAGTAGCCAGCACAACCATACGCTACCCTTGAGAGGGTGATGGAAAAACTTTATAAAGCTACTATGAATAAAGAGCCATTTGATCCCAAACAAGTTGACTTAAAACCGAATACATATGCTAAAGTTCTTACCACCCTGGAAGATTTAGAATTTGTTGTCAGGAAGAATCAAGATATTAATTTGCTTCCTAAGGGCATTGAGTTCGCATCGATCCCCCAAAGAAGAGCAATGTTGCTTGCGGAGTCAGCTCTTAAAATAGAGGCTTTTTCAGTGTTCATCTCTATTCTCGAAATTCATCGAACGAAACCAAAATCTTCAATCCTCGCATTAGAGCTAAAGGATAGGTTAGGAGCTGACTGGAAGGATAAGACTGCTAAAGTATATGTTGGGATACTTCTTGATTGGGCTCAACACACCAACTTGGCTCCTCATCTTTTTAACTCAAGCCAGCTACGAACATTTAGCTTCAATGATGATGGCCCAACAACGCTATGGTCGTAGAGCATTCCAGGATGGAGGTTCTGCAAAAAAATTGGCATTCCTGCCGCAAGGGACACTTCTGGCAGAGCGGATTTCTGGCCCGACATACGAGCGCCCCCAGATCCAGCACGGCCCAGTTGACTGAGAGGCAGCGCTCACCTCGCACCAAGTGAAACGCAAGAGTGTGCAGAGAAGCGTCACGAACACTTGAATTACAAGCCCCAGTGCCGAAAAAGCGCCCTAATACACGAGCCATATTCACATCGACGAGCGGCTCCTCAAGGCCGAAGACAGCAGCCAGCACCGCACTGGCAGTGTAAGGACCAATGCCGGGCAGGCATTCCAGTCCCCGCCGCGAGCAGGGCAGTTCCCCACCTTGCTTCACGAGATGTTAGCCAAGGCGAGTAGCGCCTTGGCTTTCTGCTTCCAGATGCCGAGGGGCCGCAATGCCTCCTGGAGTTCCGCAAGAGATGCCCCTGCCATGATCTCCCACGTTGGATACTGTGCGATGAGACCTGGGAAAGCGCGCGCAACACTAAGGGCCGTGGTCCGTTGAAGCAGTGACTCGGCGACGACAAGCTCATAGGATGACCTTCCCGGCTCCCGCCAGGGAAAGGACCGCACGTGATGCTCGAACCAGCTGAGCAGCCGCTCCCGCAGCCAAAAAATGCGCCAATGCATTCCCCCGGACAATTGGCCACGCTGAACAGCCATATCTTTTGCACCCCGATTCTGGTGAAACGTATTCTTCTGTCCTTATTCTCCTGGTTTTGCAGATTCTGCAAACCTATGTTTCCCCACCCCTGGATGAGAGCAGTCAGCAGTTCTGCTGCTCGCCTGGCTCTGTTCGATCAAACAATGACGACTGTTCAGGCAATGAGCGTTGCCTTCCTTTCCGGCGCGCTTTGAGGAGCTGCTTGTAATTTTTGTCCGATACCACTGGCTCCCCAATGATTTGCTCCGCGACCTCCCGCGCAACTTTCCCTCCTCCTCCTGCATCAACAACATCAAGAAGGATGAGGTCGTACCCTCGACTGTTCCTCGTGTGGTGCAGTGTGTTCGCGAGTCCCTCCACAAAGGCTTCCAGGCCCAATTCAGCAGGCGTCATATGATCTCGCAGATTCTCTTTGGCTGAGAGCTGCTTGAATTTCTTGTGAGCCTTGATGGCAAGCCCAAAGGCCTCGACATGCATCGTGTTGGTCAGTACTGAGAACTCAACTGGTAACACGATCCCGCGGTCCTGCCAGGTATCGGTCAGCGCGTTTCGAATCAGATCGCACTGCACTCGCAGCCGCGCCCATTGCTGGTCGTACCCACGGTCGAGATAGGCCTGCTGCTTCTCCAGAAAATCAGCGTCAGCAGGTGTGGTCGCTTGCAGTTCATCCAACTTCTGGTCACCGACTCTTGCCAGCCAGGCTTTGATGGGCTCCGCCTTCGGGCTCGGGATTGACTGGATGATGCGCAGCACGGTTTCCCGATCCGCGCAATCGGTCTCCCTGATACGCTGATCGGCTGCCTTCAGGGGCAGCTTTACGATTCTCGTGAGCGCCTCTCTGAAGCCTTCGGACTGGACCTGCTCCTTGAGCTGCGCCCAATACGAGCGAGCCGGTTTTTTGGACACCTTCAAGTAGGCCACGATATCGACCAGAGAGAAGTAGAGTTTTCCCCCGTACCAGACGGTACGAATCCGGAGCGCAGTTTTGTCATCAAGGCCCGATTGAGGGTACTCCAACTCTTCTTCACTCATCATTCCACTCCTGAGTTTTCAAATGCTCCTATTTTAGGAGCGTTTGGCTGCTATGGTACGAGAGCGGCGTCATCCAGAGAGCAGTCAAGCCGCCCACATATATGTCCCGCGCCCCACCAATAGCCACATGGCATACACCTCTCTCTTTGGAAAAAAGTTCACCACTCGGCGCCGAGACCTTCACCGTCGGGCAGAAACGCTCCATGAAAATGCTGAGCGTCCTACTTCACTGGCTATGATAACAGACACTACTTACCGCTGACTCACGAACGTTCACGAATCTTTCACGACCATTCTTGCTGACTGATCGAGCGTGTCGAGGGAGAAATGAGCAGAGAAGACGGGAAACACGCGTATGAAGTTGGAGCAGTAGAGATACTGGTGGTAAATAAGGCGAAGAGCGAGCAGAAGCGTTTGTTATCGAGACGAGGTTGTTCCTGATGGGGTTTCTCTCTCGACAACTTGTAAATTCCTATCCAGGCATGCATCAATCCACTCAAGGGGCTCTGAGTCCAGGTTACTGCTTGAAAGGGGACCAAGACTCAGAGCTAACTCATAGTGAGTTCTCATTTGTTAAGGAAAGGTGCAAGAACTGGAAGCAGGAGATCAGTCCGGAACGTGATGTTGTAGTGGGTGGCACCAGGCAAGATCGCGAGTTGCGATGCGACGAGATGTTCACCATTCCAACCAGCATCCTTTAAGCCACCGCCCAGCAGGGTGAAAAACGCTACCGCATGGCTGGGAGGAAGACCATCAGCATCGCCGGCGATAATGAGCATGGGGGTTTTCAAAGCGGAAACCTGCTCGCTCCAATCATAATCCTGACTGAGGGCTTCTCTCATGTTGGCAACCAGTCGAGGAAAATCTTCTGGCTTGGGTGCAAGACGCAGATAGCCATCATAGATGGGAGTATTCATAAAGAACTCAGGGGCGAAGGCTGTCATGCCGGCTTGCATTTCGGGATGCCAGCCAGTCCGTTTGAAAGGGGTAGAGATCAGCACGAGGTTGTTGATCCGTTCTGGATGGCGAATGGCGGCCTGAAGAGCTACGGCACCGCCAAGAGAAAAGCCAAGGATGTCGGCTTTTTCGAGTCCGAGATGCTCGATCAGGCCAGCGATATCATCAGCCATGTGCTCAAAGCGGAACGGGCGATCTGTGAGGGCGGTGTGTCCGTGCCCATAGAGATCGACACCAATGACCTGATGGTCCACAGCGAGGGCGGGAGAAAGGGCGCTGAACATCTCAAAGCTCCCAAAGCCACCGTGCAGCATGATCAAGGGCTTACCAGTTCCATGAATCTCATAGTACAGGCTGATTCCATTGACAGCAGCGTAGTTTCCTGCTGAATGGTTCGTCGTGTTTGTCATAAACAACTCCTTTTGTAAGTACCTTTGTTAGAGATCTATTGTAAACGTGGACATGAAGCTGTTGATTCTTCGGCAATTATTCCGGCGAGGGTATTGCTCCTCCTTTGGCTTCGGAAGGGCAATTTCTCAGAGAATGGGCAAAGGAAAAGATCCTCTCATCAACAGAGGAATTGCCAAAAATTCAGCCGCTTCACGTCCACGTTTACACTCGCCCCTACGGACGTGAGAAGAATTCCACCAGCACGGGAGCAAGGGCTTCCGCGGAAACTTCGTGCGTCTGACCTTCCAGGGTGCGCTGCTCCGCGTGAGGCATCGCTTTGGCCAGCGCCATTGCCGTTGTAAGCATGAATGGGAAAGAGGCAGAGCCATCCATAACGAGCGTCGGCACTGTGACTCGAGCGGCTTTTTCGATGGGGACAGCACCATCGTCCCCCATAGCAGCGGCATCGTAAGCAAGGGTCTGGCCTACCGCTTCCCACATCGACCACATGGGATGCTGGCGCGCTCCCTCAAGGTGTTCGGGCGGCATTCCCACGAACATCATGAAGAGGCCTGCCGCGTCGCCTTTCCGTCCTTCGGCAAGGACTTCAGCAAGCCGCTTTCTATAGTTCCTGAATGCCTGCCTCCTGGCATCATCAGAGTCATAAGGAGCCTCGTACATCGCCAGTTTCTTCACCTTGCCGCCGAGCTTGATGGCAGCTTCCAGAGCCAGGCAGGCGCCGGAGGAGATGCCGTACAGGTATGCCTCACCACCGACTTCGTTGATGAGAGCCTCGATATCCTCAATTTCTCGCTCAACGGCAAACGGCTGTGTATCCGTGCTTTCGCCTCGCCCCCTCCGGTCATAGTCGATAACCGTGAAGTGTTGCGCCAGCAGGTTTGCCAGTGGCGTCAGAAATCCCATGGCTCGATAGCCTAATGCTCCATTGACCAGGATGACCGCGGGTCCATTTCCCACTTGATCATAGGCGATGGCCGTGCCGTCGACTGACTGAACTTTCTTCATTGTCATCTCCTTCCTCAGGATCTTATTTCACTACACGAAACGAAAGATGGGTGGCGCCCGGAGTCTCAAAGGTGCTGAGGCGCTCCAGGTGGTTCGGCTGCGAGCCGAGGTGATCGAAGAGGCGCACGCCCTCGCCCAGTAGCACATGGGCAATGCTCATCTGGAATTCGTCGAGCAGCCCCGCTTTCAATGCCTGTTGGACCGCGCTCGCCCCGTGAAGGGCAATACGTTTCTCGCCGGCCAGCTCCTGTGCTTTGGCAATCGCGCTCTCGATGCCGTCGGTGACGAAGTAGAAGTGTGTCTTGCCTTTCTTTACGGGTTCTCGCGCTTGCGATTGCAAGACAATCACCGGCCAGTCAGGGGCCGTGCCATCGGGAAAGACCCAGCCCTGCTCACTGTAGATCATATCGAAGCCTCTGTGTCCCATGATTACCGCGCCGTTCTCGCCCATCGCACCGCCCATGACTTCATGGAAATGTTCCATGGCGCGTCCCATCCAGGCGAAAACCTCTGAGACGTCATCATTTTTGCCCGCGATAAATCCATCCAGTGAGACCGAGAGGCCAAACGCGACTTTGCCCATAGTGTTCTCCTTTACTTTGCCTGCAACTCTCGCACATACTCGACCAGGTACTCCCAGGTCATGCTCATCCCTTCCAGCATCCCCAGACCGACCGCGACTTTCAGCGCCTCCGCGCTGGCGAACTGGACATGTGCCCTCACCCTGGTTTTCCCCTCCTCTTCCGTGAAGGTCAGGGTGGTCAGGTGTTCGGGTATTCCCTCGATGGGGTTGGCATGCTCATCGGCGAAGGTCGAGGTGTAGACCAGCTTCTCCGGCGGCACGATCTCGCGGTAGACGCTGCGCGCCCAGTGAAGCCGACCCTCGGGCGAACGCATGCAATAGTGCCAGATGCCCCCGGGTCGCAAGTCGATGGTGCAGACGGGAACGGCGTAGGGCTGCGGCGCCCACCAGCGCTTGAGATGCTCTGCTCTGGTGAACACCTCAAACATCAGCGCGCGGGGTGCGTTGAATAGCCGTTCCACGACGAATTCCTGTTCTGCAACGCGGGTGTTCAGTGACTGATCATCAAACATCAGTATTGTCCTCACTTCCATGGCCAGGTTGTTGCTCGGTGGCTTGTATTTCTAGCAGGTAGTTGTCTAGGCGATCGAAGCGTTCCTCCCAGAGGCGACGAAAAGATTGCAGCCAAGCCTCCAACTCCTGGAAGGGTTCGCGCCTTAAGCGGTAGATTCTCCGGTTGGCCTGCGGCTGGACCTCCACAATGGCAGCCTCGCTCAACACCTTGAGGTGCTTCGATACCTGCGGTTGCCGTATTCCCAGCCGCCGGGTGATCTCGCCTACAGTCAGTGGGCCATCGCGCAACATCTCGACAATATGTTCGCGGTTTGGATCCGCCAGAACAGTCCAAAGTGTTTTCATGGGTATAGTATACCCGAAAAGGAATATTCTTGTCAAGGAATATTCCTTGACAAGAATATTTTGGTTGGCATAAAATGTTCAAGGATGTTGATGAGCCATGAAGAGAAGAGGAATTGCCAAAAATTCAGCAGCTTCATGTCCACGTTTACAGATCTATTCTGGGTGCCCCCTGCCAAACCGGAGAGGTCTCATTTACAAGCGGTTGAGAGATGGGGCCTCATCAGAAGCGGCATTGTCTGGAGGACGAGTACCACTGCTCACCCTATACCTTAAAAGTTGCTCGCCCTTCTTCTTATTTACCAATTGGAAGGTTACGTAAACACGCTGGTGGCAAAGTATCGTTAATCAAGCAAGCGGTTATCTGTGTGATGCCGAGATAGACAACGTACTTTTTCCACGCTCACTCTTTTTTCGCGTACTTTTTCTACGATGACTCTAGGGTCATTCCACGATTACAGGGGGCCTTTTCGGTCTTGCACGCTCATTCTATTCCACGATAATAATAGATCGCACATAGTTCCTTGTCTTTTTACCCATGGTTTTGCAGATTCCGCAAGACTATGCTTCCTTTTTTGCCCTGCAAAACTATGCTTCCCTTGTTTTGCCCACAAAAATTCATTTAACTTTTCCTCGCATCGGAGCTGGGATTCAACTAGGAATAGCAAGATCAATCATCAATACGGAGTTCTTCGGGTGGTGATTCCCAACAGTCAGTGAGAATTCCACTGTAACTCCGAAATGAAACGAGATTCCATTCTAACTCCGAAAAAAGTAGGAAATAAGATAAGAGTCAAAAAAATTCACCAATAGTCCTGGCGCAATGCTGCATCAAAAAGACGATGAAAATGAGATAGAATAGCAGTGTGGTGAGGCGTTAGGGTCTTTTACGGAGTTAGCGCTATGATAAGCTCTGCTCTAATCGGGGAGAGCAAACGATGCAGTCCCGATCTCAACGCGACACCTGACTTGTGGCGGGTAGATGAGACCTACGTGAAGGTGAAGAAGCTGATACTTGTCGTTGGTAGGCAAGAATTAACCTCGCTGAACAGCGTGGCGAATCTGGTAAGGATATGAAGCGATGAACATGCTGAGGAAAGATCAGACACAAGGAGACAGTTTGAAACAGGTGCGTTCATCGTCCACCTCTTTGGGGTGACTGCTTAAGCTGAACAGAAAGGTGTAATTTCACCGCCTATGGCAACCTACCAGAATTTTGCAAGTCTGCTGAGGCAGAGCTTCAGAGAAGAGCAGGAATCTCGCTGTGCCACGTACCAACTGATGGGCTTTATGGAAACTGTCGAAGGACCCAGCCTCCGCTCAGGGGAGAGGAAATTGGCAGCTAGGAACAACGAACGAGAAAGGCAATGAACGATGCGCACAGATATTCCACCATTGAACTGGCAGGACTGGATGCACCGCTACGATCAGCAGCAGAGCACCTACCTGCCTGATCGTGAAAAACGCTTTACTGTCATGCTCGATGTGTTAGCAATGCTGCTTCCTGAACACTTTGTCGCGCTTGACCTGGCCTGTGGTCCCGGATCAATGAGCCAGCGCCTCTTATCGCGCTTCCCACAGGCACGCTCCGTCGCTGTGGATATTGATCCCATCCTACTGCTGCTTGGACAGCAAGTCCTGGGTGACATGCAAGGGCGTTTGCGTTGGGTGGAAGCAGATATCAGTGAGCCTTCCTGGCACAGCCGACTTGGGGAGGAGCACGTGGATGCGGTAGTAAGCACGACAGCTCTTCATTGGCTGCCTGCTGGCTCGCTGGTGGAGCTGTATCGCCAGTTAGGAGTCCTCGTTCGCCCCGGTGGAGTTTTCCTCAATGGGGATGGCTTCGGGTTTGCCCCGCATCTGCCGAGCTTCAACACGATCACAGAGCACGGGCATGCGCAGTGGGCTGCTCAGGCGAGCGCAGCGGAGAAGGAAGATTGGGAGGCGTGGTGGGAGGCGCTGAGGCGTGAGCCAGGGATGGAGCCGTTCTTCGCGGAACGTGCGCGTCGCTTCAGCACCAAAGTACGTCCCCCTGGTACCCTGGTAGATGTTCACCAGGCAGCGTTGCGCAACGCGGGATTTCACGAAGTTGGCGTGATCTGGCAACACCTGGACAACCGGGTCGTGATGGCAGTACGCTAGCTGCACGTGTTGGGAGTGAGTGGAAGTTTGTATGAAACGACGTGCATTCTCCACCATCGATGTCTCAGTGATCTAGTTTCACGTGAGACTGTTTTGTGAAAACTCCCAGCGATATCCTCATCGTTGAAGTTGCTGGAATGCACATATGAGTGAGGCTGTCTCATTCTGCGTCTGCCGATTGAGGCAGCACGGGCTTGATATCGACGACCGGCGTTCCATCGATCGCTCGCAGCTCGCGTCACGGTCGGTACTGGCTACTTCGGTCATCCGCTCTACCAGAAGCCAATCTTTGCTTGCTCCTGCCAAGGTGCTATCAAATGAGCAACAGTGAGATAGCTGTATTCCTACGACTAAAGGTACAGCCCCCACTAAGATATTGTTGGCGAATTGCCCTCAGTTAAGCCGCTGCCGCCGATTTTGCTGCGGACACCAACCGGGAGAAGCGCGAGACAGGCGTTGAAGCATGCGTGCCGTTGGTTAGCCAAGCACAAGCCCGCAGCATATTCATGGCTGTCGCCGTGAAAAATGCCTGAAGCCTGAGCTTGTTGCTGCCAATGTAGCGTGCTCGCCGCATCTCGCACGTGCGCACCGCTTGCGCACCGGTGCCTTCAATTCCTGCTCGTTTGGCGTACAGTGCCCGAAATTCCGGCGTTTCCTGACGTTTGCGCGCTTTCTGGAGGGCAGTGTAGGTCTGTTCATCTGGACGCAGAATGAGCACATACGCGATCAGGGATATGACCCCAATCGCGACTGGTTTGCCCAGCAGGACAGACCACCCGTTTGGCCTGCCAATCAATGAGAAAGTCGCTGTGCTCAAAACGGTCCGCTGCTTTTGATGCCCAACTCGTGTCTGGGATAACCGGTCCAACAAGGTCGACTTGATAGCGCATCTGGCTCCCTGCGAGCACGTCTGCATCGACATATCCTGTATCCACCAGATGCTGATGGGGAAGAATCTCATGTGCCGCTTCGTCCGCATGGAGTTCTTCTATGACTGAGCCATCTGCCGTGGTGGCATCGGTGCTCACGACTGCCACAATGAAATGCGGTTCATCGTCCTCACACGTCTGGGGTGAAATGGACCTTGTACCCCGTCCAGGCCGTGCTCTTCTTGCGACTGTAACGGGCTTCGATATCGTAGGGAGATGTGATGAGCAGCGCTGAGGGAGGCAATTCTTCATCAGCGCGCCAGGCCGTGCCTTGCTCGCGCGCATGATAGTGCTGAATCCACACTCGCCGCAGCGCTTGGATCGCTTCCAGTTCGGCCAGCCAGGGAAGGCTCGTTTCTGCGTAGACGTGCTCCAACAGCCGACGCCCATCTCCCCCAATGGTTTCAGCCAGCGCCACTCGCGCCTTGGTATCTTTCGGCAAGCGAAAATCGCTGAAGCGTTTCTCATACCGATCAGCCCACTCGGGGTCCATGTGTTCCAGGAGCCAGGTGGGAGCACCTTCTGGAAGGCACGTTCAGCGCGTGACGCATGGTCTCCCCCACACATTCCAGCCGACGCAGCGTGCGAATAGTGGCCAGCACGTGCGTCGAATCGGTGCGTTGCTTGCCTCGCGCGCTTCCTCCAGCCACGTTCCCGAAACTGCTCCAACAAGCGATCAAAGAGCCGACGCTCGGCTCCAGGGGCGAGCAGGCGACCTCGAAATTCGGAAAGCACCGAGAAGTCAAAACCGCTATCGGTCAGTTCCAGGCTTAACACATACTTCCAGTCAATCCGTGTGCGCACCGCATCAGCAGCTTGCCGGTCGGTCAGTCCTTCGGCATATTGCATGAGAGTGACCAGCGCAAGACGCCACGGAACCTCGGCGGGCTGGCCGCGGCTCTTAAACAAGTCACGAAAATCCTCATCCTGATACAGGGTTCCTAACTCATCTCGCATCTGGAGATACACATTCCCCTGAGGCAGGATTGCACGCGCTACAAGAGCCGTTTCTTCAGGAATAGCCGGGATCGGGTGTGGATGCATGGACATGGGTTTCCTCCTGGTTTCATTCGTGCACTGGTTCTTGTTCAGTATCTCATATTTCTTTCCGATCCCGCTCTGGCAATTCGCCAACAATATCTTAGTGGGGTCCTACCTGTTATTGATGAGTGCTATTTCCTGCTCATTTTACCATAATGTATAATAAGGACCGGAAGATATAGAAGAGCTTGCGGCAGCCATTCTGTTTCTCATATGCCAATTTCACGAAAATTGGACGTTCACCTAGTGAGGTGCATAACCTCTGCTTTCCCTTCCTGATAGGGGAGAGAAGCTAACTCGTAATCAAATTGTATCAGGCGCACTTTTTGCGTATCAGCAAGGAGACTAGACCATGCCAGATGCTACGATTTGCGTGCTCACCCAGCACAATGACAACAGCCGTACCGGAGCGTATCTCCAGGAAACTCAACTCAACACTTCCAACGTGAACCAGAATCAATTCGGCCATCTTTTTACCTACCAGGTGCAAGGTCATGTCTATGCACAGCCGTTATATGTGAACGGCATCGACATACCAGGCCAGGGTACACACAATGTGGTGTACATAGCAACAATGCATAACACCGTCTACGCCTTCGATGCCGATGATCCCAATGCTGCTATCTCACCGCTCTGGGCCAGGCAACTGGAAGATTCGGTGCCTCTTCCTAATCCCAATATCGGTCCCACTCACCAGGGGCAGGCTGAGGTCAATGGAGTTCCCGTCTATCGCGATATAGCCAAGGAGGTAGGCGTCGTAAGCACACCCGTCATATCTCTTGATCACAACGCCCTCTATGTCGTCGCCTTTACTAAAGTTGGAAACGGCTATGCTCACAAATTGCATGCCCTGAACCTGGCGAGTGGAGCGGATCTCTTCGGCGGACCGGTGCAGATAGCAGGAAATGTACGGGGAATGGGCTACGATAATCAGAACGGAAATATCATCTTCGCCGGTAACCGGCAGATCCAACGTGCAGGCCTGCTGCTGCTCAATGATGTAGTCTATGTTGCCTTCGCAGCCTATGGCGATCAAGACAACTACCATGGCTGGGTGTTTGCCTACAATGCTACAACGCTGCACAGACAAGCTATCTACAATACTACACCCAATGGCCAACGCGGAGGTATCTGGCAGGCCGGGCAGGGATTGTCCGCGGATAGTGATAACTTCATTTACTTAATGACAGGGAACGGGACCTTCACAAACGATGGACGGGATGTAAGCTGTACTATTGTGAAACTTGGCTCTAACCTTGCAGTCGCCGACTGGTTTACTCCGCATAACGCTGCGGCACTCACGAAGATCGATTGGGACCTTGGCTCTTCGGGAGCCTTGCTCATTCCAGATACCAACCTGCTAGTCGGGGGCGGAAAAGAAAGTAAATTGTACCTGGTACAGCGAAATCATATGGGTCATTTCAATGCCGCCAACGACAATCAGATTGTGCAAAACTTCTATGTCAATGCCCCGAACCCCAATGACAAGAAGTCCCACCATATCCATGGCGGCCCCGTCTACTGGAACGGCCCAAACGGCGCGTATATCTACGTGTGGCCCGAGAACGACTGCCTGAAGGCCTATCAGTTGGCCAATGGGCAATTCCTGACGACGCCGATTTCGCACTGTTCAACCCTCGACCCACAAAATGTACCCGGCGGCAGCTTTGGTATGCCGGGAGGAGTAATGTCCATTTCGGCTAATGGCAATGCAGTCGGCAGCGGGATTGTGTGGGCATCGCATCCTTATAACCAGGATGCTAACTGGAAAGTGGTGGATGGCATCCTGCGCGCCTATGATGCCTCTGACCTGACAAACGAGCTGTGGAACAGCAAGCAGAACGTCGGCCGTGATGACCTCGGAAAATACGCCAAATTCTGCCCTCCGACGATAGCCAACGGCAAAGTATACATGGCTACGTTCTCGGACAAGGTTATGGTCTACGGTCTTCTGTCCTAAACCGACAGCGGAAACAACTAATGGACTGTCACTATGCAGGTGAAATGTAGGGGGCGACTCTCGCGAATTCCCAAAGGCGTCAAAATAACGGAACGAAATGAAGGCGTAGCTGCGCGATTCATCGCGCCGGGGGAGGGGTATCCTCGGGAGGATCGTCCACTCCTCCCCGGCGTCATAAATGTCGCAACTACGCCTCTTCACGTGACGCCCTGCTCGCTTTTTTGCATCAGTGTCGGTAAATAAAATCCGGCATTGCCTCGTCGCCCTGGTTTACAGCGCGCACTACATTTGTAATTATGGCATGGTTGGGCGATAGCTCGCATACCGGATCGGTAGCTGCGGCTTCGCCCGTGAGTTGGAAGGCCTGGCAGCGGCAGCCGCCGAAGTCGACCGCCTGGCGCGGGCAACTGCGACAAGGTTCAGGCATCCAATCGCTGCCGCGATAACGATTGAACATGGGCGAGTCATTCCAGATCCAGCTAAGCGAGCGCTGCCGCACGTTCTCGATGGGCAATGTAGTGATCTGGGCGGCCGCCGGGCAGGGCAGTATGTTGCCATTAGGAGTTACGGTGAGCTGCTGGCGTCCCCAGCCGCCCATGCAGGGCTTAGGGTAGCGGCTGTAGTAGTCGGGGATGACATAAATAATCTGCATCTGTTCAGCAAAGCGCGCGCGTGCAGCCCGAACGATCTCCTCGGCTCGTTGTAGTTGATCCCAGGTCGGCAGCAGGGCGGCCCGGTTATGCAATGCCCAGCCGTAGTACTGCGTATTGGCCAGTTCGAGCCGGTCGGCCGCCAGTTCCTCTGCCAGCGCCAGAATTGCCGCTACCTGGTCGATGTTCTGACGATGAAGCACGACGTTCAAAGTGAGCGGAAAGCCGAGCTTTTTGACCGTTCGCGCAGCCTCGACCTTGCGCCGGTAGGAAGGTGTGCCGGCAATCTGGTTGGATAGCACTGAGTCGGCTGCCTGGATGCTGATTTGCACGTGATCCAGACCTGCCTCCTTCAACGTCTCTGCCTTTGCCGGGGTGAGTGAGAGTGCGCTTGTGATGAGATTCGTATAGAAGCCGAGTTTTCGTGCCTGGGCAACAATCTCCACAAGATCACGGCGCTGCAGTGGCTCACCTCCCGAGAGGTGGAGTTGTAGCACCCCCAATGTGTGTGCCTCCTTGAGCACGCGAAACCATTCTTCGAGCGTCAACTCGTCCCGATAGTCACCCAGGTTCAGCGGGTTGGAGCAATACGGGCAATGCAGTGGGCAGCGATAGGTCAGCTCAGCCAGCAGCCCGAGGGGTCTATGTCTCATCAAATTCTATCAATCTCTTCTGTAAAAGGCGGTTGAAGAAGGCCAGAACCTCCTGGTCGACGAAATGGTTATAGCGAGCGCTTAATTCCGCAGCAATGGCTGATACACTCCGCTGACCGTTGCATAGCGCCAGGATAGCATCGGCGGTTGCATTCAGCACCAGTACTCCCTCTGGAGACAGCAGCACCCGCTTCTCACGTACGGGGTCCCATTGTAGCCGTGCCTGGCCGCACAATCTTGGCCGCGAGGCCATGGTCACTTCACGCATTGGGAGATTCATCCTGAAGCGCGTGATGGATGGCATCCAGCATGCTCCACAGTACATCGCACTTGAATTCAAGGGCAGCGATAGCTCGCTGTTGCTGCTCGCGAGTCTGGCAGTAGCGGGTTACAAGGTCAAGAGCATAGGTGGCATCACGAGGCGCCTGCGTCAAGCGCGTCTTGAGGTAAGTCAGGCCAGCGGGCCCTACCCAGGTGTAGTGGCGCTCAAAGGCCGTGATGCGCTCTTGCATCAAGTCGGGCGCGAAGAGTTCCGTGAGCGACGCCGCTACTGCCTCGATCCAGGGTCGTGTGCGGGCGAATGTAACATAGGCATCCACGGCAAAGCGTACGCCTGGCACGACATGGCGTTCGTCGAGCACCTCCTCGCGGCTCAACCCCACGGCTTCGGCAAAGCGCAGCCAATCTTCGATGCCTCCCTGCCCTTCTGCTGTGCCGTCGTGATCGATGATGCGCTGCACCCAGACGCGGCGAATAGCAGTATAGGGACAGTTGGACAGGATCGCTGCATCCTTAATTGGTATCATTGCCTGGTAATAGTAGCGGTTAGCGACCCAACTTTGAATCTGTGCATGGTTCAGGCGGCCCGCGTTCATGTGGATGTGAAACGGGTGCTTATGGTGATAGTTTTCGGACTGCGTTCGCAAGGCCTCCACAAACGCCTCGCTTGTCAAAGGCGTATCAGTGGGCCTCGTCTCAGGTGTGGTTTCCATAAAACCTCCGGTACACAAGCCCATCTCCTTTAGGGGATGGGGTCACTGACGTCAAATCTCCAGTTCCATGCCGTCGAAGGCAACCTCGATGCCGTTTGCCTCGACGGTTTGCCGCTGTGGTGAGTTCTCGATCAATATCGGGTTAGTGTTATTGATATGGATATAAATGACGCGTCCAACGTCAAGTGCCGCTAACTGCTCCAGGCTGCCGCCATCGCCTGCTATTGGCAGGTGGCCCATGACCCGCGCGGTCTTACTGCCAATACCCAGCCGAACCAGTTCGTCATCTTCCCAGCATGTGCCATCGATGAGCAGGCAGGCACAATCATGTAACTGGTCCAGCACGCCTGTATGTAGGTCCTGGACTGCTGGCAGGTAAATCAGGCTATCCCCAACTGCTATATCGCTGATGCGGTATCCAACACTTGCCTCCGCATCAGGAACTGCTCCACCGGCGAAGGCAGCCACTTTGGTACTGTGTGTAGTGAATGCCTGGCAGCGCAGTCCACTATCGGCGCCATTCGCCAGGTGAAGTATCATAGACCGCATGAGTTGCACCGGCTTCCACGCGATCGTGCAGTAGTTGCTCAACGTCCGTAGGAGAGGGTTCTGCTCGTTGAGTGCAGTATAGACCCACTCGGTCGCGTAGATGTGCAGTTGACCAGCCTCGCGCAATGAGAGCAGCCCCAGGGTATGATCCAGTTCTGCGTCGGAGAGCACAACGCCCTGAATCGGTGTATGGCGTACTACGGCACGTGGCCAGAGCGCTGGGAAAGCGTATATCTGGCGCTGTATATCAGGCGAGACATTGAAGAGAAACCAATGCCGTTCGTCGGCGCTGACCGCAATGGACGATTGTGTGCGTGGCCGGCAAGAAAGCGAGCCAATACGTACTGCATGGCAGTTTGGACAGTTGCAATTCCACTGCGGGAAGCCGCCACCGGCAGCAGATCCCAGGATACGTACCCGCATATTGCGCTCCCTCATTGCAAGGAATGCGCCTGGCAGCGCTGGTGCGACAGGCAACAAATACTATTATGATGTCAATCACCAGAATGGTAATTACCAGTGATCCGCGTACGCGGTCACTTCGGCCTCAAGCTCATATTCCTCGAAATCTGGTGTAATCCATTCCTCCACAGCAGTCACCTCCTTTCAAACAAGGCGCTTTGAAGACACTAGGCCATTGCTATTATATTACGACTTTATGTTTGATCTGCACAGGTTCTGACTGATAAACGCTTTGCGTGCCGAATTTATTGTACCAATTTTGCGGCCCTAATTCCATCGATACAATCTAATATGCTCTTCGAGCAGGCTTTTCCCACTAAGTTGTTTGTAATGCATACTCGTATTCGTCTATAGACCTGCTGGCTCTGGAGGTACCTCCAATCCTCGTCGCTGTAGAAACTGTTCGAACCAGGCAAGAGGGGCCAGGTCTTTCGACGGAGTCTGGTTATCGGCCCTGAAGAAGCGAATATAGAGTGGCAATAATGGACCAAGCCTCGCAACGAGCCGACCGGCTCGCGCCTCAGCATCATCCCAGTTACCCTTCACAGCGCCGAGCCGCCAGCTATTGTATGCTTCATCGTGCAATTCGATGATCTCAAGCAGCCCGGGATCTTCAAGGTAGCGCTCGGCAAACTTGCGGGCGATGAACGCGTGATGATTAGCGCCCGTCTTGGGCCTGCTGATGTCAACGCGGTATTTGAACGCATCATGAACCAGGGCGATCAGGCGTAGTGCTCGTCGCTCCTCGCTCGTGGCGGCCTGAACGTCTATGTTTGCAAGTACATCAGCGATGTGAAACATCACAGACCCTTCGAGATGTCCAGTGCGAGGCTCGCCCCAGACTACTCCTTGCTGCCACTCAGGATTCGAGCAAATTCTCTGTTCCAGTTCGGTTTCGGTCTTAAACGGTAAATCCAACAGATAATACCTTCTAGAAACTGACTACCTTCGAGAGTTCATGAGTGAAGGAGCAGAGTAGCAGGTGTAGTGGGTGTAGCAGCATTGTTTTCTCCTATTCGCGTTCCAGGATCTTTTGGGTCGTCTTAAAATGTACTTTGGCTACTTCTGCCAACGCAGCCTCACCGCCACGCATAACGATTTCGCGTCCTATGGTGATAATGGATGGGTCAAAGGCCCCCTTCGGCAGCCTTTTACCTACCTGGCGCGATAATTGCTCCATCTTCCGCACGAACTCTGCTCGGGCCAGGATGGACGCGGCTGCAACTGCCATATCTGACTCGGCATGCGGGTGCTGCTCCAACCTGATCTGGCGGCCTCTCTCCCCCAATGCATTGAGCAGATAAGACTTATTGCCAAACTGATCGGCAAGGGCAAGGTCGCATGTCACCTTCTCCAGCACCTTTTCCAGGCAGCGCGCGTGCCCCCATGCCAGCAGCTGGTTGAGATTCTGCATTTCTGCGTACATCTCATTATAGGTCTTAGGGCCGAGCGAGACCACGGAGTAGGGACACATCTGCCCAATGACCTCGGCCATTTCAGTAATGCGATGGTCTGGCAGCAGTTTACTATCGCATACACCCAGGTCGATTAGCCGGGCCTCGGTTTGCCCATCCACATAGACCGCTCCGATTACGAGCGGGCCAAAATAGTCTCCTTTGCCCGATTCATCTGAGCCTATTCGTGCCATGCTCGCAATGCTTGTTCCCTCCGAGGAAACTCGTCGTTCATCGCCCCAGGATCGAAGCTCGGTTTGTAATATGCTCGGCTTCCCCTGAATAAGTACCTTGCCGGTCTTGAAGAGATTAATCGGTGTCTTGTTTGCTCCATCGGTCACCACAAGTTGGTAACCGTGGGCAATCTCTTTCTCATCGCTGATTGACCAACCCTTGCTCTGGATGTACTCTCGCAATGCCTCAACTTTTGCCTGTAACGTTTTCTCGCCCATTGTAGCTCCTTCTAATAGATTATCATATTATTTGTCTTGCCTACTCTGCTGCTTTCATCTACAATCAAGCAGCGTTCTATCATAGGTTACTTTTTCCCATTATTGAGCCTGAGAGCAGGAAGATGTACCGGACAATGTATTAGATACCGGTGAAGCGAGGAAAAGCGGAAATTGCTAGATATCGGTTTTGATAGCCTTAGCCATTTTTGTTGGGGGGTAAGGAAGGAGAGGGATCTCTACACCTGCCAAGGGGCTGTAAGCCTTTAAAGACTGCAAGCCCCTTGGAACCCCGCGCGAGAAAAACCTGCACATCCTGGTTAACCGGCCGAAGATCACTCTCAAAAGCCAGTCAGGGGAATGACCGGGCGTGTCGTCTCACGCTGGAACTGGCGGATTTACCGGGCCGCCGATCACCTGCGTAGTCGTCTCTACCATGCTCCCGTTTGGAGCATCCGCCTGCAACCAGTCCAGCAGTGCCTGGAAATTCGCGGCGGTGATGGAGTAGGCGTCACAGCTATTGCAGATGTGGTGGAACACCAAATGTCCTCCTTCAGGCAGCGGTCTGCCATGCGAATGCTAACGGCGAGGTGGCAGTGAGGTCAACGGCAGGCTCGACGGTTGACCAGGATTGGACATTGTCCTGGAACACCGCTGTACTCCCATTGAAAGGTGCGAACTGATCGACTCCGTTGGCCGGACAGGTCACCATGCCAGAGACGAGGCCCTTCGCAGCGAACGTATTGGGTCCCTCGACTACTGCACCCGCGAGAACTGGCGGCGATCCGTCCAGCGAACCGGCGAGATTCGCGACCTGGTGCTGCATGCAGTGCGGGAAGGTCGAGCCGTCACCCACAATGAGTGATGTCCCCCAGGCGTTTGTCCCCAGGATATTGGCCAGCCAGCGGACGCCATAGCTCGCGTAGACGCTGGTGCTGGTGAGATGATCGTACTCACTTGCCATGACGACCAGGCCGGCTCCGTGGGATGTTGTGTCGAAGGCTGCCCAGGGAAATCCAAACCCAAAGGGGTCAGTCCCAGCTTGCGTGACCGCCTTATCCAGCTGCTTCTTCAGATCGGAGAGGAGGTCTGCCTGGGTCACTTCGAGCCCCGCTGGATTTCCTGCCTGTGCGATCGCGTGGTAGAGTTCATAATGGGCGGCCCCACTCACATCGTAGAGGTTCAAAGTGTCGGCAGCATCGTTTGGTCCGGTAATATAGGCGTGGGCCCAGTGTGCAGCGGATTGGAGATAAAACATAGGGTCAGTGTGTGGTAAACCAGCAGGCAGGTTGCCACTCGCCACGGCGAAGTACATCTCCGTCGCTCCGAATTCCAGGTCATCTCGCCACTCGGTCTCGGGATAAAAGCTGAAAGGGGCGACTGTGAGCAGATTGCCACTGGGGTTGGTATTGGCCAGGCCAAAGATATGCTCCGCCGAGAGGAGGCACTGGTCCGCGTAGGTCGGGTTGCTGGACTTGAAGAGCTGGAAACACAACGCGAAATCCGCCGTCAGGCGACCGGCAAGGTTGGGGCTGATGAGCGATCCGGCGGGGCTAGCGCGAAATACCGGGCGGTTACGGATGTAGCGATACAGCGAGTTGGTCCCACCAAAGTTGTCATCTGCCTGCGGCAGGCGCCAGATATCGTGATCGCCAATGATCTTGGAATTCCCTGTCCCGATGCCCACCTGGTAGTAGAGGGTCTTGGTAGTGTCATCCCACATGTGCTGCAGCCAATCGAGACCGAACTTCGCCTCAGCAGTGAAGTTTGTAGTGGTTGAGCCAGCTCCCATCTGATTGGGGAAGTCACGCACGCCGAGCTGCATCATGTCGACTGTGTAGCTGATGGTCTCGACGAACTTCAGATAATCGCCGGCATCCCACCAGGCACCCGACGCATCGATCTTGACGCCGAGCGGGGTGAGATCACCAGAGAAGCGACCACTGCTGTTCATATGGGGAGTGAGGTAGGTCATCGCACTCGCATCATTGAGATGCCCCGGAGCTGTGCGCAGCGCCGAGGGGATAAAGTTGGAGCCGTCGCGTTCATTTTGGTAGAAGGACAGCGCGTTGGACAACCCCCCCGTGTACACATTGGTGGCGGTGTCGATGGTAAAGCTCGGTGAGGAACCTGCAATCGGTCCGCTTGTCACAATCGTGTAGGTACCGGGCGTGGTCACCGCGTCGAAGTCCAGGGCGTAGATATCGGGGTAGCTGGTACTCCACTTACCAAGGTTCGCCCCAATCGGGGCTGAAAAGACTGTGGCCCCGCTGGAATTTTTGACGCTGAACGTTGCGCCGGTCTCAGCTGCTGAGGCCATAAGGTACGCCCGCTTCGACGCGGTGGTCGCGTATCCCACCTGGTTGACGCGGACAAAGGCCAAACCACTTTGGGCCTTGACTGGCAGGGCTGCAAGCGCCAGAGCCAAAGCTCCAATAACTACAATCAGCGTGACGACACGTACGAGAGGGGTGATGGCAAAGCAACGCTTTAGCCGAGCGATTGGATGGGTATGCATGGTCCTTTCCTCCTTGAAAAGATGCCAAAAGAAGAGAAGATCGTGAAAGGTATGCCTCAGCCATATTGAAAGCGCTTCCGGAAGCGCTTTCAATACCAAGTATGCCAGTAGAGAGACATTTTGTCAAGGGTGGTATAGATCAGTGCTGCAGTAGGTACACGCCTGACCAATCGCCGAAGTAGAGTCCTTCGTTATTCAAACTGACGCCGTGTAGCCACGGAGGGATGATTGCAGTGATGGTTTGATGATCCAGCGGTAACCATGCGACATCGGTAATGGCGATCTGCTCTGCTTGTTCGTACAGCGCAATGCGTGCATCTCCCGATGTTTGCTCTGCTTCCATAACGAGCTGGTCAAAGGTGGAATTATTCCACTTCCCATGGTTATTGGGAGATGAAGAGAGAAGGTTCAATGCCAGCCAGTCATAAGGGTCGG
>WNGM01000939.1_pt1 | contig 64697 bp, 70 predicted proteins | sample 5400571 | NCBI WGS metagenome assembly WNGM01 (sample SAMN13153378, study PRJNA577476) | soil metagenome | isolation source: 100 cm soil or saprolite under Garry oak tree replicate 2 | place: USA:California | collected 2016-06-15
TGTGGCACACGCAGCCCGTCGCCGCTGCTGGTCGAAGGAGCGGCAGAACATCCTGTTTTGGACGTGGGTGCGTGCTTGTTCAGCCCTGAAGAGGCTGCGGCCTGTCCGGCGGGAGCCATTACCTACACGGGCGACTACCGGATGGCTGCCACCGCGCGGGGCGCGCTACTGACCCCGGACGGACACGTCGAGCTCGCCCGCCGGCTCGACGACGGGATGCGACGCCTGTTTGGACGCTCGCTGCGGTTGCGCTCGGTAGTGGCCGGGAGCTGCAACGGATGCGAGGCGGAACTCGTCGCCCTGGGGAACGTCGTCTTCGATCTCGGCCGGTTCGGCGTGCAGTTCGTGGCCTCCCCGCGGCACGCCGACGGGATTGTGGCCACCGGCGCTGTAAACACCAACATGCGGCTCGCGCTCCAAAAGACGTACGAAGCGGTCCCCGAGCCGAAGATCGTGATCGCCGTCGGGGCGTGCGCCATCAGCGGCGGGCCGTTCCGCGGGAGTCCCGAGGTGGCGGACGGCGTGGGGAACCTGCTCCCGGTGGATCTCTGGGTGCCTGGGTGCCCGCCCCACCCCTTCACGCTGCTGGACGGCCTGCTGCGCCTGCTGGGCGCGATCGAGAGCGGGAAGCGCAACGACCCCTAGCGTAGCGAAGCGACGAGGCCCGGACGCAACGCCGGGCCTCGCACGCGGTCTCGACCCGTCACTTCTGTTTCGGGGGTAGCGGCCAACCGCCGGGCTTGGGCGGGTTGGGCGACGGCGTTCCAGGAGGGTTGCCGGCGGAGCCGACCCGGCGGAAGCGAACAGTCGGAATCAAGTATCCTCCGGCCCCCGGGTCGCCACTGAGATTCGGGGGCCGTGGTTTTTCATCGGCTCGTCATGCACCATTCATTGCGCGAACTGTTACCCTTATGGCGTGGAGGGTTCAATGAACTGGAAGCTCGCGGGATGATGATGAGCGATCCCATGATGGAGCAGATGGGGCGGGCGATGATGAGGGTGATGCTATACACGCCGCCGCACCTGCTCGCCCGCAAGGACGCCCTGGCGCTTACCGCCGATCAGATCACGCGCCTCACGGCGTTGCGGGACGGCGCCAAGACGGCGCACGACGCCGCTATGGCCGACGCGACGGCGCGCATGAAGGAGCTGGAGCAGGCCGCGAACGCCGCGCAGCCCGACACGTTGGCGCTAAGGACCCACTTCCAGGCGGCCCACGCCGCGATGGGGAAGGCGCATTGGGCCATGCTCGCCTCGGCGGCGCAGTCGCGAGCGGTGCTCACCGACGCTCAGCGCACCAAGGTGCAGGTGTGGGCCGACTCGATGCAGGCGTGGATGAAGCAGCACCCGCAGATGATGAGTCCCGCCCAGCCACACTGAGCCGCGCCCCGAGATCGGGCGGCATGAACAGAGATCGCCGCGAGGCTCTCAAGCTCCTGGGCGGCGTGGCGCTCGCCATGGGCGTTTCCCCGCTCGCGAGCGCCTGCCGGGTCGGTTTTCACCGTTTTCCGCCGGGTGCCGGCGGACCGGCCGTCAGCTAAGTCCTTCTCCTTGTGCGAGACGCGCTTGACGGGTGGCGCGGTCGCCTGAGGAAGTTGGAGGTTCGAGTCCTCCCGCCCCAGTTCGCGTCACGCGTTGCCACCGACGGCAGCCGCGACCACGGCCTCGACCGGCGCCCGTACCACGGCCGTAGCCGCCGGGACGACGAGCAACGACGTCGGCACGTGGTTGAGGAGGCGCTCCGTCACGCTGCCCAGGAGTACGCGCTCCGCCCAACCCTTGCCGTGCGATCCCACGACGAGCAGATCGGCCTGCCATTCAGCAGCCTCCCCCAGGATCGTCTCCACGACCATCCCGTGGCGCGTCACCTTCTCGACGCCCGCCGTCCGGATGAGCGGCCAGATGTCACGCTGCAGCAACTCCTGGGTCAACGCGTAGAACTCGGTCACGTCGTACGGGGGCGTCACGTCGGGGATGGCGGGCAACAGCTCGAGCACGCTGAGCGCGCGCAGCTCGGCACCGAACAGCGCGGCGTAGCGCTCCGCGGCTTGCAGGGTCGGCCGCGCGGCGCGGGAGGCGTCCACGGCCACGAGCACACGGCGGATCGTCTTGGGCGCACCGGCGGTGACGAGCACAGGGACTGCGGTGGTGCGCGCCACGTGGAGACTCGTGCTGCCCCCGAACCAGCGGCCGATCGTCGAATGATGTTTTCCTCCGAGCACGACGAGCTCTGCGTTGAGGTGCTCCACGGCTTGTTTCAATACTGCGGCGGTCGGCCCGAGGCGCACGATCAACCTGTCGAGCAGCTCGGCGGGCACGTTGCCCCGCAACGCCTCTTGAACTCTGGTCCACGCCTCATCGATGAGGGCGCGGCGGTAGCGCCCGTTCTCCGGCACGTCGGCCGAGGCGAGCACGTCACGCGTCGCGTGCACGAGCTGGCAGGTCGTCCCCGCACGCTCCGCCGTGCGGTAGGCAAAGAGTGCCGCCTCGCCAGCTTCTGGCGACGCATCCACGCCGATCACGATGGGTTGCCACGACATATGCCGTCTCCTGCTGGGGCCGCGTGCAAGATGACTCCACGCGCGTGAAGACAAGGTAAAATGCGGCAGAGGGAATCCTCACTCGACAGCGTGAAGAGGTCTTCACGTTTTCTCCCCGTCTTGTTCATCACGTCCTCCCGATACTTGCTCCGTCACCAGTAGCCCACGACTCAATAAAGGAGCAGAGTGATGAACGGCAGGATTCTCATCGGCGGCGCAATCGGATTCGCTCTGGCATCGCTCACGGCCGCGGGCTTTTCGGGTTCACCGCGCACCGAGGCGACGGACTTCGCGTCCATGCCGCGCGCCACGCAACCCGTCTACGACGCCCGGCTCAGCCCTGCCTCCGCCGCACCGGTGAAGGAGTTCCGCATCCCGATCCGCGACGCGACCGTCGAGATCGCGAAGGGGGTGACGTACAAGAGCTGGACGTTCGGCGGGACCGTCCCCGGCCCGGTCGTCCGGGTGCGCGAGGGCGACCTGGTGCGGATTCGGCTTGTCAATGAGGCCTCGATGCCGCACTCGATCGACTTCCACGCGGCACGGATCCCGATGAGCAAGGCGTTCCGGACCATTATGCCGAAGGACTCGCTGTCGTTCGAGTTCACCGCGCACGATCCGGGCGCCTATCTCGTGCACTGTGGCACGCCGCCCGTGCTGCTGCATCTGATGCAGGGGATGTATCTCCCGATCATCGTGGACCCGAAGGGCGGCTGGCCGGGCAAGGTTCACAAGGAATTCGTCATCGTACAGAGTGAGTTCTACGTGCAGGGCGGCGACAGCGCGCTGCCGGGGCAGGCCGACTGGAAGCAGGCGCTCGAGCGCGAGGCCAGCTACGTCGTGTTCAACGGCCGGGCCTTCCAGTACCAGGACCATCCGCTGCAGGTTGACGTCGGCGACCGCGTCCGGTTGTTCGTGGTGAACGCGGGGCCGAGCTTCACGAGTGACTTCCACATCGTGGGCACGGTGTTCAACAAGGTGTATCCGGACGGCAACCCGGCCCATGGGTTGTCGAGCGTGCAAACCTGGGGGATCCCGGCGGGCGGTGGGGCGGTGTTCGAGACCGTGTTCGACAAAGACGCGAGCGGGGAAGGCGTGTACGCGTTCGTGACGCACGCGTTCGCCGACGCCGCCAAGGGCGCGGTCGGCCTGATCCGGGTCGGGACGCCCGAGCTCGCGGCGGGGATGGCGCACTAACCGACATGCCGGAGGAGAAACCGCTATGCGCATCGCAATCCTGACCGCCGGCGCAGCGCTGGGGGCCCTCGCCGCCCTCGGCACGCTCTCGCAGCCGGATGCCTTCGCGGCGAAGGGGCGCCTCGCCGACGCGCACCTCATACATCGCGAAGTGATCCCCAGCTTCACGCGCCAGACGGGCCTCGCGTGCAACGTGTGCCACACCACGTTCCCGCAGCTCACACCGTTCGGCCGTCGATTTAAGCTCAACGGCTACACGCTTACGGGCCTGCAGGTCGTCGAGGCCGGCGACACGGCAAAGCGCTCGCTCAGGATCGACCTGATCCCGCCCGTATCCGCGATGGTGATGACGTCGCTCAGCCGGACCAAGACGGCACAGCCGGGCACCCAGAACGGGAACGTCGAGTTGCCGGACCAGCTGAGCCTATTCCTCGGCGAGGAGATCACGCCGCGCCTGGGCACGTTTCTCCAGTTCACCTACAGCGCGCCGGACGCGTCCTTCGGCATCGACAACTTCGACGTCCGCTACGCGAACCACGGCAAGCTCGGGGCGAAGGAGCTGCTCTACGGGCTGTCGCTGAACAACAATCCGACGGTGCAGGATGTGTGGAACAGCACTCCAGCGTGGGGCTTCCCGTGGGCGTCTTCTGGCGTCGCGCCGACGCCGGCGGCGGTGACGCTGATCGACGGGGGGCTCGGCCAGCAGGTTGCCGGGCTCGGCGGCTACGCGCTGTGGGACAACCGGATCTACGGGGAATTCAGCGTTTACCGCTCCGCACCGCAGGGCGGCCCACACCCTCCGGACGCGAACGCCGAGAACACGGTCAGGCACGTCGCACCGTACTGGCGCGTGGCGCTCCAACAGAGCTGGCGCGGCCAGTACCTCGAGCTGGGCACGTACGGGATGTCCACGACGCTCTACCCCATGAACGTCACCGGCCCCACGAACCGCTACACGGACGTCGCGGTCGACGCGCAGTACGAGCGGCGCATCGGCGGCGGGAACGCAACGGCGCACGCCACGTGGATCCACGAGAAACAGACGCTGGACGCCTTCTTTTCCACTGGCGGGTCGGCGAATCCGACCAACACCCTGAAGACGTTCAAGGTAGACGGCTCGTACTACACGCCCGGCCGAGTCGGGACGACCCTGGCGTATTTCTCGACGACGGGCGACGCCGACAACCTGTTGTACCCCGCGAACCCCGTCACCAACAGCACCGGCAGCCCCAACTCGAACGGGATTATCGGGGAGCTCGACTTCCTGCCCTGGCTGAACACCCGGCTCACCGCCCAGTACGTGGTGTACACCAAGTTCAACGGCGGGCGCACCAACTATGACGGCGCCGGCCGGAACGCATCGGACAACAACACGCTCTACCTGCTGGCCTGGCTGGTGTTCTAGGGCGAAGGAGGACGAACGTATGACCACGATCCCGGGCGCCCGTGCGGTGCTCACGAGCGGGCTGCTCCTCATCACTGTGGGGAGGGTGGCCTTGGCGCAGCACCCCGCGCGCGCGAGCGCGGCCACGGACTCGATCACCCCCGCACAGATCGCGCTCGGCGACAGCGTGTTCCACGGGAAGGCCGGGGGTGGGACCTGCGCTGTCTGCCACGGACAGGACGCCAAGGGCACGACGGGGCTGGCTCCCGATCTCACCGACGCCAAGTGGCTGAACGGCGACGGCAGTTATGCGTTCATCGTCGGCATCGTGCAGAAGGGCGTTCCGAATCCGAAGGAATCACCGGCGCCGATGCCGCCGCTGGGTGGGGCCAGCCTCACGCCCGACCAGGTGCGCGCGGTCGCGGCGTACGTGTATTCGCTGGCCAAGCACGCGAACGCGCCACGCGGACCGTAACGCGGGCGGTCACGGTCGGACTCGCGGACTCAGCGGTGCGCCAGCCCGCCCGCGATGATCCGTGCCGCGAGTCGCGCGTCTCGATTGATGTTGTAGAGCCCACCGATGGCGTCGTAGTTGTGGCCTACGAAAAAGAGACCGGATTGGTCGAGGCTCACGACGCGGTCGCGGCGCCGGGCGAACCCGTGTTGGTCGCGCTGGATGAGGCCATGGAGCGGCGCGAGCGCCGCGCTGAAGCCGGTGGCGAGGATCACGTCGTCGAAGCGGCGTTCCGTGCCGTCGGTGAACCGCGCACCGTGCTCCGTGAGCTCGGCGACCCCGGCCCGGACGTCGATCAGGCCCTCTGAGATCGCGTCCACGAGCTGGAACCCGATCACCGGGATGGCCTCGATCGGGCTGTGGGCGGGCCGTCGCAGCGTCGGCTTGCCCCGGTGCAGCTCGGTCATCAGCCGCACCAGCGCTACCGCCGCCTCCTGGACGGGGCGCGGCAGTTTCCGCACCCAGTAGGCGACGTACTGGATTGGGAGTCCGCCGAGCGTGAGCGGCACCACATTTGCACCCGAGCGTACCGCAATAGTCACCTTCCCGCCCGCGCGCGCGATCTCACTCGCGATCTCGGCCCCCGAATTGCCGACGCCGACCACGAGCACCCGTCGACCGACGTACACGTCCGGCCGCCGGTAGGTGACGCTGTGCAGGATCCGGCCGCGGAAGCGCTCCTGGCCTGGAAACGTCGGGATTCTCGGGTTGGCGACGATACCGGTCGCGACGACGACGACGGCGGCTTGGACCGTCCGCCGGTCCGTGCGCACCGTCCACGTGTCGTCCGTGCGCGCGATCTGCTTGACGGCGCAGCCCGTCTCGATCGGCAGCCCGAAGAATTGCGCGTAGTGCCGCAGGTAGTCCCAGAACTCACGCCGCGGCAGGAACAGCGGCGCAGAGTGAGAAAAGGGCAGGCCCGGCAGGTTGGACATGTGCTTCCCCGTGTGCAACGTGAGGCTGTCGTACAGGTTGGCCCACGTGTAGCCCACGGCGTCGCCCCGCTCGAGCACGCGGTGCGGCACGCCGCGCTCTTTGAGTTGCTGCGAGGTGGCGAGCCCGGCGGGGCCAGCCCCCACGACCACGACGGGGACGCGCTCAGCCATCGGCCGCCCGCTTCGGCTGATACGGGCACAGCGGATCCTCGCCGAAGGGGTCCCCGCTGGCCGCGTATGCCCGAGCGCGCGAGCCGCCGCACGCCCGGTGAAACTCATACTTGCCGCGGCGACCCGTGAACAGATCGGGGCGCCGCCGCGTGCGGAATAGGTGCGACTCCCGGTAGATCATCACTACGTCGTCGGTCCGCACATTTCCCGCCGAGAACGGCAGGAAGCCGGACGGATGCACGTCCCCCTTATGCGAGATGAATAGGATGCCGTGCCCGTCCCGGATGCCGGTGACATGAGACCAATATCGCCCGGGCAGATGAAGGTTTCTGGAAGATGGGCTCAGGAGAACTTCATGCTTCTGAGCGGACTCGGGTCTGACGCGAACTCAGAGGGGCACCGTCAGCACTGCGCACGGCGCCCGACGCAGCAGTCGTGAGCCGATGACCTGCGACGGGTAGCCGCCCTCGCCCCGGTGGCACCCGACGACCAACAGGTCGATCCGCTCGTCTCGCACGGCCTTGAGAATTTCGGAGACCGGCTCACCCCGTCGCGTGATCAGCTCGCACGCCGCCACGCCGGCGGAGGGGTCGGCTGGCGCCCGTTCCCAGGCCGTGTGCAGTGCCGAAGAGACTGCGTCCACGTGACGCAGCCTTTCGTGGCGGGGCAGACCGGACTCGGCGGCTCCGAGCGTCGGCTCCACATGAAACGCGAGGACGTCGCTGCCTTCGGCCTCCACCAACGCCAGGGCCGCGTCGAGCACATCCGCTGAGGACGGGCGGACGTCGACTGCGGCGAGGACGCGCTGAAAGCGCTGGAGGCCGGAGGGCACCACCAAGCAGGGCATCTGGGCGCGTCGCACGGTCCCTTCAATCGTGCGTCCGATCTCGGACCCCCGGCCCAGGACGATGAGATCCGCCTGGACGAGCTCGGCGGCGCGCGCGATCTCCACTCCCGGCACGCCCAAGCGGACCAGGTGAGGCGTTGGCGGAGTGCCGATGACGGCGCGGAACCCCGGCTCGAGCCGGTCGCGCACCCGGGGCGCGAGCACGCTCTCAATGGGATCCGGAAGGTTGAAACGGTACTTCTCAACCTCCCAGGACTCGATCCATTGCCACGGATCTTGTGCCACCGTGACGGCCGCTAACCCGGCGCCCGCCCCGGCCGCAGTCCTCGCCGCCGCGCGCAACGCCTCGGTCCCGAGGGGCGACCCATCGGTCGCCGCCAGGATCATCTCAAGTTTCATCTCGGCCCTCCACGCGCGAACTTAGGGGCGGCCTTCTGAAGCGACGGTGAACCGCGCGTGAGGATCATCCCTGTTCGGAGGAGGGTCCGCGAGCTTCCGACCGCGACCCCTCCTGCTTAGTGTACAGCCTTCACGGGCAGCGGGTCACCCATCAGCAGCGAGGCGGAGTTGACGAAGAAACCACCCTCCCAGCCATCCCGAGGACGGACCACCGAAGCCTCGCGGGTGCGCCGACGTTTCGAAACCCTGGTGTCGGCGGGGGTGGCGATCTTCTCGCAGCACTCCCTCGAGCGTGTGCTGCAGCAAATCGTGGATTCCGCGCGGGAGGTCGTCGGGGCCCGCTACGCCGCGCTCGGCGTGCTCGGCACCGACCGGAAATCCCTGAGCCAGTTCGTCACATCGGGGATCTCGCACGCCGAGCGTGACCGCATCGGCGACCTGCCGCAGGGTCGCGGGTTGCTCGGCCTCGTCATCCGAGAGGCGAGACCGATCCGCTCGGCGGATATCAACCGCCACCCGAAGCGCTATGGCTTCCCGCCCCACCATCCGCCGATGAAGTCGTTCCTCGGGGTTCCGATCCGGAGTCGCGGGGAGGTGTTCGGCAACCTGTACCTCACGGAGAAGGTCGGCGCGAGGGAATTCGATCGGGAGGACGAAGCGATCGCCGTGCTCCTCGCCGCGCACGCCGCCGTGGCCGTGGAGAACGCCCGGCTTCACGACGAAGGCCAGCGGCTGGTCGGCCAGGTGGAGGCGATGCAGCGCCAGCGCGATCTGTTCTCCGCGATGATGAACCACGAGTTGCGGAACGCCCTCACGGGGGTGTATGGCTGGGCTGAGCGCCTGGTGCGCGGCAAGTCGCCCGAGCAGCACGCGCGGGCGGCGCGCGAGGTATTCGAGGGCGCCGAGCGCACGATCACGCTGCTGAACAACTTCCTCGACCTCACGCGCCTCGACGCGGGGAAGGTCCGGCCGGTCTGGCGCGACGTGGAAATCGCCACGGCGGTGCAGCGCGCGATCGCGGGCATCGAGCCAGCGGCCGAGGCGAAGCAGGTCCGGCTCCTCACCGAGTATTCCAACGGCACCGCGACGCTGCGGACCGACCCTGTGCGCCTCGAGCAGATCCTCGTCAACCTGCTCTCCAACGCGGTGCGACACAGCCCCCCGGGCGAGACGGTCGCCGTCCGCGTGGAGCAGGGCAGCTCGGACTTGCGGTTCCGGGTAGTCGACCAGGGGCCCGGCGTCCCGCCCGAGTTGCGGGCGCGCATCTTCGAGCCGTTCGAGCGCTTCGATCCACATTCGGGGGTCGGGACCGGGCTCGGGCTGCCCGTGTCGCGCCGCCTGGCCGAAGTGATGGGGGGACGGCTGGTCGTCGAGAGCACGGTCGCGCGGGGTGCGACCTTCACCCTGGCCCTACCGCTGCGGCCAGCGGACGCTGCCTGAAGGTTCCTTCACCAGTTCTTTAGAATCAGTTCAACGCCCACCACTTACTCTCCGACCCATGAAAATCCTTGTCGTGGAAGACGATCGGAAGGTCGCCGGCTTCATCGAGCAGGGGCTGCGCGAAGAGGGGTACGCCGTCGACGTCGCGCCCGATGGTGACGAGGCCACGACGCTGGCGCACGTGTACGACTACGATCTCGTGGTCCTGGACGTGATGCTGCCGAAGAAGAACGGGCTCCAGGTCGCGGCCGAGCTGCGGCGCGAGGGCCGCAAGACACCCATCCTCATGCTGACCGCGCGCGACACGACAGAGGACGTGGTGCGTGGGCTCGACGCCGGCGCCGACGATTACTTGGCCAAGCCGTTCAAGTTCGACGAGCTGCTGGCCCGCGTGCGCGCGCTGATCCGGCGCGGCGGCGCGAGCCGGACTGAACTCCTGAGCTACGGGCCGGTCGAGCTCGACCGCTTGAAGCACAAGGCCAAGGTCAAGGGCAAGAAGCTTGAGCTCACGCCCAAGGAATTCCAGCTGCTCGAGCACTTCCTTTTGCGGCCGGAAGAGGTGATTCGCCGCACTGAGCTGCTCGAGAAGGTGTGGGATCTGCACTTCGATCCCGAGAGCAACGTGGTGGACGTCCATGTGGGCAATCTCCGCCGCAAACTCCAGGAGGCCGCGGAGCTCGACCTGCTCCACACCGTGCGGGGCGTCGGGTTCCGGCTCGTGTCCCCGGATCGGGAAGAGGAGTGACCCGGTCGCTGAGACGTGCGCTCGCCGTCCGGTTCGCGGCCACCATGGGCGTAGGCCTGGTGGTGGCGGCAGCGGCCGCGTACGCCGTGGCGCTCGGCCCCGCGGCCGGGATGCACCGCGAGCTGTTGCTGGTGCTGGCGGCCGTCGTGGTGGTGGGGTCCGGCGCCACCCTGGTCGGAGCGTGGTGGCTCGCGGGATCGGCCGTGCGACCGGTCTACGAGATCACCGAGCAGGCCACCCGCATTGAAGCGGGCACGCTCGGCCAGCGGATCGTGGCGCACGCCGAGACCGATGAGTACCGAGGATTGGTCGCGGTTCTGAACCGCATGCTCGAGCGCATCGACGCGGCGTTCAAGAACCAGCGGCGTCTGACAGCGGACGTCAGCCACGAGCTGCGGTCGCCACTGACCGCGCTGCGGGGCGAGATCGAGGTGGCGCTCCGCGCGGAGCGGAGCCCCCGGGACTACCAGCGCGTGCTGCGCAGCGGTCTCGAGGAGATCGACCGCCTCACGGCGATGAGCCAGGACTTGCTGCTCATCACCCGCGCGGCCGCCGGCTTGCTCGGCGCGCGTCGCGTTCCCACCGACGTGAACGCGCTGATCCGCCGCGAGCTCGACGGAATCCGTGGGCGGATCGAAGAAAAGGAACTTACCGTGCGCACCGAGCTCGATCCCGGGCTCGGCAGTGTGGCGCTCGATCCCGCGCTCACCCGCCGGCTCATCGAGGAGCTGCTCGATAACGCCGTCAAGTTCGCGCCTCCCGGCGGCGCAGTGGTGGTCGCCACCACGGCCACAGGTGGAGGCGTCCGTCTCGCGGTCGAGAACTCCGGCCCACCGCTGGCCGACGATGAACTGGCGCATCTGTTCGAGCCGTTTTACCGCGCGGACCAGGCCCGCACCCGAGGGACGGGGACTGGGCTCGGGCTCGCGGTTGCCGCCGCGGTGACGAGCCTGCACGGTGGCGCAATCCGGGCGGTCAATGTCCCGAGCGGCGGCGTGCGGCTCGAGTGCGAGTGGGTCGGTGCGAGTCATGCGAGGCACGCGGCGTGAGCGAGGTTCCCTTGCGTTGACGAGGAGACTCATATGCCCGACACTCACTCTCACATGGACCACCCGAAGGGAACGCTGTTCATCATTGGCCTGTACGGCCTGCTCTTCGTCGTCGGGTGGTTTGCCATGTACGTGTTTGTCTATCTCCGTCGCGGCGGCGTGACGCCATGAACGTCCCGCTCTACGAGAAGATCTGGATGTGGGCGGCGGGCGGGATGATCGCCGCCTTCGTCGCGACCCTGCTCATCACGAGCATCGGCGGCGCGCTGCAGCCGCCGAGCCACGTCGAGACGATCGATCCCACGCAGGTCTTCAAGGACCCGCGCTTCGCGCATCCCGGCGTCACGGTGGACGAGCACGGGGCGACCGTGGTAGCGGTCGGGATGATGTTCGCGTACGTGCCCGCCGAGATCCACGTGCCCGCCGGCAAGCCCGTCACCTTCCGGATGACGGGCGCGGACGTAACCCACGGCTTCCTCATCGTCGGCACCAACGCCAACACCATGCTCGTCCCCGGCTACGTGAGCCAGTTCACGACGACGTTCCGGCAGCCGGGCGAGTACCTCATCGTGTGCAACGAGTACTGCGGGCTCGGCCACCACCTGATGTCCGCGAAGCTCATCGTCGAGGCGGTGAAGCCATGACCGACCGCACCAGTCGCCTCGCGCTCGCCAACTTGTGGGTCGCGATCCTCGCGTTCGGCATCGCCTCCGCGATGGCCCTGATGCAGGCGCTGTCCCGCGCCGCGCTCGACCTCCCGTGGCGCTCGGCCAAGATGTACTACCTCTCGGTGACCGCGCACGGCACGCTGATGGCGCTCGTGTTCACGACCTTCTTCATTATGGCGTTCGGCTACGTCGTGGCCGAGCGGACGCTGGGTCGTCCCGTCCCGCACGGCGGCCTCGCCTGGACGGGCTTCTGGGTGGCGCTCGCGGGAACGCTCGCGGCGGTCGCGGCGATCCTCTCCGGCAAGGCCACCGTGCTCTACACCTTCTATCCGCCCCTCAAGGCGCATCCGGCGTTCTACATCGGGGCGACGCTGCTCGTGGTCGGCTCGTGGATCTGGGGCTTCGTGGTGATCCGCAGCTACCTGCTCTGGAAGCGGGAGCATGTGGGTCAGCCCGCGCCGCTCGCGCTGCACGGGATGCTCGCGACGGTGATCGTATGGCTGATCGCGACGGTGGGCGTGGCGGCGGAGATGCTGTTTTTGCTGATTCCCTGGTCCCTTGGCCTCACCAAGACAGTGGATCCTGAGCTCGCGCGCATGCTGTTCTGGTACTTCGGCCACCCGCTCGTCTACTTCTGGCTGCTCCCGGCCTACGTCGTGTGGTACACGGTGCTCCCGAAGGTCGCGGGCGGAAGACTATTCAGCGATCCGCTGGCGCGCCTCACGTTCGTCCTATTCATCGTTCTCTCTACGCCCGTGGGCTTCCACCACCAGTTCATGGACCCGGGGATTCCCGCGTCGTGGAAGCTGCTGCACACCGTACTGACGTTTGGCATTCTGTTCCCGAGCTTCGTGACGGCGTTCACGGTCACAGCCTCACTGGAGGTCGCGGGGCGCCTGAAGGGCGCGACCGGGCTGCTCGATTGGCTCAAGCAGCTGCCCTGGGGCGACCCGCTGGTCGCGAGCGTCCTGCTCTCGATGCTGCTGTTCGCCGTGGGCGGGTTCGGTGGCGCGATCAACGCAGCCTACGGGATGAACGCGGTGGTACACAACACCGCGTGGATCCAGGGACATTTCCATTTGACGGTGGGTAGCGCCACCGCGTTGACCTTCATGGGGACGGCGTACTGGCTCCTGCCGCGGCTCACGGGGCGCGAGCTCGAGCTGGGCCTGCTGGCCAAGGTACAACCCTACCTGTGGTTCATCGGGATGGTGCTGTTCTCGATCTCGAACCACATCACGGGGCTCATGGGGATGCCGCGGCGCATTTACGACGCGAGCTACGGCGGCGCAGCCGCAGCCCAAGCGTGGCGCGGTCTGACCGACGTGTCGGCGCGAGCCCGAGGCGATCGAGTGGGCCGAGCCGCTCGAGCCCGTCAGCCCACGGGCGGGCGTGCTCGACCGCTACGGGCTGTGGACCCTGGTGGCTATCGTGCTCGTGCTCATCGCGTACGCGGTGCCGCTGTGGCAGCACCTGCGCATGCAAACGTACGGCTCACCGGGCTTTTCGCCGTTTTGATGCGGACTCTTCACGCTGCTTTCATCGATAGCTCACGACCCGGCTGCCACTCTCTATGGGCCGAATCGTGGAGCGGCAGTGCGTATCTCTAGCAAGCGCATCAGCTACTCGCTTCCCGTGATCGTGGGCGGGGGCTTGGTGATCGGGCTCGCCGCCCGCTTCGTCTTCGCGGCCCCCGACGTCGGGGAGTTGGTGTTCCTGGGTGCGCTGCTGGCAGGCGGCGGACCGCTCGTCGTTCAGACGCTTCGTGGCATGCTGCGGGGACGCTTCGCCGCGGATATCGTCGCGATGCTCGCGATCGTCACGGCCCTTGTCCTCGGGCAGTACTTCGCAGGTGCCGTCATCGCGTTGATGCAGTCGGGAGGCGAGGCGCTGGAACGGTACGCCATGGGCCGTGCCTCGCAATCGCTCGAGGCGCTGCTGGCGCGCGCTCCCACGGTCGGCCGCCGGTTCCGGGGCGAGCAGGTGGAAGAGGTGCCCGTGAGCGCCATCGCCGTCGGGGACCTGCTGCTTCTCCGGCCGGGGGACCTGGTGCCGGTGGACGGCGAGGTGACCGACGGGATCTCGGCCGTCGATCAGTCCGCGCTCACCGGGGAGCCGCTGCCGCTGCATGCGGTCCGGGGCACGGTCCTGCTCTCGGGGAGTCTGAACCTGGACGGGGCCCTGCGCATGCGGGCCGTCCGCGCTGCCGGGCAGAGCCAGTACCAGCAGATCGTGCGCCTCGTGGAGCGGGCCCGCCGGGAGCGGCCGCCGATTCAGCGGCTCGCCGATCGATTCGCGGTGTGGTTCACGCCCCTCACGCTCGCGATGTGCGGCGTGGCGTGGCTCGTCACCGGCAGTGCCACCAGCGTTCTCGCCGTGCTGGTGGTGGCAACGCCGTGCCCACTCATCCTCGCGACGCCCGTGGCGGTCATCGCGGCGATCTCTCGTGCGGCGGACCTGGGGGTCATCGTCAAGACCGGTGCGGCGATCGAGCAGTTGGGCCGGGCGCAGGCCGTCGTGTTCGACAAGACGGGGACCCTCACGCTCGGCCATCCGATCGTGGAGCGCGTCGAGGCGGCGGACGGGGTAGCGCCCGATGAGGTCCTCCGGTTGGCTGCCGCCGTCGAGCAGCTGTCCTCGCACCATCTCGCTAAGGCGGTTGTGGACGCGGGCCGGCGTCGGTTCGGGTCGATCGGAACGGCCGCGGAGTTCCATGAGACTCCCGGCTCGGGGGTCGCGGGGCTCGTGAACGGACACGCGGTCGCCGTCGGGTCGGCCGGGTTCTTCGCGGGCCGTGGGATCGCAGTGCCGCCCCGGCCGGACGACCACACCACGGCCTTCGTGAGCGTCGATGGCCGCCTGGCCGGCGCCATCGAATTTGCCGACCGGCTCAGGCACCAGGTGCCGTCATTGCTGCAACGTCTGGCGGTGCTGGGGGTGACCGAGACGGTGATGCTGACCGGGGATAGAGAAGCGAGCGCCGAGGTGATCGCGGCGCAGGCCGGCATCCGTACCGTGCGGGCGAACCTACTCCCCGCGGACAAGGTAGACGCAGTTGAAGAGTTGAAGCGTCGCTACGGGACGACGGTGATGGTGGGAGACGGGATCAACGACGCGCCGGCGCTGGCCGCGGCAACCGTTGGCATCGCGATGGGGGCCCACGGCACCGCGATCTCGGCGGAAGCGGCGGACGTCGTGCTGCTGGTGGACGACATCGCGCGGGTGGGTGACGCGATGGCGATCAGCCGGCGGATGCGCCGGATCGCGCTCCAGAGCATCATGGTGGGGCTGGGCGCGAGCTTTGTGCTGATGGTCATCGCGAGTCAGGGCCTCCTGGCCCCGCCGATCGGCGCGGTGCTGCAGGAGGGGCTCGACGCCGCGGTGATTCTCAACGCGCTGCGGGTGCGGTGACGATGACCTCGGCCGCTACGCCCCGAACAATGCGCCGACCGCTGCCGTCATCCCCATCGCCAACGCACCCCAGAAGACCACCCGAGCCGCGCCGATTAGCATCCGAGCTCCGCCTGCTCGAGCGGCAAGGCCACCCAGCAATCCGAGAAACGCGAGTGACGTGCTAGCCACGATGGGGACGAGCCTCGCCGGCGGCGTCAGGCCCACAATCACGAGCGGAAAAGACGCGCCGACAGCGAAGGTCGCGGCTGACGTCAGCGCTGCCTGCACCGGCCGGGCGGTGAAGGCCGCTGAAATGCCCAGTTCGTCCCGGGCGTGAGCGGCCAGGGCATCCCGCGACATCAATTGCTCTGCCACCTTCCGCGCGAGCGCGGGCTGCAACCCGCGCGAGACGTAGATGGCTGTCAGTTCGTCGTGCTCGGCCGCGCCTCCGGCTGCGAGCTCGCGACGCTCGCGCTCCAGGTCAGCCCGTTCCGTGTCGGCCTGAGAGCTCACGGACACATACTCGCCGGCGGCCATAGACATGGCTCCGGCCACCAGGCCCGCCACTCCAGCAACCAACACGGTCGAGCGGCTCGCCTCGGCAGCGGCCACACCGAGGACCAGACTTGCGGTGGAGAGGACCCCGTCGTTGGCGCCCAACACGGCGGCCCGAAGCCAGCCGACGCGCTCAGTACGGTGACGCTCGAGGTGTCTCGTGCGCATGTCGTGAGGGTGCAGGGGACTTAGGGGACGTGGTTCAACAAGAGATGCAGGTGTGCCCAGTTCATGACGTATCTCCTCGAACGTATCTCCTGGTGCGAAATCAAGCTATCGAACATGAAGCCTTCCTGAACCGGTCTTTGAGAACTCTTCATCGGCGTTGGCGAGTATTGATGCCATGCCACGTACGCTCTCCCGCTTTGTGTTCGGCCGGGCACCGCTCCGGGTGTACTGGGAGTTGACGCGCGCCTGCGACCTCGCGTGCCGGCACTGCCGCGCCGAGGCCATACCGGTGCGCCACCCCGATGAGTTGAACACTGCCGAGGGTCTGCGGTTGCTCGAGCAGCTCTCGGCCTTCGGCGACCCCACGCCGCACCTGGTGCTTACCGGCGGGGATCCGCTCAAGCGGCCCGACCTGTGGGTTCTGATCGCCGCCGCCCGCGCCTTCGGGCTCGCCGTCTCGGTAGCGCCGAGCGCGACGGCCCTGCTCGATGCGACCGCCCTGGCGCATTTGCAGGAGGGGGGGGTCGAGGCGATCTCGTTGTCGCTCGACGGCTCGACCGCGGCACGGCACGACGCGTTGCGCGGCGTTCCAGGGACGTTTCAGCGCACACTCGAGGCCGCGAAAGCCGCCGCAGCCGCAGAGCTGCCGTTCCAGGTGAACACGCTCGTCGCCGAGGAGACGAGCGACGACCTGGCGGCGATCTATCTGCTGGCGAGCGACCTGGGCGCGGCGCGCTGGAGCTTGTTCTTCCTCGTGAGCGTGGGCCGGGGCGCGGTGCTCGAATCGATCACCCCCGCTGCGGCGGAGGATCTGATGCGCTGGCTGGTGGAACTCTCGGCGCAGGGCGTGGGGCCGGTGGTCACGACGACGGAAGGGCCCCACTTCCGGCGGGTGATCCTACAGCGACACGGCGCTCCGGTGGGCGGGCACGGCGCCGGCATCCGGGACGGCAACGGTGTCATGTTCATATCGCATACGGGGGACGTACAGCCCTCGGGCTTCTTGCCGCTCACGGCCGGAAACGTGCGGCGGCAGCACGTCGTGCAGATCTATCGCGAGGCGAGCCTGTTCCGTACACTGCGGCGCGTCGATCTGTTCGCTGGGCGGTGCGGGCGCTGTGAGTTCCAGTGGCAATGCGGCGGGTCGCGGGCTCGGGCGTTTGCGGCGAGCGGGGATCCGTTCGGGGAGGACCCACTGTGCAGCTATCAGCCCCAGCGGGAAAGGTCACCGGCGGCCGCCAGCCCTTCGCCGGGTGGCCTCGAGGGCGCATGATGCAGTTAGGCACGGCCTCCACGGCGCTGCTCGCCGAGCCACCCCGCGAGCTCCAGCTGCGGGACGGCACCCGCGTGCGGGTCCGGCCCATCCGCCCCGAGGACCGGGACCGCCTCCGGGTGGGGTTACATCAGCTCTCCGCCGCGTCGCGCTATCACCGCTTTCTCGCGACGGTGTCCGAGCTGTCGGAGGAGCAGCTTTGCTACCTCACCGAAATCGACCACGTGAGCCACCTGGCGTGGATCGCGTTGGACCCGGCGCTGCCGGGAGAGCCTGCGGTGGGGGTGGCCCGCTGCATTCGGTTTCCCGAGAATTCCGGCATGGCCGAGGTCGCGGTCACCGTGCTCGACGCCTACCAGGGCCGGGGCCTGGGCACCCTGTTGCTCGGCCTGTTAAGCCGCTCCGCGGCGGCGCAGGGGATCCGGACTTTTCGCGCGTACGTGCACGAGGATAACGACGCCATGCTGCGGATCTTTCGGGATCTCGGTGCCGAGGTTGAGCGCGCCGATATCGGCGTGTGCCAACTGGACATTCCGGTGCCGGAGGATCCCGAGACGCTGCCCGATTCGCCGACCGGCCGCGTGTTCAAGGCGGTCGCGGCGGGCGTGGGCCGCGGGTGCCCGGTGTGATTGCCTAGGGATGCAACGGACGAGGCGCGGCGGAGTTGTGCAGCCCGCCGCGCCTCGTCGTTACGGGGCGATGCTTATCGCAGCTGGTGCGCCGGCTCGCGCGGCACGGCGATTCGCTGCCGAGGCTCGGGCTGTGGCCGTGGACGCGAGTGCGTGTCGAGGCCGAGCGCCGCGTACAGCGGGCACACCCCGGTGATCGCCGTGGCGAGGATGACGGTCGCGACGAGCGCCGCACCGAACGCCAGGAAGGGATGCGAGTCCGCGACGACGGCGGCCCACACCATGAAAAGGCTTCCCAACACCGTCCTGATGGCGGTGTCCGCGCCGCCGATGTTCTTGGTTGTCATGGCTCCACCTTGAAAGGCTTCGCACCTAAGATCGCGGCGCGCGGATGAAGCCAGGCGTAACCAAGCGTGAAGACCGCTTCAACAAGTCCTCGGCAGCTGGTCCCCCGGCAACAACGCGGGTGGTGGACATGGGGACGCCGGCGCCGACGAGCGCCGCTTCCACCTCAACGTCGACGGTGATGCCCTCCCGGACGCTCTCGGTCACGACGCAGTAGTCTTCAAACAGCTCGACGCACCGACCCATCTGGTCGCGCTGTTCAGCCGCCACCTCCGGCGCGAGCTTCACGTGAATCTCGCTAATACGGAGCCGTCCCCGTTCGTTGCGTACGAGCCTGCCCTCCACGGTCGCTCGCAGCTCTTTTACGTGAATCCGGGCCCTTCGCAGGCAGAACAAGAGGCTCGCCGCGAGGCAGTTCCCGACTGCGGCGGCGAGGAGCCGAGCGGCGTTCGGCCCGCGACCCGCGCCCAGCGGCGGCGGCTCGTCGAGCGTGAGGTCGGGGACTCCCTCCAGTCCGAAGTCCACCGTAAATGCGTACCCGCTGTGAAGGGTGAGCTCTAGCGCGAAGCTGTTCTCTTGCATGGCGTCCCTCGATGAGGGTTTGCTTCAATAACGCCGTGGATCGTGGGGAGGCTCTGAGACTCGCATGAAGCTTCCTTCATCGCGACGTCTCGCTGGGCCAAGGCTTTCGTGAAGGTCTCTTCCTAGAAATCCTGATATCGCCAAATCGCTGTTGGGCGATGTTTGTTTCGTATCCCAACGCGGCGAGGCCTTGCTCTCATGAAGCGCATCGTGATCCTCGGAGAGCGGAGCTGAGAAGATTCGCCAACGTCTTAAATTGGAGGTCTGTTATGCGACGAAGTTCGGGGTTGGTGTTGATGGCAGGCTTGTTCTGGCTTACCGCTTTCTCCAGGTACGACAGCGGCGTGCGAACGAATCGCAATGGCCGACTCGTTGATACTATTGCGGCCGACCACGATACCGTTTTCGTAAGCATGGTTAAGGGCCCTGGAGTTGGGGAATATCATTTCAAGCCGGATTCGGTGCTCGTGAAACGGGGAGACGTAGTCAGATTCACTAATGAGAGTAACACTATACACAATGTACAATTCTTCCAGGTGCCTGAAGGCGCGGATGTCGGCGGCTACAAGAGAGGCCCCTTCCTCACCGCTAAAGGTGAGACGTATGCCATTGTAATTGGCAAAGGCTTCGTGCCTGGCACGTACATAATCGTATGCGCACCTCACGTTTCCATGTACATGTCGGGCCGCATTATTGTCCAAGAATAGAACCTGCTACACCGCGGACGGGCTCCGAACCCCATCGGAGCCCTTTCGTTTTGCATTCGTCGTGCTTTGGGCGTCACTCCTAAACGTCCTGAAGAGAGATGAAGGTCTCGACCGATGCGTTGTCGTACGGGTTGCCCGTCCGCGACATCGACCCGCGGAGCCCGATCGTCCCTTCACATGCCGATGAAGATCTCTTCGCGGAAATCCACATATCGCCATATGGCTGTTGGGCGATGTTGTTCTCGTCACCCAAAGCGAGAGGCACTGCCCCATGAAGCGCATCGTGATCCTCGGCGCCGGCACCGCCGGCACGATCATGGCCAACCGGCTCCGCCGCCTGTACCGGCGCGACATTGAGGCGGGCCGCATCGGTATCACCGTCGTCGACCAGGACAACGAGCACGTGTATCAGCCCGGGCTGCTGTTCGTCCCGTTCGGCACCTACCAGCCGGCGCAGATCGTCAAGCCGCGCCGGAGCTTCCTGCCGGAGGGCGTAGAGAACGTGGTCAGCGGCGTCATCGACCGCGTCGCCGCCGAGGAGGACCGCGTGTACCTCACCGGCGGCTATGCACTCGATTACGACGTTCTGGTGGTCGCCACGGGCAGCCGCGTGGTGCCGGAGGAGACAGTAGGGCTCACCGGGCCGGGCTGGCGCGAGAAGGTGTTCGACTTCTACACGCCCGAAGGCGCCGCGGCGCTCGCGCGCAAGCTCGAATCGTGGCCGGGAGGACGTCTGGTTGTGAACATCGTCGAGATGCCGATCAAGTGCCCGGTGGCGCCGCTGGAATTCGCCTTCCTCGCCGAGGCGTTCTTCACCAAGAAGGGCATCCGCGACAAGGTGGAGATCGTCTACGTCACGCCGCTGGACGGCGCGTTCACGAAACCCGTCGCGTCCGACGCCTTGAGCCATCTCCTCGCTGACCGGAACATCCGGCTCGTCACCGAGTTCAACGCCGGGCGGGTGGACGGAGCGGCGGGCAAGCTGCTGTCCTGGGACGAGCGGGTCGAGCCGTTTGACCTGCTCGTGACGGTCCCGCTGCACATGGGCGCGGAGTTTGTAGGGCGCTCCCCCGGCCTCGGCGACGACATGGGGTTCGTGCTCACCGACCCCGCGACGCTCCAGGCGAAGGTCCAGCCGAACATCTTCGCGCTCGGTGACGCGACCAACGTCCCGGCGTCGAAGGCAGGCTCGGTGGCACACTTCCAGGCCGAGATCCTGACGGAGAACATCGCGGCGTATCTTGCGGGCCGGGTGCTGCCGGCAACCTTCGACGGGCACTCCAACTGCTTTATCGAGACCGGCTACAACCGCGGGCTCCTGATCGACTTCAACTACGACGTGGAGCCACTGCCCGGGAAGTTCCCGTTCGCGTTCGGGCCGCTGTCGCTCCTGAAAGAGTCGCGCCTGAACCACCTCGGCAAGCTGCTGTTCCGCTGGGTCTATTGGCACCTGCTCTTGCCCGGGCGCGACCTGATCGGCATCCCGACGCGGATGTCGCTGCGGGGGAAGTGGCGGCCGACGGGGGCCGAGACCGCACCGCCCGTGCAGAACGAAGCGCAAGTGCACGGAGAAACCACGGCCGTTTGAGGCCTGATCACAGAGGAGGAGAAGACCGTGACGACCATGACGCTCGCAAACCAGAATCTCGACGTCGACGCCGAAGGATTCCTCAAGCATCCGGAGCAATGGGATGAAAGCATCGCCGCGGCGATCGCCACGGAAGCGGGCATCGAGCCGCTGACTGATCGGCACTGGCAGGTGGTCAAGTTCATGCGCGACCGCTTCCTCACGACGGGATCGGCGCCGTCGATCCGCACGCTCGGCAAGGAGTCAGGCGTGCAGATCAAAGAGCTGTACCAACTGTTCCCGAAGGGGCCCGCGAAGCTCGCCGCCAAGATCGGGGGCATTCCCAAGCCCAAGGGGTGCATATGAGCGCGACAGCACTGGCTCCCGAGGAGCTACTCCTTGAGGAGCAGAAGTCTGATGCGATTAGGAAAGTCTCGATCGTCATCTCGAAGGGCACGCTGGAAGGGATCTACCCGGGACTCATCATGGCGAACGGAGCCCGGATGGAAGGGATCGAGGCGAACCTCTTCTTCACCTTCTTCGGGATGGACGCCATCACGAAGCAGAAGATGGACAAGGTGAAGGTGGCGACCGTCGGGAACCCGGCGCTGGGCCTGCCAGCGCTGCTGGGGATCCTCCCTGGGATGTCGGCCTTCGTCACGAGGCAGATGGTGAAGAAGATGGAGGCGCTGGACATCCCGCCGATCCCGGAGTTCATCCAGTTGATCGCCGACTCGGGCGCGAAGCTCTACGCTTGCAAGGCATCGGTGGATATGTTCGGCCTGAAGCACGAGGACTTCGTCGCGACGCTCGAGGGGATCCTGACCGTCGGTGAGTTCTACGATAAGGCCGCCGGTGGGCAGATCATCTTCACATGATCGTGGAAACGCGCATCAGCGCAGAGGTTCTGACCCGCGCCGCGGCGGTGATCCGGTGTCTGGGGCATCCGCTGCGGCTGCGGCTGCTCGAGGCGCTGGAGACGGGAGAGAAGACCGTGACCGAGCTCCAGGAATACGCCGGCGTCCCGCAGCCGATGGCGTCGCAGCACCTCATGGTGCTCAAGGCGCACGGCGTGGTGGACCTGCGGCGCACGGGGCCGTTCGCTCACTACTGGATCGTTGAGCCGAAGGTGAAGTCGATTCTGGAGTGTATCCGCGCCGGGCAGTGTGCAGGCACGAGCGAGCTGGCGTTCCGGGACGCGTAAATCCGCAGCGGGTTCTGGGAGCGCTCCAAGGGCCGTAGCGCTCGCAGCCAGGCCCTTCGTAACTCCTGTCCAGTTCTAATCAGTGCCAAAATCTGTGACGTCGGTGCCGCTTGACGGGCGTCGAGGCGCTATCTTTGTGGAGGCGGTCCATCAGGCACCCCCCGACCATCGGTTCATAACGGGCGTTTCGCACGCCAGGAGCGCAGCGGGATGTCGAAGAGCGACGAGCAAAAACTGGCCGCCTTGGTGCGGAAGACCGCCGCCAAGGCGGCCGCGGCCAAGCGCAAGGTCCAGCGCCAGTACGACCGCACCCTCCCTCCCGATACCACCGACGAGGATCTGGAGCGGCGCGACTTCTTCTCGGAGATGAAGAAGCGCGAGTTCTAGAGGCAGGACCGCGCGTCGCCGGCGCCGTCGTGGTGTACCGTTTGTACGACGTGGGGTATGAGATCGACCTCGAACGCGCCTTGGACGTGCTGGCCGCCACCCCGCGCGAGCGCGCCGCCCTGCGTCAGACGCTCCAACCATCGGCAGATCGCGCGGACGATCCGACCGCAGCCGATCGTCTCCTGGCGCGGCGGTCCGCACGCGCCGAAGCGCAGGCGATTCAGATCAAAAATCCGCCGATCACCAGCACGCTCGACGTCGACACGATGGCGTTGGGCGATCGCCGGCACGACGTTCACGTCTCCACGCGCATCTTCGACTTCGGCGTGGTGTCGCTGCGCCTCCGCATCGACGCCCCGGGGGAGCTCTCGTGGCCGGAATTCTCGGCCTTCGGGAATGCGGTCGACAGCGCGGCGGGTACGTCGGAGCTGTTCGAGCGGCACATTCGCGAGCTCACCACGCACTTGAGCGGGACCATCGCCCGGCCGCAGCTCGCGCCGGTGACGGAGGACTACGTCGTCTACCGCGTCACGCGGCTGCTGGACCCCGCCGGAGAGCCGTTACCGAGCGCCGCGCTCCGCGACCTCGACGTGGTGCCGCTGCTGCTCAACGAGCAGCGCAGCCTCTCCGACCAGGCCCGCAAGGACCTGCTCCCCTATTGGTTCTCGTATTATCCCGACGACCTGGCTGTCCTCACCTGGAACAGCGCCCTCGTGGTCGATCCGACCGAGGCGGACAGCGACGTCCAGCTCATCCTCGAGTTTGCCAACGCCCAGCTGCTCGAGCTCCGCTACTACGATGCGCTGCTCGATGCCGAGCTGCCGAAGATGTATGACCGAATCGCGGACAGCCGCGGCGGCGGCCGCGCCCTGTTCGGCCGGCGCTACACCCCTCTGCTGACCGCGCTGCAGACCCTGGTCGCCGACTCCACCGAGATCGTGGAGCGCGCCGAGAACGCCTTGAAGGTCACCGACGACGTGTTCTTGGCACGGGTGTACGCGGCCGCGCTCGAGCTGTTCCGGGCGCGCGCGTGGCGCGGCGGCATCGATCACAAGCTGGCGATCATCCGGCAGACCTACGCGATGCTGAACGCGGAATCGATGGCGGCGCGGAACGAGGTCCTCGAGGTCGCGATCATCGTGCTCATCGTCGTCGAAATCATCCTCGCGGTGGTGCTGGGACGGGGACGGCCTTGACCCGGCCTGCAGGATGACGGTTACGTTTCGGGCGTAAGGCAGCCTCCATGATCCCGCTCGTTGCCCTGCTGTTCCAGACCGTGCAGGCCCCGGCCGAGTCGACGCTCGCCGCCGAGCGGCCGGTGCGCGTGTGGCTCGACACCAGCAGTCCGCTCACACGCGGCGCTCCGGTGCGCGTCTACCTGCGGGCCAACGAGGATGGGCACCTCGTCGTGCTCCGCAAGACGACCGACGGTCGCATCCAGGTGCTGTTTCCCGGTAATCCCGCCGATGACCCGTTCGTGCGCGCCGGGACCTACGAGATCCGCGCGGCCGGCGATCGCGAGGCGTTCGTAGTGGCGGAGCCGGATGGCACCGGGTGGGTGCTGGCCGCGCTCTCGCCCAGCACGCCGCGGTTTGACGAGTTCGTCCGCGCGGCGTCCTGGAACCCCGACGCCCTGGTCCCCTCGTGGGGCGGGGCCGACCCCGAAGGCGCGCTCACCGATATCGTGCAGCGCATGCTCGGCGACGGATACTTCAGTTACGACCTCGCGACCTACATGGTTCTCCCCGCCCGTCCCGCCCTCCCCGGCCCCTACGCCGATCAGGACGCCGCGTCGCCGTACGCGCCGTACGCGACGTGTCTGGGGTGCACGTTCGTGGGCTTCCCGCTGATCGGCGACGCGGCGCCGTTCGAATGCGACGGATTCTTCGCCGCGTGTTTCGGCGCTCGGCGGTTCCACCACGACGGATCGTCGTGCCGGCGCCAGTCGCCTTGCGCGGGTGGCGGCGCGGCAATCGCGCTGGCGCTCGCCGGCGGCAAGGGCGTCGCCGCGCCGCCAGGCTCCTCGAGCCCACGGTTTGCGATGCCGCGTCGCGCCATCCCGAGCCCGTCCCGGCCCATTGAGCCGCGCTCCCGAGCGCCGGCGATCGTGCTCCGTCCCGGGCGGCCAGCCCGTCAGGTGCAGCCGGCGACACCGGCGATCGGCGTGCGCAGCCGGCCCGTGGCCGCGCGTGCGGCGGGGACGCCGATCAATCAGGTACGACTCACGCTGTCCCCGAGCGCGCGCGACGGGGCAGCCCCTCCTCCCCCTGCGGCCGGCGTGGCGCACGTCGGCAGCGCGCTGATCGCCGCGCCGCGGAGCGTCGCGGAACAACCGGCGGCTCGCTCAGCCGTGGCGATGTGGCAGGGAGGGGGAGAGCGGGAGAGGGCGCCGCGCGCCGCGGTCCGCGAGGCCGGGGCGCCATCGGCGGCGGCGAGCACGCCGCGTGCGACGAGCCGTGTCGAGGCCCCCGCCCCCGGGCGGATGCAGGCGCTCGCGCTCCCCGCAGCCCTGTGGCACGGCGCGGCCGCTCGCGCGGCGACGGTCGCGGGGAGCGGTCGGCGGCGCTAGCCCCGCAGGGCGGCGCCGTCTCGGCGTCTTCGTCTACTGTCCAACTGTAAAGTCGATTCGCTTGAGCACCGTCCCCGCCGCGTCTCGCACCTCCACGTGCCAGGCGCCGGTCCAATCGGCCGGCACGCTCTTCCGGCTCCACGTGCGCCACGGCGAGCCGCTCACCTGCAGCTCGATGTCGCCTACCTGTGTGTCGCCGTGGAACCAGACGTGGTGAATCGCGGTCCCGGAGGCGCCTTCCACCTTGGTCCAGCACACGAGCTGGCCCACGTCGGTCGGGAACGTACTCCCGCTGTCCTGCGGCTGGCGGTCCACGACGGTCTTCGCCACGACGGCGCCGGTCACAGTGACGGCGGCAGCCGGCGCGGCCGGCGCGGCGGGGGCGGGGCGGGCGGGGGCGGGCGCTGCGGCCGGCGCGTGCGTCGTGTCCTGCGCGGCGACCCCACGGGCCGTGAAGAGGGGCACGGCGACCAGCATCCAGATGCGTTTCATGACGTCTCTCCTGGCTGGGTTGCCCGTTGTACGGCGCGGCGGCGACGATGTTCCAGCCAGGTTTCCAGGGTCGCGGCGATGAGCGTGCCGACGCCTGCCCCCGCGAGCTGGAACTTGATCTGGTACTCGCGCTGGCGTCCGTGGCACTTGGCGGCGAAGATGGCGCCGACCATGGCGCCGCACGAGCCCTGGATCATGGTGAAGCCGCGGCCTGCGCCGAAGCCGAGCGCGAGCGGCAACGCGCACAGCACGAGATGGCGAAGAAAAATCTTCATGTCACCTCCCACGCTCGATCTGCCACCGGTCTACCACTCGTCCCCCATCCGCCGTCGCCTCGACGACGTGATACTCGTCGAACAGCGCGACCGTCAGGCAGGAATGGTTGGGTATGATCTCGAGCTTCTCGCCCACGCGGAACCGGCCCTCGAGCACTGCGGGCGACTCGGCGCGGATCAGCCCGTGCTCCTGGGACAGCGTGGCGACCGTCAGCTCGGGAGCCCCGCGCACCGCACCCATCGCCTGGGGGCCGACGTGCGCCGGCCCCGCGTCCTTCGACAGCTCGAGCGCGCCGGCGTCCACGATGAAATGCGACGCCCCGGGCTGGTGGGACACGACCGTCGCGAGCACCGTGACCCCCACGTCCGCCGGCTCGCAGCACCCGATCAGCGTCATGGTGCGGTCGTAGAAAACGTAGTTCCCGGGTCGCGCCTCGGTCACGCCGGCGAGATTGTCGGCCGCGGCCAACGCCGGCGTCGAACCCACGCTCACGTCCCGCACGGGAATTCCGTCCTTCCGCAGCCGCTCGGCGAACCCGGCCATCACGCTGCGCTCCTGTTCCGCGACCTGGGCCGCTTCCCGCTTGCTCGTCGTGCGGTAGGCGTGCCCGGAGTGACTCAGGATCCCATCGAACACGAGCCCGCGCTCCCGCCCGAGCTCGCGCGCCACCTCGAGCGCGTAGGCAGACGACGGGTCCACCCCGGCGCGATGATAGCCGCAGTCGACTTTCAGCCACACGTGGAGCCCCGATCCGGAGAGCGCCTGCGCCGCGTCGAGATCGTCCACGACCACGCGCAGCGTCGCGCCCGTGTCCAGAGCGATGAGGCGGGCGTGCGCGATGTGACCGGGGTCGACCGGGAACGCCCACGTGACGTCGTCGAACCCGGCACGCGCGAACACCGCGGCCTCGACCAGCGTCGCCACGGTGAGCCCCTCCGCGCCGTGCCGCGCCTGCAGCCGGGCCAGCTCCACGCACTTGTGGGTCTTCGCGTGCGGCCGGAGCCGCACCCCGAGCCGCCGCGTCCGCTCGGCCATGCGCTGCACGTTCCGCTCCACGATGTCCAGGCGAAGCAGCAGCGCGGGTGTCTCGAGGTCGAGCAGTCCGCTCACCGCACTACGTGGAACGCAGTCTGGCGCCGCAGGATCCAGTGCATCTCGCCGTCCGGGCGGAGCTCCGCGTCCTCCTCCTGCGCCGAGCGGACCGGCTGGTTGCCCCACTCGGGGAGGAGGGTCGTGGCCTGCAGCTCGATGGAGAACCAAGTGTTCGGGAGCAGCTGCACGTCGCCCCGGCCCGGGACGCCCTCTTGATGGTCCCACAGGCCGACGAGCGGTCCGGCGCCGTGCCCGCGGTCGCCGATCGGATGCGAGTAGATCGTCCCGTTCAGTCCCGCCGCATGCATCCGGGCGAGCGCCGCAGCGAGCACCTCGTTGCCCGTCCGACCGGGCTTCATCTCGGCGACGAGGATGTCCTGTAGCCGGTTCGAGTTTCGTAGCGCCTGCCGCAAGCCCCCCGGCACGTCCTTCTGTCCCGGACGGAGGACGTAGCCCATGTGCTGGGTGTCGGTGTTCAAACCGAGCGCCGTGATCCCGAAGTCGCAATGCAGCACGTCACCCCGCTGGATCACCACGCGGCTCGAGTCCGACAGGTCCACGCCGCGTCGCTGCACGTCCACCTCGGTGTGGAACCAGGTCCCGAAGCCCAGGTCGTTCACCCGCTGCCGCATCCACCACACGACGTCCTCGGTGGTCGTCCTGCCCGGCGTGATCGCCAGGCTGGAGAACGCAGTGTCGATCACACCCCAGACGATCTCCATCAATCGGCGGTAGGCGGGCGCCATCCCCGGCGCGCGGATCTCCTGATACTCGAGCGGCAGATTCTCGGCGCGCACGATACGCGCGCGGTACTGTTCGGGGAGCGCGGCCTGGAGCTGCTCCCACTCACCGGCCGACAGGCCGTCCGAGAAGGCGTGCGTGTGGGAAATGTCCACGGCGATCGTGCGCGGGTCGCGCTCTTCGATGACCTTGCGCAGCAGCTCCCACTGTGCCTGGCCCACCAGCTCCGGCCGCCGGCCGATCGAGGGGTCGACGGTCTCCTGAGCGTGGTACGCGTCGTACAGCCCCCCCTGCGACGTGCCGCCCAGCGCCAGGCGCTCGACCCCCTTCTCGGGGCCGCGGTCGTAGAACACGTAAATCGTGCGCCGCCGCGCGAAGAACGTGGTCGGCGAGACGAGCGCCGAGAACACGGGATCCTCGTTGTACTCGCGCATCGGCACGACCCACATCGTCACGTTGTACTTCCGCATGATCCGGGGCAGCACCGAGTCGAGCCGGTAGCGCAGCCACTGCTGCTGCACGGCGGCCTGCGCGCGCAGCGTGCCGAGGGGGTGCGCAGGCGACGCGGACAGCGTCGGCCGTGGAGGGAGGGAGGGGGGCGCCTGGACGAGCAGGGTCAAGAGAACCAAGCAGGCGAGGGTCATGTCGGTCGCGGAACGGGTTGAGGCGGGACGATGGCGGGCGCCGCAAACCGTGAGGCCGCGGTGCGCTGAAGGATGAGCAGCGTCAAGAGCAGGAGACTGCCGAGGGCGTCGTTGTTCGCCGCGATGAACGCGAACCGGGCAGGATAGAACTGATGCCCGAGCATTCCCGACGTGAGGACGCCGGCGAGAAGGAGCGCGCCCCGCCACAGGCGACGATCGGCGACGATCGGGCCGCGGATCGCCGCGACCCATGCCGGAAACGCGAGGGTGAAGTAGTGGAACCAGCCGATCGGCGAGATCAGCACCGCCGTGAGCGTGACCATCCCCACTTCATACGGCGTGTCGTCCGCAGGCGGCCGCCGCCGCAGCGCCGCCAGGACGAGCGCAACACACGCGGCCACGAGGACGGCGTCGACGACGGCTGGCAGACCCAGGTCCCACACGAGGCGCGCGAGGCTCTGCAGGGGCTGGCCGGACGCGCTGGGGGCGTGGGCGCTGATGGTGAACCACTGCGACGCGGCCTGCGCGGCGCCGACCACTCCGTACGGCAGCATCGCGGCGTAGGTCAGGCCGCCGGCGAGGGCCGCGCCGGCGGCGGCGCCGCGCCAGGCGCGGCGGTACGCCAGGTAGACGAGCAGGAGGCCGGGGAACGCCTTGAGGGCGGTCGCGAGGCCGACCCAGACGCCGGCCCGGGTCTCGCGCCCCTCGCTCAAGTCCACCGCCGCGGCGAGGATCAGGGCGAGCAGGATGGTGTTGACGTTCAAGTGCATGAACGTGTCCTGGAGCGGCCACGAGACGGCGGCGATCGCGAGCACGACGGGCTTCCATCCCCAGCGGCGCGCGAGCAGCACGCTCATGACGAGGCACGCCAGGGCGAGCACCGCCCAGCATGCCTTGGCGAGCGCGAGGCTCGCGCGGGCGATCAGGGCGAAGGGGACGACGACGAGGATCGCGAACGGCGGCCACCAGGCGCCATTGGGCGGCGCCTGGGCGTACAGCGGCGCTCCGTGGAGCAGGTGCTCCGCGATGCCGATTTCGCGCCGGATGTCGCCACCCCTGTGGACCCCGATCGGGATCACGACGGCGGCGTACAGGACGCCGACCGCGATGAGCCAGCGACGCTCACGCGGCGTCAGCCCCGCCACACACCCACCACGAGCGCGAGCCATCCGGCCAGGAAGGCGAGCCCGCCGAGCGGCGTCACCGTGCCCAGGCCGCGCACCCCCGTGAGCGCGAGCAGGTACAGCGACCCCGAGAAGATCACGGTCCCGGCCACGAACAACCACCCGGCGACGCGCACCGCCGGCCCGGGCCAGCGCGTCACGGCCCAGGCGACCGCCAGCAACGCGAGGGCGTGGGACATCTGATAGCGCGCGCCGGTCTCGAATGCCGCGAGCATGTCCGGGGAGAGGCGCGATCGCAGGGCGTGCGCCCCGAATGCGCCGGCCGCCACCCCGAGGAACCCCGACACTCCGCCCAGCGTCGCGAAGGTCCGGTCCATCAATCGAGGCGGCGCCCGGTCACTTCCACGCGGCGGTAGCGCTCGATCCGTCCGGAGCCGCCGACGAACGCCGATCCGACCCAGCTCGTGAGCCCCACGACGATCGAGCCGAGGATGGCCGGCCCGAGCCCCGCCACGTGGAATCCCGGCAGCACCCACGCGACGAGCGAGAGCGAGATGCCGTTGACCACGAGGATGAAGAGCCCGAGCGTCAACACGGTGAGCGGCAGCGTGAGGATCAGGATGATCGGCCGGATCACCGCGTTGACGATCCCGAGGAGCAGCGCCGCGACGATCAGCGTGCGCCAGCCGTCGATCACGACGCCGGGGATGACCTTGGTCGCGGCCCAGAGGCCCAGCGCGGTGATGATCAGGCGGAAGAAGAACCCCCTCATCGCTTCGTCCACGCCTCGACGTTGCGCTCGATCTGCCGCGAGTGCTTCTCCAGGTGCTCGGCGTAAATCGCGAGCCAGTCCTCCGCGGCGTACTGCCCCGACTCGCTGTGCCGGCCCACCTTGCGCCAGTCGGCGTCGGTCATGCGCCGGAGCAGCGGCACCGTGTTCGCCCGTACCGCTTCCACCGTGGCGAGCGCCGTCTCGAGCGGGTGGGAATGATAATCGAACGCCAGGGCCCAGCGGTCCTGGTCGTACCCGACGATGAGCGGATCGGGCTCGGCGAGGAGATACCGCAGGCGCATGTGGGCGTTGGTCTCGCTGTCGGCGCAATGGACGACGATCTCGTGGGCCGACCACCGGCCCGCGGCGGGCTTCCACATGAGCGCTGCGGCGGGGACCTTCGCGAGCGCGCGCTTGACCAGCGTCGGGCCGTGCGCGTAGCGCTCGATCATGACGGCCCGTTCGGCGGCGGTAAAGGGCATGTCAGCGTTTCCGGAGCAGGTCCCACAACACGAGGCCGGTGCCGGCGAGACCGATCGCGATGAGAATCGGCTGGAGCATCACGTACGCGGACCGGGACGTGCCGAAATAGATGCTCCCGCCCTCGGTCGGGAGCCGCGGCAGGACGGCGGCGAGGAATGCCCAGTTGAGCAGGGCGACGAACAGAAAAACGATCCCTATCACGGCGATGCGGCGGGCCGGGTAGCGGGCCAGGACCGTCCCGCCGACCAGACAGACCGCGAAGCCCGTCAGCGCTCCGGCCAGGCTCACGACGGGATCGTGGATCAGATTCCCGGCGACGATCACCCAGGTGAACCCGCCGAATCCGACGCCCATCATCGAACCGTACGCGACCACGCGTTGCCCGTCCAAGGGCGCCCCCCCTCCTGTCGGGATGCCTCCCAAAGATAGTGAGGGCGCAGCATGCTGCGCCCCTACCGGGCCCGCGCGCGGCCGGCCGTGAACCGCGCGGTCACACCCGGCGGCACCTGCACGTTGAGCCGCTCGTCGAACAGCACCGCGCCGGCGAGCGAGTCGCCCACGCGCACCGCGCCGATCCCGGCGAACGGCCCGAGCTGCGCGGGCCAGCCGTAGATCAGCGCCTGCTCGGGGAACCCGATCCACGTGACGGCCAGCGTGTCACGCGGAACCGTGAAGACGAGGGTGCCGCGGAACCGGCACGTCCTGCCCACCGGGACGCGCGTGGAGTCGAGGACCACGTCGCTGAGCTTGAAGCGGTCGCCCAGCTGCGGCAGCGTGAGCGTGTCGCCGTGTGCCACGATCCAGTGGCCGGTGTAGCGCTGGGCGTAGCGGATGCGCAGGTGCATCTCGCCGGCGGCGCAGGGATTGGACGGCCCGCAGCCGACGAGCAGGAGGGCGAGCATCGCGGACCTCACGGGCTGACGCTGTCCGCCGCTCGGACCCGCGCGCTGGTCGAGTCCGCCGCCCGCATCGCGCGACCCACACCGCTCGCGCCGGGGATCCGCGACTTCGCCAAGATGCTGTCGCGCTGGCGCTCGGTGAGGGTGTCGCCCGCGGCCGCGGAGGATTTCTCGGACTTGCCCCCCCTCCCGCAGGCGAGGGCGAGAACGAGCAGCGCCGCTGTGATAGCGCGCATGGAGTCCCGGGGGCTCACGCTGGCAGTCCTTTCTTGACCACGCCTTCCATGACGTCGGCAAACCGGTCGATCTCGGCGACCGTCGTGTACACGTTCGGCGTCACCCGCACGCACGAGAACTCCTTGTGCGCGATCGGCGTGACGATGATGCGATGCTTGTCCCAGAGGTGGGCGACCAGCTTGTTCACGTCGAGCCCCTCGACCGCGAAGCTCGCGAGGCCGCACGATTGCGCCGGGTCGTACGGCGTGAGGATCTTCACTCTCGGCTGCTGTTCGAGCCGCTTCGCCCACCGCTGAAACAGATACCGCAGCCGCGCGGCCTTCCGCTCCGCCCCCAGCCCCTCGTGGAACGTGAGCGCCTCGGCGATGGCGTTGTGGTTCGCCGCGGGATGGGTGCCGATCTCCTCGAACTTCCGGATGTCGCGGTTCATCTCGGGCGGCGCCGCCATCAGCGGCCAGAGCCGCTCGATCTTCGCCTTTCGCACGTACAGGAACCCGGTGCCGTGCGGCGCGAGCAGCCATTTGTGGAGGCTCGTGCCGTAATAGTCGCAGTCGAGCTCGTCGCGCGTGAACGGGAAGTGCGCGTACGCGTGCGCCCCGTCCACGATCACCTCGATCCCGCGCTCGCGCGCCAGTCGGACGATCTTGCGGATCGGGAAGATCTGCCCCGTGAGGTTCGTGATGTGGCAGACGTGGATCACCTTGGTCTGCGGCGTCATGGCGCGCGCGATGCGGTCGGCCAGGTCGTCCTGGGAGGGCGGCGGCACGGGGAAGCTGATCTCCCTGACCACGATGCCCTCGCGCCGCTCCCGCTGGTGCCACGTCGTGAGCATCCGCGGGTAGTCCTGCGTGGTCGTCAACACCTCGTCGCCGCGCGCGAGCGGGATCCCGAGCTGCACGGTCTCCAGCGCCTCGCTCGCGTTGCGCGTGATCGCCATCTCCTCGGGCTCGCACCCGAAGCTCGCCGCGAGCCGGTGCCGCACCGCCTCGATCTCGGGCTCCAGGATCTGCCACATCGTGTAGGCGGGCGCGGTATTCGAGTACTCGAGGTAGCGGCGCATCGCTTCCTGCACGATACGGGGGCTCGGGCTCACCCCCCCGTTGTTCAGGTTGATGATCGTGCGGTCGAGCGTGAACGCCTGCTGCACCTCGAGCCAGAAGTCCTCGTCGCGGGCGACGGAGTCGGGGCCGGCGCCGCCGGCCACGTGCCGGGCTGCCCCGAAGAGATGGGGCAGCGCGTCGTTCCGGAGGGCGGGGACGGCGGCTCCCGCAGCCAGGACGGACTCGACGAAACGGCGGCGTGTCGGCATGCGATCAACCTCCCCGAAGGACACGGCGGATGAGCACGGCGTAGGCGAGCAGGTTCACCACCAAGACGCCGGTGCCGAGCACAATCTGCGTCGGCGGCGTGAGCCCCGCAGGGTACAGCACCGGCATGATGTAATGCTCCACGAAGCCGCCCGGGTACCCCGAGAGCCCGGCCCGCCGCCGCAAGTCGTTCTCGAGCGGGGTGAGCGGGCAGATCCAGCCGCCGTACTCGATCGCGATACCCCACAGCGCGCAGGGGACGTGCGCCCAGACGACCCAGCGCCAGCGCCACACGACGAACCCGCCCACCACGACGAACACGACGAAAGCGGTGTGCAGCAGTACGACGACGTCGGCGAGCGCGCGATAGAGCATCTTCAAGCTTGGGTTATAAAGCGAAACCCCCCGCCGGGCCAGGGCCCGGCAGGGGATCTCGCGGAGGCGAGCGGCGCTCAAGCGCCCATCAAACTCCCCGCCGGCGTGAACAGGCCGAAGATCGCCGTCTCGCTCTCGGCGTACACAATCAATACTGTCGCCAGCGCCAGACGCTCCTCCTGGGAGAGCTCGCTGCCATCGGCATGGCGGGCTCGGATTACGTTTTGGTCGCCGGTGATCCGCGCATACGGCACCCCGTCCACTTGGATCGTGATGCTCACCGTGAAAGCGCCTGTTGACAGCACCTCGGTGATCGTGCCTTCCACGGACACCGTCTCCCCTCCCCGCGTGACGCTGAAGTTGATCGAGAGGGTGGCGTCGTCGGGGCTCGAGCTCGTGATCGTCTCGTGCAGCTCGACGTGCACGACCGGATTGTCGAGGTCCCAGACGATATCGATCTGGTAGTCCGGGTTGTCGGTGTCGAGCTGGGTCGCCGCGAAGGTCGCGCTGAAGGTGAGCGTGCGCGTGCCGTCGCTCACGGAGCCCGCGGCCGTCGCGGTGAACGCCGTCGGGGGGTCGCCTGTGACCGTGGCACTCACTGTATAGTCCGCGTACGTGGTCCCTGGGGCTGACGGGGTGCCGTCCTTGACGATGATATGCAACTTGTCGACGGGTGGTGACGTGGTGCTCTCGTCGAGGAGATCGACGAATCCGACGGCGACCGGCGGCTCAATCACCTGCCCGAAGGCGTCCACCTGGTACAGGATGATCCGGACGCCGTTCGCGGGAGCTGTGGGCGTGGCGCTTGGGTCTTCGACGTACTGATGCGTGGCTTCGTCCCACACGAACGTCTTGCCCAAGAGGGTCCCGGGAATCACGCTGGCGCTGATGCCCGACGAGAACGTCGACGCGGCGAGCCGGAGCGCCTCGAGGCGCTGCGGGGCGGCCGTGTATAGCTGCGTGGACGCACGCGGCGGTACGATGGGCGCGGCGCGCAACAGCGCGCCCGCGCGGCTGGGCGCGCCGACTGGGGAGCCGGTCGCGAAGGTCAACGCGCTGAAGCTCTGGAATGCCGGCGATTGCAAGACGCCCGCGACGGTCTGCGCGTCGGCGTTGAGACCTTGGGGATCGGACAGGTGGGCCTGCGGGCCCGTGCTGTCGTTGCAGGCCGCGGCGACGAGCGCGGCGGCGACCGCCAGGCCCCGCCAGGGGCGAGGACGAAATACTGCCATAGGGGTCCTCCGATGTCTGGGGGTGCGGTGGGCCTGGGCGCCCGGCCGGAAGACGACGCTCCAAGTTGTAACGTGGGGAGCGGCCGCGCAATGCGGTTGCGTTCGGCGGCCCCGCCTAGGCAGGGGGTACAGCCGTTGTAGGAGGGGAGGTAAGGCGATCAGCCCGCCGCCGAGAGAGTCGCGGCTGAAGCCGCGGCTCGGCCCGGCCGCTGAAGCGGCAATGTCACGCCCGTTTACGGGCTGAGGCCGAGCCGCGAGTTCACTCGCGCTCTTTCGGCGCGGCGCAGGCTGGTGAACAACGTCGTTGCCAATTAACGCTAGGCGATCACCCCGCCGCCGAGCAGGCGACCGTCGCCGTCGTAGAGGACGCCCGACTGGCCCGGGGTGATGGCCCGCACCGGCTCGGCGAGTTCGAGGGCGAGTCCCCGGTCGCTGCGCTCGCGCACGCGGCCCGCGACGGCCTTCGCGCGGTAGCGGCACTGCACGAGCGCGGCGTCGCCCGGGGCGAGCGGGTCGGCGAGCCAGTTCACCTCGTCCAGTGTCACGGCGTGGCCGAACAGCTCGTCACCCGGGCCGATGACCACCTCCCGGCTGTGGGGACGGATCGCCAGGACGTACATCGGCTCCGCGAACCCGCCGGGGAGCCCGCGGCGCTGGCCGATCGTGTAGCGCGCGAAGCCGTCGTGCTCCCCCACCACGTCGCCGCCCACGGTGACGAGCGGACCGGGCGTGAGCGCGGGCGCGTCGGCCGGGAGGTGGCGCTCGAGCACCGTGACGTAGTCGTCGTCGGGAACGAAGCAGATCTCCACCGACTCGGGCTTCTCGGCGGTGACGAGCCCGAGCCGGCGCGCCACCGCGCGGGTCTCCCGCTTGGTCAGCGCGCCCACCGGGGTGAGCAGCCGGGCCACGACCGTACGGTCGATCCCCCACAGGAAGTACGACTGGTCCTTCTGGGGGTCGCGCCCGCGGTACAACTCCCCGTCGCGCGCGATCACATAGTGACCCGTGGCGAGGAAGGCGCAGTCGAGCGCGTCGGCGTGATACAGGAAGTCGCGGAACTTGGTGAACGAGTTGCAGCGCACGCAGGGGATCGGCGTGCGGCCGCGGGCGTACTCGTTCACGAAGTCCGCGATCACGTCGCGGCCGAACCGGTGCTCCAGGTTCAGCAGGTAATGTGGGATGCCGAGCTTGTGGGCGACCAGCCGGGCGTCGGTGATGGAGTCGAGCGAGCAGCAGGGGCGGTCGGGGACCGCGTCGCCGTAGCAGAACAGCTTCATAGTGGCGCCGACGACGTCGTAGCCCGCCTCGACGAGCAACGCTGCCGCAACCGAGCTGTCGACGCCACCCGACATGGCGAACTACTTCCCCCTCCCCGAATGCGGAATTCGGAATGCGGAATGCGGAGTATAAGGGAAGGGTCGAGTCGCGAAACGAAACGCGCACTGCCATTCCGCATTCCGCATTCCGCACTCCGCATTCCGCATTTGTGTCACCGGTGCAAGACGGCGGACAGAGCCCTGACCTTGTCGACGATCTTCGGCAGCGCACCGATGACGGTATCCACGTCCTCCGCCGTGTTCTCCCTGCCGAGCGAGAACCGCAGCGCCGCGACGCCCAGCTCGCGCGGCACCCCCATGGCAGTGAGCACGTGCGACGGCCGCCTCGCTGTCCGTCCCGGGGATCGACACGTTCGACACGTGGGGCGCCCGCTCGGCCTGCCACCCGTTGATCACCGCGTCCGGCACCACCTCGAGCAGCCGGCGCTCGAGCTCGTCGCGCAGCGTCGCCGCGCGCGCCGCGAAGGTGGCCTGCTCGGTCGCCGCCAGCTCGACGGCCTTCCCGAGACCCACGATGCCCGGCACGTTCTCCGTCCCGGGGCGGATCCCGAACTGCTGGCCGCCACCGTGGATCATCGCTTCCACCGCGTGCCGGTCGCGCACCACGAGGGCGCCGATGCCCTTGGGGGCGCCGATCTTGTGGCCCGAAATCGTGAGGAAGGTGGCGTCGACGTCGTGGAGCGACACGGGAATCTTGCCGAACGCCTGCACGGCATCGGTGTGGAACGGGACCCCCGCCGCGCGACATCGGGCGGCGAGCTGCGCGATCGGCTGGATCACGCCCACTTCGTTGTTCACCCACATGACGCTCACCACCGCCACCCCGTGGGCCCCTCCCCCTTCCCGCAGCGCGCCCGCCAGCGTGTCCGCGTCCACCATACCCGAGGCGTTCACCGGGAGAACGATCTCCTCGCCTCCCAGGTGCTGCACCGCGTGCGCGGCGGCGAGCACGGCCTTGTGCTCGATCGCCGACACCGCGACGCGGAACGGGCCGCCGCGCTCCCGCGCCGCCAGCGCGCACCCGATCACGGCGAGGTTGTCCGCCTCCGTCCCGCCGGAGGTGAAGACCACCTGGCTCGGCTCCGCGCCCAGCATCTCGGCGATCGTGCGCTTCGCCTCTTCCACGCCGGCGCGCGCCGCGCGCCCGAAGCGGTGGGCGGACGACGGGTTTCCGAAGGCGTCCTTCCCGAGGTAGGGAAGCATCACCTCCAGCACTTCCGCCCGCACCGGCGTCGTGGCGGCGCTGTCGAGGTAGACCAGTCGCTTGGACATGTCCCGAGAATGTAAGGGCTACAGGGACTGCACGCCAAGCTGCAGCACGTCTTGCACTTCGAGCGTCTCGTAGCAGAAGAACGGCTCGCCGTACGGCGTCCGGATGAGCGAGCCGTAGTGCGCCGACCGCACGCGGACCAGCTCGTAGAGATCCTGCCCGGTGGGATGGATCTCCCCCGCCGCCGTGGCGCCGTCGAACTGCGAGGCGTAGCAGCGGATCGCCGTCATCTTGGTCTCGAACGTGTCGGCGATGTCCACCACGAACGACGGCTTCACCGGGTCCTCGCGGTAGGCGAGGGCATAGAGGACCTTGAACGGGCGATGCGCGTCGCCCGCGCCGCCGTACTTCGCGAGCCCGGCCAGGTAGCAGGCGTCGCGTCCCAGCTCCGATGCGAGCCGGTGATCGGGGTGTCGGCCGACGGGAAAGGGGAGGATCACCACCCGCGGTCTCGTTTGACGTATCAGCGTGACGATTCTCAGCCGCGACGCTTCATCATTGGCCAGGTGCGCGTCGGGGAGGCCGGCGTTGAGCCGCACGTGCACGCCGAGGGCGCGAGCGGCCCGCTCTGCCTCGGCGGCGCGCGTGGCGGCGTCACCGCGAGTGCCGGCCTCTCCCTGGGTGAGATCGAGGATCCCGACCCGATGGCCGGCCTTCACGGCCTTCGCGAGCGTGCCGCCGCAGGTCAGCTCGACGTCGTCACGATGGGCGGCGATGGCGAGCAGGTCCACGGTCGGACGGTCGGACGGTCGGACGGGCGCGGCGTCACGCGCCTCAGTCCGACTGTCCGTCCGCGCGACCGTCCGACGCTTACTCATAGCGTAACGCCTCCACCGGATCCAGTCTCGCCGCTCTCGCCGCCGGCGCGATTCCGAACACCAGCCCGATCAGGACCGACACGAGGCATGCCACGGCGGCGCTCCACACCGGGACGGACAGCTCGAGCCGCATCGCGAACCGCAGCAGGGCGCCGAACCCGAGGCCCAGCACGATTCCCAGGATCCCGCCCAGCAGGGTCAGAGTCGCGGCCTCCACCAGAAATTGCCACAGGATTTCGCGCCGCGTCGCGCCCAGCGCCTTGCGCACGCCGATCTCCCGCGTGCGGTCGGTGACCGACACCATCATGATCGCCATCACGCCGATACCGCCGACGAGCAGCGCCACGCTCGACAGCACCAGCATCACGAGGAAAAACACGCCGGTGAGCTGGTTGAAGGTGTCGAGGATCTGGTCCTGGGTCACCAAGTCGAAGCTGTTCGGGGCGCCGGCGCGCAGCGCCCGCATTCGCCGCAGCTGCACCACGGCCTCATCCATCGCGCGCGACACGGCGACGCCGTCCTTCGGCTTGACGACGATCCACAACGCGTTGGTCTCGTCGTAGCGGAAGAAGCGCCGCGCGGCCTCGAACGGAATGATGGCGGCGATCTCCTGCGACGGCGGCTGGAAGATGTTTTCCGGGTTCTGATAGATCCCGATCACCTGGAACGGCTTCCCCGAGATGCGGAGGAACCGTCCCAGCGGGTCCATCCGTCCGAACAGCTTGTCCGTGAACTTCCGCTCGACCACGGCGACCGGGGTCCCGGTGCGGAGCTCGGCGTTGGTGAAGAAGCGCCCGTCGGGGAGGCTGCCGCCCTGGATTTCCATGTAGTGGTCGTCCGCGCCGAACACCGTCACGATCTGCGTGCCGACGCCCTCGTACTCCATCTTCTGGAACAGCTGCACCCACATCCCGGCGTAGCGGATGTCCGGGAGCTGCCCGATCGCCTCCGCCTCCGCCGCCCTGACGACCGGCCGGATGCGGACCTCTTTCGGGAGGGCGTCCGGGTTGAGCGGCGTCGTGGACCAGATGCGCAGGATGTAGAACGTCGTGGGGCCGGCGACCTCGATCGTGTTGATGATCTGGTCTCGGATCCCCTGCACGATGGAGGCCATGGCCATGACCGTGGCGACGCCGATGACGACGCCCAGGATGGTCAGCGCAGACCGCAGCTTGTTGGAGCGAAGCTGGTCGAGGGCGATGAACCAGCCTTCGGACACCGAGTGCAGCTTCATACCGCTCGGGTCTTCGTCATTCGTACCTCAACGCCACCACCGGATCCAGCCGCGCCGCGCGCATCGCGGGATACACTCCGAAGACGATGCCCGCGCCGGCGCCGAGCCCGAGGGCCGTGACCACCGGGAGCAGGGTGACCCGGGCGGGGAGCGGCGAGACGACGGCCACCAACCCGGCGAGCAGGGTGCCGGCCGCGAGCCCGAACAGGCCCCCGAGCAATGCCAGCGTCACGGACTCGGCCAGGAATTGCCACAGGATGTCGCGCCGTCGCGCGCCGAGGGACTTGCGGATCCCGATTTCGCGAGTCCGCTCGTTCACGCTCATGAGCATGATGTTCATGATCACGATCCCCCCGACGACGATCCCGATGACCACGACCGCCGGGATCACGGTGAACAGGACGCGCGTCAGGCGCTGCCAGAAGCTCACGAGCGCATCCGCGGTGTCCACGGCGAAGTCGTCCGCCTGGCCGGGGCGGAGCCGATGGGCGATGCGCATCGCCTCCTCGGCGCGCTGCATGCCGTCCTGCACGAGCGCGGCCGCGGGCATCTTCACCGAGATCACGGTCGTCTTGCGGCGGCCGTACAACGCTTCGAAGGTAGTCAACGGCATCATCACAAAGCCGTCCCACGACTGGCCGAGCACGTTCCCCTTCTTCGCGACCACGCCCTTCACCGCATACTGCTGCCCCAGAATGCGGATCTTCTGGCCGACGGCCTGGGCCGGTGCGTCGAACAGCTTGTCCGCCACGTCGTATCCCAGCTCGACCACCGGGCGTCGCTCCCGCACGTCGACGTCCGAGAGCGGCTCGCCTGCCGCGAACGCGTAATCCTGCACCACCTGGAACGGTGCGGTGACGCCGAACACGAACACGTCGCCGATGGTCTTGTTGCGCCACACGATGTCGGCCTGGGGCGTGGGCCACCCCGACTGCAGGGCGATCGCCCTCGCGTCGGGGAGCGCGCGCGCCACGTGGGGCACGTCCTCGGGGGCGATAATCGGCCGGCGCTGGATGGCCTTCCATTGCTCGTCGTCGATCAGGCCGACGGCGATCGGCGTCCGGCGGACCTGGAAGGCGTTGACCCCCACGATCGCACCGCCGATCCGCTCGCGCACGTACGCGTTCATGCCTTGAATGATGGCGACCACTGCCACGAGAAACGCCACCGACACGATGATGCCGAGCAGCGTAAAGAACGAGCGGAGCTTATGGCTCCACGCGGCCTGCAGTGCCTGGAGGATCGCCTCGGAGAGCTGCATGGGGGCTAAAACATAACGGGAAGAGCGAAGCGGGAAGAGGGAAGGGTGGGTGATGGGCCGCTTCCCTCTTCCCGCTTCCCCTTTCCCGTCCTACTCGTATCGCAGCGCTTCTATCGGGTCGAGCCGTGCGGCCCGGCTCGCCGGGTAGAGGCCGAATCCCACGCCCGTGAGCGCCGAGGCGCCGAGCGCGGCGACGATGGACCACACCGGCACGTTGGCCGGGATCGGGGTGAAGCGGGCGATGGCGAAGACAACGCCGCCGCCCACGAGCATCCCGGCCGCGCCGCCCACGAGGGTCAGGGTGGACGCCTCGACGAGGAACTGCCACAGGATGGCGCGCCGGGTGGCGCCCAGCGCCTTGCGCACGCCGATCTCGCGAGTTCGCTCGGTCACAGAGATCGTCATGATCGCCACCACGCCGACGCCCCCGACCATCAGGCCGATGGACGAGAGCACGAGCATCACGAGGAAGAACATCCCGGTGACCTGGTTCCACGAATCGAGCAGCTTGTCCTGCGTTACGATGGAAAAGTTGTTCACCTGGCCGGGCTTGAGCCCGCGCAGCGAGCGCAGCGTCGCGACCACCTCATCCATCGATTCCTGCTGGGTGTAGCCGGGCGCCGGCGCCACCGCGAGCCGCATCCACCCCTTGAAGTAGGGCACGTGCTTGACGAACGCGCCGTGCGGGATCCCGACGAACGGCGGCGTGCTGCCGCTGAACAGGCTGGGGGGTGGCGTGTAGACGCCGATCACGGTGAACCGCGCTCCCGCGACCTTGATCGTCTGGCCGATCGGATCACGCCCGCGGAACAGCTGGTCCTCGAGCTTACGACTGATGACCGCCACCGCGCTGTTCGCCACGTCCTCGAGTCGCGTGAAGGTGCGGCCCGGGTAGACGTCGCCGCCGTTCACCTCGACCCACTGCGAGGAGAGCCCCGATACGTTGACCGACTGGAGTCGCAGGTCGCCGAACTCCACGGTGGAGGAGCTCTCGTCGCGGCGCGTGATGTAGCGCACGGAGGGCAGCAGGGCGATCCGGTCCGCCTCGACCTCGGTGATGGTCGGGTTACGGCGCCAGGGGCTGGACTCGTCGGAGCCGTCCGAGACGTTGACCCCCGCCTGGAAGAAGCGCCACACGAGAAAGGTGCGGGGGGCGATCGACTCGAACAGGCTCGAGACGCTCTGGTTGATCCCGCTGATCATCGCGGCGATCACCATCACGACCATGACGCCGATCGCGACGCCGAGGATGGTGAGTGCGGCGCGCCCCTTATGGCCGCGCAGCGACCCGAGCGCGATCCCCACCCCTTCGAACAGGGCAGTCATGTCTCGTGTCGCAGCGCCGCGATCGGATCGAGGCGGGCCGCGCGGCTCGCGGGGTACACGCCGGCGACGATGCCGACGCCGGCCCCGAGCACGATGCCTACGAGGATCGACCAGGGGGCGACCGCGGCGGGCAGCGGGGTCGTCGCGGCGACCGCGCCCGCCAGCGCGATCCCGAGGCCGACGCCGGCCGCCGCGCCCACGCTGGCGAGCGTCGTGGCCTCGACCAGAAACTGGCGCAGGATGTCGCGCCGTCGCGCCCCGAGCGACTTCCGGATGCCGATCTCGCGCGTCCGCTCGGCCACCGCCATCAGCATGATGTTCATGATCACGATCCCGCCGACCACCAGTGAGATCGCCACGAGGCCCGGGAGGGCGACGAACAGCACGCGGCTGATCTTGCTCCAGAAGTCGAGCACCTCGTCCGCGGTTTCCAGCGCGAAATCGTCCGGCTCTCGTGGGCGCAGGTGGCGGCGCGTCCGCATCACGGCTTCGGCTTGCTCCATCGCCTCCCGCATCTCGGGCAACGAGGCGGCCTTCACGGCCACGGCGTCCACGACGCGCGGGGCATTGACGTAACGCTTGAGCGGCGCGCTGGCCGGCGCCACCGCGAACTTGTCGAGCGACAACCCGAACAGGTTCCCCTGCTTCTCCACCACGCCGATCACGCGGTAGGGGAGGTCGAAGATCTTGACGTCCCGGCCGATCGGGTCCTGGCCCCCGAACAGCTTGTCCGCCAGCTCGTGCCCGAGCACGAGCACCGGTACGCCGGCCTGGACCTCCTGGCCGGTGAAGGCGCGACCGTGCTCGAGTCCGAGGGAGCGGATTTCGAAGTACCGCTCCGTCGCCGCCGTCACTTGCACGTCCTTGGCCTGCTTCCGGCCGGCCGCGAGCGTCGCGCGCGTGCTCGACTCCCAAGCGGTGAGCACCGGGACCGTCATGCCGTGCACGACGGCCTGCGCGTCGTCATACGTCACCCGGCGCCGCCGGCGCCACACCCGCCACGTCGAGTCGGTCACGTTGCCGAGCTGGACGTCGGGGAACTGCCGGAGGCGGAAGGTGTTCACGCCGAGCACCGTCCCGGCGAACTTGTCGGTCATGTAGCGGTTCATCCCCTGCACGACCGAGACGACGGCGATGAGGAACATCACGCCGATGAACACGCCGACGATCGAGAAGGCGCTCTTCAACTTTTGCGCCCGGATGGTTTGGACGGCGAGGCGGACGGCCTCGAAGAACGGCATGCTACCGGCGACCCTCCGCGAGCCTATTCGTACCGCAGCGCCTCCACGGGATCGAGCCGCGCCGCCCGGGCGGCGGGATAGATCCCGAACAGGATCCCGGTGACGGCCGCGGCCGCGAGGGCCAGGACGACCGAACCGAGCGGGACGTTGGCGCGGATCGGGGTGGCGGCGGCGATCAGGAAGGCGATCACGCCGCCCGCGATCATCCCGCAGACGCCGCCCGCCATCGTCAGGGTCGCCGCTTCCACCAGGAACTGCCACAGGATCTCGCGCCGCGTCGCGCCCAGCGCTTTGCGAACGCCGATCTCGCGGGTCCGCTCGGTCACCGAGATCATCATGATCGCGATGACGCCCACGCCGCCCACCGCGAGCCCGACCATGGACAGCACGATCATCACCACGCGCAGCACGAGCGTCGTGTTGTTCACGCTCTCGAGGAACTTCTCCTGCGACACGACCGCGAAGTTGTTGTCCCGCCCGGGACGCAGGCCGCGGTGCACGCGCAGGGCGACCGTCACGGCCTCCATGGCGTCCAGGGTGTTGACCGAATCCGCGGGACCCACGAGAAAGTTCATCCAGCCGCGCCAGTAGGGCACGTACTTCACGAACGCGCCATGCGGGAGAAATGCCTGGAAGTTGTTGTCTTCCCCGAACAAGCTGGGGGGCGGGTTGAAGACGCCGATGACCTCGTACGGCAGCCCCGCGATCTTGATCTGGCGGCCGAGCGGGTCGAGCGTGCCGAACAGCCATTCCGACAGCTTCTGATTGATCACCACGACCTGGGCGTCGGCGGCGTCCTCGACGTGCGTGAACGAGCGGCCGGGGAGCACGTCGCCGCCCGCCACATTCACCCAGTCCGCGCTGCGGCCGGCGATGTCCACCGACGCCGTCTTGCGGTCGCCGTACGCCAGCTCGATCCCGCCCCCCGCGTTCTCGTCCACCGCGACGAAGCTCACAGCGGGAAGCTGCTGGATGACCCGGGCCTCCTCCATCGTGAGCGGCGGGTTGCGGCGCCAGGGGCAGTGCTCGTCGGTGCCGTCGCAGATGTTCACGCCGCCCTGGAAGAACCGGCCGACCCAGAACGTCTTGGGCCCCGACTGCTCGAGCATCTGGCTCACGCCCTTATTGAACCCGCTGATCAACGCGCCGATCACCATCACCACCATCACGCCGATCGCCACGCCGAGGATGGTGAGGGCCGCCCGGACTTTGTTCGCCCGCAGCGAGTCGAGCGCGATGCCGACGCCTTCGAGCAGCGGGGTCACGGGTTACTCATGGCGCAGCGCGGCGATGGGGTCGAGCCGGGCCGCCCGGGTGGCCGGGTAGACGCCGGCGACGATGCCGACCCCGCCTCCCAGGACGATCCCGACCAGGATCGAGACGGGCGAGACCGAGGCGGGTAGCGGGCTGGCGGCGCTGAGCAGCAGGGTGAGGCCGACGCCCGCCAGCACGCCGAGCGCGCCGCCGAACGCCGCGAGCGTGACCGATTCGGCGAGGAACTGCCGCAGGATGTCGCGGCGGCGCGCGCCGAGCGATTTCCGGATGCCGATCTCGCGGGTGCGCTCGGCGACCGCCATCAGCATGATGTTCATGATGACGATCCCCCCCACCACCAGCGAGATGCCGACCAGTCCGGGCCCCACGTAGAACAGGATGCGCTTGATGTTGCCCCAGAAGGTCAGCACGCCCTCCGACGTCTCGAGGACGAAGTTGTCCTCCTGGAGCGGGCGCAGGTGCCGCCGGCCGCGCATGATCCCCTCGGCCTGGGAGATCGCCTCTCGCATCGCGGGCTCCGAGTTCGCCTTCACCATCAGCGCGTCGATGACCCCCGGCGGGTTCACCTCGCGCTGGATGGGTGAGACGGCGGGGGCGACGACGAAGTTGTCGAGCGAGATGCCGAACAGGTTGCCGCGCCGCTCCGCCACACCGATGACCCGGTAGGGGATCCCGTGAATGCGGACGAGCTTGCCGACGGGGTCCTGACGCTCGAACAGCTTGGCGGCGAGATCGTAGCCCATCACCACGACCGTGACGCCCGCCTTCGCCTCCTGCGGGGTGAAGGCGCGGCCCTGCTCGATCTTGATGTTGCGGATTTCGAAGTAGCGCTCGGTCGCGCCCTGCAGCGAGACCTGCTGGGCTCGCTTGGTCCCGTATTCCACCGGCCCGCGGTCCTCCGACCACCAGGCGGTCACCACCGGCACGGTGATGCCCTTGGAGACGGCGTCCGCGTCCTCGAAGCTGATGCGCGGCCGGCGCCGCCAGGCGCGCCACAGCGAGTCCGAGACATTGGGCGTGAAATTCGGCCGCTTGCGTAGGTGGAACGTGTTCACGCCCACGAGGGTCCCGGCGAACTTGTCGGTCATGTAGCGGTTCATCCCGTTCACGATCGACCAGGCCCCGATCAAGAACGCGACGCCGATGAACACGCCGATGGCGGAGAAGACGCTCTTGAGCTTCTGCGCCCGGATCATCCGGAGCGCGAGGCGGATCGCGTCGAGAAACGGCATTTAGGCCGCCTGCAGCTGATCCGTTGCCACGACGCCGTCGCGCAGCGTCACCACGCGCGCTGCGTGCGCGGCGATGTCGTGCTCGTGCGTGACCATCACGATCGTCTGGCCTACGCGGTGCAAGTCCTGGAACACGTGCATGATCTCGGCGCTGGTGCTCGAGTCGAGGTTCCCGGTCGGCTCGTCGGCGAGCAGGATCGAGGGGTCGTTCACCAGGCCGCGCGCGATCGCGACGCGCTGGCGCTGGCCGCCCGACAGCTCGTTCGGCTTGTGGTCCATGCGGTCCCCCAACCCCACGCTCTCGAGCGCCCGCGCCGCCTTGTCCCGCCGCGCCCTGGTGGGGAGCCCGGCGTAGATCAGCGGCAGCTCGACGTTGTGCAGGGCCGTCGCTCGCGGCAACAGGTTGAACGTCTGGAACACGAACCCGATCTCCTTGTTGCGGATGCGGGCGAGCTCGTCGTCGTCCAGGTCGGAGACCTTCTGGCCGTTGAGCCAGTACTCGCCGGACGTGGGCGTGTCGAGGCAGCCGATCAGGTTCATCAAGGTCGACTTCCCCGAGCCCGAGGGGCCCATCACGGCGACGTACTCGTTCTTCCGGATCTGGAGGCTCACGCCGCGCAGCGCGCGCACCACCTCGCCGCCCATGTCGTAGTCCCGCGTCAGCTTGTGCGTGAGGATGACGATGTCCGGCAGCGGCGTGTCGCCCGTGCGGAACGGCTGGACGTCCGTCATGCCGCGGCCTTCTTCTTGGCGGTGTCGGCGGCCTGCTTCATCGGCCGTACCCGGGCCCCGTCCTTCAGGTCGCGGATCGCCTGGTACGGGCCGGCCACGATCGTCTCCCCCTCCTTGAGCCCGTCCAGCACTTCGAAGTACTCGTCTCCCGCGATGCCGACCTTCACGGCCCGGAAGGTGGCGACGCCGTCTTTCACCACGAAGACGCCCTCCGACTCCTTCTTCTTGCGGGCGGTCGCCGTGTCCACCGGGCGGTTTTCGGTGGCGACGGGCTTGTTCTCGCGCACCGTCAGCGCGATGATCGGGATCGACAGCGCCTGCTTGCGCGTGTCGGTGACGACCCGCGCGGTGGCGGAGAGATCGGGCCGGATGTCGGTGGGTGGCTTGTCGAGCGTCACCTCGACCTCGTAGTCCACCGCGCGGTCGTTCTGTCCGGTGGCCGACTGCGTCGCGTCGCGCACGCTCGAGTTGGACACCTTGGTCACCCGACCCGTGAACGTGGTGTCGGGGAACGCGTCGATCGACACCTCGACCGAGTCGCCCAGGTGGAGGCGTACCACGTCGGTCTCGTCGACCTTCACCTTCGCCTGGATCACGGAGAGGTCCGAGACCGTGAGCAGCAGGCCGATGTCCTTCGAGAAGGTGCTCGGCACCGCCACCTCGCCTTCCTCGACCGCGAGCCGCGTCACGCGGCCCGTCATCGGCGCGACGAGCGTCGTCTTGCGGAGATTGTCCCGCGCCGACTGTACCGCCGCACGCGCCTGGTCCACCTGGTGTTGCGCGGCGTTCAAGTTCGCTTCGGCGACGTCGAACGCCGTCTGCGCCTGCTCCAGCTGCTCCTGGGAGATGAGGTTCGGGTTCTGGGCCCGCAGCTCCTTGGTGCGGCGCAGCGAGCGCTCCGCCTGGTCCTGGTTCGCCTTGGCCTGCACGGCCGCCGCTTGCGAGGAGGCCATGGTCGCCTCGGCTTGCTGCAGGTTCGCCTGGTAGATCGTCGGATCGATCTGGATGAGGAATTGGCCCTGCTTCACCAGGTCGCCCTCGCGCACCGCGATCCGCGTGATGCGGCCGGTGATGTCGGCGCTCACGTCGACCTTCTTCTTGGGTTGGATCTTCCCGCTCGCCGTCACGGCGGCCACGAGGTCGCGGCGGGTCGTCTTCTCGAACCGGACCTCCTGGCCGCGGTCCCGCCGCGCGCCGGCGCTGATCACCACCAGCCCGACGATGAGCGCCGCGGCGCCCGCTCCCACCAGCACTTTGTTCCGTTTGGACATGGCAGTTGGGTCCTCTCGTTACCGCAGCGGCCGGCCGACCGCTGCTTCGAGCGCGGCAACCGCCTTATGATAGTCGTAGACGGCGTTGATGTAATCCGTCTCGGCCTGCAGTGCCTGCACCTCGGCGTTCAGCAGGTCGAAGAACGTCCCCGAGCCCACGCGGTAGCGCTCCGTGGCGAGCTGCAGCTGCTCGCGCCCCGCCGTGCGGCTCGTGTCCTGGATCACGATCGCCCGCGCCGCCGTCACCACCGTAAGATACGCCTGATTGACGTCCGTCTGGAGCTGCAGGCCACGGGCCCGCACCGACTCCTGGAGGTCGAGCTGCTGCGCCTTGGCTTGCGACACCTGCAGCGGCTGCTGGAAGTTGGTCCACAACGGCAGCGTGATCGTGAGCCGCGCCTGGAACGGCTCCGGCGTGAAGTGGAAGGGATAGGCGGCGCTCCGATTGCGGAGTGCTTGCTCCTGCTGCTGGAGGTTGGCCCCCGTCAGCGCGGGGCAGGGGAGAGTCCCCGGCCCCGGCGCGTTGAGCCAGTACGTGTTCTCGAAATCGCAGGCGGCCGAGTCGGCGGACGCGCCGGCGCGCAAGCCCGCGATCACCGGATCGAGGTTCGAGTACTTCTGTGTGAACCCGAACCACCCAGCGGAGAGCGCCACCGAGGGCCCCCAGCTCGACTTCGCGGCCCGCACGCCCCAGCTCGCCGCGCGCTCGCGGGCGCGCAGCGCCTTGAGCGACGGGTTCTGCTGCTCCGCCATCGCGAGCAGGTCGGTGAGCTGCCACGTCGGCGTTTGCACGGTGAAGCTGTCCGTCAGCTGGATCCCCGCCACGTCCACGGGCGCCGTCACGCCCATCTGCTGGAACAGCCGCAGCTTCTCGACCTGTACGGCGGTCTGAGCGCGCAGCAGCGCGACCTCCGCCTGGCCGCGAGCCACCTGTGCCTGACGGACGTCGATCAGCGACGCGCGGCCGACGTCGTAGCGGGCCCGCGCGAGCGCCTGGAACTCCGTGTTCACGTCGAGCTGCTTGCGCGCCACCGCGGCGTTGTCGCGCGCCTGGAGCACCGTCAGGTACTGCTGCGTGACCGCCGTGACGAGGTTGGTCTCGGCGCCCGCGATGTCGGCGTCCGCCGCCGTGAGCTGCGCCCCCTTCAGGCCCGGTTGCGTGAGCGTCTGTCCGTTGAGCGTCCAAGCGAGCGCGAAACTGTAGTTCGACGACCACGTCGAAACGGTTTGCGAGAAGCTCGACGTGAGGAAGTTCTGCTGGCCGGGGCCCGCATAGCCGAGACCGCCCGACGCGGTGACGGTCGGGATCAGGAGGCTCGAGTACGCGCTGCGCGCGCCCCACGCGGCCGGCGCGCGGTCGTGAATCGTCTGCCGGTACACGGGATTGTGCTCGCGCGCCAGCGCGATGGCGTCGGCGAGGGAGAGGTGCGCGGGAACGGGTTGTTGGCAGAGGGCGAGGGCTGGGCAGACGGCGAGCCCGACGGACAAGAGCGTTTGCCTCATGAAGTTCCTTGGGCCGGTCGTTAGGACGTCACCTCATACGTGCAGGAGCCGCCGTGGGTTTCTGGCCCTCGACTGACGCGTCGGCGGGCCGGCGGGAATCTAACCCGCGTGGCGCGCGGCGACGACGGGGTCAAGGCGCCGGGGCCCGCTCGGCCGTCAGGTGGCGGGACGGTACCTCGACCTTCAGCAACCGCCCGTCGGGGCCCAGCCAGAGGTCGACTACCCGGTTCGCGCCCCCTGTGACGGTGATGTGCCGCAGCGACGCGGGGTCGCGATGCAGCGTCGTGCTCTGGATCCCGAGGTCCTGCACCATCAGGACCTCGCGCCGGCCGGCCCGGGGGAAGAGCCCGGTCAGCGGCACTGGCTGCGGCCGCGCCCGCCAGGCCGCGGCCACATACAACGCGAACACCGAGTCGTCGAGGATCGCCGCGGGCGGCGGGGCCGGGAACTCGCGCGCCCGCTCCGTGCGGCGCCCGAGTAGCCGCACGCTGAATCGGCCGCGCGTCAGTTGACCCAGGATGCGCAGCGGCTCGCGCGGGTCGGCCACGGTATACTCCAAGGTCGCGGGAGCCGAATCGGGTCCGATCTCGAGCAGCGGATCGAGCACCACGACGGGTCGGCCGCGGTCGTAGCGGGTGGTGGCCGCGAGCGTCCATCCCGCGCGCGTCACGGTGAGCCGGAACGACTCGCGGGCGATGTCGACGGTGTCTTCGCGCACGACGAGGGAGCCCTCGTCGATCGGACTCTGCAGCGCGAGCAGCGCCAGGAGGACGGCGCTCACGGCACGGGCGCTCCGAGCACTCGCGTGGCGATGCGCTCGTAAATCATCTTATACAGCCGCTCGCCCTTCTCTCGGGTGGCGATCGTGGGGCGGCCGACGGAGCCGGGCGAGTGCACCGGGAGCTTGCCGATGTTGCCGCGCCCATAGCGGGAGCGCTCGCTCTCCGAGAGGACGAAGTCCCGGGCGCGCTCCATGCGGACGAGGGCCGGGTCCAGATAGAGGAGGAGGGACGTGTCGAGCTCGCTGCCGTGCATCGGGCCGTCGGCGTCCTCGAGTTGGCTCGTGAAATCGAGGGCGAACACGTCCACGGTGAAGATGCGGGCCCGGCGGGTCCGCAGCGTCGAGAGCGCTTCCTGGTGCGGGTCGTGGCCGTGGGCCGTGAGGATGATGAACGTGTCGACGCCGGCCTCCTCCCAGGCGCCGAGCAGGTCGTTCATCCAGCGGTGCAGTGTCTTGCGGCGGACCGCGGCGTTGCCGGGGAACGAGCGGCGCGTGGCGGTGTTGACGCCGTATTCGATCGTGGGCGCGCGGAGGATTTCGAAGGCGGCCGAGAGGTCGTCGGCGAGCCGCTCGACGATGATGGTGTCGCAGCCGAGGGGGAGATGGGGACCGTGCTGCTCGCAGGTCCCGACCGGCACGAGGAGGCGGGCATCGCGCTCGAGCACAAAACGCACCTCGTCTGGCACGAGGGCCTTGAGGTGCAGCGGCGCGCTCACGTAGCGCTGGCCGGCTGCGCCGCGGCCGTGGCCGCTGGCGAATGGCTGTATGGCAACGCCGCGGGGTGGGCGTGGGCGGCGGCGGCGGCGGGGCTGGCCACCGCCCTCCTCGCCGCGCTGCGGAGACCCCGAGGGATCGCCTCGGCGTCGGCCGCGCTGGCCTGCCTCGTGCTCGGCGTGGTGCTGGTGGCGGGCCTGCTCCAGGTGCGGCGGATCGAGTGCTGTTGGGCCCAGCTGCGCGAGGCACGGGTCGCCGCGGCCTCGCAGCAACTCGCGGCCACGCTGGCAGGCGCTGCGGCGGAGGCTCGGCGCCTCGCCGAGCGCGGCATGACGGCGGCGCTCCTGCCCCGGGAGGCGGCGTTCACCCGCTTGCGCGAGGCCGTCACCGCGAGGCCGGGGGGCAGGGCGGGGGGGGCGGAGCGCGGCGTCGTGATCCTCGCGGCGGACGGCGAGCCGGTGGCGTGGGCCGGCCGCCACCGGTTCGTTCCCGTGCGGGACACCGCGGAGCTGCGCGCCGTCATCACTCCATTCTACGTGTCGCTCGAGGCCCGGCGCCAGACGCAGGGCGGCGGCATAGCCGTCGGCAGCGTCCTGCTCGATGCCGCCCCAGCCGCGCCGGACCGCGCGCGCGCGGTGAGCGCGCAGTTCGAGCGCGCCCACGGCGTGGCCCTGCGCTTCTACCCGCCGCCCATGGCGCCGCGCGACTCCGACGTGTTCGACTTCTGCCCGACGCAGTGCGAGCATAGCGATACCCTGTTCAGCGTCCGGCCTGTGCCGCCGTCGCAGGGGGATGCGAAGCTTGCGGCGTTGCGCGCCACGGAAGGTCGCGCGACTGCCGCGCTCGCTGCCGCGCTGCTCTTCCTCTTCGTGGCGCCTCCGCCCGGCCGGTGGCGCTGGCTCGTCGTGCTCGCCGCCGCCTGGTGCCTCGCGCGACTGCGGTTCGCCGTCTTCTTCTCCCCGGTCACCTTTTACCGCCCGCTGCTCGGCGTGTTCAGCGCTTCGGCCGGCGCGCTCACAGTGCTCGGCATCGTGTCGCTGCTCGCCGCGACCGTCGCTTGGCGCCGGGGCCTCACCCGGCGGTGGTGGAGCACCGCGACCGCCGGCCTGCTGGTGCTCGTCGCGCCGTACGTGGTGCGCTATTTCGGCCGCGGGATCGCGCCCCCGGCCGGGGGCGTCGGCTTCGGGCTCTGGATGTCGTGGGAAGTCGCGGTCGCGACCGCCGCCATGGCCTTGGTCTTCTGTGCCGCCGCGCTCGTGCGGGGGCCGGTGGAGCCCGCGCGCGTGCCGTGGACCCTGCCGGCGGCGTATGCCTGGGCCGCGCTCGCCGGCCTCGCCGGCCTGTGGCTGTGGCAACCGTACGGCGCGTGGCCGGAGTGGTACACGTTCGTCTGGCTCCCCGCCCTGGTGGGCGTGCTGGTCCCCGCGCCGCGTCGTTGGGCCGTGCTCGGGATCGCGACGGTGGCGGGCACGGCGGCCGCGCTCGTCACCTGGGGCGCCGCGGTCGAGGGCCGCTTGGGGCTCGCAGTGCGGGACGCCGCGGATCTGGGCCGCGCGAGCGATCCCGGCGCGGTCGCACGGCTCGAGCGGCTGGGGCGCGAGCCCCCGGAGGCGCCGCCGCGCACCGCCGGTGAGCTGTACGCCTGGTGGCGCGCCTCGCCGCTCGCCGCCGACAGTTACCCCGCCAGCCTCGCGCTCTGGACCCGCACGGGTGAGCCCGAGGCCGAGATCCGCCTGGCGAACGTGGACTTGCCGCCGTCGCTGGTCGCGGCGCTTGTCCGGTCGCCCCTGACGGCTCGCGGACCACGGGTCGAGCCGCTCGAGCGAATCCCGGGCACGTACTACGTGCTCGTCCTGCCGCTCTCCTCGGGCGATGTCCTCACGGTCGGCATCGGGCCCCGCACGCAGCTGATCCCCGCGGATCGCGTCGCCCGGTTTCTCCAGGGCGAGGTCGGCGTCGAGCCGCCGTATACGATCTTGCTGTCTCCCAGCCCGGCGCCGGCGACGGCCAGCGCGCGTTTGGTGTGGACCCGGGCGGGGTGGTCGGTCCTGGGCGAACAGCGCATCGAGCTTCCGGGCGGCGTGCGGCACGTGCACCTGCGCGTGGAGCTGCGGAGCCCGTGGGCGCTGCTGGTGCGCGGGGCGCTGGTCGTCCTGGTGGACGCGGCGCTGCTCGCGGGGTGCTGGCTGCTGAGCCTGATGCTGGTCGAGGGATGGCGCCCCCGACTCCCGCCCGTGATGACCGCCCTGCGCGCCAGCTATCGGGTGCGGCTCGCCGCCGCGCTCTCCGGGTTCGTCGTGCTGCCCGTGCTGCTGTTCGCCGTGTGGAGCTTCGCGCGCCTCGGCGACGAGGCCAGGCGCGCCGGCGATCTCCTCATCAGTCAAACGTTGCGCGACGCGGCGGCGACGGCGGGTGCGCTGGCGTCGGAGCGCCCCGCCGCAGTGGGACGGTCGATGGTCGAGTTGGGCAGTCAGCTCGATGCGGATCTGTGGCTGTACCGGGACGGCATCCTCGCGGGCGCGAGCGCCCCCGTGCTGGGCGAGCTGGGGCTGGTGGATCCGTTTCTTGCGCCCCAGGCGTTCGTGCGGCTCGCGCTCCTGGATGAGCTCGAGCTCACGGCCGACGGGCGCACGGCCGGCCGGCCGATCCGCATCGGCTACCGCGTGGTGCTGGCGGGGCCGCCGCCGGTGCAGGCGATCCTCGCGGCGCCGCAATTGCTCGACGACCAGCGGGTCCGGCAGCAGCAGGAAGACCTCGCGCTGGCGCTGATTCTGGCGACCCTCGTGGGGCTCGTCGCGGCCGTGTACCTGGCGGGTCTCACGGCGCGCGGACTGGCGCGGCCCGTGGCGGCCCTGCGCGACGCGGCGGTGGCGGTGGGCCGCGGCGCGCCGCCGCCGGCGTTCCCGGCGGGCGCCCCGCGCGAGTTCGAGCCGGTGATGTCGGCGTTCGAGCGGATGGCTGCCGACGTGCGTCGGAGCCAGGTGGCGCTCGAAGAGGCGCGGCGGCGCACCGCGCAGGTACTCGCCAACGTGGCGACCGGGGTGATCGCCGTGGACGAGGAGCTCCGCGTCACGATGGCGAACCCGCGGGCGGGCGAGCTGCTGGGCGCACCCCTCGGTCCGGGGGACGTGCTGCCTCAGACGGCCACCGGAGATTGGCTGCCGGTTTGGAACGCGGTGGCCGAGTTCCTGGCGGCTCCCGCTCCGCTCCCCCCCCCGGCCGGGGCCGACCGGATCGCCGAGCGCGAATTCGAAGTCGGGGGACGGCAGATCCGCGTCCAGCTGGCGCGGCTCGGGCCCAGCCCCGATGGCTGCGTCGTCGCCCTCGACGACGCGACCGCGCTGACGCGCGCGACGCGCGTGCTGGCGTGGGGTGAGATGGCGCGCCAGGTGGCCCACGAGATCAAGAATCCGCTCACGCCGATCCGCCTCGGCATTCAGCACCTGCAGCGCGCCCGGGCGAAGCCGGGCTCCCACCACTTCGACGCTACGCTGCGCGAGACGGCGCAGCGCATCCTCGCCGAAATCGACCGGCTGGACGCGATCGCGCGCGCGTTCTCGCGCTTCTCGTCCCCCGCCGCCGAGGCGCTCCCGCTCGAGCCGCTCGACCTGCTCGCGGCGGCGCGCGACGTGGTGCACCTGTATGCGCTCGGCGGCGCCGAAGCGGCCACGCGATTCGAGATCGTGGGGCAGCCGGGCGCGCCGGTGCTGGCGCGCGCGGACGAAGTGAAGGAAGTGCTGGTCAACCTGCTCGAGAACGCGCGCAACGCGGGGGCGCGGCGGGTCACGATGCGCGTCGACGACGGCGGGCGGCGGCTCGCTGTTGAGGACGACGGGCGGGGCATCCCGCCCGAAGCGCTGCCGCGCGTGTTCGACCCCACCTTTTCCACCACCTCCAGCGGCTCGGGGCTGGGTCTTGCGATCGCCCGCCGACTGGTCGAGAGCTGGGGCGGCACCATCGCCCTGACGAGCGAGCGGGGGCGGGGGACGACCGTGACCCTCACGCTCCAAGGCGCCCGGGAGCGCAATTCGTGACGGGGCTCACGCCCGGGTGTGGCGCGTTTCACGATCCTTATTAACCTTGTTACCCGCCACCTTCTCGGGGAGACCGTGCGCACGTCCATCGTAGGGTTCGCACTGGCGGCATTGGGTCTCAGCTACGCGGCACCCGCGTCCGCCCAATGGCTGGTCACCGACGCGCGCCGCATCGGGATGGGCGGCCTGACCCTCGGTCGCTCGGGCGACGTGGTCCGATACAATCCTGCGTACCGGGCCGTGTCCCCCCAGGCGGATCGGCGCGGCCAGCCCAAGGTGACGATCCCGATCCCGCTCGGGATCATTCAGTTTCTGCACGACCACCCCCACATCACGAACGATCCCGAGTTCAAGCCCGGCTCGACCGGATTCAACCCGGTGCTCTTTGTGAATACGATCCTGAACCTGCCACTCTTCCTCGAGGTCAAGAAGGCGCCCACGCCGAATACGATCCTGAACCTGCCACTCTTCCTCGAGGTCAAGAAGGCGCCCACGCCGACGAACGACGTGGCGTTCACGATCGGAAAGAACCAGCTGGTGGTGAATCTCGGCGCGGCGGCGCAGCTCGTGCCGGAGGACCAGTTCGGGATCAGCAGCTCGAGCCGCCCGCTCGACCCCGGCATCGACATCAAGGGTGTCCGGCTGGGTGTGATGGGATGGCTGCACACTCAGGCGGAGTTCCAGCTCGGCGACACACTGCTCGGGTTCCTGCGCGACTCCGTGCCCGCGCGGGACAGCACCACGTACAAGGTCCTGGTCCACGGCCTGGTCGAGGGCGGGTTCGCGCCCACCGTCAGCTACGCCGGCCGCATCGCCGGGGACAGCGCGAGCGGGTTCTACGTCGGCGGGGCGCTTCACTACTATTTCGGCGTGGGCTACATGCGCACCGACGGCGACGCGGGATTCCTCACTGGTGACACCATCTTCGGCGGGCCGACTCCCGTGACGCCGCGCGCCCAGACCCTCACCCAGTACTCGAAGCCCGGGAACACGCTGGGGCACGGCGTCGGCGGCGACGTGGGCGTCGCCTGGATCTCGGGGCCGATCGAGTTGGGCGTGGGCGTGAATGACATCGGCGCGACCATCACGTGGCCCGACACGCGCCGGGATAGCGCGTTCTATCACGACTCGAGCTATTCGACGCCTGTCCTGCCGGGCCACGTGGAGACCAAGACCAAGCTGCCGGTCTCCTACATCGCCAATCTCGCGTACACGGTCGGCAAGACGACGCTCGGCGCGGATGTGCTGAACACCGGCCGCGGCGCCGTCGTCCACGTAGGCGCCGAGCAGCGGATCAGCGTCTGGGCGGTGCGCGGCGGGATCGCGCGCGATCAGCGCAAGCGGATCGTGTTCGGCTGGGGCGGGGGGCTGCGGTTCGGGGGTCTCGGCCTCGACGTCGGATTCTGGACCCACACCAACTCGCTCTCGAACGAGCGCGCCATCACGATGGCGACGTCGCTTTCGATTTATTAGGGAGGCACGATGAACGCGAAGTGGCTCGGGGTGGCGCTGGCCGCGGTCGTGGCCGCGGGGTGCGGTCAAGGCCGCGCCATCTTCGACATCGACGTCTACAGCTTCCTCAGCTCCGCCAAGGCGGACACGCTGCCGTACGTCGGGCCGCTCCCCCCCGGCGTGCCGGACACCATCCCGGTGCAGACGATCAACTCCCTCGGCGTCACCTCGTCCATCGTGGATACCGTCCTCGTGACCGGTACGGTGTCGTTCGTCAACGAGACCGACACGGGAACCGTCGTGTTCCAGGTGTACTTCGACTCCCTTCCGAACACCGTCTACACGAGCCCGTCGGCGTTCGGTGTGACGGCCGACGTGTTTCCCGCCTCCACGACGGACAGCTCGTTCAGCGTGAACCTCCCCGACGCCCTCAAGCCGCTGTTCCTCGCCTCCAAGGTGTACGTCGGCCTCCGGGCTTCGGCCACGCCCGGCGGGGCGTCATCGCCGTCCGGTCCGGTGAAGGGGACGGCGAAGCTCACGGCGCTGCGGGCGAGGGTCGTCATACAAGACAAAATCTTCTGACGACGTTGACGACATTGACGACGTTGAGGGGAAACGTGGAGGAAAACCGTGGAGGACAGGCGTAGAGGGACTACGTAGTTCCTCAACGGTTCTCCTCCACGTTCTCCCTCCACGGTGTTCCTCCACGCCGTTTATATTGAGGCGTGCCAGAGCATCAGCGCCGTAAGACCGTCGTCGTGAATGTCGGCGGCGTGAAGGTGGGTGGCGCCCATCCCATCGTCGTCCAATCGATGACCAACACCGACACCGCCGATGTGGCAGCGACGGCGACGCAAGTGCGCGCCCTGCACGAGGCGGGGAGCGAGCTGGTTCGGGTCACCGTCAACAACGAGGCCGCTGCCGCCGCGGTGCCCGAGATTGTGGCACAGGTCCAGGTCCCCGTCATCGGCGACTTCCATTACAACGGCCACCTGCTGCTGACGAAGTACCCGCGCTCTGCTGACGAAGTACCCGCGCTGTGCAGCCGCCCTCGCCAAGTACCGCGTCAACCCGGGGAACGTCGGCGCCAAGCGGCGCGACGACAACTTCCGCACCATCGTCGAAGTGGCGCTGACCAACGGCAAGCCCGTGCGGATCGGTGTCAACTGGGGAAGCCTCGACCAGCAGCTCCTCACGGAGATGATGGACGAGAACGCGGGCCGGGCCGACCCGCTCGACGCCCGCGACGTGATGCTCGAAGCGATGGTCGCGAGCGCCATGCGGTCGGCCGAGCTGGCCGAGCAGTGCGGCTTACCGCACGACCGCATCATCCTGTCGGCGAAGCTCTCGGGCGTGCAGGACCTGGTGGACGCATATCGCCGGCTCGCGCGGCTCTCCGACTACCCCTTGCACCTCGGGCTCACGGAGGCCGGCATGGGGGCCAAGGGAATCATCGCGAGCGCCGCCGGCCTCTCGATCCTGCTCTCGGAGGGGATCGGCGACACGATCCGCGTATCGCTCACCCCCCGCCCGGGCGGCGACCGCACCGAAGAGGTGCGGGTCGCGCAGCAGGTGCTGCAGTCGCTCGGCCTCCGCAGCTTCACCCCGCAGGTGTCCGCGTGTCCCGGCTGCGGGCGCACCACGTCGAGCTTCTTCCAGGAGATGGCCGAACAGATCCAGGCGCACTTGCGGGAGCAGATGGCCGCGTGGCGCGAGCGCTACCCCGGGGTGGCGGAGCTGCGCGTGGCGGTGATGGGCTGCGTCGTGAACGGCCCCGGAGAGTCCAAACACGCGGACATCGGGATCTCGCTCCCAGGCACCTTCGAAGAGCCCAAGGCGCCGGTGTACGTCGACGGGCGGCTCAAGGTGACGCTCAAGGGCGACACGATCGTCGCGGATTTCCTGAAGATCCTCGAGGAGTACGTCGAGAGCCGGTACGGGGCCGGGGTGGGAGCGGCAGCCCGCTAGGCAATCCGGCTGCCCAGCGGCACCTCCCGCTCGGGTTGCACCAGCACGATGTCCCCCTCACCCACCACGACGCCGAGCGTCAGCACTTCCGAGAAGAAGTGCGCGATCTGGCGCGGCGGGAAGTTCACAACGGCGAGCACCAGCTTCCCCATGAGATCGGCCTTGCCGTAGTACTTGGTGATCTGCGCGCTCGAGGTTTTCACCCCGAGGTCGCCGAAGTCGATGCGCAGCTGGTAGGCGGGCTTCCGAGCCTGGGGGAAGTCCTCGACCTGCACGACCTGCCCCACGCGGATGTCCACCTTGGCGAAATCGTCCCACGTGATCGTCGGCATGGCGGATTCGGTTTCCTCCCTCGCTCCCGTGTCTCACCCTGAAAGGCTGTCCTCGTTTGTGGCCAGCGCTCGGAGTCCGCGGCGCGCGAATCGTTGCCGCGAACCCATTGAAGTGTAAGGCCGGGTGCCGGTTGATGGTCACTTGATGCATGCGTGGCGCTCGGCACGAGCGTTGCCCTTGGCTGGCGCCGATTGCAACGGGACTACAGACGGAGGGGGAGCCATGCGGTCGACCAAGCGACTCATCATGCGGCGTGCGGCCGGCTGCGCGCTCGGCTTCGCGCTCGTCGGGCCGGTCGCGGGAGCCGGCCAGGCCCCGGGGCTGCGCGAGGTGCGGAGTTGGGGCGCGGGGGGGATTGGTGGGATCCTCGGCGTCCCCGTCGGGGAGTTCCGGAATTACGTGAGCCTCGCCGGCGGGGTGGGTGGCTCGTTTGCCGTCAACCTCGACCGCGCCGGCGCGGTCAGCTTGCGGGTGGATGCGGCGTACCTCACCTACGGCCACGAGAACCGGCCGGTCTTCCTCTCAGGCACGGGTGGGCTGGTGAGCCTGAACATGGGCACCGACTTCTTCATCGCTTCGCTGCGCGCCGGGCCGCAGCTCACGCTCGGCCAGGGACGGGTGCGAGCCTACGGCTTCGGGACGATGGGCGCGTCGTACTTCGCGACCCGGACCGCACTCACGGATGGGGGGTGCGGCTGCTACGATCTCGCCAGCACCACGAACTACGACGACGGTGCGCTATCGCTCGCGGGCGGCGGCGGATTGTTGATCGATCTCTCCCGCGGGCGGCACCCCGTGTCGCTCGACCTCGGCGCAAGCTACGTCCGGAACGGCCAGGTGAGCTACTTGCGCGAGGGCAGCATCGTCGAGAACCCTGACGGCTCGTTGACGCTGAGCCCGGTGCAGAGCGCCGCGGATCTCGTGGTGCTGCAGCTGGGCGTGTCGATCGGGCTGCGCTAGTCAGGTCGCGGCGTTCTTGATCAGCAGCACGTAGAACTTGACGTTCGCCGCGTAATCCCCGACTCCGATGCGCTCATCGGTGCCGTGCACGCGCGCCAAGTCACCCGGGCCGAGCCGCGCGGCGCTGAATCGGTAGACGTCGCCCGTGAGCCTGGCGTAGTAGCGCGAGTCGGTGGCGCCCACGACGAGCCAGGGAACGACGATCGCGTCGGGCGCGGCCTGACGGATGGTGCGCTCGAGCAGCGCGAAGTTGGGGGACGCCACGTCCGATACCGGCGACGCCTCGCTCACGGTCTCTCCCAGCGCACGAGCTTCGACCCGCGGATCGTGGACGGTCTCGCGCACGTGCGCCAGCACCAGACCCGAGCTGTCACCGGGGAGCAGCCGGAAGTTCACCACGGCGCGGGCCGCGGAGGGCAGGACGTTGTCCTTGACCCCCGCCTGGAAGATGGTCGGCGCGGTGGTGGTGCGCAGCATGGCGTTCCCCGCGGGCGTGGCACCGAGCCGGGCCGCGATCGGGCCGCCGAACAGCCAGCGGTTCGCGAGCACCAGGCGCGTCCCGAACGGCATCTCGGGGCCGAGGTAGTCGAGCATCTTGGCCGTCGGTCCACGGATCGCGGCGGGCATGGGACGGTGCTCGAGCCGATCGATGGCCGCGCTCAGCATCCCCACCGCCGTCTCGGCGGGCGGCATCGACGAGTGCCCGCCTGCCACGTGCACCGTGAGCTCTACGCTCAGGTACCCCTTCTCGCCGATCCCGACGAGCGCGACCGCCCTCCCGGCATCCGGCACCAGCCCGCGCACGATCGCCCCCCCCTCGTCCACGGCGAACGCGGGCCGGACGCCGCGCGTGGCGAGGAGCGCCGCGATCTGGGCCGCGCCGCGGCGGCCACCGACTTCCTCGTCGGCGCCGAATCCGAGATACACGGTGCGGCGCGGCCGATACCCCTGCTCGAGCAGCGTTTCGACCGCTTCCAGGACCGCCACCAGGTTGCCCTTGTCGTCGAGCGCGCCCCGACCCCATACGTAGCCGCCGGCGATGCGCCCGGCGAACGGGGGCTCGGTCCAGCGCGACTCCGTCCCCGGCTCGACCGGTACCACGTCCTGGTGGGCCAGGAGCAGTATCGGCTGCAGCGTGGTGTCGCTGCCCGCCCAGCGATACAGCAGGGCGAGACCGCCGACGCGCTCGCGCGTTAACGACGCGTGTGCGCGCGGGAACGCGTGCTCGAGATAGCTCTGGAGGCCGTGGAACGGCATGGTATCCACACCCACCGAACCGCCGAAGGACACGGTCGCGAAACGCAATGCGCCCGCCAATCGCTCCGCCGCGGCGCCCGAGTCGAGCGCGAGCGCGGGCGCGGGCTCGACCGGGACTTGGCGGGAATGGTACGTCGCCGTTCTCGCGATCAGTACGACGGTGAGCGCGATCAGCGCGCCACCGAGAACCATGAGCGCCTTCTTCATGACCGCCGTCCTCCTAGTGCTTCGGGACGCAAAACACGTCGTAGACGTTCCAGCGCATGAGGTTCTCCAGGGTGATCACGTCCCCGAGGAAGTTCTCGTCGCCTTCCATGCGGTGCACCTCGTAGCCGTGGCCCGCGAGGAAGTCGTACAACTGGCGCCGGTAGGCAGGCGCGGACTTCCGGAGGCTGAACATCTCCACCTGGAGGTAGGGACGCTGGCTGCGAATCAGATCCTCGAGGGTCTGCAGGATGGCCAGGTCGAATCCTTCGGCGTCCACCTTGATGAAGCGGAGGCGGGCGATGAGGTCGGGATGCACCCGACGCAGGAAGTCCCGCAGGTTCTTCCCGTCGACCCGGACCTTGAAGGCGCTGCCGTGCTGCCACTTGCTCATGCCCTCGTGAAACCCGCCGTTCGAGAAGCCGGGTTCGCCGTACTGGAACTCGTACACCCCGTCGGCCCGCATCGCGGCGAACATCAGCGGCATAATGCGGGTCTTCCCGGGGTTGAGGCTGGCGTTGCGTTCGAGCACCGGGAACACGTACGGGTTGGGCTCGAGCGCGAGCACGAGACCCGACGGGCCGACCGCCAGCGCGACAGGGATCGCGGTGTCGCCGGTGTGGGCGCCGATGTCGATCGCGACGTCGCCGGCGCGCAGGAAGCGGCGCCACTGATCCACGGCCGCCTGAGATGGCGCGCCGCTGCGGGCGCCCGGGTGCAGCCACCGGGCGACCTCGAGGCGCCCCTCCCGCGGAAGGTCGTGCCCTTCGACCACGAATCCGAACGTTTTCGGCTTCGGTTTGAGGCCGAGCAGGTAGATGAACTCCTTGGCTCTCACCGGGATGCCCTCGAGCCGGCCGGAGCAAAAAGAACGAAGGCCGGATCGGTTTCGCAAGGTGCCTCACCCCGTTTCCGCAACACTTCGCCCCCTCCTGCGCGTTTTTTCCTACCGCGCGTCCGCCCGTCCGCCCTAGCGTCCGGTGTGCTCGCCCGCGTCCGTTCCGCCGCCGTCCTCGGCATCGATGCCTATCTCGTGGACGTCGAGACCGACATCGCGAACGGCTTGCCGACCTTCGCCACCGTGGGGTTGCCGCAGGGGGCGGTGAAGGAGGGGCGCGAGCGGGTGTACGCCGCGCTCGCGAACACCGGCTACACCTTCCCCCTGAAGCGCATCACGGTGAACCTCGCCCCGGCGGACATTCGCAAGGACGGCTCCGCCTTTGACCTGCCGATCGCGGTGGGGATCCTCGCCGCCACGGAGCAGATCTCGGCCGAGCGGCTGGCGGGCGTGGCGGTGCTGGGCGAGTTGGGGCTCGAAGGAGCGATCCGGCCGGTGCGCGGGGCGCTGCCTGTGGCGTTGGCGGCGCGCGCCGCGGGGCTCGCCGCGCTCGTGCTGCCGCGGGAAAACCTGGCGGAAGCGGGCGTCGTCTCGGGCGTCCGCGTCCTCGGGGCGGGGAGCCTCGCGGAGCTCGCTGACTTCCTGGACGGGCGGGCCGAGTTGCCCGAACCCCAGGTCGACCTCGCCATGCTGCTCGCCGAGCGGGCGCAGGACGACGTGGACTTCGCCGAGGTGAAAGGCCAGGCGCACGCGAAGCGCGCCCTCGAGGTGGCTGCAGCTGGCGGGCACAACATTCTGATGATCGGCCCTCCTGGGTAACCCTATCGTAGTCCGATTCAAGCTCCCACCAGCGCGGAGGCGGGCCGCGTAGTGTTGATCACTCGGGCACACCAAGAAAGGTCGCTCCCCGGCTCTCGGGCCAGTGGGGGCGGCCTTTTTTCTTTGGTGTTCTGAAACCACGTCCGAGTCAGTCATTCTGGGGTGGCGGGCGGTGGCGGCGAGAGCTAGCTTCGCGCGTCGCTCTGGCGTATGTGGGTGGTCATTCGCCCGGCATTTGTGATATCTTTCACAAGCAGCCGGCCAACGGCAACAACCGGAGCCGCATGACTCTGGCCCTGAAGCTTCCCGAGCGACTCCCCATTGGATTCGATCTCGTAAGTGCAGACGCGTATCTTGAGATCACAGAGGCAACGTACACAGCCATCCGCGAGCAGGCCGGTTTCAAGAAGGCCGACGCACATGGTGGTTACGGTGACGAGGTTTCGGTCGCTGGTACACCGCTTGCGCTGAGGGGCTCGATTGGCATCCACGACTACCGCGCGAACAAGGATGTTGCGCAGGTCACGAAGAGTGGATTCTTCGCTCACTACACGCTGGAACTTGAAGCTGGGATAAAGGTTCAGAAGAACGCGGAGGGATGGGACAAGCTGAGTGATGCAGTCGCGAACGCCTTGCCGAAGCACACGTGTCGCGTTCGGCTGCAGCAATTCATACCGACGGGGAGAGTCGCTCCAGCCACGTCGCTGCCGATTCCGCTCGGCGAGGCAATATCGGGGTTCACTGAAATACGCGGCGTTCGTCTTGCTCAACCGGACCCGGCTGATCCAAAGAAGGAGCTGTATTCGGTGATTCTGCAGCTGACGGGTGATGGCGGTTACGGCATAAGTACGCTGACATTCATAGAGTCAAGGCTGGATGGGGATCTGCTGACCAGGGCGCTCAACCGACTTGCTGAAATCTCCGGATTGGCGTATAAGGAGGTGCCAGCACAATGAAGACGATGATTAGGAGTCGCATGAGCGACACGTGGTTCCGGGAGGAGGACCTCGCTGCCAACATCCCGGGCAGACCCGACCCTCAGTTCGAGATCGCGGTCTGCTTGAAATACCTTCGCGAGGTCTGGTCGCAGGCGGCGCGAGGTCCTGGCATCGATGAGAAGGCTCGGAATGCGATCCTGCATGCCCGAGTGCAAGGCGCGTTCGCCAATCCGATGATTGTGCAGTTGCAATCAGCAGGACACCACGATCTCTCGGTTGCTGGCATTCGTGCCCCCGAAGGCACAGGCCGTGACCGACGAGCGGCTGCACGCAATTCTCGGTGAGGTCAGTCACGCTGCAGCCGACTTGTTCAAGGGCCACAAGATCGAGCTGTCCTTAGGCGACGAGGACGACCCGGAGTCGCTCGCGTGCCACCGGCTGACGGTCTCGGTCGAGACGACCCAGAAGGACGACGTGCAGATGCTAGTCGCTGCGGAGATGAAGTTGCGGGAGCATCTCGTGTCGTCTATGTCCGATAAGGAGCTTCGGGCTCTTCGGATCTTGGTCGAGTACGACACCCTCGCGACCGCGTGAACCCTGGCGACAATCTCGGACTAGCTCGAACCCTACATGGCTTCCCGATGGGCGCGCCGAAGGAGGCGTGCACGCGGGGAGCCTGTGGTCGGGCTTACTACGCCGCGTTCATCGTCGCTCGGGACATTCTCGAAAAAGCGACGTTCGCAATCCCTAGACGCGGAGCGCATCAGAGAGTTGCCGATCTCCTGAGGCAATCAACCGACAAGGACGTGAAGGCCCGCAACCTCGATCTGGACCAGCTTCGCAGTCTCCGTGAGCAGAGCGATTATGAAGTGGGCAGTAAGACGAACAAGGCCTTCGCGCCCGGGGATTCACAGCGAGCGATACTGCTCTCCAACACAATCATCACGAGCTTTCAGA
>WNGM01000257.1_pt1 | contig 64473 bp, 63 predicted proteins | sample 5400571 | NCBI WGS metagenome assembly WNGM01 (sample SAMN13153378, study PRJNA577476) | soil metagenome | isolation source: 100 cm soil or saprolite under Garry oak tree replicate 2 | place: USA:California | collected 2016-06-15
GTTACGCTTCTGTGGGCGGTGCAAGGTGAGGATGAACGTCGCCCCCTCCTGTTCCGTCTTGATCGTTTCATACATACTCCCTTTGCTCCTCATGTCGTGTTCGTCGGCCATGGCTCTCTCCCTTGCCTTTAGGCGATTTCAAACAAGCCGGCAGCGCCCATCCCGCCGGCGGCACACATCGTCACCACGACGTACTTCGCCTTGCGGCGCCTCCCTTCAAGCAGGATATGCCCGACCTGCCGTGCCCCCGTCATGCCGTAGGGGTGACCGATGGAAATGGCCCCACCGTTCACATTGAGTCGTTCTAGAGGGATTCCCAGAGCATCGCGACAGTAGACCGTCTGACTGGCGTAGGCCTCGTTGAGTTCCCATAGATCGATATCGTCGATGCTCAGGCCATGCCGCCTCAACAATTTAGGGACAGCCAGGGCTGGACCAATGCCCATTTCGTCGGGCTCGACGCCGACGGCGACCATCCCACGGTAGATCCCCAACGGCTCAAGGTTTCGTTGCTCAGCCAGTTTGCCGTCCATGACAACACAGGCTGATGCCCCGTCAGCGAATTGGCTGGCATTGCCAGCAGTTACCGTCGCGCCCTTCCTATTGTAGACTGTCCGCAGGGCCAGCAGTCCCTCAAGGGTGGTGTTGGGACGATTACACTCATCTCGGGTCACAGTGACTTCCTCCTCGTGTGTCTCGCCAGTCACCTTGTCGGTCACCAGTTTGGTGGTGGTTAAGGGGACGATCTCCTCGTCGAAGCGTCCCGCCTGCTGGGCTGCCGCAGTCCGCTGCTGACTGAGAAGGGCATAGCGATCCTGCGCTTCACGCGAAATGCCGTAGCGGATGGCCACGACATCGCCAGTTTCGTTCATGGGCATCCACAATTCCGGTTTGTGTTCGAGCAACCAGGGGTCCAAGCTTTTGGGCTGGTGCAGCGTCGGTTGGACCAGGCTGATCGACTCGACGCCCCCGGCCACAAGGATGGGCACCTTATCGACAAGCACGCGCTGGGCAGCGATACTGATGGCTTGCAGGCCGGAGGCACAGCGGCGGTTGACAGTGGTTCCTCCCACCGAAATCGGCAGGCCAGCGCGGACCGCACAGAGGCGAGCGATGTTGTTGCCCGTATCGCCTTCCGGAGTTCCACATCCCATGATCACGTCCTCGACCTCTGCCGGATCAAGCCCTGCGCGTTGGACGGCGTGTCGGATCGCGTGGCCGCCCAGGGTGGACCCGTGGGTCTGGTTGAAAGACCCTCGAAAGGACTTGGCAAGCGGAGTCCGGGCCGTTGAGACAATAACGGCTTCACTCATGAGGCTCCTCCTTGAAGGAAGGGTGACGGTGTCTTGCCTGTCCTGGTCCTGGTCTGCAGCCTCACACGTGGACAAGGAGAAGAAACAAGGCCATCGTCATCAATAAATAACTTTTACCACTAACTTTTTGTGGCACATTACCAAGTTTACCAGCAAATTCGTCATTAGTCAATGGTCTTTACAAATGACGATACGTTGTGTATAATTTCTTCATACGGTGCGCCAGTTCTTTTTGCTGCTTAGAGGTATTGCTTGTCTTTGCATACGTCCCTCAGCATCAGCAGGCCGCTACGGAGCGCGGCCTACACCGCTCTTATGTGAAAGGAGAGATATGGATCCTGCAGCTTTAACCCGCCTGCGCGTTCACACGCTTGCCGATATTGAGGCGTTCGAGCGAGTCCCGTTGGAGCAACGTGCCCTCCCGCACAGCACCTATGCGATGATTCGCCAAACGGCTCTCGCGGATCCAGGGCAAGCAGCACTGTACTATTTTGCCGATGCAGACACCTACGATGTTAGCGTATGCATCACCTACGAGCAGCTCCTTGGACGTATCCATCAAACCGCCAATTTGCTCCAACACCTCGGCATTGGACCTAATGATGTGATCTCTCTGTTGCTCCCCAATATTCCCCAGGCACACTTTCTGCTGTTGGGTGGTCAGGCCAGCGGCATTGTGAACCCGGTGAATTTCTTTCTGGAACCACGGCAGATTGCAGATATTCTTCGCGCGGCAGGAACCAAAGTACTCGCAGCCCTCGGCCCACATCCTGGCTTCAGCATTTGGGAAAAGGTTGCTTCGATTCGTCGAGAAGTTCCCAGCCTCCAAGGCGTACTCCAGGTCGGCGACTTCTCGGACGAAGATGGCAGCGTTGTGAACTTCGACCGAGCCATCGAGATGTATCCGACGAATGCATTACTGAGCGAGAGACGTATCACATCCGACGAATCCGCAACTCTATTTCATACTGGTGGAACAACTGGAATGCCGAAGCTTGCTCGTCATACACACGGCAACGAGGTCTACAATGCCTGGGCACAGGGGGTGACGATGGATGTTGTTCCCCAGGAGGTGCGGCTGAGCGGATTGCCCCTGTTCCACGTCAATGGGGCTATTGCCAATGGGCTCATGCCGTTTAGTCGAGGGGCAACGGTGGTCCTGCCGACTGCTGCGGGGTATCGCAATCGCGCCGTCGTGCGCAACATCTGGAAGATTGTCGAACACTACCACGTCAACATGATCAGTGCCGTGCCAACGCTCTTAAGCAGCCTGCTTCAGGTGCCGATTGATGGAAGAGATATCAGCTCGCTTGCTATCATGCGCTGCGGGACTGCTCCCGTCCCGAAGCAGCTCCATACTGCGTTTGAGGCATACACGGGTGCTACTATCATCGAAGGCTACGGCTTGACGGAAGCGACCTCGATTAGTGCGGTCAACCCGAGGTACGGTGAAAAACGAGTTGGCTCGATTGGCTTGCGCCTCCCCTATCAATTGATGAAGGCGGTGCAACTCACAAGCACAGGAGCGTATGGGCGTGACTGTGCAAGCAACGAAGTGGGCAGCATTGTCGTCAAGGGTCCCAACGTCTTCCCTGGCTACGTCGATGAGCAGCACAATAAGAAGCTGTGGATTCAGGAGGGCTGGCTTGATACGGGAGATGTGGGCTTTCAGGACACGGATGGCTATTTCTGGCTCATAGGCAGAACCAAAGACCTGATCATTCGTGGTGGCAACAACATCGAGCCGAAAATGATCGAAGAAGCATTATACGCGCATCCTGCCGTTGAACTAGCTGCCGCCGTTGGGAAGCCGGATGCCTATGCTGGGGAACTGCCGATCGCCTACGTCACGCTTAAGCAGGGTATGACCGTGAGTGTCGAAGAGTTGAAGACATATGCTGCAGGGATGATCTCTGAGCGCGCTGCCATTCCGAAGGACATCATCATCATGGAGCAGATGCCTCTCACCGATGTGGGAAAAATAGTGAAAACGGTTCTGCGACGCGACGCCGTGAAGCGCGTGCATGAGGAGGCGTTACAGTTTTTGCGCGACCAGGCGATGGTGGCAGTCGCGGTGACGGGCAACGACGCATCCGAGATACTCTCGACCATTACGATTACTGGGGTCAGGCCGGAACAGTGTCCCGCCATCCGGGAGCGCGTCGAAAAGGCTCTCGGTGCTTTTACAGTGAACTATCGGCTCGTTTTTCCCGAAGTAGCAGACAGGTAACGGATGTTTTTGACTGTCAGTCAAAGGCCACGCATCGTCAAAAACAACGGATTGGTCTGAAAATCGTGTCTACCATCGTACATGCTTTCCCTAAAGGAGGGTCTCCAAGGATGAAAAACATTGAGCAAACAAACACACTGTCGCGCTATGTTGGTCAGTCAGTCAGACGCCAGGAAGACTTCAAGTTCATTACTGGCCATGCTCAATACGTCGATGATATCAGTCCTCGTCACATGCTCTCCGTAGCAATTCTCCGCTCTCCGTATGCACATGCCCTTGTCAAAAGCATCGATGTCGAGAAGGCCAGAGCGCTCTCCGGTGTGGTGGCAATCTACACTGGTGCTGACCTGAAGGAGCAGGTGAAAGGTATTGTGCCCAACTGGATCGTACCAGGTATGAAGGTGGCACGGCGTCCCGTCCTCGCTTACGACAAAGTACGCTTTGCCGGTGAGGGGATTGTCGTCGTGGTGGCGGAGGAGCTTGCCATTGGGTATGATGCACTTGACCTCATTGAGGTCGATTATGAGCCGCTGGATGTCGTGACGAACGCGGAACAGGCACTCGAACCCGGCGCACCAATCCTCCACGACGAAATTCCCGGAAACCTTGCAGTTGACTTCCGACGGATCGTCGGGGATTTCGCTCAGGCGAAAGCAGACGCAGATGTGCATATTACACGGCGGCTCATCAATCAGCGACTGATTCCAAGCCCGCTAGAGCCACGGGCGGTACTAGCAGAGTACGATCCCTTCACAGACAAACTGACGCTCTACACGTCAACACAGATTCCTCATGTGATCAAGCAACTCTTGGCGGAGACACTCAACTTTCCAGAGCACAAGCTGCGGGTCATCGCACCAGACGTGGGCGGTGGCTTCGGCGCGAAGCTGAATTTTTACCCCGAGGAATTGCTTTGCGCCTTCCTCACGCAGAAGCTGCATCGGCCCGTCAAGTGGACCGAGTCGCGTAACGAAAACCAGGTGGCCACGACCCATGGACGCGATCAGATCCAGGACGTCGAGTTGACGGCCATGCGTGATGGCACAATCACAGGCTTAAAAGTGGTATCCTATGCCAATCTCGGTGCGTACCAAGCCACTATGGGGGCAGGAGTGCCGACCTTCAACTTTGGCAATCTCGTGACGGGCAACTATAAAGTTCCCGTTCTCGATGAGACAATTTACTGCGTGATGACCAACACCACACCCACCGATGCGTATCGCGGGGCCGGACGTCCCGAAGCCACTTATCTCATTGAGCGAATAGTCGATCTGCTGGCACGCGCGCTTGGGATGGATCCAGTTGAGGTGCACCGCAAAAATTTCATCCAGCCCCACGAGTTCCCGTATCGGGTCATCACTGGCGTACTCTATGACTCTGGAAACTACGAGATTACGCTCGAGAAGGCACTGACATTGACCTCGTACTACGAGGAGCGCGAGCGACAACGTGAACTGCGCAAACAGGGGAGATACCTGGGCATCGGTATGGCCATGTACACTGAAATCTGCGGCCAGGCGCCATCACGCGTGATGGGCGCCAGAGGCTTCAACCGCGGCGGATGGGAGAGTACCACGATACGGGTCCATCAGACCGGCAAAGTCACCGTCTACTCCGGCTCCTCATCGCATGGGCAAGGACATGCGACCAGTTTCGCCCAGATTGTTGCCGACGACTTCGGAGTGCCAATCGAAGATGTTGAGGTCGTCGAGGGCGATACGGCGCAGGTCCAATTCGGGTACGGCACATTTAACTCGCGGTCGATACCGGTCGGTGGGTCCTCAGTCAAGCTGACCGCGCAAAAAGTCGTTGCCAAAGCTATCAAGATCGCGGCCCATCTGCTGGAAGCCCCCGAAGAAGACATCGAGTTTCGCCAGGGGCAGTTTTCTGTCAAAGGAGTGCCCAGAATCACAAAGAGCTTTCCTGAGATAGCAAAGGCCGCGTATCTAGCACACGACTACCCATCGGACTTGGAGCCGGGCCTCGAGGCGCAAACCTTCTTTAATCCGCAGGACTACACCGCCCCGTTTGGCACGCATATAGCTATCGTGGAGCTCGATGCTGAAACTGGGGACATCGAGATCAAGCGCTATGTAGCGGTCGATGACGCTGGTAATATCATCAGTCCGTTGTTAGCTGAAGGGCAGATTCATGGTGGCATCGCACAAGGAATCGGGCAGGCACTTTACGAAGGCGCCGAGTACGACAACACCGGCCAGCTCTTGACAGGTACACTCATGGATTATGCGCTGCCGCTGGCGAAGAACGTTCCAGCTATTGAAACCGCCCATACCGTGACGCCTGCACTCTTTAATCCATTAGGAGCCAAAGGGATCGGCGAGGCAGGTGCCATTGTGGCACCGGCGGCTATCGTCAATGCGGTCATCGATGCGCTCTCACCATGGGGCATTGTGCATCTCGACATGCCGCTCAAGCGAGAAAAGGTGTGGCAAGCGATCCAAAATGCCACTGCTTCCTGACCGTGCATTTCGACATACTCTTCTCATGTGGAAACGAGGAACGTGCTTGAGGGACAAGTTCTTATGAGCAACGAAAGGAGAAGGACGCAAGCAGTGCTGTCTCTGTTGTTTAACCTCATTCTTGGTTCTCGGACACGAGTCTTTCTTTCAGCCCCGAACAGGTTCCTCGTCATTGCTGGGAAGAGAGTGGTCAATCTGCTGACGCCGTCGATACGCACGTGCATTGAGACGATTCCCACACTTTGCCATCGAACACCACCTGCCTGAGTGATTTTTCGAGTAGTCATAAAAGATGCGTTCGCAACCTGGGTTCTGGCAGACTTTGAGCCGTGTCCAAGTCCCTTCAACCATAGCGGTCAAAACGATTCCCAGCAGGCGTGCAAGCGCACCATCAACACCACCAATATCGGGCGCGAAGTCAGCACGCCCATCATTGTTAAAAGCAATGGTGAGAGGTGCGTCCTTCGACACACGGTTGAGTTCTCTCAGTGCGTTTTGGTCTGTCATGCCACCTGATTGCACAGACAAGAGATGGCGTAGCGCATCACGCATGCTCCGTGTCCGACGCAGGTCTCCCTCGGTCACAGGTTCATTCTGCAAGAGTAACTGGTGGCTGACTAGCCAGGTATGGAGCTGTTCAGGAGTACGCAACTCTTCATGCCATCCTCGTCCGAAACTCGTGTTCAGAAATGCTTGCACAAGCTCAAGGGAACCAGGTGCTGGACTTGCATCCTCGGGCTTCCAATCGGAAAGCCTCTGCATTCTTATCTTTCCTTACTTACAAAATCAAAGCTTCTCTCTCGACTCGAGATAAGCGTACCACGCTTTTATCCGAGTTGCAACTCATCATTCGCTATGATGCCACGAAGTTAGGTGGCAAGCCAGTTCCTTTGGAAAGAAAAGCTCTAGCCCTGCCGTGGCATCTTCTTTATCAGGAGACCTCATATTATGAATACCCGAATGATGGGTTGCAAGTATGGGGAAAGCGAAGGGTGCGGTTCATTTTTTTGCAGAAAGGTGGGAGGTGGTAAACTAGAAGGAAAAAACGAGGAGAAAGAGACGAGAGCATGAAAGCCAAGAAGAACAAACGGCAGCGCAGCGAGCAGATACAACAGGTGAGCGCAGCACTGGGAGACCTGCTGGGGATGACCCAGTGGCGAAAAGAGCACCCGAAAGCGACGTGGGCGGAGATCGAAGCAGCGGTCGACGAGCAAATGAACCAGGTGCGGGTCCAACTGCTCCAGGACTTGGTGCAGATGGGGGAGAGCGAGGACTGGCGCAAGATCGAAGCTGAGGTGCGTCCGCAGTGTGCCACCTGCGGGGAGTCGCTCTCGGCGCGTGGAGAGCAGACGCGCTACATCCAAACGACCGGCGGGCAAGCGGTCAAGCTGACGCGCACGTATGGAACCTGCCCCGCTTGTGGGCATCCAAGTGAGCAAGGCGACATCGCGGCGCGCAACGCTCCACACCGGGCAGGCCGCTCTCGCGCGAGATGAGGCGGAGGAGGAACGCCTCAAACGGGAGGTGCCCCAAGCGCCTGAAGGAGCCGACAAGCAACAGCTGAGTGCGGATGGAGCGATGGTGCATCTGGTTGGGGGCGAGTGGGTCGAAGTCAAGACGCTCATCATGGGAGAGGTGACCTGTAATAAACGAGGGGAGGTCTGCACGCAGGAGCTGTCCACCTTTTCGCGGCTGGCGGACGCCGAGCGCTTTACGCAAGCCTCGCTGGTCGAAACGCATCGGCGCGGGTTGGAACGGGCAACAGCGGTGTGTGCCGTGCAAGATGGCGCGGAATGGCTGCAAGGCTTCGTCGACTATCACCGCGCCGATGCCGTGCGCATCTTAGACTTTGCCCATGCTGCTGAATACACAAGTGGGATCGGCCAAGCCGTGCAGGCCGCCGGAGGCAGACTGCCAGCCACGTGGTTTGAGGGAGTGCTCCACCGACTCAAACATCAGGGACCCGAGCGCGTGCTCAAGCACCTGGCCTGGTTGGCCGCGCGCTATCCCAGTCCCACTATCCAGGAGAAACTGGCTTATTTGCACAAGCGTGAGGTGCACATGCACTACCCGACCTATCAGGCCGCAGGCTGGCCCATTGGCTCGGGCAGCGTGGAAAGTGCCAATAAGGTGGTCGTGGAAGCACGTCGCGTATGGGGCTGGCATGCGCTGGACTCGGCACAACGTCAATCCCATGCTGACACTGCGCAATGCGGCCTGCAATCGACGCTGGCACGAGACGTGGCAGGCTGCCAGGAAACAGCGGCAGCAGAGTCGCCAACAACAGCGAAGCCAGCGCATCCAAACGCGCTATGAGCAGGCCCTGAGGCGCTTGCTGACGCTGTGGTGCAAGCTTTCGGCTCCTCGTCCAGTGGCTGAACCCACCCCTGGGTCGGCCAGCTCTCTAGCGGCCACTGCGGCAGCACCCCCTCGTGGTCCCCGCCGTCCGGCGGCCAATCACCCGTGGAGGCGGCCTCTGATTGTCCGACCCACAGAGGCCCCCCTTGCAAAAAAATGAACCGCACCCGAAAGCGAATGTTTGCAATTGCTTGAAAATTGAATGAACCGACTCTCTTTTCTGGTTCTCCCTCTGTGTGTGCTGCGCGCCGATGTCAATACGCACGCGCCTTTTGACAACTCCCGCACCCGGCCATCGAACACCACGCCCCTGACCGATTCTTCGATGTATCGTAGTACGCTTTCTGGCACAGCTCATTGCGACAGACTTTGAGCCTGGCCCAGGTGCCGTCTGTCATGGCGATGAACACGATCCCGATGAGACGAGCAATCGCTCCATCCACGCCGGCAATATCCGGTTCGAGGGTCGGCACTCCATCATGCTGAAAGCACACGGTGAGCGGGGCGTTGCAGGCAAGACGATTGAGTACGTCGACCTGCGACGCAGGCAGCTCTCTCTCGTTGTTGGCACCTAAGAGGCTGCGCAACGCCTCGCGCAGCAGCAAGACGTGCCGAAAATCTCCTGGCGTGATCGGTGTGCCATCGGGCAGCAACCGATGCGCAACCAGCCAGGCGCCAAGCTGTTGAGGACTCGTTAGTTCAATATGCGCACGTCGTCCTTGTCCACACTGGGTATTCACGAGAGCTTGCACCAAAGCCAGCGGCCCCGGGACAGCTTTGCTCTGCTCCTCATCCATGGTCTTCACCCTGGTCCTCCTTGTTCTGCAAGCAACCTTTCTGCCATCTTTCCTTCCTACGGCTTGAGTGCACGCGCTGATGACCAGAGGGCACCGGGGTTGACCCGCTGCGGATAGAGCGAGAGCACCTGGTCGTAAAGCTCGCGCGCCGTCGTCGTCGTCTGGGCTACCCGATCGAAGTCGCGGATATACTGTCGGGTCTCTTCGAGAATCCTGGGGTCATCGTCGGTGCCAGGTCTCTTATGGCCAGCGATCACCGCACGTGGTTGGAGCGCCTCAATCGTATCGAGCGCCGCGATCCACTCGCGGCGCCTTTGCGCGTCGGACTCACCCAGGTGCAGATGGACGTCGTTGTAGGCGGCGTCCCCGGCGACGACCAGGCCGATGGATGGGACATGCAGGCAGGTCGTGTTGTCGGTATCGGTATGTCCGAGGGGCACGACGACCAACTCGTGCCCCTCGAGGTCCATCACGTTTCCGCTCAGTTCTTCGGCCAGCACAAGCTGATCAGCAAGTTGACCGGGAAAACGCGGCGTCCAAAACGAGGCGAGGGACTGCGGTGATGCCTGCTGGCGCATCATCTTGACCACCTCCGGCGTCGCCACAAGGCGGGCGCGCGGAAATCGTTGCAGAATAGTACTGGCGCCGAAGAAATGGTCGCCGTGGCCGTGCGTGGCGTAGATCGTGGTCAGGTGCTTGCCATGAGCTTCGACCCACTCCACCAGGGCGCGCGCCTGCTCGACGGTGAGCAAGGCGTCGACGAGCACGGCGTCCCTCTCCCCGGAGATGAGGGTAGCAGAGATCGGCGACCACAACCGCTGTTGCCTGCCTGGGGGCAGGTCGGGGGAGCCAACGGGAATGCCAGGCGTTACATACACGTCCCAGTGAAGCTCAATGTCTCGCGTTTCGATGTCAGTCATAACTTTCTTTCCCTTCTTGGAGGCGTCCGCTTCATAGTTGTTTCTTCACTTCCTGTTTCTCTCCCTGTAACGCAAGAGCCGCGGCGGGAATATTGAGGGCCTCGAGAAAGGAGTGCATGGCCTGTGCGGCAGCGTCATTCAACGCCTGGGGAGCCTGCCGTTGTGCAACGGTCGCGACAACCGTGCGTAATGGCCGTTCTCCTGCTGGTTGGGCAATAACGCGTGCGATGGCATCGGCCACCTCCTGAGGATTGGGAGGTGTCGCGGATCGGTTCTCTGCGTAAAACGGCGCCGTAAACGCATTCATAGCGGCCTGATAGAGGGCCAAACGCTCGGCGTCTGCGGCGACCTGGCGTTTGGCCGAGATGGTGGTCGGATAGGTCCCCGGCTCAAGAATGGCGGCGTCAATGCCAAAGGGCGCAAGTTCATAGCGATAGGACTCGGTGAGTCCTTCCAGGGCAAACTTCGTCGCTCCATAGAGGCCGAGATATGGCATGGCCAGCCGTCCAACAATGGACCCGATTTGCAGCAACAAACCACTGCCTTGCTTACGCATCTGTGGCAGAACCGCGCGGTTCACCCGCAAGACGCTGAAGACATTGGTCTCGAATTGCTGGCAGACTTGCTCAGGGGTGAAGGCTTCTAGTGGACCACCGTACGACACTCCGGCATTGTTGACCACCACATCAAGACGACCTGTCGTCACAATAATCGCTGCAATGGCCCGCTCCACGGAAGCGTCATCCGTGACATCCATTTCGATACTATGCAAGGCCAGCCCTTCTCGTTGCGCGAGCGCGCGTAGTTCTTCTGCCACAGAAGCATTCTTTCCTGCTACCGCACGCATGCCCGCGAAAACAACGTATCCCTGACGCGCCAGGGTTTCAACGGTCAGACGACCAAAGCCACTGGTACTCCCAGTCACAAGAATAGTTTGCGCCATGCTCCCTCATCCTTTCTCTCACGCTCAGCCACCACGGCCATCGGACGTATCAGTGAGCCGGTAGCGCCTTGTATGCTGAGCGGTAGGCAGACAAAAAGACATTCATATCGGTTCAGAAAAGCGTCCCGGTAGAATCGGGGAACTTGTCTCGTTCGCCGCCTGGACCGTTGCTTGTTACGGTCGAACCAGGGCTTTGATGGCCTGTCGCTGATCCATCGCGCGATAGCCCGAAGCCACTTCAGAAAGGCTTACCGTGAAATCTAGGATCGGCGAGGGGTCGAGTCGACCGGCAAGAACGTCTTCAAGGAGTTCGGGAAGATACGCTCGAGCCGGTGCCAGTCCTCCGCGTACGCCGATATTGGAAGAAAACATGCGTCCAAGTGGAAGCTGTCCGCTCCCATGTGGCGCTCCGACAAACCCGACATTGCCACCAGGACGGCACATATTCACCGCCATCGTGAGGCTTTCCTCCGTTCCCACACACTCCAGGACCGCCTCCCTGAGTCATCTCGAGCACCTGCTGAGTTGCCTGTTCGCCACTGCTGGCGATCACCTCGCTTGCTCCAAACTGGCGCGCGAGGGTGAGGCGGTGTGGTTGATGTCCCAGGGCAATAATCTGCCCAGCTCCCAGTCGACGCGCGGCCAGGGTCGCGCATAACCCGACCGCGCCATCTCCGATCACCACCACACTTCCTCCTGGACGCACCCCGGCGGTCACTGCCGCGTGGTGGCCTGCCGCCATGACATCAGTAAGAGGAAGGATGGCCTTGAGCATCGCTTCATCCCCCTCAATGGAGGGTGGAATCACGACCAGCGTGGCGTCTGCGAAGCGTGCGCGAATCGCCTCAGCTTGTCCGCCTTCGTGTCCAAAGCCCCATACTCCTCCTTGCACACATGCGCTATCAAGACCCTTCTGACAGAACTCACAGGTGCCATCACAGAAGTCATAGGAAGCGATCACGCGATCTCCTCGCGTGATGGTTCGGACCTCTGAGCCAACATCCATGACCATGCCCATCCATTCATGCCCGATTTGCCAGCCAGGTTGGTAAGGCCCCTGACCCCGATAGGGCCACAGGTCGGTCCCACAGATACAGGCATGGGTAATCTGAACGACGGCGTCCGTTGGCTCAAGGATGGCCGCATCAGGAATCTGCTCCACCTGGATAGCAAAGGCTCCACGAAAAATTGCTGCTTGCATGGATACTTCTTCCTTCTCTCTCCATCTCACCAGGCAAGGATGGGAGAGATACATGTTGTTTGACTTAACACCAGAGCAGCTAGAGGTATCTCCCGGATAAGCGAAAAATAGGAAACCTCTGCCTGAGTCCGCTCTAGGCGTGCCCGCTAGTTATTCGGTCGTAAACATGAAATTGCTCAGATCGAGCGAGATCAACAGCAGATCGTGAATCGGTTTCATGTGCGGCCCACGCAGGTAGGCACGACGCTTCGTCGGAAAGCGAATCCCATCGGCTTCCACCATATCGTAGACATACTGCGCCACTGGAGCCCCACCTGCTATTTCAAGGTGGTAATCGTGCCGACGCAGAAGGAAATCGTCGCCGAAGTAGAAGTCCTGTTCTTTGCTATGGCTAGCAAGCGTGTCGGGGAAACGCGCGCGCAATCCGCGCCAGATCTCCCCATCTTCTTGCCACGGCGCGATTTCGGTCACCTCAAAGCCAGGCATGGCCATAAAGAATGGTGTCGTAAGATAGGTCCATATCGCGTAGCCGTTGAAGTACGCACGGTGAAGCGAATCCCACACGGTCTCCAGAACGTGGCCCCTGAAAGCAGCCCTTGGATTGGAGCGCTCGCTGACGACATCACCCGTAGCGGTTTCGATCACAACCCGCTCGGGTGTAAAAACCATGTGCCAGTCAGGTCGCTCAAACGGGCTGATGTAGGAAACCTCCTCATGCAGCCAGACCGTCCTCTCACGAGGATTGTGGGGATCACCGAGGCCTTTCATTGGAAGCAACCCCCCGCCGGCGACGACGGTAGCGGTCACCTTCTTCAATGTGTTCCAGCGATCAAGGCCGCCATGTGCAGCAATGACCTGTGCCAGCAGATCGTTCATATGTTCCTCCTGTCTAGTGATCTCCCTCCAGGTTCTACGGTTTGCGGACACCAGCAGCATCTTACTATTTCCAGAAGCCCGGTTCGTCCTGATTGACCAGGCGCACACCGCGCACCCACAAGGCATTGCCTGGGAGCTTACATGCATGCAAGGAGAAGTCTCCCAGGCAGCAACGATCGATGAAATCACCACATCAACGAATGGTCACCTACTCACTTCTAAGACCTGAGGAAGGCCAGCAGGTCTTCGTTGAACTGCCGCTTGTGCGTGGTCATCAGGCCATGGGGCGCGCCCGGATAGACCTTCAAGGTGGCGTCCTTGACGAGCTTGGAGGAGAGCAGGGCCGAGTCGGCAATGGGCACGATCTGGTCATCATCCCCGTGGATGATCAGGGTGGGGATGTCGAAGCGCTTGAGGTCTTCGGTCTGGTCCGTCTCGGAGAAGGCCTTGATGCAGTCGTAGGCCGCCTTGAGACCGACCTGCATCGACCACAGCCAGAACATGTCCAGAGTGCCCTGCGAGACCTTGGAGCCCGGCCGGTTCGCCCCATAGAACGGGACGCTCAGATCCTTGTAGTACTGCGAGCGGTCCCCTGTGACGCTCGCACGGAAACCGTCGAAGGTCTCGAGGGGCAGCCCGCCCGGATTGGAGGCGGTCCTCAGCATCAGCGGGGGCACCGCCCCCACCAGTACCGCCTTGGAGAGGCGGGCGGTGCCGTGGCGACCGATGTAGCGGGCCACCTCGCCACCGCCGGTGGAATGGCCCACGAGGACGGCGTCGTGCAGATCGAGCGCCTCCATGAGCGCCGCCAGGTCGTCGGCGTAGTGGTCCATGTCGTTGCCGTCCCAGGGCTGGCTGGAGCGACCATGGCCGCGCCGGTCATGGGCAATGGCGTGATAGCCGTGGGAGGCCACGAAGAACACCTGGTCGTCCCAGGCGTCGGCATTGAGCGGCCAGCCGTGGCTGAAGACGACGGGCTGGCCTGTGCCCCAGTCCTTGTAGAAGATCGTCGTTCCATCTGCTGTGGTGATGGTGCCTGTACTCATGGGATCATTTCCTCCTTCCTCTTCGAAACCGTTCTGCTTTACTTTTTTCCCTTCGCCTTCGCAATGAGAGAGACCTCCAGGGCTTCTCTGTCTTTTCCTGTATCATGAAAATGTTCTGACGGCGAACATCACAACATTCTCGGCAGTGTATCCCGAGGCTTCGGGTCGCTTTTGCAGAACCCCTTGCAGGCGCTCCGAAATGCACGACCCAGAAAGAATCAGGCAGGGGCGACTGTGTTTGCGGCTTGTAGGATGATGTGAGCCACCTCGTCAGGATGCGAGAGAAACGGGACATGGCTGGCCGGGATCTCGCGCGCCGTGGCCTTGCTCCGCTGTGCCATCCAGCGGTGCTGCTCGGGATGGATCATGCGATCCTCGGACCCAAACAGCGACCACGAGGGCAAGGACTTCCATGCTGGCCGCCCGGCTTTCGTCTCGAAGATACTCGCGTTGGGAGGCACCTGAGACGCAGCCAGAATACGCGCCTGGGCTGGATCCAGGTCGTTGGCGAAGTTCTGGGGGAAGACATCGGGATCGATCCAGGCCAACCCCTGCGCACTGACAAGCAGATGATGGAAGACTTCTAGTTGAGGAAACTGGGCACCGGAGCCGAGCAGCGTCTCCCCCTCATCCAGGATGAACGCTGAGATATAGACCAGGCCAACCACTCCCGGTGCCTCGGTGGCCGCCTCAGAGATGACGAAGCCGCCATACGAGTGACCGACCAGCAGCGTCGGTCCTTCCAACTCCGCGAGGATCTGACGTGTGGTGGCCACGTCGTCGGCCAGGGAGGTGAGCGCGTTTTGTTCCGCGAGCACCAAATGGCCCTGTGCCTGCAGCGTCGGGATCACTTGGCTCCACCCGGATCCGTCGGCCCAGAACCCGTGGACTAAGACAATGTTCGCTTTGTTTGAGGTGCGTTTTGACGCAAAAATGCCCATACGTGTTCTCCTTTTTCCATTGCTTGAGCAGCACCGCTGCTCTTGCTTTCCTGAAGTACCTGCACTACATGTGACGACGTTCGCGCGTTACGATGGTTGTCGTGTTAAGAGTCTATGTGGGCCGAGTTGAAAACCCCTCACGCAGCCAGGTTGTCGCAAGCGCGAGCGCTCCACGCGCCGCCGCGGTGTGCGCAAGGGTGTTCAACATGACGAAGTCATGGATAGTGCCCTGAAAGCGTGCAGCCGTGACGCGCACCCCGGCCTGTCGCAGCTTGTTGGCGTAGGCCTCGCCCTCATCGCGCAGCACGTCGGCCTCGGCCGTGATGATGAGCGCCGGGGGGAGCCCGTGCAACTGCTGGATGCTGGCCCGCAGCGGCGAGGCGGTGATCTCGCTGCGCTCGCCCGGGTGGCGTGTGTATTGATCCCAGCACCACATCATGGCGTCGCGCCGCAGGTGGTAACCCTCGGCGAACTGGTGGTAGGATGCGGTATCGAAGGACGCGTCGGTGACCGGGTAGAACAGCAACTGCAACCGGATGTCCGGCTCCGCGCGCTCTCTGGACAAGAGCGTGATCACTGTCGCTATATTGCCCCCGGCGCTATCGCCAGCCACGGCGAGGCGCTCGGCATCCAGGCCATGTTCCTGCCCATGCCTGCCGACCCACCGCGCCACCATGTAGCACTCCTCGAGGGCGGTCGGGTATCTCACCTCTGGACAGAGCTGGTACACTGGGAAGACGACGGCGGCCCCAGCTCCGACCGCGAGTTCGCGCACCAGCCGATCATGCGTCCGCGGACTGCCGAAGACCCACCCGGCACCATGGATATACACGATGACCGGCAGCGGAGTCTGCGCGTGCTGGGGCCGCAGGATGCGCAGCGACACCTGCGCGCTGGGACTGTCTGCAATGGTCAGGTCTTCCATGTCGACCGGCAGCTTGCTGACCGGACCCGCTTGCGCCTCATCGAGAGCGAGCCGTCCCTGGTGGGGGCCAAGCGTGGACAGCCAAGGTGCCCTGCCAGCTGCCTTGGCGAAGGCTTGCGCCTCGGGTTCAAGCTGAATACGATTGCTCATGGGTCTGGCTCCTCAATGACGCATGACGACGCACAGCGTGTCTGCTGCAAAAGAACGTTCCTTTATCGCTCCTCATTCAGTAAAGCCTGATCTACTTTCCCCAGAAGACGCTTTGCCAGTTCGCGGGAAAACTCCACGACCACTTGCAAGGGGCTATGGTAGAGCTGGATATGTTCAATCAGCCCCTCAGTGTTGCGCGTAAGAATCGTGGTTCCGCCGACATGTTTCCCAAAGGCCTTTCCTCTTCCGATGTTAACTTGACGCAGACTTCAGCTTCGCGATTTCATCCCGTGCAGCGGCCACTAATTCTTCATTCGTGTGAGCATGGCCCCAGAGGCCCCAGCCTCCTTCTTTCGCTTCTGTTAAGAGCACCCACGTGCGTGCTTTCAGTGTTTCGTCACCGGCAGCAGTGCTCACGAGCTTCGTAAGCTGTTCTACAACAGCTAACTGTTTGTTACGGTCAAGGGCACCCTCGTTGGTAAGTACCTGCACGCGTACATAGTTTTCGTCACCATCCACATTTGCGAGTGTGCCTTCTGGCAACTCGTGCACGAATGCGGCTGTGTTTTTACGGAACATCGGGATATCAGGCACTCCCTCGATCGTTTTCACTGTATTGGCCGCATCAATTGCCAGTTGCTTCGTATCGGCAAACGTACCAGCAACGGCGTAGATATCGATCATTGGCATAGCGTTACCCTCTCTGTCAGAATGAGTATGTGATGTGTAGACAAACAGGATCCCTCTGAACAGGTCAAAGCCGTTCAGTGCGAGGAGACTTCTGTTTTGTAGTATACTAAGCAGTGAACTCGAAGTCACCGGACATCGCCACACTTTTGCACCGCACATGCCTTCACATCGCAGCACGTGTGCGAAGGAAACGAAAAGGGAACGTCCATGAAGGGGTCCTCGTACCACCAGCGAGACTATGCCTTTGGGCAGCTGATGCTGACCGTGCGCACGAAGCTCAAGTTGACGCAAACCGAATTAGCTGATCTGCTTGGCCTCAGGCGCCGCACCGTGATCGATTGGGAGGGAGGCCTCACCTATCCGACTGTCGATCACCTGAAACACTTCGTGGTCCTGGCCATAGAGCGCCAGGCCTTCGCCGCCGGGCGTGAGGCCGAGGAGGTGCGTGCGCTCTGGCACGCGGCCCGCCAGAAGGTGCTCCTCGATGAAGTCTGGCTTGATGGGTTGCTGTCCCACCTCCAGGCTCCCCCGCCATCCCAGGCCGGAGAGGAGACCGCTGTCCCTGCCCATGCTCTCGCTACCCCTTCCAGGTGCGGGCCACGCCTCGATTGGGACGACGCGCTCGCCGAAACGCTCTTCTATGGGCGCCAGAGGGAACTGGACCTGCTCTCGGAGTGGGTAATCGAGGAGCGCTGCCGGGTGGTGAGCGTGCTGGGCCAGGGGGGCATTGGCAAGTCGGCACTGGCGACGCAGGTGATGCACCGCGTGGCGCAAGACTTCGAGGTGGTCATCTGGCGCTCCCTGCGCGATGTCGCCAGTTGCGAAGCCTTGCTCGATGACTGCCTCCAGGTCCTGGCTCCACAGGAGCTCGGCGGCATCTCATCCAGCCTCGAAAGCCGCCAGGGTCTCCTGTTGGAATGCTTGCGCAGCCGACGTGTCCTGCTGGTCTATGACATCCTGGAGTCGTTCCTGGAGGAAGGGGAGGAGAGCGGCCACATGCGTCCAGGCTATGAGGGATTCGCCAGGGTGCTGCGCCGGGTGGCCGAGACCGAGCATCAGAGTTGCTGGTTGCTGACCAGCCGGGAGAAACCGGGCGAGCTCGTGCCGCTGGAAGGCAGTCGGGCTCCCGTGCGTGCCTTGCGCCTCGGCCGGCTGGATGCCCAGGCGTGCGAGCAGTTGTTGACCGAAAAGGGGGTCGTAGGCAGCACGTCTGAGCAACTCCGGCTGGTCGAGGCCTACGCGGGCAATCCCCTGGCCCTCAAAATCGTAGCGCGGACCATCGTGGAGCTCTTCGAGGGCCAGATCGCCCCCTTCCTGGAGCAAGGTGAGGTGGTCTTCGGCGGAGTGCGCGAGTTGCTTGATGAGCAGTACGCCCGCATCTCTGCTCTAGAACAGAGCGTGCTCTTGTGGCTGGCGATCCTGCGCGAGCCGGTGACCCTGCAGGAGCTACTGGCCGTGCTCAGCGTCCCCCTGCCACGCTCTCAGGTGCTGCAAGCGGTCGAAAGTTTACACCGCCGTTCACTTCTTGAGCGGGGTCAACGACAGGGGAGCTTCACGCTGCACGCGGTCGTGATGGAGTATGTGACGACACGGCTCATTGCAGAGGTGACCGGCGAGATCAAGCAGGGCCATTTCTCGCGCCTGATCGAGCATGGTTTGGAGCTGGCCCCCTGCAAGGAATATGTGCGGCAGACCCAACAGCGCCTCATCGTGGCTCCCATTCTAGCTGGCCTGCGCCGCTCCTACCCTTTGCGCACCGCGCTAGAGGAGCGGTTGCTCGCGCTGCTCAACGAGCTTCGCCAACGGGAAGACTCCGCTCAGGGCTATGGACCGGCGAATCTGCTTGCGCTGCTGCGAGAACTTCGCGGACACCTACGTGGCCTGGACCTGTCGCATCTTGTGCTGCGTAGTGCCTATTTGCAAGAAGTCGAGATGCAAGATACAACACTGGCAGGGGCAATGCTGCAGGATTGCGTCTGGATGTCGACCTTCGGTTCCATCTGGGCCGTGGCGATCAGTCACGATGGACAGTACTGGGCAGCAGGCAGCAGGCGAGGAGAAATGTGGGTCTGGGCTCAGCAGACGCTGCACCTGATCTGGCAAGCCCACTCAGACGTTGTCCGGGCGCTCGCCTTCAGCCCAGATGGACGCCATTTAGCCAGCGGGAGTTATGATGGCATGGTCAACGTGTGGGATGCGGAGAGCGGCGCGTTGCTCTGGTCAGGCTCGCATACCACCTATATCTCTGGGGTCGCCTATTCCCCCGATGGCACCGTGCTGGCCAGTGGAGGAACCGATGCGACGGTCCGGCTTTGGGATGCGCAGACGGGCGCACTTCTTGAGACGCTCCCGCATCCTCATGCGATCTTTACCATCACCTGGAGTCCCGATGGGCACCTGTTCGCCACTCTCGGCTTCGATGGGCAAATCAGGCTCTGGAAGAGACAGCAGAGCGGGCCGGCCACGTGCGTCGCGATCCTGGAGGGGCACACCAACTGGGGGATGGGACTGGCCTTTTCCCCCGACGGGAGCCTGCTTGCCAGTGCCAGCTGGGACCAGACGATCAAGCTCTGGGATATTCCCAGTGGAAGCGTCCTCGAGACGCTGGCCGGACAGACCGATCGGGTCCAAACGGTGGCCTGGAGTCCGGACGGACGGACCCTGGCAAGCGCCGGCTTCGACCACACCATTTGGCTCTGGGACATGGAGCAAAACACCTATCGGGCGGCACTCCATGGGCATACTGGGGTGGTATTCTCGCTCGCTTTTCTGCCCGACAGCCGGAAACTGCTCAGTGGCAGTGTCGATGGCACCCTACGGGTGTGGGAAACGGAACGGGGACAGTGTGAGCAGATCCTGCAGGGCTACGCGGTCTCGCTCTATGACCTCGCCTGGAGTCCCACTGGCACTCAGCTCGCCAGCGGTAGCTCGAATGGCCTGGTGACCATCTGGGAGGTGGAGGACCTGACACCACCCAGGCTGCTCCAGGGCCATCGCTACCTCGTGTTTGGGGTGGAGTGGAGTCCCGATGGGAGGTGGCTGGCGAGTAGTGGATGGGATAATGCCATCCAGATTTGGGACGCGACCACCGGAACCAGTGTGCGCGTGATGAGGGACCCCGACGACCCCTACACCTCCTTCTATGGCGTTTCGTGGAGTCCGGACGGCAAGCTTCTGGCGTGTGGCAACTATCGGCAGGAGGTCCAGGTGTGGGAGGTCTCCACCGGCACCCGTCGATGGATCGCCCGCGAACAGCCAGCCTCTGCCCGCCGAGTGGTCTGGAGTCCAGATGGGACGCTGCTGGTCAGTGCCGGTGATGATGGCAGCGTCGCTGTGTGGAACGCTTCGGACGGCAGATTGCTCAAGCAACTCCCAGGACACCGAGGCAAAGTGAACGACGTGGCCTGGAGCCGCGATGGGAAGTGGCTCGCCTCGGGCGGAGGAAGCCAGGGGCAGGGAGACGGCGGGGAGTTGTTCGTGTGGAATATGCACAGTGGGGAGCGCGTGCAAGTCCTGTCGGGGCATCCTGGGATCGTGTATGCAGTAGCCTGGGGTCCGACTGGCACGGTCCTAGTCAGTGGCGGCAGCGATGGGATGCTGCGGTGGTGGGACAGGCACAGCGGGGAATGCCTACGGGTGTGCCGGGCGCATCAAGGAACAGTACAGCGGCTCCAGGTGAGTCCTGATGGGAACTGGCTCGCCAGTTGTGGGGACGATGGCGCCATCCACATCTGGGATCTTGAGGGCGGCGATCTGTTACGCACTCAGCGCCGTGATCGACCCTACGAGCGACTGGATATCAGCGGGGCAAAGGGATTGACGCAGGCCCAGAGGGCTTCATTACGCGCGTTGGGGGCGATTGAAGATGCTCCTACACGTTCGTAGACTCCTTATGGGAAATGGGAAATGTGCAGTCCGTTGGTGGCTATTCTGGACCGGCGACGTTTTCTTTCACAGTGGATGGCGACCGTATTCAACGACTCGTTATTGAATGAATCGTTTGGGTAGACCTCCTGCCTCACTTGTTCAGAGGCAAATAGTCAGGTATACTTGTTCTAAAGGGCGCTGAGGGAGGAGCATCCTGCCTTCGCGAGAGGTTGACATTTTTTGCCGTAGGCAAGCAACACCTTTTCTCAGCGCCGCACGAAATTCGGTTTAAGTTGTTCAATAGGCCTCAAATGCCGATTTATACCAGGTGAGCGGCGATCCTGGAACACCCTGCCATCCAAGCAGGCTGTCGCGGGTCAGCATCCCGAGTCCTGGCCAGTTGAATGCTCCCGGAGATGGAGAAGTGGACCACGGTGTTCGTGGATGGCTGGCTGCTTCCTATCCTTTGCCAGGTGCTCCCCAGATACCTCCGCCTTGTTTCGACGCATCCCGCCCCCAGGTCCGACCTTGCCACCCTCTCCTGGAGAGGCCACTGCTGGCTCCGGTCGCTGTCCAAGAAGAGTATGGTTCAGGTGTGATGGCAGACGAGCACACCTGTGGCTCCAGGCACGAGAAAACCCATTCGCCTCTGCCTGCAATGCAGGTGGAGAGCTTGAGCAAACTCCACACTTGCTTGGCTCTGCTTCCCGCCTTTTCCCGTCGAGTGCCCAGGTGCTACCCGTAGTCGTACCGCCCTCCTGTGCTACACTCTTGCTGTACCGATGGCCCCGCAGCGTTGTCCTGTCCCTGCACAGCCGGACAGGGCATGAAGAAGAGACCTGGGAACATGCGGCAGAAGCAAGCCTGACGCTTATGGACCTGGCTGAAGTGTGTATCGGGCTCCCTGAACTGGCAAGACAGATGAACCGGCGGCGAGCAGAGTGAGCCCTGCTTGCTCTCATCTCGCTCACGTGTCCCCACAAACAGGCAGGGGAATGAGAGGCTTATCCCGCTCTTTTCTCGTGAGCAGCTCGCAGCAGACGCCTGACTGTCTCAGGGGACACGCCGTAATCAGCGGCCACCTGGCGCAGGGAGTCGTGGCGTTCACAGACACGGCGCACCACGTTAGGCCATTCTTTCGCTGGGATGCCATGATGAGACTCACGTGGACCCGGGCGCTGCTGTGTGGAAACGATCTGGGGAAGACTGCCAAGCACGTGCTCGAGTGCAAGGAGTCGTTGATAGAGCTTGCCATGCGGGGCGAGAAAGTGGACCAACACTGGTGAGAGAGAATTCGATGCCCGTCGGTTCCGCTCGACTATTTGTACAATTGTTCTAGATATAGTAGAACAAAGGTTCTAAGACCTCATCCTCTGCTTCTCAACGTATGCCCCTCATTGATGTGTGACTGATTCCTCCCCAGATTCCGTCTCCCTCTACACAGGGCTACCTCGGCCAAGTTGCTCATGAGCAATTGATGAGGTAGTCCGAATGTTTCGAGTCTGCATAAAAACGGGTGAATCTCAGTTATTCCATGATCCGGTCTGGTATACGCCCGCAGATGGTGAAAACCCGCTCAGGTTGCTTGGGGAGTAGTTTTGTCCGTCTTTTAGCAAAAGGGTGTCTGGCGCTGCTACGTGACCGCAGCGGCGATTGTAGCAATCGTCTGACTTTGTTTTTGATAATCCACTTTTCAATTATCACTTGCACAAAAAATGCCAAATGGCTACCGATTTCGATTAACAAAATTTTAGGGGGTGCTGCTATAGAACATGGTGGATAAATCCGACCAGCCCCTGTGAACGCCTTTCGGATGGTTTTTTCGTCAGTGGGCAGTCCGGACAAGCCATCTCACCCCGGAGTGAGGCCCATCCGACTGCTTCTGCTGGCACTTTTACCAACCTCTCCACGACATGCTCCTGCAACCGCATCTCGCTTACATGGCTCTCAAGCGGAAACTGGAGGCAATGGGTAGGAGAGCACATCCCGCGCTGTCCATCGTCGGTTGGTTCGTCCCACTGCCATGGCAGGGGTACGCTGGCGATAGCGTTGCGCCAGCAGTCTACCCCCTCGCGCTCGTGGCTGCACGAGTGCCACGCGCAGGGAATGGTGAGGGCGGACAAAATGGTAGTAGGCACGCCACCATTCCAGATGGGCCAGCAGCTGGGGGGCTTGTTGAGAAGTGGCCCAGGTGCGACGAGCCAGCGCGGCTATTCCATGGCGGACGGTCAGATTCACCCGCTCAATAAAAGCCGTGTTCAACCTCCCAGAGAAGCCCAATCCCTGCAAGACAGCTTTGAGAGCGTCCTCTGTTCCCAGTCGCATCACCTGCGTGACCCGCACGAGCTTGCGCCGCCGGTAACATTTCTTCACTTGGCCGTAGATCAGGCGTGGTTCCACCAGCCATCGGCGCACGTTGCGTCCTCGACAGCAGAAGGTGAGCCACTGACCAAAGTGGGCCGTGAGTGCATAAAAGTACAGATTGAGCCCATCACTGGTAAAGAGAGGAATACAGCCAGGGGAGAGGATCTGTCGCAGCGAGTGGATGAGCAGGTGCGCCATGTGTTGGGTGCGCGGACCCAGATGGAGCACGGGCAGGATCTTGGTGCACGGGTCGATGGCCAGCCAGAGCCAGAGTACCTGCTTATGGCTGCGGAGCCGTGTTCGGAGTTCGTCCAACTGCAGGTGTGGGAGATGGAGATGGCAGAAGGAGCGCCCGTGCAAGGTCTGCGCATGCTCCCCTGCACGAGTGAGCCAGGTCGTGATGGTCGCTTGTCGGTAGCCAAAGACCCGCTCGGCTGCGGATGGGTCGAGCCCTTCGGCCAGCGCCGAGAGCACCATGGCGACCTGCTGGGAAGGGGTTTTCAAACGATATAACGGAGTGTCGCGTCGAGCACTGAACGTCGTGCGGCAGGCCTGACACCGAAACGTCTGGATCTGCTCAGCGCGACCATGCTTGCCATCGCCAACCAGCGCGTGCACTTGAGCATCTGTGATCCCACAGTACGCACACTGCTGATTGGGACAGGCGAAGCCGTCGGTGTTGACCCGCTTGGGCACTCCCCGATGGCTTTTGATCTCGCGGCAGGGGCGTACAGGAGCAGGCGCCGGTCCTCCACCCAATGAGGCAGTGGAGGCGAGACGACAGGCGGGGCAATCGTCCGGGCAGCGGGGCTTCAGCAGACGGTGAAGTCTGGTGCGCTTGGCCCCTCCTCGTGAGAAGGAAGGCCGAAAATGCAACCAGTCAAGACGCCAAAGCAGCGCCACAGAGAGGAGGAGGCAGACTACGAGCAGGAACACGAACACAGGAACGGACATAACGATCCTCGCAGCTTGAAATGGGGGCAGGGATAGTTTGCTTATCATAAGCAGAGTCGCAATGGCCTGTCAAGCGATTGGGAGCAACGTCCGAATTATCCACCACCGAGTGGGGCAGTACCCAGCATCAGTTGATAGGCTTCTAGAGGGGGATTGGTAGTATCGAGGCAGGGATAGCTCTCGACCGATGCCGACGGCTGACCACATCAATCATGGTGATTACACACACTTTTCCCACCCCCGCCACCTGCATGCTTCCCTGTGCATCGAGTTCCCACTCGTCATGCGGGGCGCCTTCTGGCTGCCTCGCTGGGCTGGGTAAGTCACTATGCTTCTGATAGCGACGCGTCAATTTCTCGGCGCCGAGCAGCGCAGCAATTCGGGAGCGACTAGGTAATGGCTGATCGATCCAGCGAGGATCAACGCGCAGTTCCGCCAGCAAGGTGGTTGGACCCCAGCCAGGATGCATCCGGCGCATCTGCACGATGGCCTCGCGCATTCCCCTCGGAAGCGTCCTCAGCGGCCCCATGATGGGGCGGCCCATTTGAGAACTCAGACCGCTGCGCCCCTGGTGCTGGCCTCGGCGACGCCATTTGCGCACCGTCCACACCGAGCAGCCGAGTGCCGCCGCAATCTCTGAATCGGATTGTCCAGCAGCGGCTCGTTCACTGATGTCCAGCCGCTCTGGAAACGTGGTCTTCTGTCCGCGCCGTAGCATAGTGAGAGCCTCCCATCGTACCGCCTTCACCTCGATCCGTAGTTCGGGCGTGGTGAGGCATCAGGGCCACTGCCATTTGCAGCCCCGGTACGATTTTATGAGACTTTCATCAAGACGGGCGGTACGACATATCGAGACTCAACAGGCTATTCTCCGACGAGTGTTCTCCGACAAGAAGAGAGATGAGGTGCAACGGAATAAGCAAATGTAAGTATGAAGTACCGAAATTTCGTCTAATTGAAGAGCACGATACCACGACGCGAGAAGTGGTGCCTTGACAGGATAGGCATAATGCTTGCTGTTCTGGGAAGCCGGATGTTACTGGCCCAACGACCCAGTTTACTTCACCCTGCTCTCAAGCTGTTCGAGCAAATTGCTACTACTTTGACTAAAGTCCAGGTAGGAAGAAATACTTACTTGTGATAATCATGTTTATAAGCTATACTTGCATAGACTTAAATATGATACTCAGGTTTTGCGCTGTCGAACCAGACACTTGTATTTTCCATCGAAATTTTTACGATAAAAACATCGAGTCATCACATCTAAAGACCCCAAATAGAGATCAACATTGTGCGAAGTTAAGGTTTTACAGTCTTTCCAAGGAGGAACTATGGAAGACATCGTGAAGATCACGATCTGGTTACCTGATCAGCAGGCGCTGAACAAGGTTCTTGCTACAGCAGAAGTCTCACTAGATTGCGGTGCCCCACGCCGCGAGAGCGATGGCTCCTATAGGGTTACGCTCTACGCCCGCCCACCCGAAGCACAGAAGATCTTCGAGCTCCCATACCGCCATGAGGCAGACGAGAACTACGGCAAAGTCTTGGCCGAGCGCCAAAAGGAAGTCTCCAAGATAGATCGCTTCAAGGGTGGTAAGGTCAAGCCTACAGGACTCGGTGAAAAGAGGTGATCCGATGTCGTATATGAACGTAACCGAAGTCGAGTCCGCGCTCATCGGCCTCGCTGCACACTACCCATCGATCTGTGAACTGATTCCCCTGCCTCACGTGACTGTGGAGGGTCGAACCTCGCACGCCGTCCGTCTGGGCACCGCACCCGCGAATACTGTCGATGCTTACTACTTGACCGGGGGTGTTCATGCCCGCGAATGGGGCAGTTGTGAGATACTGATAAATCTTGCCACGGATTTGTGCGACGCCTATACGCTTGGTACCGGCGTTGGCTATGGCGGCAAGTACTTTTCGTCCGCCGAAGTCAAGGCCCTTATGGAGCAAATGAATATTATCGTCTTCCCCTGCGTCAATCCGGACGGCCGCAATTTCTCGCAGGGCACGACGGCTCTATGGCGCAAGAACCGTAACCCCGCCGATAGCGGCGGAGTGGCGTCGAAGATCGGCATAGATATCAACCGCAACCAGGATTTCCTTTGGGACTTCAACACTGCGTTTGCGCCGGCGGCGATCAACAGCTACCTCGCGTCGACCGACCCAGCGGTGGACACGTATCACGGCAGCTCTCCTCAGAGTGAAGCCGAGACCAAGAACATCAATCATATCCACGATACGTACACCCGCGTTCGCTGGTATGTCGACGTTCACAGTTACTCGGAAGATATTCTTTACGTCTGGGGCAATGATGAGCTACAGGTCGCCGATCCCACGAAAAGCTTCCAGAATCCCGCCTTTAATCACCAGCGCGGGCTTATCGGCGACGACTATGACGAATACATCCCCGACGGTGATCTCTCGAGCCTGCTCGCATTGTCTCAAGCCTTCACTCGTTCCCTGGGTGAAGTGCGAGGCAAGTATTATGTGGCAAAGCCGGGTTTCTCACTATATCCCACGTCCGGAACGAACGATGACTACGCATACAGCCGCCACTTCACCGGCCCTGCGCTCTCGAAGGCCTTGTCCTTCACCGTCGAATGGGGCACCGAGTTCCAGCCTCCTTGGGCCGAGATGCAGGAGATCATCAAGGACGTCTCCGCCGGCCTCATGGGATTGGGGCTGGAAGCTCTCGGCATCGACAACTTCATCGTCACCAATCGCGACACCTTTTCATCATACGAAGTCGATACCACCAAGGACTACGACAACGCGTTCTACGTGATCTATGACGGTTTCGCCCCGTCCATGATAGGTGTTCCGGGCGCGGTCCCTTCGATCCGTTTTCTTAGCTCAATCGGTGGTACGCAGATCAGTTCAATGTCGGCCATCAACACCAGCGTCGATCTCGAGAACCCCGGTGCTCCCACGACTCCGCAGCGAATCTCCTTCACGTTTAGAATCCACTTCGACAACACCTCAGCGTTCACAGCCGAAATCCGCGACATCTATGTCGAAGCCACACTAAGCGGGATTACCGACGTCGCGCTGATGCACCTCATCAATCAGCCGAATCCGTACATGGTCGATGGTTCGGTAAGCTGGCTGAGTACCGACGTGCGAGTATTTCAGCTGCGGCCCGGCGAGAAGGTTCACAGCTCGAGCGCGATCACGCTCCAGGATCCTGATGTGGTCGCCGACGCGCCGTACAACTACATCCAAGGGCTGATCGGCGAGCTTCGTAGTTATGGGAATGCGGACGCTCCATCCTTCGAGAGTCTTTCATCGAATGAGCTCGAACTGTCCCGTACGGTTGGTGGCGTACGAGTCCTCAATTTCGCGGTCGCCAAGGTCCGCTACCTCGCGAATACGCAGGACGCCGTCGACGTGCGCGCCTTCTTCCGAACCTTCAATACGATGGTGTCGGATCTCAGTTACACGAGTAGTACGACCGCACAGATGCAGAACTATCGCCGAACAAGTGGTGGAACGATCCCGCTACTCGGCATCAATACGTTCTTCAGTGGCGCGGGGAATCAGATCGTTTCGGTCCCGTATTTCGCCGAACGGCGAGTGAACACCGCTACCCAGAGCATGGCGGCGCAACTGGACAACACCAATAAGCAGACGCTCGTGCACGCGGGCGCGGTTGAAGCACACACGTACTTCGGCTGCTGGCTAGACTTCAATCAGACTGACTCACAATTCCCGGTCAACGCCTCAGCGGGAAGCGACGGCCCATTCACGGGCCGAGTGCCGATCATGCAGCTCGTGCGTGGCATCCATCAGTGTCTGGTGGCGGAAATTCGATTTCAGCTCGGCGGCGCCGACCCGATCTCGAACGGCGCCACGCCGGCGTCGAGCGATCGCCTCGCGCAACGGAACTTGGCGATCGTCGAAAGCGACAACCCTGGCATCGAGTCCACGCACCGGGTGCAGCACACGTTCCTCCTGAAGCCTTCACCGTCCGCCCGTGCGGGTCAATTCAAGGCATTGGCGACTAGTGCGGACCAGCAGACGCGCTATGACGAACTCGTATTCCGCTGGCATGATCTTCCACGGGAGACCATCGCGAGCCTGTTCTTGCCGGACTGGAACGCGGATGAAGTGATCGCACTCAATGACACACTGCGGCCTGGACCGAAGATCCTAACGAGGGTGGACGCTCATACGGTTTCATTCACTGTCGGCGACGTCGCGTATATCGCCATTCCCGAGCAGATCCGCAACGCGATTCCTGGCCTGCTGACATTGCAGCTCCCTCTCACCATCCTTGATGGCCAACGGTTTACTGTTGACGTTCAGCAGCATACCGGCCTCACGTTCCGTATCGAAAGCCGTGGGGAACGTAGGAACAGAAATATCCACGCCGAGATTCGCGTGGAGGGTGGGGACAGAACGGTCAACTTCTCTCGACGGCGAGTGCTCGGCGCTTTCCGCCTTAACGTCGTAGTGAAATCCGGAGAGCCGCTACTTCGAAAGCTAGTACGCAACCTCGCGGTGCTCCGCTACGTTTTCCAGGCGATCCCTAGGGCGGACAGCTGGCACCCGGTCTTTGTGCGGTACTTATCGCAATTGGGCGACCAAATTGCCGGTCTGGGAGTAGACCCATCGCTCATTCCCGCGTCGCCCGACGATCCAGGAATCCCCGGACAGGTGCATGTAGTCAGTCAGCCGCAAGACATTACCGGCAAAGTCCAGGAAGTGCTCTTTGATTGCTTCGGCGATTTCAAGGGCTTTGTGCTCGAAACCTGTTCAGGTCGTCACGCTATTAAATGTCACGAGAAAGGGGTGGCAGAGATCGTGCTGCGGGCGTGTCGTGAGCGTTGCACAGTGACCGTCCGTCTCGGCGAACACGGACTCCGCGAGATCATCGTTCGCTGTTAAGTTGGTCGGTGCTCAGGCACCAAATAAGTCGTGGCAGCGGAGACGTTAATGCGTGCCGCCGAACTTGGCCTAATACAAACATTGGTGACATCAGAGGCAAGTTAGCAATATTGCTGAAGATATTCTTCAATGACAGTATTGCGAAATTCTCCATACAGCAAGGATACCATTTTCATGTGCCAAGCAAAGGAACTGGTTGTCTGGGGAACTCGCAAGGGCAGTAATACATCCGATATGCGTGTCAAACTCATACTGAAGCTGACCTGTGGGGCTCATCCTCGAAAAAAGTGAGGCCTGTGCTGGCTACTTGAGGCATCTGCCGAAAAAAGGAAAGGTTTAATCTCTTCAATAACCTCCTCATGTGAATACCTCTCCTGTGAGTAAAGCGTCGTCATCAGACTATGTTTCACATGGTTGCCTTCAGGATTCTCATAAGGAAGGGCAATTCCCTCTCGATGGTTGTCTTTCTCAGTGCAAGACAGCAAAAAGGAACGATGGTATGCGAGATCCTCGATGAGGTGCGCTCCACAGAACGCAACCATCTGCTCCGTCGTAAACTTGTAAGAGCTCAAGCACTTCTGCGGTAATCGTGGTGTAATCCACCCAGTACTGGTAAGGCGAGGATCTTGCTATCATCGTGATCGGGAAGGACAGGCTCACCATATCGTTCTGGAATCTGTTGTCTGATGCCTTGATGCGGTCTAGCCTGATTGAAGTACTGGACATAGCCACCAAGGACACGATGCAATTGCTTCTCCTGGAGGATGAACGGGTGATCGAGACACTCTCTGTATTGGCTACTTAGCCCATCCGTTCCAAAAAATGGATCGCTTGCCGTTGCAAATGCGCTCATTCTGATCTCTATTCTTCTCGAGAGATGCAATTCTAACAGAGGAAGTAGCAAAGAACATCTTTTCCGTACCTGCCAACAAAAAACAAGGATAAAGAAGCTCGCCAGTGAAACAAGATTCCTGTCTCCCTATTCAAGTACTCAAAAAATGCGGCATGATCCGGACGAAACCAGATGAAGATTGACAGGTGTTTCACCCTGCTAGCTCCAGCATGTTTTCCAGACTTCATGCTACTTTTCGATAGTCGTGGTGTAATCCACCCAGGACCGCGAAGGAGATGACTTTACCGCAGTCATGGTCTGGTGACAGAGGTTCACCAAGCGGCTCTGGAAGCTGTTGCCTGATCCCTTGATGCGGCCGTGCTCGATTGAAGTAGGCGACATACCCATTGAGCACGCGCTGGAGCTGCTTCTCATGGAGGATCAACAGGTGGTCGAGGCATTCTTGTCGTACACTCCTCAAGAAGCGTTCGCAGATCGCATTGGCTCGGGGAGCGTGATAGGGTGTGTTGAGAATCTCAATCGCACTGGTTGTCGCCACACGAGCGAAGCAGGGCCCAAATTTGCTGTCGTTGTCACAAATCAGATACTTCGGAGTTTGCCCATACGGGGTGGCTTCTCGAAGCTGTTGTGCCACCCAGGGATCGGTTGGGGATCGAGTGACACCGACGTGAATCACCCGTCGCGACTTCAGTTCGACGAGGAAGAACGCGAAGAGCGGTCGAAAGAAGAGATCGGTCACCTGCAGGAAATCGCATGACCAGAGAGCTGCCGCGTGATTGTGTAAAAAGGTGGACCATTTCTGTCCTCTTGGCTGGGGTGTGCGAACTCGTCTGATGTACTTCTGGATGGTCCGCTTGCACACATGCATGCCGAGTTTCAGGAGTTCACCCCGGATACGTTCAGCACCCCACAGTCGATTTTTCACTGCCATTTCCCTGATCAAAGCGATGGTTTCTGCAGCGATCTTCGGCGTATGAGAAGCGGCCTTTGACTTGCGTTTCCAATAGAGTCGGAAGCACTCACGATGCCAACGCAGGAGGGTTTCTGGTTGAACGATCAAGAGAGCTTGCCTCCACGTTCGAACCAGCCTTGCCAGGAGCACGAGGAGGATTCGATCCGCCTTGGTGCATACTGGTCGTTTGACCTGCCTATGAAGGATGCTGAGCTGTTGGCGTAAGAACGCATTTTCCGCCATGAGCTCGGACTTACTTCTGTGCAGATCAGTTATTGTTCCGAACAACAATGAGGTACTGAGCGGTTTCGTCCAGCGAACAAAGCAAGAGTGGAGCACACCCGAGCAGAAACCCTTCAGCCGCAGGAGATGTATACAAACACGACCCATAGCATATGCTTCTCCATCACGTGAGATTGCCATTGTTCGAGCATGAGTAGTATGTTGACGACTCCTGATTTTACACTCACCTTCCTTTGTTTGCAAGCAGTGGAGGAAGGTCATTATCATGCTCGAAGCGCATGTTTTTGAACGGATGAGCCAAGTAGCCAGTACAGGATCAGCGCGAGGTGCGACCGATTTTGCTTGTTCTCTGTCATCTCTCCCTGGTCTCAGGGGAAACGTCTGTTCTGCTATTCTGCGCAAAAGAAGGTTCCTCAGAGTCCACCTCAATGGTGATCTTCCCAGCTGCTCCATCAACGGTGATGCGGTTTCCGGTGGTAATGCGCTCGGTGGCTCCTGCGACGCCGACGACTGCCGGGATGCCATACTCGCGGGCCACGACTGCGCCGTGAGAGATGGCCCCGCCCATTTCCATGACCAGCCCGCCAGCCGTGAGGAAGAGTGGGGTCCAGCCGGGATCGGTAGAGGGGGCGACCAGGATTTCACCGGGGGCCAGATGCGCACCCGTTGGATCGAGGATCACGCGCGCCCTCGCTGTCACCGTTCCCGGCGATGCTGGCGTCCCCCGCAGCACGCCTTGAGACTCGCCAGTTGCATCCGCGGAAACAGCGCTGGGTTCGGTGCCGTCGGAGAGCAGCACGCGCGGAATGTGGCGGCGGCGCATTTCGAAGTCGTAGGCAATGTGGTGATCGCGCACCGTGTTTTGCATCTCTTCTCCGGCCAGTGCGGCGTGGATTTCTGGCAGCGAGAGGAAGAAGACCTCTCCGGCAGTTTCCAGTCGGCCAGCCTGTTGCAGTTCTTTCCCAACCGTCCACCACAGGTCACGCATGCGCGCCATCAGCAAGACGATGGTGAACTTTGGCATCTCACGCAATCCAACAAGATCGCGCGTTCTTCTCAGGAAGAAGTGAACGAGCCGACTCCGCAGCCAGCCCTTGCTCCTTGCCCGCTGGACCAGTTCTGCGAGCATGTTTTCGGCCTCCTGCGCTCCCCGCTGGAATTGCACAGGAGGAGCTAAGGATGGATCATGCACATGCAGGTAGTTTGAAAGCGCGCCGAGAATATGAGTCGGGTCTTCTGACCAGCGCGGCAGGCCAAGGTCGATCTCGGCTACGCCACGGTGTCCATAGAGAGCGAGAAATTCGGCCACTCCCTGCTGGAGCGAAGGCGGTAAGGCGCCTGCACGATACTCCTGGGCCAGGTGCTCGGGTGTGCTTGCGTGGACATGCTCAACGATGTGGGGATGAGCGGCGACACGTTGCGACAGGCGCCAGAGTTCCAGATCCATCTCTGTCGTTGGATTATGAGGGAGACCACGCAGCACAACTTGCCGCTCCTCCGGCTTCGCAAGCTCGCCCAAGAGCTTGCCAGCCAGCGCCTGACTGCCCAGACCGACAGGCAGGACCGGCGCCAGACCGCCAATGACACCCAGGACGTTGCCTACAACGTGCTCCATCCCCAAGAGACGCTCTTCGTTCTTGAGGCCGGGTGTGACGAAATTCATCGCCCGTACACGCTCGGCGGTCTTCTGCACCCGCTTGACCGCCGCCTTCGGCCAGAACACTGCTTGAAGGGCATAGATGGGGGCCCGTGTTTTCTCAAACACCCTCCCGAAAGCGCGTATCAGGGGCCATCGTTTCGCCGAAATGATCGAGAGACGTGGATCGCTGGTAAGTTGCTTGAAGAGTGGCGCCGAAAGGGCCTCCCCGTTGCTCGCCGCGCCTATGAGCGCTCTGCGTCCCAACGTGTTGCGCAAAGCTGGCGTCACGTCGAGGAAGAGGCGCTGACCAGCCTCGATCAGTACAGCTGGACCGCTCAAGGGACCGGGCTGCCGATAGCCAAATCCGGCGGCAATGCCTGATGCGATCAAACGGAGCGTCGAGAGCCCCGCTGGAGTGAAGGGACGATAGACGCCCTGGAACACGTTGAACGAGAAGTAGACGCGCAGCTCCTCGTCGCTCGTCGGCGCGTTGGTCGGCAGCGGGTAGAGTGTGGTGATCGGCCGCGATTGTGTGAGCCAGAGCTGTCCTGAGGGATCAATGGCCCACTCGGTATCCTGCGGCTGGCCGTAATACGCCTCGACGCGAGCTCCAAGCTCGGCCAGTGCGCGGACTTGCTCATCGGTGAGGCAGGCTTCATTACTGCTGGAGCTTTCCTCGCTGCGCAGCGTGCCTCCTCCTGCGGTTCCCCTGATGACGACGCGCTTATCTCCTAGCCTACGCTCGACAATTTCACCTGTCGCGGTATTCACCACAAAGTGATCTGGATTGGTCGCGCCGGAGACGACAGTTTCTCCCAGGCCGGGATTAGCGTCGATGACTGCTTGACGCCGTTTGCCTGTCACTGGATGAGCTGTGAAGAGGACGCCCGCCACCGAGGATTCGATCATGCGCTGCACCACAACAGCCAGCTTGACGCTGCTCTGATCGAGGCCCAGGCTCTCCCGATAGCTCACCGCCCGATCAGTCCATAGCGAGGCCCAACAGCGCCGTACTGCATCCAACACAGCCTCGACGCCCACGATGTTGAGGTAGGTATCCTGCTGGCCTGCAAAGCTGGCAAAGGGAAGATCTTCAGCCGTAGCAGAGGAGCGCACTGCCACAGGGAGAGATTCTCCAGAGCCGAAAAAGCCATAGGCTCCGGTGATAGCATCAGCAATTTCTGTTGGTATGGTTGCTGCCAGAATGCGGTTGCGCGCTGCCTGCGCCATATCTGTAAGCCGTTGGGCATCTCCGCCTTCCCCGGCCTGTGAAGTTGCATGTGTGTCCAGAACGCTTTGCAGTCCAGCATCCGCAGCAACGAGCGCGTAGGCTGTAGTAGTTACACAGAAGCCGGGGGGCACTAGTAACTTCGCGTTGGTAAGCTCCCCAAGATTGGCAGCCTTGCCACCGACCAATGCCAGCATGTCACGATGCAGTGCATTCAAAGGCAGCACGAAATCCCTGGAGCTATGTGGCGCTTGATACTTCTGTTCTCGTTGTGGAAGACTCATGTTGTGCTCTCCATTTTTTGCCAGCATTGGCAAGCAGGACCATACCTCGCACGACCTCTGCTTGCTCATGCGGTGCAAGGTATTCCATCATCTCTATCTGGACATCAGCACGTAATAATTGGAGCGCTTCAATGAGCTCCCGCCCTTGCTCTGTGATGGCCACTCGCTTTGCTCTGTGATCCTGCTCGTCCTCACGCCGCGTGATCATGCTGCGCGATGCTAACTGGTCGAGCAAACGGCTAGTAGCCGAAACTGAACGATCGAGCAATCCAGCAACCTGTTTGATGGCCAACTCGCCCTGTTCATCGAGTATGAACAGCGAAGCTACCTGAGCAAGAGAATAGTCAGAGTCCTTGAAGGTGCGCAGAATAGAGGAAGCGAATCTGCCGAAGACGATGTACCTGAACTCGCTCATACTCTGAACAAGAAGTTCATGATCGTGAGGAGTAATTGCTCTCACCTCCCGATAGTTGTGTGCATGCACGCAACTAATAATATGAGAAATAGTAAGACGAATATGCAGAAATGTCAATGGTGGGAGAGAACCCGCTTTCTCGAAGGCATTATCTCCTCCTTCTTTTCTCATCTTCTAAAAGAGTGAAGCCGAGGTGCAATTCAGCTTCACTCCTAATTATCTTCTCATTAGGGCGTGTCTATGACGCGTTGGATTGATGGGGGAATGCTGTCAAGCAGTTGCTCAAGGAGGAGGAGCTTTTGATAGAGCCTGCCATGCGGCTCGAGAAAATGGATCAGCACTGGTGAGAGGGAGGCCGATGCCCGTCGGTTCCGGTCGGTTCCGCGATCGTACCCAAGTCCCCAGAGAAGTCTTGGGCATGTCTTTTTCCTCTTCCCTTGCTCTCAATCAAGAGGGCTGTGTGGCAAAAACCCAGAGGAACCATGCTGGGTCTGAAGTCGCGCTTCTTGCTCAGCATGGCTGCCACTGGAAACAAGCTCGATTAGTATCCTACCTAAAGAGAAATCTCTTCCTGCTACGCATTTACTTCCATTTTCTTCCGTTCGAGCAACGGACGGCCCGAGTAGCCAGTACAAGTCTTTCCTAAGATTTCACTACTCTATGCAAGTGGGGCGAGCTTAGTCCACACAAAGGAAGGAGCAAGCTCAGATGTGATAGAGTAAAAGCAGCTACAACACCTACTTAACCTAGAAAGAAGACTGTTTCATGAGTAACTGGAACGAGCAAGTATCGAACACCCCGAAGTTCACAGGCGGCGAAGTGGCTCCCTCGCTCCTGGCCTCTCTTGAGTGGCGTTCCATCGGCCCCTTTCGCGGTGGACGCGTGGTAGCTGTGGCAGGCGATCCAGTCAACCCACAGGTATTCTACTTCGGCTCCACCGGTGGAGGGGTCTGGAAGACCATCGATGGTGGTCAGTATTGGGAGAACATCTCCGATGGATTCTTCAAACGCGCTTCGGTTGGCGCCATCGCCGTCGCCCCATCTGACCCCAACGTGATCTATGTCGGTATGGGTGAGACCACGATTCGCGGCAACGTCTCTCACGGCGATGGAGTCTACAGGTCAACCGATGGCGGTCAAAGCTGGACACATATGGGTTTGCAGGATACGCGCCATATTGGAAAGATCCGTATCCATTCCCTTAATCCCGATCTCATCTACGTTGCCGCGCTTGGACACGCTCATGGTCCCAACAGGGAGCGCGGTATCTTCCGCTCCCGCGATGGTGGCAAGACCTGGGAGCACATTCTCTTCCTGAACGAGGAGGTCGGCTCGCACGATATCGCGCTGGACCCGCACAATTCGCGCATCCTCTACGCCGCTCTCTGGCGTGCGAGACGCTTCCCTCATATGCTGAATAGCGGCGGCGAGGGCTGTGGGCTCTATAAGTCTACCGACGGCGGGGAGACCTGGAGCGATATTTCCCACAACAGCGGAAACCGGCAGCAATGGGTAAGAGAGCACCTCGCGGACGTTCCATCGCCGGTTGGTTCTGCCAGCTGCCATGGCGGGAGTCTGTTGCCGAGAGCGTTGCGCCAGAAGTCTGCCCCCTCGCTTGCGTGGCTGCACGAGCGCCACTCGTAGTGCTTGGTGAGGACGCGACATCCGTGATAATAGGCTCTCCACCACTCCAGGTGGGCCAGAAGTTGTGAGGCCTGTTGGGACGTGGCCCAGCTTCGGCGGGCCAGGGCCGCTATGGCGTGATGGACCGTTAGATTCACCCGTTCAATAAAGGCCGTGTTGAGCCGTCCAGAATGGCCCAGCCCCTGTAAGGTGACTTTGAGACCAGATGCAAGACAGGAAGAATCTTTGTACTGGGGTCGATGACCAACCATAGCCACAGGACGTGGGTGTGGCTGCGTACCCTCTTCCGCAGTTCGTCCAACTGGACATTTGCAAGCTGGAGTTGACAGAAAAAGTGCTCGTGGAAGCTTTGAGCGTGCTCTCCAGCGCGGGAGAGCCAGGTGGTAATGGTCGCTTGCCGGTAGCCGAAGACTCGCTCGGCAGCGGAAGCGTCCAGCCCTTCGGCCAGTGCAGACAGCACGATGGCGACATGCTGGGAAGGGGTTTTCAACCGGTACAGGGGGTGTTGCGCCGGGCTGTGAACGTGGTGCGGCAGGCCTGACAGCGGAACGTCTGGATCTGCTCAGCACGACCGTGCTTGCCATCGCCGACCAGCGCGTGGATGTGAGCATCCGTGATGTCAAAATACACGCACTGCTGATTGGGACAAGCGAAGCCGGAAGTCGGTATGCGCTTGGGCGCTCCCCGCCGGCTTTTGACCTTGCCCCAGGGGCGCACAGGCGCAGGTGCTGGCCCTCCAGCCGACGCGGGAGTGGAGGCGAGACGACAGGCGGGGCAATCGTCTGGGCAGCGGGGCTTCAGCAGACGGTGGAGCGTGCTGCGCTTGGCTGCTCCTCGTGAGGAAGAAGGCCGAAAATGGAACCCGTCAAGACGCCAAAGCAGTGCCGGACAGAGGAGGAAACAGACCACAAGCAGGGCCACGAACACGTGAAGGACCATACAAACCTCGCTGCTTGAAATGGAGAGCATGGTGAGCTCATCGAGAAGTAAGGATACGGCGGGTCTACCGTGCTGTCAAGCATTTGGGAGAGCTGTCCGAATTATCCCCACCGAGAGAGGGAGTACCCCTCTCTTGACATCTCCAACTATCTATGATACACTCCTATAAGTAACAGTATCATAGAGGATGAGAGCATATGTATAGCGAAATCGTCATTCTCGCCATGCTGCACCAGGGCCCGCGGCATGGCTATGAGATCAAAAAGGATGTCGAGCGGGCGCTTGGCGGCATGGTCCCTCTCAACAACAAGACGCTCTACCTCACGCTCAAACGCTTTGAAGAGATGGGCGCTGTGACCCGGCAGGTCATCCCCCAGGAAGGGAAGCCCAATCGCCATCTCTATCAGTTGACTGATCGTGGGATCGAGTTGTTACACGCGCAACTGCGCGATTTTGAGCCTGAGCAGGCGGGAGCCGACGCCGAGTTTTTCACCCGCGTCTCCTTCTTTGACTTGCTGGAGGCGCACGAGCGAGAGGCGATCCTCACCAGGCGTCTGGCCTACCTGGAGGCATGCCTGAAGTACCTGCAGAAGCTGCAGCACCTGGCAGACACGCAGGACTGTCCGGACGCTTCGGGCCTCTCGATGTCCTCTGCACAACGTGTCCTTGCGTTTCATATCCGGCGCGTCCGCGATGAATATCAATGGATCGCCACCTGGCTCGAAGAGATGCAGGCCTCCAGCTGAATGCGCATGGAGCGCCCTATCGGATTGTGGCACTCAGCACCCTCGAATGGAGATACATTATGTTTCAACACAAAGCAGTGAGCGACGCCGACGCCCAGGCGACTCGCCCTCACCGCGAGATCGGACCCATCGGCACAACGGCGCGTCTAGTCGTGGGGCTCCTCCTCGTCGGTCTCATCGTGTACGGCCAACTGTCGTCGGGGCATCTATCGCCTGCTACCTGGGCACTTGGCCTCATCGGCTTCCCCGCTCTCGTTCTGGCCTGGCACTACTGGCGGATTCACCGCAACCCGGCGCGCTTCTCCGACACCAGCGTTCTGAGCTTCGTGCTCAGTATCGCGCTGCCTGTTGCTCGCCGCGCTTCGAGGCGACGCCGGATGCGAGTTCCTGGCTCTCTCTAACTGGCTGTTGCGCCGCAGCGACCAGTTGGCCTGCGCCGTCTTCACGCCCATCGACTCCCTGGAACGACCATGAACGCTGATGTGTTAGGCGAGCCTCGGCTGAGGTGGTTCCAGCGTCGCGCCTGGGATGTCTGGTTTGCCCCGAAGCGTTTCGAAAGCCCGCACTTGTATGAGCGGCTGGGCGTCCTGTGGATCAAACGCTATGTCCCCACGGGTGGCGATTATTTCAGAAAAAAATATGGCGTGCGCGTCATTGATATCAAAAGCACCATCGAGTCGCTGCTCACCTTTGAGGAGCGGACACGATTGTATGAGGCGATCCATGTGGTGGTCTTCCTGGCCTTTCTCCTCTTCTCCATCTGGCAGCTGGTGTCTGGACGGACCACTGGGCTTGGTTTTGGCATCGCCTGTGTGGCGTATGTGCTGCTCATTCTTTCGCCCGCGCTGCTGCAACGCTATAACCGCCTCCGTGTCTACGAGGCCCTCCGTCGCATGAGGAAAAAGCAGGTGTTCCTCACCCCTTTGCCACCTGGCTCGGCTTGACGGTGGTGGAAAGGCCGCACGCTCAAGCAACCTTTAGCAGGGAGGAGGAACGGGCGGCTGCTCTGGATCGCTCTTGCCGGCTTGGCCTGAGTCACGCTCTCGCTGCTCGTTTGCCAGAGGAAACGCACCTCGGCAGCCGTGTCGCGCGAGCCATGTGGATCTGTTCCCAGGGCTCCTGGGGAATGTGCTGGAGCGCCTCTTGCAGAAGCGCATGCTGGACGATGATTTCTGCTTCCCCAACATGTCGTGGCCGGTGCTGATCTCGTTGGAGACACACGGCGCAAAGCACGTTGAAGACCAGCAAGCAGGTGTGGGAGTGTGATTTGCCTTAATTTCCGTCCTATCACCTGACCTATAAGCTGTCCGGTGATTGACTTTTTCCCGTGCTTCGCAGCAACCGAGCAGTATCATGAAATCTTCCGTTTTGACGCTCCTATTATTGCTCAGCTAAAAAGTGCGACTGTCGTGAGAGAGAAAGGGCCCCAGGAACAATGAGGAGGCAAAATTTTCCATCGTGACACTGCATTCCACTTTGGTAACGGAACAAATTTTTTATCGAATCGGACGTGTGCGCTCGCGTTTAAGAAGAAGACGTTGCACAGGCAATCCAGGCGGGGAGATAGCGTAAGAGGACCTGGAACACCTGCTGTGTGCCTTCGTGGAACACCGCAACGTTGCCATATGCCTCCCCGACCTCGCCGACCAGGTCGCTCACACCCCGCAGAATGAGGCAGCGCACCTTGTTGCGGGCCGCGACGTAGGCAATCGCACCCGATTCCCAATCAGCGGCGATGGCTGCGTAGCGGGCCTTGAGGTGAGGAATATCCCCGACCTGCACATCGCGGTCAGCAGAGACGAGCAGAGCACGCTGCACTTCGTGGGGGTAGCTCTCGCCGAGCCAGGCGAGATCCAGGGTGGTCGTGTAGCTGGCAATGGCAGCCTCGTAATCGCTCATCATCTCCATGATGTCGTAGACCATCGTGCGCTCGACCAGCAGGATGGTGCCCTTGGCGATCTCCCCCTCAAAGCCACCGCATGTGCCCAGGTTGATGAGCAGGGCAGGCGACCAGCGATCAATGACATACTGGGTCGAAGCGGCCGCGGCGATTTTACCCCAGCCACTGTGAAAGAAGATCACCAGCTCTGCCTGTTCAGCTACCTCAAGCGTGACGATGAACCAGTCCCCAAAGGGAGAAGGGTGCAGCTCCGGCTCCGGGTAGTGTGAGCGTACGACTCGCCACTCTGTAGTGGCAGAGATGAGCACAACCGTGTGCACCGTACCCTTCTTAGGCATGGGTGAAGATCCTTTCAGGTCGCTTCGCCATCCACCCAAAGATGAGCGGCAGACGGCACAGGGCGTGCCAGCGCCGGCAGGAAGGTGCTGCCGAGCAGCCTGACCAAGCTGATCTATGATCAGCGATCCTGGCCAATGGTGAGCCAGAGCCCCTTTCTGGCCCCAGTGCTTAAGCGACGAGTATCATCGTAGGAGCTGGTGGTCATTTCCCAGCGAACCCCATAGGGGTCATCGAAGACCAGGATGGCTTGGCCGTCCTGGACAACCTGACATCCCAGGGTGGAGGCGACGACGCGCAGACGGGAGAGCTCCTCCGCATCCACTTGCACGCCAATATGCGAGAGCCGCCCACCTCCACTGCTCGAACCCGCCTCCAGGGCGAGGGTGAAGGCATCTCGATGCAGCGAGCACAGTCCCAGAGAGATCCCAGCCGCTTCTGCGTCGTCCCAGCTCGCATCGGAGGGCAAGGTGTACCAGCCGTCAGCGGTCTCAGCCTCACGGAAGGCCACCTCAAGCGCAAATAACGTCCGGTAGAACTCCTCGGCCTGCCGCAGCGGGGTGACAATGAGAGCGAAATGAGTAAATGCCCGATAGCTCATGAGCTGTCTCCTTTCGTGCTCTGGCTTTTTTGGGAAAGGATAGCACTTCGAGGGAGAGGTTTCTTCGTCCGAACGTTCAGTCGTCTCGCTGTCCAAAGGGGCAGTTTCAGCGAGGAGGGCAGGACCCATCAGAGCGGGCGCGCGGACGAATGAGCTGAGGGGCCTGGTACTCTTCGATGGCGCGCCCGCTCCAGCTCATCCCCCTCCCCCAGACAAAAAGGACTAGCGCCGCTCCTGTGGGCAAGTGCCGCGCCTGCGCCAGTGCCACGATCCCCACCTCAATCGCTTGAGCATCGACCAGCAGCTCGCTGATGGCTTCCACCAGAGATTCTACCAGCCTTCGATTTTACCCTATCTTACCTACATCTGCAAGCAACGGAAGTACGCTCTATCGTTCTTTCAGTGGCCTATTTTCTGAACGGATGTCCCAAGTAGCCAGTACAGGTATCAAGATGCTGAAAACACCCTATCACACTCCGCGCGCCAATGCCATCTGTGAACGTTTTCTGGGCAGCGTGCGTCGCGAGTGTCTCGATCACCCGTTCATCCTCCAGGAGAAGCAGCTTCATCGTGTCCTGCGTGCCTATGTCCAGTACTTCAATCAAGCCAGACCCCATCAAGGCATCAGACAACAGATCCCAGATCACTATGGCGAGCGTGGTCCTGCGGATCGAGAGGATGGCAAGATCCTCGCCTTGCCAGTCCTGGGTAGATTACACCACGATTACCGCAGAAGTGCTTGAGCTCTTGCATGTTAACGACAGAGCAGATGGTTGCGTTCTGTGGAGCGCACCTCATCAAGGAGCTGGCATACCTTCGTTCCTTTTTGCCGTCTTGCACTGAGAAAGACAACCATCGAGAGGGAATGGCCCTTCCTTGTGAGAACCCTGAAGGCAACCATGTGAAACATATTCGGATGATGACGCTTTACTCACATGAAAGGTATTCACATGAGGAGGTTGAGGAGGTTATTGAAGAGATTAAACCCTCCCTTTTTTCGGCAGATGCCTCAAGTAGCCAGCACACCGGTTTCATGACCAGTTCGTTTTCATCAGCACACGCATACTCGGCAAACGCATCCTTGCATACCCCGAACACCTCATCCCCTGGCTGGAACTGCTTGACGGCTGCGCCAACGGCCTCCACCCGCCCGGCGATGTCGACGCCGAGGACCCTGTTGATGGCTTTGAGAAGCACACCGTCCATGAAGCGGCCCACCACTTGATTGTCTTTAGGAACAGGTTTGGCGACCTCCCTGAGCTGAAGCACATCAGGGGGCCATATTTTGTATACACAATCGCTTTCATCTGGATGTCCTTTTTCACTGATCTGATTCTGTGCCCGTAATAAAATCCGTAGGCCAGTTACATCACACAGGCACGCGAGTCTGCTCCACTGTGATGACGACTTTTCCTCGGGCGTGTCCTGTTTCAAGGTGCCGGATAGCCTCAGGAACCTCGCGCAACGGGTAGCGTCTCTCGATTACCGGTATGACTTTTCCAGCTTCCACAAGTTCTTTCACAAAAACCAGGTCTTGCTGATTCATTTTCGCTGTTCCCATAAGGCCGACCCACCTGTTCCCGAACTTTGACCTCAACGGCCCCACCACCATGTGTTCGAAGAGCCTCGGCAGGCCTGAGAAGCCGGCAACCACACACGTTCCATTGGGGTTCAGTGCGCGCCTGTAAGCAGAGACGGAACGATTTCCCACCGCATCGTAAATCAGGTCGTAATGCTGCCCAGTGCGGGTGAAATCTTCCTTCGTATAGTCAATGACATGATCTGCGCCAATCGAGCGCACCATGTCCAGGTTCCTCGTGCTGCATACGCCGGTGACTTCGACCCCGAATGCTTTGGCGAGCTGCACCGCAAACGTTCCCACTCCACCAGAGGCGCCGTTAATCAGCACCTTTTGCCCGGTGTGGATGTGCCCCGTATCGCGCAGGCCTTGCAGAGCGGTGATGGCCGCTACAGGGATGGCGGCGGCCTCCTCGAACGAACGATTGGCCGGTTTCAACGCCACCCTGTTTTCAGGAACGGTTGCGTACTCGGCAAAACTCCCCGTCCATGCTCCGAAGACCTCATCTCCTGGCTGAAACTGTGTGACGGTGCTGCCAACGGCTTCCACGCGCCCGGCGAGGTCGGCGCCGAATCTGGGGTCTTTCGGTTTGCGCAGCCCTCCCGCCAGGCGGGCCAGGAACGGTGCACCCCTCATGAGATGCCAGTCCAGGGGATTGGCGGATGCCGCGTAAATCTTTACCAGGATTTCACCCGCGTTGGGGACGGGTTTCTCTGTCTCTTTGAACTGAAGAACATCCGGTGATCCATAGTGTGTGTAGACAATCGCTTTCATAGGTTTGCATTTCAATCCTTTCGTTGCTTACATAAGAGAAGAGTCAGGAAAAAAGTTCATTTGACAACTCTGCCTGGCCGGGTGTAACACGCATGACCGAGAGCAATGGCATGGCTAGATCACGCACTTTTTTAAGCAAGCCATGCAGCGCGGCCTGGTCGACCACGGGGCCGGTTAACAGCGTCTCGCCGTTGTCGAGAGCCGTGATGGTCAGACCCTCAAACCAGTCTGTCCACTCGCGACCCAGGTGGCCCTTGATCCTGATCAGATAGACCATTGGTTGTCCTGGATCAATTTCTGAGTTGAATGTGCCTAGCATAGCCCTGCTCCCCAGTTTCGTGATGAATACTCAGTGAATCTTGTCGATGCCTACGCCCGCTATGACGATGATGGCGAAACACACAACGGCTAGACTCGCCCACCCTGTTGTCCCACCGAGCGCAAACATGAAGAGCAGGCCGAACAGCAGCAGCAGCCCCAGGGCGATCACGGCCAGGGCGAAACGCAGAATATTCGTCCTGTCGTGTGGGAGCGGATAGACTTTGCCGGACGATCCTTCTCTCACCTCCTGCTCCTAGGAGGTCTCATACTGCTGGCGAGCAGATGCTGTCTGGTTGCCCTCGTAGCTCCCATACACCGGGTCTACTGGCTGATAGATCGCTTCACTGACTTCCTTTTGTGGCATCATGGGGTTTGTTCCTTTCGTTCAAACGCTCTTATAACTCGTTTAACTCGACGCCTCTAGTCCCTCAGGGAATTGGCCCATTTTTCAGCATAATCGCCGACGATGGGCAGCTTGTAGTATCTGCCGCGAGCCGCTTTGACCATCAAGGCAATCCAGCAGATGAAGGAGACGAACAACAGCCCGGCGCTGAGGGAGCTAAGCAAAGGGATGTGGCTGAACACAGTCGTCACAATGCCTATCGCACCGAAGAAGATCAGGGACTGCATGGCGTGGAAGCGCACAAAGCGATTCTCTCTCTTAAGCAGGAGGAAGATCAGGCCGGTGATCCAGCCACCCAGGTAGCTCAGCCAGCCGGCAGCGGGCGTCCGCAAGATCTTTTCAGAAGGGCTGATATAGCCTGCAGGTGGCGCAAAGTACGGCTGCCCATAGTGCTGCTGAGAAGCATAGAGTTGCTCTTGCTGCTGGTACCCTCCCTCAAAGGGCGGGTGATAGCTCTCTGGAGAGCTATCCTGAAAGTCGTGGGGAGCATCGAGTGGTTGCCCTGTGGCCGCTCCTTTGTATCCATCATAGGGAGTATGAGCTTCGTTTGAATAGTTTTTCATGAGTGTATAACCTTCTTTCAATTTATGCGGGATGACCGCCCTGCAGAGCCTGTACCACTGGCTCAATCTATACCAGAAGCATAGCTCCATGACGGTGTGCAGGTCGAGACACGAAAGTGTTGTTTGGAGTGTTGTTTTGTGAGGGGAGTAAGGAGCAGTACTTGAGAGCAAGTGTGCGGGCAAACCGACGTTTCGGCTACAACAGGCCCAACTCGCGGGCACGTGCGACCGCTTCGGTGCGCCTTTCGACCTGGAGTTTGCCAAAGATTTTCCGGTTGTGTCCTTTTACCGTATCCAGGGCGAGGAACAGCCGCTCGCACATCTCCTGATTCGAGAGCCCTTGCGCGATGAGGTGGAGGACTTCCAGCTCGCGCTGGCTGAGTGGCTCGAGAAGGGGCTGGATGGCAGGTTGAGACGATGTGTCTTCGCATTCCTGCTCCTCGGCTTTAAATACCGCCAGCAACTTCCCGGTATAGTCCAGCATGATGCTCTGAATCGCGGCTTCAGACAAGAGGTACGCCATCGGGGGACCTTCGTCGACAAAGAGACGGACGAATCCGCCCGGTTCTGCCAGCGCCAGCGCCTCAACGAGCAGGTGCACCGCTTTGTCCTTCTCGCCATGTGCCTGCAGAGCGACTGCCTGAAGCACCATCACCTTGAGCAACTCATCCTGCCAGCCCTTTGCCTCCATCAGATCGCGCCATGATTCCAGCAGCGCCAGCGCCGCGGACGTGTCGCCCTGGGCCAGGTGTACTCTGGCCTGGATGAGACGGAGTTCGTGCGCCTGCGCTAGGTGAGCGGCGGCCGCAAGGTTGCCCTGGCGCAGCAACACCAGCACTTGCACAGCAGCCACATCGGGAAGGCGATACACAAAGTTTTGCTGGCGCGCGGATTGACCGGCCTGAGCGAGCAGATCAGCGGCGCCGTCCACATCCCCCGCGGCTAGTTTCAGGCGGGCAAGAAATACCTCACTGATAATGAAGCGGTCGATCACGCTCTCATACTGTCGCGCCAGGTTGAGACTCTGTCGCCCGTGCTTCTCGGCGGCATCCAGGTCGTTCCATTTGTAGAGGATACGGGCCAGGCCAAGATGCGCTTCGTTGATAATCTGCAGCGGCTGATCACTCGCCATTTGCAGGACGCGCCGGTAGGTCTCGGCTGCCAGGTAGAGCTGGTTGTCTGCTTCCTGCACGTTGCCCAGGCCGATGGTCGCCAGGATAATGGTGAAGATATCCCCGGCTGCCTGGCTGAGAGCAATGGCTTCGGTATAGGCCCGGCGGGCCGCGGCACGGTCTCCCTGGAACATGTGGGCAACCCCCAGTGTCCAGTGTGCGGTCGCGCGCATAGACTGGTTGTCCGGGTGCAGGTACTCCAGGGCGCGGCGCGACTGGACAAGCATGGGTTCTACCTGGTAGCGGGTGAGCGCCAGCGTCGCACGGGCCTCGGCAATTGCCCCGACCAGGTTGCGGGTCTCGTCGTCCTCTTCGGCGCCTTGCATGGCGGCTTCAGCCGCCTGCAGTTTCTCTTCCACGCCGGTTGTCTGGCCAATCACCAGCAACAGCGAGGCATGCCTCCACCACAACGAGGGCCTGGAATTCAGCACGATCGCCGGCAGCGACTCCAGCCAGTCCAGTAGCGTAGTCACCGCGCCGCGAAAATGCCGGGGAATCCCTTTTCCTCCCATCAGGCGCTCGGCGCGCTCAATTTCATGGGCAGCAGCGGCATGGCGAAACGCTTCTAGATAGAGGCCATTGTCCTCAAACCACTGGCTGGCGCGGATATGCAATTCGTTCACCTGGCTTTCCGCATCGCCTGGGATGCTCTGGCGCAGTCGCTGTCGCAGCAGGTCCGCGAAGAGATGGTGATAGCGGTACCAATGCCGCTCGTTGTCCAGGGGGATGATGAACAGGTTGGCGCGGTCGAGCAATTCCAGGGTGGCTTGCCCGGAAGCGGAGGAGTCGAGCAAAATGGCATCACACAGCGGACCGCACAGGCGCTCCAGGATAGAGGTGCGCAGCAAAAACGCCTGGACGCTTTCAGGCTGCTGCTCAAGAACTTCTTCAAGCAGGTAGTCCATTACGAAATGGTGACTGCCGGTGAACGATGTGATAAAGCTGGCGGCGTCTGGCTGTCCCTGTAATGAAAGCGCGGCTAATTGCAGGCCGGCGATCCAGCCTTCGGTGCGCCTTTCCAGGGCGGCGATGTCTTGCGCTGAGAGGCGCAAGCCCATCACCTGGTTGAGAAATGCGGCGGCTTCAGAGGGAGTAAACCGCAAATCGGCGGCGCGTACTTCCGTCATGCGGCCTCCGGCGCGTAAGCGGGCCAAGGGCAGCGGCGGATCCTCACGGGTGGCGATGACCAGGTGCATGTGTGGTGGCAGGTGCTCGAGCAGAAAGGTGAGAGCCTGGTCAATCGCCTTGGCATCAATCACGTGGTAGTCATCAAAGACGAGCACGAACTGATCTGAGATGCTGGTCAGGTCATTGAGCAGTGTTGTCAAAATCGCTTCGGGTGGCGGTGGCTGAGGGGATTGGAGCACGCCCAACACCCCTTCCCCAACATGCGCCGCAATCGTCTGCAAAGCAGCCACGAGGTAGGTCAGAAAGCGTGCGGGATCGTTATCCCCTTCGTCCAGTGACAACCAGGCTGCCGGTCGCTCGATTAAAGCGAGCCACTGGCTGACCAGCGTGGTCTTCCCAAAGCCGGCGGGGGCCGAGATGAGGACCAGGTGACGGCGCAGCCCCTCGTTCAGCCGCTCGAGCAGGCGCGGGCGGCTGACAACCTCAGGCCGAAGCGGAGGCATATACAGTTTTGTGGCGAGAATGGGCGTGGGTGACGGCATGTGCCGTGGCATTCAGGTGCTTTCAACAGCCCCTACGTTCGATGGTTACATCCTGTCTCTCTTGCTCTCTATTCTGGCTTCGGCCTGACAAGATCATAGAAGAAAAAAGGGTATCAGTCAAGCAGTCAGGGCGATGATGGCTTTGCATCCTCCGAGGGGAAATCGTGTAGGAGTGCAATGATTCACTCACCGAGATCCTGAGCGCAGCGAAGGATGACATTGCCGATCAGGGCAATCGCATCTAATTCACCCCATCCAGAACGCGCTGGAGATAGGTGTTATCCCAACCAGCCTTGAGACGCCTGGCATGGATACCCACACGAGATGACTTTTCCTGGCGCAAGAGGTTGAGGCTGATATGGCGTAAAACGGCCAGATTCTCATCGGCATGTCCGAGCCTCACTCGTGATTCATCTTCGCGAAAAGCGACATCGAGAACCCAATGCAGGCTGTTTTCGATGCCCCAGTGGCTTCTGACCGCAGTGGCAAAGGTGTTGACCGAAGAAAAACTGAGCAGAAAATAGCGCATTTCTTTCGTCGTCTTCTGCTCCATGCGCCGCTCAGCGCGAACCACCCCAATGCCCCGCAAGCCTTTCCATTTCTGCTCTGGGTCCAAATACGCCAGGATCTCTGGGTCATTCAGGGTCCAGTGTTCGCGAATTTCCAGGCGACCATGACCTTTCTCCACCTGTCGAGACGACTCCCAGTACTGGCCGGGGAAACCGTCTTTTTCTGCCAGAGCAAAGGTGGCTTTCACCTCGTCATACAGGTTCCCGTGATTGTCTTTGAGAGCCAGAGCATACTCCCCTTCCTGGTCGATAATCTGCTCGGCAATCTTGCTTTGCGTTCCCATCGCATCAATGGTGACAATGCAGCCTCCCAGCGCCAATTGCTTCAGCAGCAACGGGATCGCCGTAATCTCATTGGATTTCTCTTCAGTCGCCAGTTGAGCCAGGACTAACCGATTTTCGACCGCCCAGGCACTGACCATATGCAACGCTTTCTTCCCGGCTTCCTGATCATGGGAGCGCCGCAACGTCTTGCCATCGATCGCGATCACCCCTTTGACGGTTTTGCTCATTCCCTGCACCCATTGCACAAAACTGGCTTCAAACTGTTTCGGATCAAGCAGAGCAAAGACCCGGCCAAACGTATCATGAGAGGGAATACCATTGGGTAAACCGAGCAGTTCCGTAAAAAAGGCTTCTTTCGCTTTCCCGAACTCTTCGATTTCAACCCATCCTTCTGCTCCGCACAGGACTCCACAGATCGCCAGAATGATGATATCCCGTAATCGATGCAGCCTGGTTCGTTCCAGGCGAGGGTCTTCCACCTGCGCAAAAAGGCTTTCTAGATCTCGTCGGTCGTTCTCTTCCATCGCGGTGTCTCCTGCTTTTTCGACCTATTTTATCACCTCCTCGTCCCTGCATTCATGTTGATGGGCTTATTTAGATGCTATTGCCCTGCATTGCCGATAGCGGTTGTTGAAAATCATTATTGGCTGTTGGAGGTTGTCAACGCCCTCCACAGGCCGATAATGATTTTTGGTACTTCCATGGAATATGGTGGATAAATACCACAACCCTCTTCAGACCGACTTCGGGGCGGTTTTTGGTGAAGAGACAGTCCAGACAGGCCTTCTTTCCCCAGAGGGAGGCTCCATGCGAGTGCTTCTGCTGTCACATGCATCAATCTCCCCGCCGCATGACCATGCACCCACATCTGGCTGCGATGCCTCTCAAGCGGACACCTTTGGCAAGGGGCAAGAGAGCACTTCGCGCGCTGTCCATCGTCGGGTGGTTCTCCCCGCTGCCATGGCTGGAGTCCGGTGCCAATAGCGTTGCGCTACCCGTTTGCCACCTCGCTCTCGTGGCTGCACGAGCACCTCTCGCAGCGCTTGGTGAGGACGCACAAAGTGATAGTACGCTCGCCACCACTCCAGATGGGCCAAGAGGTGTGGGGCATGCTGGGCAGTGGCCCAGGTGCGGCGTGCCAGAGCTGAGATGCCATGACGGAGCGTCAGATTCACCTGGCTGCTTGAAATGAGAAAAAGAGAGAGCTTCCTGATCATAAGGAGCGTCGGAAGGGACTGTCAAGCGGATAGGAGAGAAGGGTGAATTATCCCCCACCGAGTGAGGCTGTACCCATCTCAGGGCAAACATCTGGTAGCAGGTGGCCGGGCATCCACTTTGTGGGGTATGATGGAGGCGAGAGGAAATGACCTCTCAAAAAACATTTGTAGGACAGAGATAGGTCTCTGTCCTCTTCGGGCAAGGGATCAGACAACAGGAGGTGCTCATTGACTCCCTGGTTAGCGGACGTACAAGCGGTCCTCTCTACCACTCCAGAGCGTTGGCAGCGGCTGGTCAGCACGCTTCCTATAGAGCTGCTGACTCGTCCACCAGCCGCAGGAGAGTGGTCAGCGCTCCACTGCTTGCAGCATTTACTGGACGCTGAGCACCTGGTTTTTCCTGTCCGCTTCCACGCTTTTTTGGCAGGACAGGAGTTCGTCGATTTCGATCCGAACGAACCGCACGTGGGCACGGCGTTACTGACTCCAGAGCAGCTGGTGGTGGCGTTCGCACGCGCTCGGCAAGAAAGCCTTGTCTTGTTCAAACAGGTGACGGATGACGATCTGAGTCGGACGAAACAGCATCCCACGCTGGGTTCTGTCACACTGGCGGAGATGTTGCACACTTGGGCCGCTCACGATTTGAACCACACCGTCCAAGCCGAACGAGCGCTCATGCAACCCTTCCTGCTCGGCTGTGGCCCCTGGCGTACATTTTTTCGGGACCACGAGATTGGCGGTCAGAAGGAATAAAGCGCGTCTGCTCCGGCTCGATGTCGAATGCTTGGACCAGTTGGGTCGCAAGTTCCTCTGCTTCGTTGGTAAGGCTTTTCCCTGGATTTCCTTTGATGTCGGTTGCAATAGCATCGCTTGCAGCAGCGGAGGCTGCTTGTGCGTGAAGGAGATATCGGCATGCCTATCATCCGAGTGAATGGGGCGGCGCTCTATTACGAGGAGCATGGCGCGGGCCCCGAGACCATCGTCTGTGCGCATGGCTTGTTATGGAGTTGTCGCATGTTCGATGCCCAGGTCGCGCTGCTCAAGGAGCGCTACCGCTGCGTGGCCTTCGACTTCCGCGGCCAGGGGCAGAGCGAGGTGACACGCAGCGGCTACGACATGGAGACCCTCTACGAGGATGCGCTCGCGCTCATCGAGCAACTCGGCTGCGCGCCCTGCCATTTTCTCGGCCTTTCGATGGGGGGCTTTATTGGCCTGCGTCTCGCTGCCAGGCACCCCGAGCTTCTACGGTCATTGATCCTGCTGGAGACTTCCGCTGATCCCGAACCGGGCGAGCATGTTGCGAAGTACAGGCAACTCACGTTTGTGGCTCGTTGGTTTGGACTGGGCCCGGTGGTCGACCGGGTGATGCCTGTCATGTTCGGGCGCACCTTTCTCACCGACCCGGTGCGCGCTCTTGAGCGCCGCGAGTGGCGAGCTCGTATGAGCGGGAACCATCGACTCGGCATTACATGGGCCACCACTGGCGTCATCACCCGCAACGGCATAGCGAGCGAGCTCGACAGGATCCGAGTTCCGACTCTGATCCTCGTCGGAGACGAGGATGTCGCCGTTCCGCCGGTCCACTCCCAGCGCCTGCACGAGCGTATCGCTGATTCGCGCCTGGAGATCATCCCTCGCGCTGGTCATACTTCGACCGTCGAGGAGCCGACGGCCCTGAACGCCGCAATCACCAACTTTCTTGGCAGTCCCTCCTAGGACCATGGGATTGAAGAACCGAAGATCATCATTTTCACAGTTGAAGACCGCCCTGATCTTCCCTGGAAGCCGGGGAAAGACGACAAAAGGCGCCCTGGTGCGGGCCTACAAGGACTCGACTATTCTTTCCTGCACGACCAGCGGTGGGTACCAGGTTGGACTCCTGTTGGGCGCGGGTCAGCCATCCGCTCTACAACCCTCCCCTCCCGTACCTGGGATGTGGTACCTGGTGTACTTTTACGGCAACGGCATGTGCCTGGAGACCTGCAGCTACCCACCGGATGCGCAACGAGACGGAACCATCAAAGGAAGTGCCTCTAGGCCTTCCTTCGTGACATGCGTGTGTGCTGCACTGAAGCGAAATGCTCCTCACATTAGCAGTTGGCGATCGCAAAGGTGGCCTGATTGGAGGTGATGCCATTGGGAGTGGTGACAGCAAGCTCTTCCCAGTAGGTCCCTGTCGTGATCGGGGCCGTGAGGTTCCAACTGTCTGAGAGAGTGACCGTGGTGGTGCTCTGGGGAACGATGCCAGTCGTCGTGGTTCCGCTCGTGCCGTCGGAGCGCTTCCACGCATAGGTCAACATCGCGTTGCTCGGTCCAGGCGAGACGTTGACGGTCGCGCTAAACGTGAAGGTCTGCGTGACCGCATGGCAGCCGAGGGTTGGCGACACCGTGACGCTGATGCTCTGCACCAGGCGCTGACAGGTATGGTGATAGGTGATGCGAGGAGTGCTGAGCACCTCGGGCGACAGGGTTTTGAAGGCGACCCAGTACGCGCTGCCAGTGCCCTGATTCGCGCTCAGAGACCAGATCGAGGTCACCATCTGGGAGGTCGTGCCAGCGGCGAAGGTCACGCTCCCAGGGGCGATCTGGCTCGTCTCGCTTCTCAGCCAGGTAAACGTCACGATGCCGCCGGGGTTATGCGTCGGCGCGGAGATCAGCACACTGGCGGTAAAGAACGTGTTGGTTCGACAAGTTCCCTGGTGGTCGCCGGGCCACGCTCCGAACGCCACACCTGTCACCTTGAACGGGGCAGGCGCGGAGGTCGCCGTTGGAGCAGTTGCGCCATGCGTTGGCGCAGCAGTAGGCGTGGAGGTCTCGCTGGCCGTGGCTGTCTGATCAGCGGGGGTCGGACTCGTGTTTGCAGTCGTGCTGGCGGTTGGCGTCCTGGGAGGTGTGCTTGAGCTGGAAGCAAGGAAGCTGCAGCCTGCCAGCACCAGGGGGAGCAGGAGGGAGCTCGCAGCCACCAGCAGGCGCGGGTACGATCCAGAGGACCGGGTGAGGCGAGCAGGCATGACGATCCCTTTCTGCCATGGGCACGAGCGGTTTCGAGACGGAACCTCTGCCTGTTTCGTGGTCCCACTTTCACAAAGGTTCAGGGCGCTCTGCTGGTAACTCCCACAACCGTTTTCTCGTCGCGCTCTGGAGTGGAAGACCAGAACTGCATCCACTGATACGAACGAAACCAGCAAAGCATTCGTTTCTTTTCTCGCCAGCACGGGCAAAAGTCCTGGGAGGGTCCTCCCATTTTTACGTCCCTGTACTGCGATAAGCCGGGACTTGCTCTTACGAAGGTCGGTGAGGGTGCCAGCTGCAAGGAGGTCTCGGCGGTTTGGACCAACGAGCAAAGCGAGAGGTGAGCGCATCCAAGCGGCCATCCTTCAGCCTCTGGAGAGTGGCGAAAACACGACCCATAGCAGAAGCTTCCCCATTGCGTGAAAATATCGTTGTTTGAGCATGAGTAGGCTGGTGACGACTGCGGATTGCACATAGACCCGCCTATATTTGCAAGCAGGAGAGGGAGATCTTTCTCCTTCTCGACGTGCCTGTTTTTGAACGAATGACCCAGGTAGCCATTACAGGGAGAGATGTCCGAATTCTCCTCCACTATGAGAGGGAGTACCCTCATCTTGTTTTTTTGTTTTATGCTAGAATGGAAGGAGTGGTCATAGCTACGCAGGAGAAAGCTCAATGATACTGAAGACACTTGTTGTCGATGCGAAGGAACTTGAGCGGCGCACGGGCTGGGGTATAAAGCCAGAGGGCGCGTGCAAGGGCGAAGTGTGTGTGCCCTTGCCCACGATGACCGGCACTTCACAGGTGGATGCGCGTGTGCTGGCCGAGCGACTCAGCATGCCGCTGCTGCACGATGAGGTGTATGATGTGTGGTGCCTCGGGCCGGAAGCGGGCGGGCGCGTACTCAGTGGCGCGGTGCTCCCCGACATCGTCTTGCCTGATCTGGAGGGCAACCCTTTTGCTCTGCGCGAGCTGCGCGGACAGAAAGTGCTCCTGGTCGCCTGGGCTTCGTGGTGAGGGTGTCGTTTTGACCTGCCCGTGTGGCAGACCTTACGCAGCGAATGGCATCCTCAGGGCCTGGAAATCGTCACCATTGCTCTGGACACTGCCGGAGCTGAGGCCGTACGCCCCTGGATGGAAGCCGCCCATCCCGACCATCCCTCACTGATTGATCAAGCGCATCTGCTGGATGAGCTGCTGGGTGTCGTGAACGTGCCCAATGGCGTCTGGATTGACGAACAGGGCATGATCGTGCGCCCGCCAGAGCCAGCCTATCCACGCCGTCCCACCTCCTTGCGCCGCCTCGACCCCGCACGCCAGGACCTGGTTGAAGGGGAATTGTCTCCTCAGCAGCGACGGGCCAGGGAGGTCAGGGCTGAGGTGAGAAAGATCCGCATCGAGCCGGAGGCCTACATCGCCGCATTGCGCGATTGGGTGGCCAATGGCGCTGCCAGCCGCTACGCGCTCGTTCCCGACGAAGTCACGCGCCGTTCGCACGCCAGGCCGCCCGAAGTGGCAGAGGCCGCAGCAAGCTTCGAGCTGGGACAATACCTGCAGCGCGAGGGCCATACCGATGCCGCTGTACCCTGGTTCCGCGCGGCACATCGCCTGCAACCCGACAACTGGACTTATAAGCGCCAGGCCTGGACCTTTGTCGATCCAGAGCAGGGTCCCAACGAGGTCTATGACGGCGATTGGCTCTCCGATGTCCGCACGATTGGAGCCGAGAACTATTACCCGCCGCTGGACCTGTGAGAGTCCATCTGCACAGGGTGTGCAGTGTTCTATGGACCTTGCAATCCGCTTCATCAACGCGTTTGACGAGCAGCGCAAAGAACACGGCGAACCGCTTCATAGGAGACGCCATACTCTCCCGCAACTTTTCTGAGTGGTTCACCCAGGTCAACGCGATGAAGAGCGGTAGGCTACTGTGCAATGGGTATTTTCCTGTGTGGGTCTCTGCCCTGGGCGGCGTTGCTCATAGGCGAGGTCATCGGTTGGGTGCTTGTAGACAAGCATATCGTTTCTGCCTGGGAAAAGCTTTGCAAGAGGAATGAGGTACAGGTGCGACCGATGGCTCGATGCCCGTCGGTTCCGCTCGATTATTTATGTATCTTTCTAGTATTATTAGAACATCTGTTCTCTCATCTCGATCTCTCCTTATGCGCTCTCTTGTCTCTAAGTCTACACACATCCTCTACAGTAATACCTGACTGATACGTCCTCTATTTCCAAGTCCCTCTTCGCCGGGCAACCTCAGCCCAGTTGCTTCTGCACAAGTGATGGGGTAGCCCGAATGTTTCGGGCTTCCACACAAGCGGGTGAATCTCCTGCTGCATCATTCGGATCGGGGCAGTCAGAATACGGCAGCCGACTACCGCGAGCTGCTGTCGAAGTCAGGCATCGTCGTGAGTATGAAGGGCACCGTGAGTTGATCCTCTGGGACCTCCTCTTTGCAGAAAAGTCTTGGAAGTCAATACTGCTGTTTTGGTTTTTCCAGCTCGTGTTGCTCAAGTTCTGCTTGGAGCAGTTCCAGCATATGCTTTTTTGCCTGCAAGACTCCTGCTTTGCCAATCGCCTCGGTTTGACCTGCTTCTTCAAAAAACTTTTCTACAATGTTTCTGGCATCGCCCATCGTATCGTAGGGCCTTCTGCATCCACAGGTGTCACACATAGTTCTGATCTCCCTAAACTATACTCCTCGACTCGTGAGGATGACTCAGTTTTCCTACTCGATTTCGTAGCGTGTGGCGACTTCCGCCACTTTGCCGAGCAAACCGATCACCGGACAATAGCGGGTGGTGGAAAGCTCAATGGCACGTGCGACCGCTTGAGGATCGATGTTGGCGCCTCTCACCTGGTAGAGTACGTCGAAGCGCGTGTAGACCCTCGGATGTTGATTTGCCCGGCTCCCCTGGACTTCGACACTGAGGCCTTTCACCTGCTGGCGTTTTTTGCGCAGGATCGAGAGGACATCCATGGCCGTGCAGCCGGCCATCGCCAACAGGAGCAAGCGATGCGGCTGGGGGCCAGCGCCCACTCCACCTACATTTTCCTCGGCATCGAGATCAATGCGCACGCCGCCGATGTCCCCGGCAAAGTGCAGGCCATCCACGAGGGTCACGGAAGCCGATTCCAGTTCCTGATCGTTGTTCGCTGTATTCATACGAGCCATCTCCTTATGCGCATTGTTGAGCGCAGTCGCTTATGCGACTCGGGTTTCCTCAAAGATGCGGATCCATGCTTCAAAATTGTGTGCAATGTGTGTGGCTGCCTCCTCTTTAGTGAGGTGTTTGGCCTCAACATCGACAAGGGGCTGCCAGAAACTCGTTCGCCCGACCGCAAAACCGATGAACCCGGCAACGCTCGCCGCTGTCTTCAGCCAACGCACGACCCGGTCTCGCTCCGCACCACGTCCCAGCACAATGAGGCCCACGGTATTCCGTCCACCACGCCGGGCCATCTCCACCACCTTGACACACTCTTCCTGGCGATCAAGCCCTTCGATCTTCCAGACATCTGGTTCAACCCCGGCGTCCTGCAGGGCCTGTATGGCTTGCAGCATCAGGTGTGGGCGCAGCTGCAGGTCATAGGCGTTCTTGTCCCCCTCAACCTGTTCCAGTTGCAAGGCGGAGGCTGGCACCAGCAGTTCGAACATGAATAGCGTCTCTGTCCGGTGCAGATAGTCAGATAAGCGTTTAAGCCGACCGACCTGGCGTTGGTTGAGAGCCACCTCTCCTTCAGGATTATAGCGCACGAGCACTTTGGCAAAGGTGGAATGAAACGCCTCAATGTGCTGCGCAAAGTCCTCACCATAGGCGAACTCGAACTCTTCCTGGCCACTCTTCTCGACGGATACCACCGTAATATATCCCTTGCTCACAGCATCGCGGAGAATAGCAGCACCAAATTCCTCGTCAACCAGAATACCAACGCGATCCTTCGGCACATGGTCCGCAATGGCCCGTTGAAAGCCTTCATAGATGACGTGCTTACTGTTGGCAACGGTGACCATCTGCTCCACATTGAGCGGCCCTTTCCAGCCGAAGAGCCCCGAGATGTAGGACGCGCGATGGTCGAACGGGAGGAGATAGAGCGGTCTCGTATATCCCGTGATCATGAGCATAGCTCCTTGCTTAACACGCCTCGTTACCGCTGAAGCGCCTTCCGCTTGCTTTCAATACACTGAAACAGCTGGCGGAAGGAATCGATAAACTTTTGCACGCCCTCTTCCTGCAGTTGGTTGGTAACCTGCTCGTAGTCGATCCCGGCGGCCTCGAGCGCAGCAAGGACTGCCTGGGCCTGTGGGATGTCCTCTTCAACGGAGAGGCGCACTCTGCCGTGATCGCGGAAGCTTTCCAGTGTTGTGAGTGGCATGGTATTCACCGTGCTGGGGCCGATCAGTTCCTCGACGTACAAGACATCGCGGTAGGCCAGATTCTTTGTGCCGGTGCTGGCCCACAAGGGGCGTTGTACCCCTGCCCCGTGTTGTCTGAGCGCCTCAAAGCGCGGAGTGCCGAACAGCCGTTTGAACTCCTGGTAGGCCAGGCGTGCATTGGCAATCGCTGCTTTCCCCTGGAGTGCTTTAAGCTTCTGCTGCTCGGCGCTCGCGCTGGTGGCTTTGATCTTGTCCTGGAGCAGTTTGTCGACCAGCACATCCACACGACTGACGAAGAAGCTGGCCACCGAGGCGATGCGGCTGATGTCTTTACCTGCAGCAAGACGCTCTTCCAGGGCGCCGAGATAGGCCTCAGCCACCTGGCGATAGTTGTCCAGGGAGAACATCAGCGTAATGTTGATATTGATGCCCTCGGCGAGGGCCTGGCGAATGGCGGGAATGCCCGCTGGTGTCGAGGGGATCTTTACCATCAGGTTGGGTCGATCAATCGTGTGCCAGAAGCGCCGTACCTCTGCAAGGGTCTTCTCGGTATCATGGGCCAGGTAGGGCGACACTTCGATACTCACGAAGCCGTCCTGGCCGCCCGTGCGTTCATAGGCAGGACTCAGCAAATCGGCCACGGTTTGCTCGTCGGTGATCGCCAGCGCTTCGTAGATCTCTTGAGCACTCTTTTCCTCAGGGATCAACTGCTGTATCTGCTCATCGTACGTGGTGTCATGCGTAATCGAGTGCTCAAAAATGGTGGGATTGCCCGTGGCGCCACTGAGGCCATCTTCATCGATAAGGCGTCCAAAGCGACCCGAGAGCAGGTCCCCCCGGTCGATGTCATCAAGCCAGATACTTTGCCCTAGTGTCTTGAGTTCCAGTAATGGATTGGTCATGTTGATCCCTCCTTTGGATCTCTCATGCGGGGGACCGCAAGAGTCCCCACGCCTCACCGCTCCTCTGCTGCCTCCATGGATGGATAAAAAGCGCTACCGAATGCTCAGGTCAACGACATCTCGGTCGAACAACACATCACTCCTTCGTCGTTAGTGACCACCGACGCGCTTGACCTCCACCTGACCATTGCGCACACGGACATCATAGCGCGGTGCGTTGACGGTGGCAGGACCGGTGAGCACGCGCCCATCGCGCATGCAGAAGCGCGAGCCGTGCCAGGGGCACTGCACAATATCTCCGGTGAGTGTTCCCTCATCCAGCGGTCCGCCCGCATGAGGGCATGTCGCCGAGATGGCGTAGAACTGCAAGCCCTGGCGCAGCAAGACCACCGGCACGCCGGCAGCCGTCACCCGGTAGAGTGTGTTTTCCTCAACGCTCGCCAAAGGCAGCACAGCTTCGTAGTCCTCGCCGCTCGCCTCCCAGGCGGTATGGTTGACGCCAGTGCCCTTGGCGAAGACCATGTCACCGCCCAGGTAGGCGGCGTAGAAGACACTTGCTAGCCCCACGAAGCCAAGAATGACGGCCGCGATGCCATCCCCCGGACCAGCGAGGAGGCGCAAGATAAAGGAGACGAGGTAGAGGATCGTGGCGCACGCATTGAAGAGGGCATGATTGAGGCCAATGCGTCGTTCAGCACCGTAGGTATCGCTCCAATCGGTTAGGCCGGTCACAATCGCACCAAAGGCTCCGAAGAGGCCTACGATCACCGTAACAAAGGCTCCATACGCTGCCCAGGTGGGGTGAGCGATCAGCCAGATGATGTCAAAGACGGCGGCGAGCATCCAGGCCGTAATGGGCACATCGGTCATGACCGGGTGCAGCGGATGACCGAGCCAGGTCCCATTGAGCAGGCTCTTGAGGCGACGCGGCGGTTTCCGCTGAGAGCCAACAATGATCCCGATCCAATGCTGCAAGCTGTCGCTCAGCCGCTCCGTGAAAGACTGAGGCGCGGGTGGAGGGGCAGGAGCCATTTCGGGCCCGGGAACCTGTACAGGCGTTTCGGACATAGCAACTTCTCCTTGTATGAAAGAGGCGATGAGCCTGAGTTCTTCGTTATCTACGCTGGCCCATCGCCAATGAGCAGGTCAGCTCTACGTAAGTATTCCTCCCTCTTTCTATAACACAATACCGTAAGAAAGTCAAATAATCTCTTGAGTTTCTTGACGATGGAAGCGACCCGGTGGTAGACTAAGGAACACAATTGGAGGAGATGCATGTCACAAAGGAATCTACGCTTTTTTACGAGCACGCGTGGTAAAATTGTCACCCTGTTACGCCGTGCCAGCCGAACGGTAGACGAGCTGGCCCAGGCGCTTGACCTCACGGACAATGCCGTTCGCGCGCAACTGGCGGCCTTGGAGCGGGACGGGTTGGTTCAACAGAGCGGGAGCCGCCGGAGCAGCAGTAAGCCTGCCTCCGTCTACACCCTGACGGAAGCCTCCGAGGAACTCTTTGCGAAAGCTTACGGCCCGGTATTGCGTCAGCTCCTGGAAGAACTAACCGGGCGTATGCCCGCCGAGGAAGTGGAAGCGCTCCTGCGTTCAACTGGCCGTCGTCTCGCGGCGCAGTGGCCTCTCCCGCGTGGAGAGCTGCATACGCAGGTCGAAGCGGCGGTCTCGGTCCTCAATGCACTCGGTGGCCTGATAGAACTCGAACGGCGGAACGGCACCTACCTCATCCGGGGGTATAGCTGTCCACTAGCGGCGGTGGTGCCAGGCCATCCGGAGATCTGCCGGATGGCCGCGTCCCTGCTCACAGAACTGGTGGGTGTGCCGGTCCAGGAATGCTGTAACGGGAGCGAGGCTACCCAGTGTTGCTTTGTTGTGGCGAGTACTTAGCTCTTCCCAAAGGCAGACAGCGTATGGCCGAACGTGTTTGCCCTGGAGCGTTTTTTCTGCTACAACTACGAGAGAATGACAGATGTTTGTTTTCACTCACCCAACACGGCGGGGATTTGAGGAGGCTTCGCTCGCTCATAGGGCAGGGGAGAGAAACGCTGGAGCGACATGACGGGATCAAAGCCGCGTGAAACGAAAGGGAAAGCAGATGCACGAACAGGTGAAGCAGCAACATATTCCTGTAAAGGTCTACCGCACCGACGAGCGCGTGATGGTCGCAGCCCCGATGGCAGGGCTGGAACCCGAGAACATTGTGGTCGAAGTCACTGACGAGGGTCGCCTGCTCCTCCACGGGGACCTGCGCGGCATGCTCAAGGAGGTCAAGGAACTCTTGCTGGATGAATGGAGCGTTGGGGTCTATCACCGCGAGTTGACGCTTCCAGTCCCGGTCAATGCTACGTGCGCCAACGTCACCTACGGCAATGGCGTGCTGATGGTAACCTTGCCGATCAGCCAGCAGACGCTGCCGGCGCGCCTCGTGCTCGAACGCATCACCCCAACCCACGGGAAGCGCAAAGGCAATGCCGGGCGCCCTCCCGCATGCGTTCAGCCATGACGGCACGAACGCTTTCCGTCCCCGACGGCGCAGAAAAATCGGGAGGCAGCGCCCTGAAAGCGGGAAAAGCGCACCTGGAAGCGGAGCCATCCCGAGCGGGGCGGTGAGTTCCAGCTAACTAAAGGAGGGAGATGCCGCAGGAAAAACCCTCCTATCCTGCTCTGTTGTTGCGAGAAGTCCGAAGGAGACGTCTTATGGTCTCGTGGGACACCCCGTACTCAGCCACAACCCGGCGAAGGGGTTCGTGGTGCTCAAGGAAACTGTGCACCCCCTGCGGCCATTCCTGAGAGGGAATGCCCCGGTTCGTTTGCTTTGGACCTGGACGCTCTTGTGTGGTGAGGAGAGGGGGCATACTGCCAAGCAATTGTTCGTGGGCGAGGAGTCTTTGATGGAGCTTGCCGTGAGGGTCGAGAAAGTGGATCAGCACTGGTGAGAGCGAGGCCGATGCCCGTCGGTTCCGGTCGGTTCCGCGATCATGCCCAAGACTCCTCTGGGGTCTTGGGCAGGTCTTTTTCCTCTTCTCTTGCTCTCAATCAAGAGGGCTGTATGGCACACACACGGGGACCATGCTGGGTATGAAGTCGCGCTTCTTGCGCAGCTAGGTTGCCACTGGAAAAAAGCTCCATTAGCATCCAACCTAAAGAGATTTCTCTTCCCTGCTACTAATTCACTCCCCTATTCTTCCGTTCGAGAAACGGATATCCCAAGTAGCCAGTACAAGTATATCCTAAGATTTCACTACTCTACGAAAGTGGGGCAAGCTCATCTTTTGCTTCACCCTCCAGCAGAAAGCCACAGGGCTTGCGAAGACAACGGGTGAGCTTGGGCCGGCCACAGGACTGCCACGCGACCCCGCTGCACCGGCAGACTTCCCTTTACCCGCCACCGCTCGGCACCTCGAACGCCCCTAAGGCGTGCAGCGACACCTTTTGTGCGTCAGAGAGGCCTCTGATGCCCGTGATATTGAGTCGCTCATAGGGCCGGTCACGACGCAGCGTGCGCAGCAGCTCGCCGCTCTGGAGGTTCCAGAGCCGGATGGCCCCGTCATCGCCGCAACTGGCCAGAGTGCTCCCATCAGGACTCACCTTGAGGGCCTGCACCGTCCCCAGATGGGCCTCGCGCACCCGCACGCACTCTCCGCTTTGGAGCTGCCACCAGCGTAGCCTGCCGTCACTGCCACCACTGATCAATTGCTCTCCACTCGGGCTCCAGGTCACTGCAGTAGCCACTGCCGGATGCCCTCCCACGTCTCGCACGCGCGTCCCACTGGAGGCATCCCACACCACCACTTCCCCGCTGTCGCCCAGGCCCGAGCACGTGGCCAGCCCGGAGCCATCGGGGCTGAAGGCGACGCTCATGACGGCCTCCTGATGCTCCGCCAACTGCAGGAGCAGCCTCCCATCAGCCGCGTCCCACACATAGATGTGGCCATCATCGCCCCCACCAACCAGGCGCGTGCCATCGGGACTGAAGGCCACCCGGCGGATCCAGAGCGGCAGCTCCCGCCCGATCCAGCGAAGAGCGTCTGCTCCCCCCTCCCACAGCAGCACGCCACGTCGAAAGGTTCCGCTGGCCAGCCGCGTGCCATCGGGACTCCAGGCCAGGCCCCAGAAGGGGGTGTCGGGGTGGTCGCGGTCGCGGATGATCTCGAGAGGGCGCCCGGTGGCCCCGTCCCAGAGCCGGATGGCATTATCCCAGCCGGCACTGGCCAGCACGCCGCCATCGGGACGCCACCCCACGCCACACACGCTCCACGCATGGCCGCGCAACAACTCTGGCGGCCTTCCCCCTCCGAGGTCTTCCACCTGCCAGAGACTGACTTCGCTATCGGAGCCGGCACTGGCAATGGCGGTGCCATCGGGACGCCAGTCCAGGTCGTAGAGGGCGGCCGTGTAGCCCTGCAGCACGCGCAGCGGCTCGCCCCGCTGCACGTCCCACAGCCGCAGTGTGCCATCCTCACCGCCACTGAGCAGGCTGCCGCCGTCGGGGGTGAAGGCCAGGCCTTCCACCACGCCGCTATGGCCCGAGAGCACCAGCCGCGTGCGGCCCTCCTGGGCCTCCCACAGGCGGATGGTGTGGTCATTGCTCCCACTGGCCAGCGTGGCTCCATCCGGACCCCACGCCACGCAATTCACTTGCCCGGTATGCCCCGAAAGCCGCTGGCGCAGGCGCAGGCGGCCTGCCTCTCCCCACTCCCAGAGCTTGACGCTGCTATCCCAGCTGGCGCTGGCCAGGAGGCGGCCGTCGGGGGCAAAGGCCAGCCCGCGTACCCAGTTGCGATGGGCCTCAAGCGGCTGCCAGAGCCGAGCGGGCCCACTCGGCTGCCGCTGCCACAGCCGGATCGTGCCCATTGTGTCGCCACTGGCGAGCCAGCGTCCATCCGGGCTCCAGGCCAGCGCGAAGACCGCACCGGGATGCGGCAGCTCCTGCAAGAGGGTGCCCAGCTGCGCCTCCCAGCACCGCACGGTGCCATCGGCCCCCCCACTGGCGAGCTGATGGCCATCGGGGGCAAGGGCCAGGCAGAGGGTGCTCTTCGGATGACGGCCCGACCAGAGCAAGGCACGACTTTCGACGTCCCAGAGCTTGACGCTGCCATCGAAGCTCCCACTGGCAAGCCGCCGTTCGTCCGGGCTGAAGGCGAGAGACATTACGATGTCGGTATGCGCCTGCCAGGTCAGGTGCAAGGTCTGGCCGAACTCTCGCCACAGCCGCACTTCCCCACGCCGACCAGCGGCGGCCCAGTACTGCCCGCTCCGACTGACGGTGACCGCCCAGATGGCATCGAGGGTCTCCGTAAAGACGCTCTGCTGGATCAGCGACCCGGAGAGACTCGCATCTTGCAGCTCGACGCCTTGCAGATGCACGCCGCGCAACACGAGCCGCGATAGATCCAGCCCACGCAGGTGTCCGCGCAGCACGCGCAGCAGCGCCACCAGATTGGCTGGTGCATACCCCTGCGTGTCCTCGGCCCAACTGCGCACCTCAGAGAGCAGGGAGCGCAAGCGTCCCTCCACCTCGGCTCGCCCCCGGTGTACGCTCTCGAGGCGCGAGAGCAGGGGAGCCACGAGCAAGCGCTCCTGGCTCTGGCGCACATAGTCCTTGGCTTGCGCTTGAGAGAGGCCATGCTCACGTAAAAGCGCGAGCTGCCCCTGCCTGATCTCCTGGCTAGCCGTGGTGATCAGTCGGTCGGTCACGAACTCCAGCACGACCGACTGCAAGGTGAAGCTGCCTCCTCGTTGTCCCCGCTCCACCAGCGAGCGCCGGCGCAGCCCATCCACGGCTTCCAGGACCTGTGCGTGCGCGAGCGGAGCTACCAGCACCGCTTGCAACTCCTCCAGCGTCACCGGCTCGCGCAGGATGGCCAGCCACCAGAGCAGCGTCTGCTCCAGCGCCGAGAGCCGCACCCATTGCTCCGAGAGCAGGGCAGTGATGCTGCCAAAGAGGATCGTGCCTGCGGAGAGGAACGGGGAGATGGCCCCGCCAAAGAGGTCGGCGATGGTCTCGGCCACGATGGAGAGCGCCAGCGGGTTGCCCGCGTAGCGCTCTGCCAGGCGGGCGTACTCCTCGGGCGAGCCGCGCAGCTCGTGCTCGCCCAACAACTGCGTGCCGGCAGAGGCCTCCAGCCCGGAGAGGCGCAAGGAGCGCACGAGTGCGCGCCGGCCCTCCAGGGCGCGCAGGGCGGCCGGGTGCTCGCGGCTGGTCAGCAGCAGGCAGCTCTGGTGGGCCGTGTGGCCGACCTGCCCCAACAATTGCCCATAGCCCTCGTACCCAGGACGCAACTGCCCCAGCGCCTCGCCTTCGGCGAGCAGCACTTCCAGGTTATCGAGCACCAGCAGCACGCGAAGGCTTCGCAGTTCCTCCAGCAGCCGGCTCAGGCGCCGCTCCAGGCTCTCGTGCAAGAGATCCTGCGGCTCGGGCGCCAGCACCGCCAGGCAGGACGAGAGCAACGCTTCACAGGAGGGAGCGTCGCGCAGGACGCCTGCCGCCGAGCAAGCTGGCGAGCCAGGCCTCATCCAGCAGGACCTTCTGGTGCGCCGCCAGCCACAAGGCCCGGATCTCCTCGGCCTCCTGCCCGGCGGGAAAGATGCGCTGCTGAACCCCCAGCGCGATGAGCTGTTGGAGATGTTCATTGTCCGGATAATTGAGGCCTGCCTCCCAGTGGGCCACTGCTCGCCGCGACACCCCAAGCCGCTCGCCCAGGCCCTCCTGGGTCAAGCCGATGCGGGTGCGCAGCGTGAGAATCAGATGCCCGAAGGCATAGTCGCGCTCGCGATACGAATAGCTCTTCACGGGCGATCTCCCTTCCGCGTGACCCGGCCGAGCGCACCACTGTGAAGCGATGTGAAGCGTCATGGAAGCTCATGGGCCGTGACTTCCCCAGGTTC
>WNGM01000109.1_pt1 | contig 64178 bp, 86 predicted proteins | sample 5400571 | NCBI WGS metagenome assembly WNGM01 (sample SAMN13153378, study PRJNA577476) | soil metagenome | isolation source: 100 cm soil or saprolite under Garry oak tree replicate 2 | place: USA:California | collected 2016-06-15
CTTAAAACTTGCTGAGAAAGCTACCTTTCAGTTACTTTTGCGTTACTTCCCTCGTCATCATGAGTTAGTATCTGTATAAAAGTGTTTCATAGTGTGTTATACTACGTTATAATATGACACAAAATGAATTATCAAGATCAAAGGAGTATGCAAGGCATGATGTTAAAGATTGAGGGAGAGGAGTATTTAACGGCGGGGGAATCTGCTCAACATTTGAATGTGAGTGCGGCCACGTTTACCAAATTTCAGAAGTTGTATAAGCTGCAATCACTGAGTAGGCCAGGCATGGGACAGCGTAAGTTTTTTAAGAAATCTGACCTGGAACCGCTCTTGCAATTTAGACCGACGAATGCAAAAGGACAGGTCGGTTAGAGACATTATCCTATCTCTGTTTTCCAATAAAAAAGACGCATGATTAACAGCCATGCGTCTTTTTTGATGTGTGCTTTGATTTTTGATTAATGGAAGTCTACTTCCAAATACTCAGTGACTTCTGGTCTATTTAACAAATCACGGAGTAGTCGCGCTTCCTGATATGACAGATTGATTTCCTCATGAATGGTTGTTGGCTCTCCACATTCCATGTTAAATGTGACAAGATGCACTTCATAGTTCCCGTCGAAGTGCTGAACTGAAAGATCAACCTCTTCGCCAGGACGATGAAAAACAAGAGTATGCTCAACTGGCGTATTGTGGTACTTGACTGTGTTCAGGTGTGATTCGGTGATAGTGGTATCGAATGCTGATAATGGAGTTGTCAATTTTCCCCCAACTTTCTATTGCTGACTTATGCTAGCAATAACTACAACGCGTGACTTCAACCTACAATAACATACATTTCAACTATTTTTCAACTATGACAAAATTGTCATTATTCAGGAAATCTATAGAGAGTTCCCTGTGAAGTAACTCGTTCGAGTAAAACCTCATCGCGTACCATAAAAACAATGACTTTAGCGTTAACGTCTTCACAAACACAAACTTTTCCAAGATTGGCAAGTACCTCTTTCTCTGTAAACCAGAAGTAATCATCATCTACTTGGGGATTGGAAATCTCAAGCGTATTGGTTACAGAGTTAACAGATGCCTGGCGAAGATGTTTTTTGCTGTTGCACTTTACGCAAGCTGGTACGCAGTTCTCAGCAGTTGTACCACCTCCATATCTAACAGATCGACAATGCTCTAATATTTGATAAGGCGCTTCCAGGCAATAAGCACATTGCCAATTATACCTATCAAGAATCTCTAGCCACTGAGTCAATGTAAGAGTAGACGGATTGCCAAATTTTGATGTTCTCCTACAATTGCTCAAAACCCTATGGCGCTCTCTTGCAATCTGTTCTCTTGTGAGAGTTGATGAATTTTTATTCATCAATATTTGTTCGTCCATCAATCTTCAATTTCTAATTCAAGTTCAGATGACCACGCTTTTGCTTGTTGTTCAACATAACTAGGAACGGCTTGCAGTTCATTCCACATACGTAACAATTCCTGGCAGGGGCAATCAGGCTTGCCACAATAAAAATTGTTCTCTTCTGTATGAAGTACCTCATCTTCCATGAGTACCGGAAAGACAACTTCACCTTGAACAATAGTTGCAATTAATTCAGTATTGACCACTAATAAACTTCCTTTCTTTTTTTTACTACTTTCCTCGCTTCCGAGGTGTCTGCCTCTCCCTTTCGAGAGGGGCAACCATCTTGGAACCTAGAAACTACCGCATTGGTACGAGTCTACCGCTAGGGGCTTGGTCCATTTTGAACTCACTTTTGCGGTTCAGTGTGCCTTTCTGAGAAGTCTCAACGACGACTGGTTTCAAATTTGCTTTGATGGAAATTTGAACCGCTGCCACATGTTTACACCTGGCTGCTTGCCCCCTGCTTGCCTGGAATTCGCCATGCTTGCATGTGCAAGTCCAATTGCTTGTGCTCTCATCGAAGCACACTTTGTACATTTCATTGGAAGAGTCAGATGGAACCATCCAACAATTTTGACTGAGGATTTTATAGATTGCATTTGCCTTGATTTCTGTTGCCATTTTTGACTTCCCCTTACGTTTTCATTTGATATAGTAAGTGTACTTTAGTTGTCATTGGTTGTCAAGTGTTTTCAGTACCAATAATACGTGTTTTCTTGCTATTGAAAAAATTCGATGTTATACTGTAGAACAGAGTTGCTAATACATACAAAGGAGTACACGTCAATGCCAGAAAAGTTACTGAATATCAAGCAAGTTGAAGAAGCTTTAGGAGTAAGCGAAAGCACTGTTTTTCGTCTCATGAGAAATAAGAAGTTGCAAGGCTTCAAGATCGGGCGAGAATGGCGATTCCAAGAAAAAGATATTGACGCTCTTATAGCACGTCAACGTGAAGAAGCTGAGAGAAAAACACCAGAGAACGCTATAGCCTAGTAGCCAACTGGCTACAAGAAAGGAGATGATAGCATATAAAAAATGATGCCTACTCTATGCTAGGCATCATTTCCGTTTCCCTGGCACATGTCGGAAATGCCGATGTGTCAAAAGATGTACAAAGAAAGTATAGCATATTATGGAACAACAACAATTCATCCTCACAACTGAACAACTCGCACAAGCATTTGGAGTAACTCCTAAAATTATTAGCAATAACTTTAATCGTCACATAGAAGACTTCCAGGAGGATATCCATTATTTTGTGGCAGAGGGCGAAAATCTCAAACCCTTTGACATCCTCTCAGAGAGGACTTCAAACCTTGAAGAGGACATTTCATCCTCTTTAAACAATGACATCCTCTCAAAGAGGACTTCAAAAAGAGGGGGAGCTAGAAAAAGATATCTCTGGACATTAAAAGGTGCATTTGTTCATGCGTGGATTTTAAAATCCCCAAGCGCAAAAACATCCTATGAAAAATTAATGGGACTTGCTGAAAATCCTCAAGTTCACTCAGATGTACAACAAGAAGTCACAAGATTAAATGCGCTCGTTGCCAAACTTCAAGATACGGTAGACATGTACATCGGAGCACTCAATCATGCAGCAGATGAAAATCAAAAACTCAAAAATCAAAAGCGACAAACAGGACTTCCTCCAACCTCTGTTATGGACATTGAAATGATCTTAAATCGCTTGCGCCGACGCTTGAAAGAAGAGCGACTTGACACAAAAGCGATTATGCAAGATATCGCACAGTTAGATGCTAAGGTTTCAAAGACGCTAGAAATAGAAGAGTCAAGCATGGAAGACAGTATGAAACAAGCTGAATTCCGCTCAACCATACAAGAACAATTCGCCCAACTCACTCAACCAATCACACTACCCCTGCTCGAATCCCCTCGTTAATCCCTCCAAAAATGATAATGCCTTGAATATGTAGCTTGCATATTCAAGGCTTCTCTCAGGATGCTCTATTGGTTGTGGATTGCGCTCTCTCCAATAGTCCTGCATTAGAACATTCAGCCCTACGGCAATCCCTTCTTGCTGGTACGTGGCTTACGCATTCTAATGGTAAGCTTTTCTTTCGATTGCTCTACTTGTTAGCTTGCCTGAATAGCATACCATAAGAAATCATTGTGTGTCAAGATGTGTTTCCAGTTCCCGACTATGACCATCTATGAACTCTACAGCCGTGTGAATATCAATCCTGACGATACCGCTCCTCGCCTCTGGTGACTGGTCACGAATGACAGTTAGCTTATCAATAGAGAGTTTTAGGTCGGCAATCATCACATCTTTTGCTGCCTCTATCACTCCGCTGGCAATAATTCGATCAACGACAATACGGGCTAATTCTTCTGTTGTAGCAGGCCCACCCCTAGCTGCTAACCGATCATCAAAAGGAATCAAGACACTACGCGCTGTTTTTATTTCTCTGTTTGCAATCTGCAGATCTTGTTCCATAGCTTGTAGTTTCTGCTCAAGAACTGCCAGTTTTTCTTCAATTGTCACTACTAAATCCTTCCCTTGCTATACAAAAATTACACAAGAAAAACCCTGGCTAGTGGGGGAGGACTAGCCAGGGTCAAAAGAGGGTGGAAGATCACGTGGTGGAACTGGTTGGTATTTGCACTCAAAGCCTATTCTATCCAGGCTGGCAAACAAACTTCCAGCATTGATATCACTGAGCAGGGGCAATACAGTCTTTGGATTCAATGGACAAGCGCGGTTATGGCATGCTGCACATGGGAACTTGTACTGCCCTCTTTTTGTATGTTTTACGCGGATGAAATTGCGTTCTTCCATCGGCAATACTTCCTCCTGTCACGTTGAGGGAGTGGTGTCTAACGGCGATAGGCGTTATCAGTGTTCCTGTACTCAGCTACATCATTCAAAGCGGTTTCTTTGAATGCTCTCAGTTGTGCTAATTCTTCTTCATACTGGCGAAGTTGTACTTTCAGCATTTTCATTTCTGCTATTGTGGCGGGGGCTTGATCGTCCTCGAATTGTTGCGCTAGATTGATATACTTCTCAATTGATTCCTCATTCGAGAGGACATCAGCAACGATAACAGAGCAAAACACGCCCTGCCCGAAGTCCTGATTCTCGCAAATATCTTGGAGCTTATTCATAGCTTCTTCTGAAAACGCTCTTCTTGAAAGTGAAACAGTACCTACTTTTGTCATGGTTAAAATTCCTTTCCTACGTGTACAAAAACGATAAGAAACAAGAGAAGAAAAGAGCAAGGCATGATGCGAGTCACGCACACGCTTACTTCCAAAGATGCGCTGTTCCTTGCTCTCTCCCTCTTTTTTGTGCGAGTGAGTGAAAGCTCCTCTGACTGCCGATAAGGAGAATAGGAGTCGTTCATCTGAACGTATTCTGCACAGCCTGTAGAGCTACGCCAACACGGTACACTCACTCACACATTTGGCGGTAACTTTCCAAGCCTACATACGATAGGCTTGATTGAACTTTTCATGTGTTTCGTATAACTAACTATTCAATTGTAAAGAATGGACAACGGCCTTACGGGTCATCCATTCCGCAACGGCCCTCCTTTCTTTTTGTCTCAGGAAGAGCGTACAAATTGATCTTCCTGGCTACATCTATTCGACAAGCAAGTACGAAATGGGGGCTGGCCAGATTCGAACTGGCATCTCTGGAATGAGGGAAAGATACCTCCAGGGAATCACTCTTCCTCTCAAACCCTCCAACCTGGGGGAGTTGTGTGTTTTGCCATTTAAACTACAGTCCCCGCGAAAATCTATCACAAAAGCTGCATTGGCGGTAAATCGCCATCACCGTCGGCAAGCGTATACAGATGAAAACTTGATAAGGCCAGGGTATCAGGATCTGTTTCATGCGCTTTTGATTGTTGCCTTAGAACTCGTGTATTGCGGCGCATAAGTGTACCTGACGGACGCAATGCCATAAGCTCCCGATTGAGCAAACTAATACGTGACCTGGCGCGTTTTAGCTCCTGCTCTGACTCCATAGTACGCACTTCAAGCAAGCCTCTTTGCGCTTCCAGGCTCTGTACTTTCTGATAGTATTTATCATCTGCTTTTATCTGTGCGTTGCCTTGCTGATAGATGCCATATCCCAGTCCAGAACACGCCAGGATGAACAGGATAGCCATAAAAAGCGTAGATATCATGGTTGAGGTTCCTTAATACTAATGCCCTCTTCACGCGCTCTCTGGCGCAATTGCGCTGGCTTAGAGTAGTATGTGTACATGTGAGGATTCAGGTCATGCAAATAATTGTCGTAGTCTTTGACGAGCTGCGCTAATACCATACAGCGTTCTCTTAAATCGCGCTCAGTGATGGAAGATGGTTTTTTATGATCTTCCTGATTTGGATTCATAAAGGTTTCTCTTTCTTTGGTCTGGCAACACGTACCAGTGGCTTGTTCGATTTTTGATAATAGATAGGTATTCCTCTGCATATCTCAGCACGTATGCTACACATAGTTTGATGACATTTACCGCAAATAGTACAGTGAGAAATACGGCATTTGGGATTGATACAAAGGGTCATTAAGCTTCCTATCCTTTCAAATGCACACATGGCGATGAGATAGGAACAAAGCCACATAAGCCACAAAAATACTCATTTTCATGGTCACGTTTTCTAAGCCAATTCCAGAACTTTTTCATGAAATTTTCCTTTCCTGATCCTGAACGAACAACAGAGCGGGGGGTTGTATGGAGTATCCTGGTTTAATTTTGAGAGTAGAAATCTTCAACTTATCACCTTTTACATTTGCCTCAATTTCCCCTGCTTTCAATTGTTGTTTAAGCGTTGAAATTGCGTAGCCTGTGATGTGCGCAGCTTCCTCAAAAGTGACAAGATATTTTTGCGGACGAGTGACTTGTGAAGCCATATCAAGGCTTGAAAAACCGATTTCGTTTGTGAGTTCTTCCATCTCAAAACCAGGAGAGATTTCAGGAAGATTTTCCTCTGGTTTTTGCTTCAATTCTTGCCGCAGTTTTGGCTCCTGAAATGCTGCTTTTGCCACTTCTTTTATGTCAGAAATGGAGGTCAGAATTGAGTGCTTTTTGAGATCAGATTTGCGCACTTTTTCTGTTAATTTTGCCTCTGTTTCATCGTTGCGTTGCTTCAATTCCTCGGCTGATTCTGACTTAGAATTAAAGAGTTCCGCGACAATTGAATAGGCCAGATTTAAGAATGCAAAGGCACTTGCAAGTATCGGATTGAGCCAGTAGAAATCTGCGGCACGGTTCAAATCTTGACTTTGGAATTGTGTTGCGTATTCCCAATTGACAATCCAGGAAAAGGCTGTAAGTCCCAAGATAAAAAGCCAGATACCTGCTAATGCCCATCCTGACATGCCTTTTCTAAAAAACATAATGCCGATAGTCAGAATCAAAGCAGTGACATCAATGCTGATAGCTAACGCATAAGAACCTGTCCAATCAGTATATGCAGGCTCAAAACTGTGGAAGAAATAGGCGATATGGCGCAAGGATGCATACAAAAATGCGCCATATGCGAAAATGAATACAACTCGGATAATACTACGAAACATACCTACTAGTCCCCTTTCCCTAAATATCTTTTCTTACGCTTATCATAATTAGAATCGACACCTGTATGCTCATCATGACGCATACGCAATAGGAGTGAGATACGGCCAAACCACCAACCGATAAAAGTGCCTACAATACCACCACAGATAAAAGCAAACTCAAATTCTGGCATTATAAACCCTCCTCGTCTAAAACCTGTTTGATAATCTTGAATTGCTCTCCACTAAAGTGCATGGCATCTCGAATTTCAGTACGATTGAATCCTTGCTTGCGAAGTCTGATGATCTCATTTCTGATTTCTAGTGCTACTGGTATGCTACGCTCAACTGAATCAACGATAGAAATTTCTGGCATATCATACTGAAATGGCTCTATGTCTGGTTTCACGCCATTTCTGAAATCATCAGAAATGTTTCTGATTTCTTCCTGATTTCTGAAATTTCCAGAAATGTTTCTGGAAAACAACAGGCGTATATCATCGGTTGTTGTATCTGGAATTGCGACGATTTCAGGTTTGCGGTTTGAGGTTGCAAGCACTGCTTTTCCTGGCCCTGCGTTCTCTAAAATTGCCATCATGGACTTTGCTATATCGTTTTCAAGTCCAGCCATTCTTGCCTGTTGTGGTGAGGTACAAAACACATAGCGGCTTGCCATTGCATCACGAACGAGCGTACCACCCAAGATGGAAGCGGGTACTCCTTGCCCTGATATCAAGGCAAACATACCAACTTTCCGACCTTCTAAGACAATACGGCGTATTGCTGGCAGTGCTTCCACAGCCATACTTGCAATAATTGGCATTTCATCGACTAATAAAAGAACAGGTTTAAAATGCGTTTGCCCCGCACGTCTGGCGCGTAACCTTTTTGTGAGATGTGCATCTAAACTGTGTGCATAGTCAATGATATCGCGTGGAGATTCGGCACATTCAAAGCTACTGCCAAGATCATCTAAGATAGATCCGTGAGGGTCAAATATAATCGGTTTGCCTCCAATTAATAGCACTTGACCGCATACATCACGTAGGAGCGTTGATTTGCCGGTACCAGGCCGTCCTACATCAAGTGTCGAAAGTAGATCAGTGATATCCCCCCATATAGGGCCTTGTGTGCCCTGCGCTAAGAAAAGGTGTCCTGGCCTGATTTGAGAGACAACAGAGCTAAATGGCGGGGCTATAGGCAAGGCGGGGGGTAGTAACTCTTGCTCGGCATGCCCCCAGTTTAGCTCTTTAATAGTTGTATTGGAGGCATTAGCCGCTAATGCAGCTTGTGGATGGATGATATTCATTTCGCTTCCATCAGCATATTTGACTTGCACAGAACAGCCTTGAAGCAACGCAAGACTAACGGTATCTCTTCTGTGCGTGCTGTCTTTGTGCTGATGCCTCACGCTGATGTGATGCAAGCCATGCAGATGTACGGCTTTGCCTGCTTTCCAGGTGATAGGTAGCCCGACACATATACCTATCATCGCTGCGAGTGGCATACCCCAGCTATACCAGTTCAAGAGAATAAGAGAAAACAAACAAAAGAGAATCAGAAAAACCATAGCGCCTAAACCCAGCCATGTTTCAATTGGTAGTGATGTTCTGTATTCTCTCTTCTCAGATACAACTCTTTGTTCGTTCATACTCACACATCCCCGTTTCCAGTTCGTTCTACTAGTGACGCTCTGTTAATCAATCCTACGGAGTGTTTAAACTGGCTTGCCATGTACATGGCAAGCCAGTTTGTTACTACGTTTTACTTATCCTCTCCCGCAAAGTTTATCCCATAATGATGGCTCTTTTTCGACATTCGGGCCACTATTCCAATAATCACGGAATCCATCATAAAACGCTCTCGGATTGTCGCTTAAATCTTCAGACATGTGTTCAACTTGCATCGGCGAAACTTCAGCATCTACCTCTTCCAAAGTCTCTGCCCAGTCAGCACCATTATAGTAGTCGTCTGCTGAGTTAGCGTTAATAAAGTTTAATGCTGCTCGTAAAATTCCCATAGTCTTTGTCCCTTTCTGTTACACTTCTTTCAGATGAACATATCATCTGTGTGCTTGTTGCTTTGTCCTTTTGCAACAAGCACCATTTCTAAAACTACTACTAAAACTGCGCTACAACGACGCTAGAGCCTCTTCCAACCCTAAAACCCATAGTGCATCAGGTTCTTGCTTTGGCTGTGCTACAGGCTTCTTAAGCGCATAGCTAATGGCGATAATAAGCAACGTCACCGAGCCAAATAGGAAAAGTGTCGAGATAATTGAAAGGAACATACTATCCCTCCTCCTCATGATTTTTCCTGAACTGGAACAGGGACAGTAGCAGGCTTGTTCAAACGCCACTGTGCTAATGTGTGCTTGCTAATAACTACAATGGCAGCTCCGCCAGCTATCAAGAACAAATTGGTAAAAGAAATCACACAATACTCGACTAACATACACACCCTCTTTTCAAAAAAATACAGACTACACAAACATGCTATGGTAATTTCTCGTCAAGAATTTTGACGACTTCAACTTTGGAAGCTTCGATGATAAACGCTCCATCGATATCAAAGCTTGTCCACCATGTATCACGTATAACAGGCCTGTCAGCTCTTCCCCACTGAACCATCTCAATCTCTTCACCAAGATGAAATGTATATTCCCGATACGGGTCAACTGACCTCTTCATCGTCATCTCCTTGACACGAACGAGAGCGCGTCTATGCCAATCATGTGATGCTATCATGTTCTCATTCATCCTTTCCGAAATGTAGAACTACACATCAGAGAATTTTCAATCCATCCAGATCACCTACGTAAATATCTCGCTTCATGGCTTTGCTGAGTGCTTCTACAATCTTGAGTGCCGTTCGGCTAGAGCATTCATCCTGAAATATGGCTTTACTGGCCGTTCGCCAGGTGATTCTTGCTTCCCTGGCAAGCTTGGAAACATTCCAACCGAGATATTGACAATAATCCTGGAGCGTCACGAGATTATCTTCCTGATACATAATACCTCTTATGATACGTATTTTACCTATGAATACACAAAGAATACCTAACAAATACAGAAAAAGCAAGCAAACAGGCGTAAAAGAGGCAATTCAGGAAGATAAAAACAAACGTAAACGAAGTGTAGTAAACGTAGATAAAACGTTGAAAACAAAAATCTACACTTCAATGAGCTTGAAAGGTTCAGCTTCTAAGCACGAATGATAGGAAGTGTCGAAATGTAGACGCGTTTTGAACAAAGTTTTTTGAAAACCAGGATGGTTTGAGATACTTTTTGAAAGTTGTACACATTCTCAGATAGTTTTCAACATTTCTGTGAATAAGTCCTATCTGGCGATGTGGAGATGAAAAAAAACGAATAATTACGAATTTTTGAAAATTGCGAAAATTCATCTTGAAAATGCTTGACAATCAAGTTTGAATATGTTAACATTCAAGTGTACCAAGAAAGTACAAAAGAAACAAAGGAGAAAACAAGATGTATAGTCAGAATTTCAAACCAGTTGCCTACCGTCGCAATGAGATCGAGGACATGAAGTCCTTCACCGAGATGGAGCAAGCACAATTCGAGCAAGAGCGCAACGAGCAGGACGCTCATAACAACGCCAATACGCTCGTCTGGACACTCAGCAATGGGCAAGAAGTTCGCGTTCGTCCAGTCTATGACGATCATTTTGATTGCATCATGTACGCCGTCAAAATCGGCAATGCCGAGTATAGGAATTATGATCTTGAGTTAGTTCGCAATGTTCCTGGCGTCGTTGCAAAAGTCGGGCCAGTTGGCCTGACAGCAGAGCGCAAAAGCGCATTAGAGAAAATGGAGACATAATGGAAAAGCAAGATGTTTTCGTTATATCCTCTCAAAAGGATATGGAAGCATTCAAGAAGTGGGGAGGCAAGCGTCAGGGCGCAGGTCGCCCGCATGAACACCAGGAATATCTCCTAGTTGAAGTCGTCGATTTCTACGGCGACAAGGACACGCTCATAGCAGGCATGGTTGGCAGTCGTGGCGTAGAAGCAAGAGCGCAAAGCATCGCTACCCATCATGTCAATGAGCAAGCGCTATCAGTCAAAATTGTAAAGCGTCTGTGTTGCTCCCATGGCGAGAGCGCACTAGTCGAAATCATAAAGCATGAGCAAGCAGCTATTGATATTCGCGAAGAATTGAAAAAGTAACAGCCTCGCACAACAAGGTAGCCCGAAAGGGCGGAAAGGCACAAAAATGGCAAATGTTAATATCCAGGGGGACGACCTGGATAATGTTTCGACAAAAATTGAAATCTCCTCGCTTGAGGAACTAGGCAATCTTCTGGCAGCAATGCCAGAGGGTACAACGGCGAATGTGCTTGGCGGTGATTTGGACGCGGGCAATTTCGAGGTTGCCCATCTCGAAACACCAATTGGCAGTAGCATTGGCATTTTGTATTCTGGCCCTGTCGCGGAGGGCTATCAAAGCCCATTCGAGTAAGCCCCTCGCTACAATCCAGCCAGCGCATGACCTCTAAGAGAGCAATGTCTTAGAGGTTCTTTTTTATTTCTAGGCAGGGGTACAGTAGGGAGGCTATTTCATATAGACATAAAACTATTGTTCAGTTCATGTGTATACAGTATTTATCTCTATATTATATGTTGAATGAAAAAATAAACTATGGGGGTATCTTAGTATCTAGTACTATATACTATAACACAGTATAGCAATAGTACAAAAGTACTAGTATCATTTTAACCCCTGCTTAGTGAGAAGAGAACTATTAAAAATAAACTGAACAATAACACCTATCTGGAAATCTGATACTAGCCCCTGCTTTGTGGATACTCATATTTGTTACCAGGATTGAAATTCTGATGTGCTTCAGGTTCCAGGTGAGTGATAGATCATCTCAGTTAGATTTTTTAATCCTGGCATCACAAAGAGGGCATTTTCAAAAAACTTTGCTAGAATCACGTCTACATTTCGACACTTCATACTCTTTGAGCTTAGAAGCTCTACTATTCAAGCATAAGGAAGTGTAGATTTTACTTTCGACACTTCGTCAACACTTCTACACTTCCTTTACACTTGCTTTTCATCCTCCAGACACGGTATACTTCAAGCAGTCCTTCATACTCGTACTTCGGGAAATAGGCGGTTTTTAGCAAAGAAGAGTTTTCAAAGTAGTATCCTTTCCCCACTTTGAAAGCTCTTCTTGTTTTTTTACACAAGAAACGGTATATTGTGGATGAGTATTCTTGTGGGTGAATACTTACTTCATGAGCAGTGTACGTGTGTATTCAGATGTGGGGAAGAGTTAGAGAATGCAAGAAAATGTATCCCTTTCCAGAAATCAAGAGCGTTTCTTGCAATTGCTGTTACTTGGCAAGAACATAACCGCCGCTTCAAAAGAAGTCGGCATTAATCCAGTCACAGCGCATCGTTGGCTCAATACTCCTGTATTCCAGGAAGAGCGCAAACGCCGTGAAGCTGAGTTATCCAAGCTTGAACAGGAAGAGATAACTCGTATTCTCACTAGTGGCTATGCTCTCATGCATCGACGTGTCGAAGCTCTTGATAAACTCTCAAAGAAGCTAGAATCCTATTTAGAAGACGAGTCAAAAATCTGGCTTGCAGATGTGAAAGCAGTAGGGCTTGAACGTGTAGATCTTGTTCAATTCAATGCTGACTTGTTCAAAGAATACCGCGCTACCTTTGCCGATCTTGCCAGCGAACTAGGCCAGCGTGTGAAGAAGACAGAGACAGAGCACAGTGGCGCAATTGATCTGACAGGCGCAAAAGATAGATTACTCGGAAAACTCGCAACACTTCCAGATGATGAATCCTGAAGAATACGCGTTTTATCGCAATTTCTCAAAGAAGTCAAAAGTCGAAAAGCTCGCATTTATTGCAACGCTTACAGACGATGAAGCAGTACGTTTACAATTTACCTGGCAAGCCTGGGCTAGGGATAAACAATTAACCCCTCCAGGGGCATGGGCAACATGGGTTATCATGGCCGGTCGTGGGTTTGGAAAAACACGAACAGGAGCTGAACAAACCCGTATCTGGGCCGAGGAAGATCCAAACGCTCGTATTGCGCTTGTAGCGAGGACAGCCGCCGATATTCGTGATGTCATGGTTGAGGGTGAGTCTGGCATACTGGCTATATCCCCTCCCTGGTTTAAGCCACACTATGAACCATCCAAGCGTCGTTTGACCTGGCCGAATGGGGCGCAAGCTACAACCTACAGTGCAGAACAACCTGACCAATTGGCAGGGCCACAGCATACAAAGTTCTGGGCAGATGAGAGAAGTACCTGGCAATACGATGAAACCTGGGATCAGCTTCAATTTGGTTTGAGGTTAGGCGCGAATCCGCAAGGCGTGGTCACAATGACACCTCGCCCTACCAAAGCGGTAAAGGCTCTTTTAAAAGACGAAACAACCGTTGTCACACGTGGTAGTACACGCGAAAACAAAGGGAACTTAGCAAAGCGTTTCTACCGTGAAATCACTCGTAAATATGAGGGTACACGGCTAGGCAGGCAAGAATTAGAGGGCGAAGTCATTGAGGATGTAGACGGGGCATTGTGGAAACGCGAGGCAATGATTGAGCAGTTACGAGTCTATAAACATCCTGAATTGAAACGTATTGTTGTTGGGGTTGACCCGTCAGTGACAAGTACAGAAGAGAGTGCTGAAACTGGTATTGTCATAGCGGGCGTAGGCATAGACGATCATGGTTATGTGCTGCAAGATAGGTCACTGCTTGCAAGCCCTAACGAGTGGGCAAAGGAAGTCATAGCAGGTTACTACCTGCTTGAAGCTGACAGGGTGATAGGAGAGGTCAATAATGGCGGTGACTTGGTAGAAACGGTGTTACGTAACATCGACAAAGCTATTTCATATAAATCGGTACGTGCTACCAGGGGGAAACAACTCAGAGCAGAGCCAGTCAGTAGCTTTTATGAACGATCTTTAATACATCATGTTGGCACATTCCCTGACCTCGAAGATCAAATGTGCTCATGGGTTCCAGGTGAGAAGTCGCCAGATAGGCTTGATGCACTCGTTTGGGCATTCACCGAGATGATGGTAGGTCAAGTACAGATAGGTGGCATGATGGTTGATACCGATACAAGAGAGCAAGAGGAGATGGAAGATGAGCAGGAAGAGCAATCGGCATACGCACTATTCAGGTAGTAGATGATAGAGCAACAAGATGAGGCTTATCAGGCTCGTATCAAGCTTGTTGTTGGCCTTGTTGACTATTGGTTTCATCGTAAACATCCAGGTTGGTATGGACTTGACCCTGATACCATGCAACCGGAGATGACAGAAGATGAAGCACTGGCCGCTATGAAAGAAGATGCCGAGCGGTTATGGGGAATGACAGATGAGCAATTGCACACGATGATGGATGCAACCCTGAATGACCTTATGGGGGTATCACCGTTACGCAATATGTTACCACATAAATCTAAGATGACTTTTCCCATCAAGGTAAATCGATATATAGGGAGATGATGGAAGATGAGCAGGAAAAACCGACGTTCCAATTATCAACAAAATAAACCACGTCTTGTTACACAATCTCAATCATTGGATAATGAACAAATCTTCATACAACGTGGCAATCTTGCCCTGGTTGGTGAAGCACGTCCCCGCAAAACACCTGCTCCTCCATCAGCTTCAAACAATCTCAGAAGCAAAGTACAATCCTTATCCCTTGACTGGGATGATAATGAAGCTCTCCAGATACAAGCTCAACGTCCTTTAACAGAAGCTGAACGTAAGGAAACGCTCTATAGCGTCTATGTTGGTAACACGTGGGTATCATCCTGTGTCGATGTCATCTCGAAACGTTTCACATCGGGCGGCTGGCATTTAGAAGAAGTGGAAGAGGGCAAAGGGCAAGAAGCGAATAAAGACATCCTTAAAAAGTTCTTGTTGGATATCAACGACGATGAAGACTTTCTACAATTCCTCCGTGGGGCAGCAGATGACCTTGATATCTATGGCGAAGCATACGCTGAAATCATCCTGGGTAGTGATGGACTGCCAGCGCAGCTCGTCTCAATTGATTGTATCACGATGACCTATGAATTAGACGAACATGGGAACATCACTGGCTACACACAAACGCTTGTCAAATCAAATAGAACAGTCAAGTTCAAACCTGAACAGATTATCAGATGGTGGTTTCCCTCTAAACGCGCTCGCAAAGTAGCCTTTAGTCCCATTGAAAAGATGGTCAATCCAACCTATGCCGATAAGAGCATGGTTGACTGGGTACACATGTTCTTTAAGAAAGGTACTCGACCTAGTACTTGGATTAAGCTAGGGGACGACAGTGATATAGATGATGCTCGTCAATACCTCAAATTCTACAAAGAGAACTATACAGGCGCGCAAAATGCACATACCCCACAAATTGCCTACGGCGGAGCTGAGATTAATGAATACGGCAAAGGCTCAATTGATGTTGACTTTGGCAAAGGTCGCTTATTCACGCGTGAAGAGGTACTAGCAGGCTATGGTGTCCCTCCAGCGTGTATCGGCATTATCGAAAGCGGTAACATTGGCAGTGGCACAGGGGAAGATCAAGACAAGGCACTCAGGAACAATACCGTTGACCCTCTCAAACAATTGATACTCGAAAAGCTCAATCGGCGGATTGTTGTAGGGGCATTTGGCATCACCGATTGGGTTGTCACAACCAAGTATGCTGACTATCGCAGTGATGTTGAGATATCCGAAGTACAATCAAAGCGTATTCAGAATGGCCTTTCAACCCCAAATCAGGAACGCATTGATTCAGGTAAGGCTCCCTATCCAGAGACAGGCGATACCCCTACCATTATTTCAGGTCGTGAGATCATACCTCTTGAACGATTGGATGATCTAGCAGACGAACAAAGGCAAGCAGCGCAAGTTCAGATTGATACCTCGAAAGCCGCACTTGATCTGGCGCAAACACAAGCAGACAAAGCTAAACATCCTGACCCTGTAGCCCCTGCTCTGAATGGACAACAAAACAATGGACAACCTCCTATGAAAGCAGGTCAAGTGCCAGGCGCAGCGATAGCACAAGGCACGCGGGCAGGGGAAAGCAAAGAGGAACTTCCAAAGGAACAAGAACAGCCTAAAGAAAGCGTATCTTATACCAAACGGCAACAGTTCGGCATAGGCGCATGGCAACAAGCCGATCCGATCATTCAGCAACGGCTTACTGATATCCAATCTCGCGTCAAGCTCAAATGGAAGTTAGGCAAGAATGCCTGTTATGCTTGTCGCATGAACGCTGGTGCTATCGTTTCATTAGGTGAATCATTCCCAAGTGGCGCATTAATAGCACCGTGCCATGATGGATGTGAATGCGAAGTAGAAGAGATATTCCTTGAAGAGGGAAGCCAACACTCTTTTTTCGTGAAAGCCTCCGACAATGGAGGCAACCAATCCCAGAACAACTCAAATGCGAACAAGAATTAGAATCACTGTTAGCTATAATTATCAAGAGTCAACGAGATGGCAAGTCTTTTAAAGATAGACAGATAGATGATGTTATTATTCGTCATGTTGCTGAATACCTACAGCAAGCGCAGGTACTCGGCAAGCAGTATGCTGCCAAATACGTAGAATTACCTAGTCGAGAGGCTGTTATTGGTGCTGAACTAGGTAGTTCTCTCCTGGACAGAGCAAAGAATCTGATTCAACGCGCTCTTTCCTGGGCAAAGGACTTGTTTATCAGTAAAGTAGATGACCTGGGAGATGATGCCAGTTCAGATGATATTGAAAGTGCATTAGAGGATGTGTCTATCACCGTAGCTGAAACTTTGGGACTGACTGAAGTTCAAAGTGTGGTTGAAGAGACAGTTATGAATGAACTGCAAGCATCAGGCATAGCACAGGTGGAATGGGTCAATGAACCTGGCGCATGTCCTATTTGTTTAGATAATGCCGATGCTGGGCCTATCAACATTGGTGACACGTTTCCGAGTGGTGACAGTCAAGCGCCAGCGCATAATCGTTGTAGGTGTCATGTAGCACCTGTAGGGAGTTAACAGCGAACAAGGGAGTGAGTAAAGAGAAATGAGTGAATTAGGGCATTTTGGAGATAGGATTGTATATGAGCTTCAGCGCAATGCAAATGCATTAGAGCAAAGCAATAAACGCAATCAGGAATGGATAGAACTGAATAAGCAATGGCATGAAGAGGATGTAAAGAGGCAAGAGCAATGGCATAATGAAGCCGAAACGCTGAATGAATTACGATATCAGGAACGACTTGAATTGGATAGGCAAGTCTTTTTGTATCAGTGTAAATGTCACGATGAAGCTGAACGATTAAACGAACAACGCTATCAAGAGCATCAAGAGCATGAAAGCGCATTGCTGAAAGCGTATGTTGCCAATCTTCTATCAAAAGCTACAGAATCTAAAGAATGAAACGCTTTTATATGCCTTGCGTTTATGGCTCTGGTTTGCATCACGCGGAAGTAACACAGAGCCGTTTTCGTGGTTATTGCATCAGTATGACATCAGAGAAGCGATATGCAAGGGGGAAGACATTTGAATGAGTAAGAAAAAACAGAAGAAGTATTCAAAAGATACGCATTTCAAACACTATGCAGCGCAAATCTGGCAAGACATGGAGTCAGCTTTTCGTGTAGAGAATGTGAGATTTTATGATGCCAGGGCTAGAAATGTAGCGCATGATGTACTGGCAAAGAGCCTATACGATTTTGCGGATTATTGCACATCTAATATGAAATTTACGTTTGCTAAGGATATTCCGGATTTGAGTGAGGATAATAGATGAGCATAGACAAGAAAGAACCTCAACCTATTATGTTTCCAGGAACACAAATCGGTATTTTAGATGTTAGTAACAGGCGTCTCACACGTGAGGATGTGCAACGCATCGTCTTTGAAAAAGTCTCTGAGATTTTGTATCAATTGTTGCGTTCTGAAGAGCAGATAAGCATTTCCAGTATGTCCTTTGCAGACTTTGATGCATTCTTGCAGCGTGTGATGTGTACGACTACAGAAGAGGAAGTATGAGCTTTCAGGGATTGAATGAACTTTTCAAAACAACCACATCCGATCACACTGAACCGATAAACTGGGTTGAGCTTGATAAGATGATAGATCAAGTGAAATCTGAACAAACATCAGAACCATATAGCTTTATTATGGCTCCTTGGATGCATAAGGAGATGTATATGCTTAATGGTTTGCAATATGTTTCTAAACATGCAACACATCCAATCCGTAAAGTACATCTAAGAAGTATTGCAGCAAGGCGTAAGGCTAGAAAGAGGCAATTAGAACGCCTGTATAATCATCGGTATGGAGTAGTAGCATATGCCAATTGATCTTATCGCTTTGTATTTGAAAATATATACGCAATGCTTGCAATCGCCAGATGGTATTTATGAATGTGATACTGCCCGTTTTTACCAGGACACAGGATTTACGACATTTAACGTGCTCTCTCCACTTCTGAAAAATGGTTCTATTGAAGTTAAAGCCGTTGGCAAAGAACATCCTGATAGCAATTATCAGATCACGGTAAAAGAGGAATTGAGACATGCTACGATTGATTAATCAGTATTTCACCTGTCCAACATGGCATCGTCCTTTGATTGCGCCAGTTTCTAATGGCATTGAGATACGATGCAGATCATGTAAGCAAGTACATTTTATTGCTCGTTCACATCTTGAAAAAGCCTGGAATGATCTTGAGATTGCAGAAAGAGCAACCAAACCGCTACTTGCAATCGTTGTAGGCATGTAACACTTGCATTTTCCTTGATGTATACGCTATACTAAGCGTGATAGATAATTATAGGCCACTCTATACGGCCATTACCGTGTAGGAGTGGCTTTATTCATGTCCACAAAAACAAAAGACGTGACCAGGGAGTACATACCCGCATCAACCCGCAAGCAGATTCCCGACGAGGATTTTGCGGGGCCTTCGCGGAGTTTTCCGATCCGCAACCAGGAAGACGTTGATAACGCCGCTCGTCTCATTGGTCATGCTGACAACCCCGATGCAGTTAAAGTGGCTATTATTCGTATAGCTAAGAAAAAAGGGCTTTCACTGCCTGATAGTTGGCATCCTACCGATAAGAAAGAAAGCCTTGATCTTACTGAAACCTCAACTGAATCCGCTCCATTTACCCCCAAGGCGCGTGTAGCCACATTCAAAACCAAGTTCTTATCAGATGGTGCTCAATCTCGCAATAAGCGTGTGTATCCACAAGAGGCAGTTGATAGGCTAGTTCAGAGTGGACAACTAGCCTTAGAAACTCCTGGTAGTGACCCTTTAACTTGCTATATCTCCCATGGTGAAGCGGATAATGACAATTCCTTGAAGCTGGCAGGCAAGATCACAAAGCTTTGGAAACATGGCGGTGACGCATGGGCAAACATCGAAATGCCAGATACTACTACAGGACGTGAAGCTGCTGCTCTTGCCAAACATGGCTATCTCAAAACCTCCCTACGTGCTACCGGAGCTGAATTGAGGCAATCAAAAAGTGGAGGAATGCCAGAAGTAAGCGGTGAGGGTTTGCGTTTGCTCGGTATTGATTTCACGACTATTCCAGGTATCGAAACCGTCACGGTTGAAGATGTGACACTTGAAAGCTTTAAAGATTCTAATGGTGAAGAAATCCATCTCAACCCTTATAACATCAATGAAGTGTTTGAGCTTCCAACTGAATCCTTATTGCTTGAAGAAGTTGAAGAAGAGGAATATCCAACAGTAGATAGTTCAGCACATGTGGAAACATCACATGACCTTTTGATAGCTAATAAAAATGATCTTCATATGATTCATGACCACATCGCAATGGCTCAAGGCCGTTCATGCGCTCTGGCTAGTATGTCTCCTGAATTTGCGCGAGCTATTATAGCCGCGCTGAGAGCAACAGAATCAGGGCGTAAGTTCTCGCAAGCCACTATGAGCCAATTAGACATGGCGCATGACAAAGCCGCCGAAGTGCTAGGGATCGAATGCTCTAACGATGATATGCAAGATGGCGACGACGCCCAGGCAAATCAAGAAAACGCTACTACTCAGGAAACTGTTCCTGATGTGATTGAACATAAGCAACCTATTATTGAAATTCCACAGGAGGAAGACGACATGCCAATGACCTTAGAAGAGGCAAAGAAACTACTTGAGGAGGCAGGGCATACTGTACAGCCTCCTAAATCCGAAGCTGAGAAGCTTCAAGAAATCGTTGATGCTCGTATTGCAGCAATCCAGGAAGAGTTTGATACCAAGCTCGCTGATGCAATCAAGCAACAGGTTACTATACCTGTAACCAAAGGCCAGCGTCAGTCACTGGTTGAGGGTGCTACTACAGAGAACACACCTGCAAGCAATCCTAAGATTTATCGCAAAGGTTCGTACTTGCAAGAGCAACTCAAAGGCCAGGACTGGGCGCAACTTGCAGACCGCACGCAACCTCTGCCCGATGGTATTAACCCTGCGTATCTGTTGCAAGAATTTGGGCATTTGTACCTCATGAAAACTGGCTACTACGACCAGGATTAACGCACTTTAAAATATTCACATAAGGGATATGTGGAAAGGGAAGAAGAAAGAACTATGGCAACTCTTGAAGACTTGAGGGAAGCGTACACAACCGGCACTGCCGGTACAGCAGCTCCTCTTATTAATAAGGTCATCGACAAACTATTGCTCATTGACCAACGCAAATACGCGCCAATGCGTCGCGCACTCCCACGTCAAACATGGGAAACGGACATTTTCTACTTCAACGCACAGACAGCACTGCCTGCTGCTCAGATGACCATTGAGAATCCACCTACGAGTGGGACGGGTTCAGTAGCGGCTACGACTGGCTCATACACTCAGGGCAACTTTCCAATCAAGCACATGCAGGTCAACCTTGATATTCCAGCGTTCTCTCAGCAAGTCGCTCAAGCAAGTGGCAACTTGCGAGATCTGGAACTAACTGCCGCTGGTAAGTCGTATTCCTGGTTGGAAGAAATCATTCACTACTTCGGGAGTGCAACAGGTACATTGAACACGAAGCGTCCACAGTGGGACGGCTTTGATATCCAGGTTGCATCAGGCAACAAAATTGATGCTGGCACGAACCTGTTGTCACTCAGCATGATGGATTCGGCTATCGATGCCGTGAAAGGCGTTGCAGCGACTGACCTTGGAACTGACTGGTTCTATCTCATGAGCGGTAAAATGCAATCCAGGCTTAATGGCTTGTTTGTGCAACAGCAACGTTTCAACGCTGGCATGACCAAGATCTTCGCGCGTGACGACTTCGGCAATCCAAACAATGCAGTATCCGACAACTATACTGACGTTGGTATCGAGGTTGCAACCTACCGAGGTATTCCGATTGTGCTTTCAAGCTTTATGTCAAACGTTAGCACAACTGCTACTGGCTCTTTAACCAACACTTCCAATAACACAGGTTCAGCAGGTGGGCTTCTAGCAGCACATACCTACTACTACCGTATGGAAGCGGTTACCCGCTACGGTCTACTCCCCGCTAGCGCTGAGTACTCCAAGTCTCCAAATGCTGATGGCAACAGCATCATCTTTAGTTGGACAACTCCAACGCCTAAAGACGCATTTGGCAACACCATTGATATCCTCGGTTATCGTTTATTCCGTTCTGATAATACTTCCAACGTTGAAAGCTTGTATGCACTTATCTCAGGTAAGGATGCCTCGGACGCGGCTATCACAAGCTTCACTGACACGGGACTTCCTATAACCCCAAGCGCAACTGATACAACCTCAACCTGGTGTACTGTTGCAGTTTCAGGTGCTAACGCAGTAGAGGATGGTGTGACATTCCCGCGTGTACAGGCAACTGGAACAACCGTTGAGGATATCTTCCTTGTCCCTCGTAGTCCTGAATTTGCAGTTGTGCCAGTGGTCAATGAAATGACCATGAAAGCCTTGGCACAGGTCAACGCGCGTAGCAATCAGTACGCCATGATAGGCGATCAAACCTTTGCACTTCGTAGCGGCGCATTTGCTGCAAAAATTGGCCGTGTTCGCGCCAACTAGCTAACAAAAAGAAAGAGAGGATACGAACATGGCAGTAGGAAATGCAAACAATGCAGTGCCTTTGGATGGAAATTACAAGCCTGTGAATGGGTTGTTGACTTCCCCTGGCACTGGACTTGTGATGCCACAGGGCGGGAAAGACATACTGACTGACCCTATCACAGGCCAACAGTACGCTCCAACTATAGCGAACATCTCGCAGACTATGCCGTCTATCGTACAAAAGGCAGTGGCTGTAAGCACTGGTTCAGTGGCAACACTAGCCAAGGCTTTTGCAAACCCTGTTACAGCAGGGAATTCGATCGTTGTTGTCGCAGCTTGTGGTAATGGTACGGCAATGACTGTTGCTGATTCACTTGGCAACACCTATACATCAGCAATCAATGCACCTAATAGCACAACCTTTGAAACGGCGATCTTCTTCGCGGTCAATATTCTAGCTGGCGCAAATACTGTTACCGTGACGAATGCAGGTACAGCCGCTTCAATAGCCGTAGAAATCTATGAAGTGAACGGTTTGATTGCTCAGGTACAGTCACAGCCAGATCAAACATCCATTAGCACCGGCACTGGTACAACAGGCTCTACACCGAATATCGCTGCTTCTGTCTCTAACTCGTTAGTTTTTGCAGGCGTAGCGATAGGCACAGGCGTCGTGACCAATTTTGCAGCAGGCACAGGTTTGACCTATGACTCTAGCACTCAGCAACCTGCTACAGCAGCGGGCTTGTTCCAGTTTGCATCGTTGTCAGGCTATCTCGGAAGTACCAACGCACTTGCGCCAAGTGCGACCTGGACAACCTCTCGTGCCTGGTCAATGGCAGTAGCCATCTTCAAGCCTGTTTCATTGGGAGTGCAAGGAACTGTTCAGATTGGTGGGTATAACTATACCCGTGTAACTACCGCTGCAACGACCCTTGTTAAGACTGGGCCTGGGGTATTGCACGCTGTTATCGTAAACAAGCCAACAGCAACCGCTACCATTGAACTTGACGATGCGATTACAAACACAACGCCAATTATTGGACTCCTGGCGGCGTTTGCTGCATCTATCGCACCGTTTAGCCTGATCTATGATGTAGCATTCACAACAGGCTTGAGTGTTACCGTTGGCACGGCTACGGTAGACGCCACTATCGTGTGGAAGTAAGCCCTTAGCAGACGTGGAGAGGGTCAATATGGGGGATAGTTTGGTTGGTAGTGATGTGATTATAGTCGTTATCCAGGAGGGGGTATTCCGAGCTCTTCCTCCTGGAGTAGCGGCTTTAGTTTGTGAAACTGAACCATATAACTATAGACTCGCTACCCCCGCTGAGTGCAACCAATACGAACAAGAGCAACGAACTAAAAGCGATTTGAGGGAATGAGACGAAATGCCACGGCTATACCTGACAAGTGCAGAGCTTTCTGAAAGTCCATTAGGGTATTCTATGGCAGGGCCAATAGGTGCTTTAAGTGCATCCGCTCTCTCGAAACTGCTTTTTAGAGCCAGTGAACGTGTGGATGGTTTCTGCAAGCGTCGTCTTCAAGCAATTGGTAGCACTACCATAAGCAGTAACTCCACGATTGCAGCAGGCTCAACTTCACTTCCTGTTCTTTCAACACTCACATTTGACAACAAAGATGAACAAGCAGTAACTATTGGAAGTGGGGGAAGCCAGGAAACAATCTTGATTCAGTCAGGTGGAGTACAGATTTCTAGTTACACAAGTCCTTATCCTGGCATACTCACACTTGATACTCCAACGCAATTTGACCATGCTGTAGGGGAGAGTGTAGTAGGTGTGTACAAAGAAGTGACTGAAGCTGGCGGGGTATCATCCGGTGATAGCTTTAGTTCATCCTTGGTTTCACAACAGGCACAAATAGCGCAGGCACATCAACCTAAGATCAATTTTAACAATCTCACCAGAGTTGTATGGCTCAGGAATAGCCCGATTATTTCTATCTCAGGAATAGAACACGCCTATTCATTTACCAATGGCTATCAATCTCTTCCTAGTAACGTCACAGCACAAAATAGTCATGATGGTTGGTATAGGTTCAATACAGGCTTGGTCATAACGCCTGAAGGTTTGCTGAGAACAACCTATCTGGGCGGCTATCTGGTAGTGCCAGATGATGTCAAGCAGGCTTGTATGCACTACGCCGCCGATTTACTCCAGCAATTTATCAATCCTGGCGGGGCAATAGAGACACGGCAAGGCAAAGTTTCATTCAGATATTCCAGTGGCCAGCGTGCAAAATCTCCAAATGTGGAAGAGGCCGAGGGCATTTTAAAAGATGGGAAATATAGGAGGATAGTCTAGCTATGTCATCGACTACAGATATTCCTCTGGATAGCAATTATAAACCTGTTCTCGCACTTTGGGATGATGCAACAGGCCAGATTACACCCCTGCATGTTGCCTCTAAAATAACAGGTGCTGACGGAAAAACCTACGCAGTGCTTGATGTGAGCGGAAAACTCGGTACACCTGCCACTGACTATGGCTCTAATCCAGCACAAACCAACGCAAGCGGAGCAGATACGCTCTTCAAATGGGGCGGTGCTGGTACAACGACAACGTACCATCAGATCATCCAAAATAACACTGGAGCGGTGGCCTATTTTGCTTACGATCAATCATCGGTCACGGCAGGCAACAAGATATTCACGCTGCAAGATAAGCAGATGGCGGTTTTTGACAAGGCGTGTACGGTATTGCATGTCTCAACACCTGCTCAACAAGACTTTGGCGGTCAGAGCGGTATCACAGTGGAGGCGTGGACATGAGTACACTTGCAAGTGATGATTTTACCAGGGATGACAGTATCTTTTGGGGTACGTCTTCAAGTGGGTTTGTGTGGCAATTTGCCGCCGCAAACTTCATCGACAATTTCTATATCGAGAATGACACTGGGATCTTCTATGGGCTAGGCGATGGAAATTCGCAAATCCTCAATGGCGGACTGCTGCTGCTTGGGAATGTCACGTCGGGGGATACCGAGGTCTACACGGAATGCTATATGGCTCGTCCTGATGTCTCGTTCTTCGGATGCGCGGCTCGCTTTGGCGGTACGTCCGAGGATAGTTCTAGCCAAAACTTCTATTATGCAAGAGTTGGAACCCCCGTCAACCAATTTCATACCTTTGTGAATACCCCTCCGCTCGTGTGGTTTGAGAATGATAGTTATGGGCCAACTGCTGATATCGACTTCGTACTTACCGCAGGTCATACGTATGCTATGCGATTTCGGGTGACAGGCGACACAAATCCGCTCTTGCAGGTCAAGGTATGGGACGTGCTAGACTCCGAGCCAGGAAGCTGGACGCTTGAATGGACAGATGATAATACCAGCCCTTACATCACGAACGCTCGTATCACCGGTGCTGGACGATTTGGCTTGATAGCTTGCCAGTATGATGGTGCTCGTGCCGATCTTGCTTTTAGCACGTTTACTGCAACCGATCTCAATGCAGCAACGCCACTTGCCAACGATGACTTTACGCGCACGAATGCTTCGGACTGGGGAACTGCTGTTAGCGGAGGCGATTGGGCTGAGACGGCAACGAGCGCCACAGGTAATTGGACGATTACGAGCAATGCAGGACGCATCAACGGGGATAATGGTATCTTCCTGCTTGGCTCTGGCACGGCGGGGACGGTAGACCTTACTACGCAATCGGTCATCGTTGATCCTGATAACGATATCTTTGGGTTGATAGCCCGTTCTGCCTCAGATGCATCAACCTACTATGCCGCAAAACTCAATGCACCTGAGTCAAAACTGACGCTCGTTCGTGCGGATATATCTCCCTTTATAGGTGAACTCGCAACACTTGATTTCGTGGCTACTGCCGATACTATCTACAAGCTACGTTTTCTCGTGACAGGGCGCATCAAGCCACGTTTACGCGCGAAGGTCTGGGCAAGCACCGATACAGAGCCTGCCGATTGGATGCTCTCTTATAGTGATAATGATGGCTTGCAACTCGAATCCGACGGGCAGTATGGTTTGTTTGGGGAGGAAGATGGTACGACAGGACACCTCAAATTCACGTCGTTTTCTGTTGCACGTCCAACGCCACTGGCACAGGAAGATTTTACGAGAGCTGACCATGTGCCTTGGGGTTTCTCGGCAGAAGGTGATGAATGGGGGTTCAATTCGGTCGATGCCCCGATTATCGTCCCGAATTGGACGATCACCAGCAATGCGGGACAGGTCAATGGGACTGGCGGGTACTATCTGCTGGGAGGGGTAGCGGGAGACGTAGAACTGTTTACCGAATCGCCCCTAGTCAACCTCTCCGTCGACCTCTTTGGGCTCCTGGCACGTACTGAAGCACAAAGAGGGCCAGATAGTTCTTTTCGGAATTTTACGCTGATTGACCAGGCGAAATGGACGTATAAAGATGCGAATTATGGCTATCAAGCCATTGTTGACCCGTCAGTGCCGGAATTGCGCATCTACCGCCAAGGTGACACATCGGTCACGCTTGCCTCAACTGACTTTACGTACATCGAGAATACTATCTATCGCTTGCGTTTCCGAGTGATAGGTGATGCTGAGCCATTTTTACAGGCGAAAGTATGGGCTGCGACTGATGTAGAGCCAGCCTGGATGGTTGAAGTCGTTGACAATGACGGGAATCAACTCTCCCCTGCTAACGACTATTATGGCTCTCGTTTCGGCATCATTGGACAAGAGAACGGCGATCCTGGTCATTTGCACTTCACCTCCTTCATTGCTTCAACAGTATCTGACGAGCCAGACGGCGATGAGGGCGGAGGCGGTTCAACGTCTTTAGCCAGCATAGGCAATGGCAGATTTGCGAGGATTGCATGAGCATAAATTATGAAAATAAATAGGAGGGTCGTAGGGCATGGGAAATAATTCGCTTCCCCTTGACGAGAATTTCCATCCAGTTTTAGGACTGGTAAATGATGCAAATGGCAAGATCATTCCTCTCCATGTTGCGTCAACGGTAACAGGTGCAGATGGTTTGACTTATGCTTTATTGGATATAAACACTACTGTAGCCAAAGTTGGCAGTACAAACATTGATACCAATTCAGGCAACAAGAGTGCGGGGACGCAACGCATCGTCATTGCGACTGACCAGCCTGCTTTGACGAATGCGCAGCCAGGCAATATCACCCAACTCCTGAGTAGTGCCTACTCGAACACAAATCCGTTTGTGACGGAAACGAACATCCAGAACTGGATACGTAATGCAAAAGGTTACGTAGCCTATGTCTCGTTCTCGGCGACGATCACAACCGCTATTCAAGGTTTGAATGTATTCAACGCGAGTGGCAACAGTAAGACGGTGATCATCTACCGCATCATGAACGTCTTAACGGTTGGCCGTGGTGCAGCTCCTACGTTCACGCTTTCTGCTCAAACGACTGATGTGGGGCCAGGCTGGACAAATGGCGTGGCACTCACGCCTGCGAACATGTCATTAGGTGGTTCTGCAAGTGTGCTTTCCGTCTATCGTTCAGCGGCTACAAGTGGGGTATCGATTGCAGGTACAACGCTGTGGACAGGTGATGCGGGAACTGATGCGCAGGTTGAAATGTTGCAGCAAGGGCAGATAGTCACGTTGCCATCGGGTGCGTCAAACGGACTCACGATTTATGCTGATACTTCGACGAGCAGCGGGGGCTGTGCAATCGCTGTGTTCTGGGTAGAGTTCTAGCGGTCAGGGCCGCCAAAGGCGATAGCAAGTTGTTCAAAGAAATCTTTTAGCGCGCTTAGAAGTTTTCTCATGAGAAAAGTATAACGTAGGAGGTAAGTAAGAAACAAGCATGCCAGTCAATTATGCGCTCTTGCCAGGTCAACAATTGTGGAAAAACGACGTATCTTCTTATCTCTTTGGTACAGAGGATACGACGGAGTTCTCACCGCCAAGCACTAACATTGGCAATACGCCAGCGATTCAGGCACTTGTCAAAGTGGCTGGCTTTACGGTGTTGCGTTCCTATATCCCTGACGGTAGTAGTGACGGGGTACTGGCGACACGGCTGGCAACAGCACAGGCGTGTGGATGCCCTATGCTGATTGTGCTTCCTAATACAGCAAGTTCAACCTGGAATGCGCATGTCGTAACCTATTTCGGTGCTAATTGTCTCATGTATGAGTTTGGCAATGAACCTGATAATAGCGGCGAGCCGTTTCCTGTTTCTGCCTCAACCTACGTCACGAACTGGAATGCACAGGTACCTAACCTACGCAGTATCAACGCAAATGCTAAGTTCATCGGGCCGGTCACGGCCGGGCCGAATAGTACCTACATGACAACATTCCTGAATGGAGTTGTTACCAGTGGCGTGTATCCTGATGCACTTTCATTTCATGAATATCCTGCTTATTTTACGACAGATGAGGGAGTAGCCTTACTTTCTTCAACCATCAACCAGATGACAACTGATCTCAACTCAACACGTACGCTTTGTATTAGTATCCTTGGTCGTGAACTGCCTCTGTGTGTCACGGAGTGGAACATCAATCCAGGCAATCCTGTACCTGAATACATGAAAGATGGCACGTTCGTTTCAACGTGGTTTCAGCAAGGCGTTTTAGCACTGATTGCAGGGGGCTGTGCGCTTGCTAGTTGTTTTGATGCCGCAAGCAACGCAGGGACATATCTGAGTGGAACCAAGGGCGCACTTGACATGATTGATACTGCTACCGCTACTCCTAAAGCGCAATACTATGCCTTACAGAATCTTATCACATTCTATCAACCGTATATACTTTTACCAACTGCTACTAGGCGTGGGTCAAATCTGAGCAATCACAGGTCACTTATTCTTGCAGACAATCCACAGGCATATCTTAGGATGGGAGAGCAAACAGGCATTATTGCGCTTGACAGTTCTCCTAATCAGAACAACGCTGCGCTCTATGGAGGCTACACGCTCAAGAATACAGGGGCAATGGCAAACGATACCGACACATCTATTTTGCTGAATGGCACATCGGGATGGATGCAACTTCCAACAACCTTGAAAACCGATGGTTGGAGCGCACTGACTATTGAAATGTGGCTCTATCTTTCAACTGCTAGCTATAGCGGAGGCCCGCGTGTGATTGCCAACGAAGATAGTGTCACAACCAACCATATTGGCTTTAGCTTCATCCTGGCTGCAGTAAATACAGGCCAATCAGGTTTCTTTGATGTAGGCAATGGTACAACAGCGGGAGTAGCAGCGTTTGGAACTGGCACAATGGCCGCCAATATCTGGAAATTTATCACGCTTCTATATGATGGAGGGACTGTCAGAATTTTTGTGAATGGCGTGCAAGATAACCAAACGCAAGCATTAACAGGCACGATTGGCACAGCGACACATCCTATTTCGATAGGCCGTGACGCAGGCGCAGCGGGCGATTATTTTCCAGGCGCAATAGACGAACTGGCAATCTACAATTATGCCTTGTCCTATGCACAAATTCAGAACCATTATCAACTTGGAACAACGGCGCGGCGTGATATGGTCATTTTACCAACAGCAATAAGGAGGCAATCATAAATGGTCTATCAGCCAGTCTATAAAGGGCAAACGTTTCCAGGTTGGGCTATTCCACTTGATACCGACACAGGCCATGATGATTTAACCGGAATAGATGTTACTAAATTGAGCTTAGTTTTTCGCTCAGATGGCGGGGTTGACAGAACAGGCACAGGAACATTTGCAATACGAACTGTCTATCCTGCAATGGTACTCTACAAACCATCTGTTACAGATGTAGCATCCGTGTTCAGTGGCACATTGATAGTCGAGGGGTTATTCCCACCGTCAGGAACAACAGCCGATAAAACAGTGTATAGCCCAGTAACCTTTGCCATAACTGACGATTAAGGAGCTTTTGAGTAGTTGAGCATTTATATCACTGCCAATGTGACACGTGCGAGTGTACCAATAGGCTCTACTGCTATCTCTGTGCAGTTAGACCTGATGAGCATACAGGAAGCACACGCTTATGGCGGTGCTAGTGGTGGTGAGGGGCCATATTTCAGATATAACGGGTTTACCTGGGGAGGATTGACGCTGTTGCAAGGGGATAAATTAACAGATACAACGAACACCGATCCGAAAACAGGAACGAATACTGTGTACAGGATAATTGGTGATCCTGAAGCTTTCCCAGACTCTCATGTTGAATTTGTAGTTGACAGAGTGATAGGAACCTAGCATGTTTGCACTGAGTTGGGATGCCAGTTCACTTAGCAAAATAGCAGAATTAGAGGCTATGGGTGGACTGTTAGATGTTGAGATATATGACACCTTAGATTGGATAGGGCAGCTAGTTTCGACAACTGCCAAGGTCAATACCTGGACGGCATTTCAGAATCCGACAGGGCCAACAGCCGATAGCATTGGCTTTACTATGGTAAGTCCGAGTGAAGTGGCTATCACGGTAGGAGTGCCACAAGGAAGACGACTAGAATATGGCTTTAGTGGCATGACTGACTCGCTAGGCCGTACATTTCCCTACTGGCCTGCAGAGCCATACATGCAACCTGCTTTAGATGAGGATAGAGCATTGATAGAAGAAAAAATGATGCTTGCAATAGAAAATGTGATTGCAAGAGTGGAGGGGATATAGCACATGCCAGGTACAGCAAATGCCAACACTTTATTAATAGGGCAACAAATCGCAAGTTATATGTCGGTTCTTGTGTATCCTGGCACGTCAACCATTGTCTATACCTTGGCTCAACTTGAAGCCATTAAAGACGTGATTGACCTAACAGCAAGCGGGGGAGTGTGCTGTGAGGTTTACGGTGACACCGATGACAGCGAACGCAGAGGGTTTGGAGGGCGCATATGGGATTGCCAAACGTGGTTTGTTCTGTCTCTGTGTGCTCTTGATACCCCTGCCCATGCACAACAAATCTATTCAGTAAGGGATGCGGTAGTGTATCCATTTCAGCAACATGCTACTTTAGGCGGCAGTGTTTCCAATCTTTTTCAAGTCATGTTAAAGCCAAATATGAAATTTTTCAGAGTGCAACGCTCAGGGCAATGGCTCAGAGCGCATCTAGCCATACTCGAAACCAAACAAGAGTGGCAAGTGCAAGGAGGAATTCAATCATGAGTCAAGTCTATATTTTTTACGATCAAGCAGGCACTATTCCAGGTGTTCCTGGTATGTTCTCACATTGCCAGGTAGAAGTTGATGAGGATGGAAGTGTGAATGTCAATCAGCTTTCAAGAGGACAGGAAACTGTAGTCCTTGAATCAACCATAGAACCTGTAGCAGAGGAAGTACAACCCCCTGCCTTGGAACAAGAGCAACCATTAGAACAAGAACAACAAACCGATGGAACTGAAAATTAGTTCGTAACACACATTAAGAGAGGATAGGTAGAAGAAGATGCCGTTAACACCAACATCGATTAAAGGCACATGTGGGATAATGATAGAGGGAACTAGTGGAGAAGTCACGCTACTTGCCCCCGTAACAGCAATCGCAACCAACACAGGCATAACCGCGCCAAGTGGCTCAACAGGTATGAAATTACACATAATTTTAAATGCCTGGTTGACTTCAGGAAGTTTTACCATTAACGGAACTGGTAGCCCGAACAACACAGAAACGGTCACAGTAGCGGCTCCAACCACTCAGCAAACACAATCGCAAACGGGTTACTCATTTGAATATGTTTCAATGAATAACTACACAGCTATCACCAATGTCACCACTACAGGTGGGGTAACAGGTGCTACCCTGACCGTCAAAGGTGTTCAGGCAGCGAAGTACAATATTCCAGTTGAGGTATTCAAATCAACTCCTAAACAGCCACAATACAGCCCGAATGAGTTTAGTGGTTCACAGGCGCGTGACAAGCGTTTGATAGCTCAATATAAGGATTGCACCATAGACAATCTGGATAGCAATTTCTATGGTGACTTGTCGATGTACTGGATTTACCTGATGCTAGGTAGTCCTCCCTCATGGACAACACTGCCAGCTTCACCACTCTCAATAGTAGCAAGTGCAACCATCGTAGCAAGTTTGACCATAGCCAATCAACCTACCGCGCCAGGCATGAAGCTGATATGTGTGTTCTCAACCTATGCATCAGGCGCGGCTATCACCATTACAGGAACACAGTATGGCTTGACGGTGAATGAAACCATCACTCCAACTGGCAATGGTACGTACTACTCAGCGAACGTCTATAGTGCCATAACCACAATTGGCGGCTCTACCAATGCCACAACGGTTGTGATAACAGGCGTGTTTGGATGGAAAGGGACTGTTACCAGTGAAGCGACCAAGCAAACAGCAGCGATAGAACACTTTGATGGTTCAGCTTCCTGGATACATCCCTTTAGCTTTGCTTCAAGTGGTTCATTTGCTGTGAATACGAAAGGCGAAGCTCTTCTGAGTCTTTCAGGTTTTGCTCAGGATAAACTGGCCATTGGCGATAGAACTACCACGCCTTTACAGACTTCACGAGTTACAAGCTTAGGTATTCCTCTTGGTGACATTCCCCTGGCTGGCTGGCAAACGCAGGTCTACATCGACAACATCAATGGAACGGCAGGCACAACAGTATTCACAGATCCTGAACAAGAGTTGAAGATCATGATTAATACTCCTGACGATAGGCATTGGACATTCAACAATACGCAAGCATTCACACGTGCTTATAGCGGGAAGTATGAATGTACTGTAAGTGCAACCTATGACATTATTGACCTCCTGCAAAATGAGCAATTCAGGCAAAACTTGAAACAATATCTTGTTGTCAAAACTGTTGGGGAGTATATCGGGACTACAGGCGGAACTGCGTACTATAAAGGCTGGCAATGGACTTTGCCAGTAAGATACGACGGTATGTATGGACAGGAAGCGCAAACAAGCGTTGGCAATGTGTTTGCAAAGCCAGCACTACGAACAGAATACGATGCCGGCATAGCAGGAAGCTACTCAGTGCAAATTATCACGAGGCAGCCACCTAATTACACAAGCTAAAAGGAGATTTCATGGAAGGACTTACTGAGGGGTAGGATTGTCCATTATGTGCTTTCAAATGGGCAACATAGAGCAGCGATAGTTGTTCGGGTGTTTGGGCCATATGGGAAAGAGGCTGGACTTGCTAACCTTATGGTGTTTTCCGATGGCTCAAATGATAAAGGTGTGGTTTCTGGGAATGTCTCTGAGCAAGGAGTATTCTGGGCAACATCAGCACATTATGACCCTGAAGGCACAAAACATCATACCTGGCACTGGATAGAAAAAGTATAAAAGGAGAGCAATACATGGGCGCATTTGATAGAGCAAAAGATATTCTTGTTCCAAACGATGAAAAGCCAGAAGAGGCAAAAGCTTTTCGTGAAAAATGGGGATGGGAAGCACACGAACAAATTACGCTACGAGGCAAGCTAACAGCCGGAATGCAGGAAGAGATAACCAATGCTTCGAGTGGCGTCGGGCCTGATAATACGTTTGCTTTGTTCTCTGGTAGCGGTCGCAATGTGATGTTAGAGCAGATGATAGTCAGATGGACGCTTGCCAGGAATGGCAATGTGGTTGACGTCAACATTGATACCATACGTGAACTGCCAACTGAGTACACTATTCCTCTGTTCGAAATTTGTGACAAATTGGCAACCAAAGTCATGAATGTAGAGCAGCAAAAGGATTTTTTAGCCTCTGCAAACGGGCATACAAAAACGCGCTTGGACGTGGTGAAGTAGTCCCAGAGGCGATTATCAAAGCAGAGCTGTGGGACGTGTTTGGTTCCAGGACGGAATATCTTCTAGCTCCATTGGAAGAGGCTGTAGAGCAGCGATGCCGTATTATCGCAAGGCATGAAGCACAGGCAGAAAAAGACGCAGAGGTCGATGCGTAGGCAGAAGTAGTAGGGATAAAGTAGCATATGGGCGCGGGTGATATTTCCTTAGCCATCATGATAACGGCGCAAAATCAAGCCTCTTCTGTGATTCAGGGACTTGCAAGAGATTTAGGGCCATTAGGCGTTGGTATGGCCGCTATCGGTGTTGGTGCGATTGCAGCAGGCGTAGCGGCTGTCAAGATGGCCGGTGATTATCAAAGCGCAACCACTACCCTGGTAACAGGCGCAGGTGAAAGCGTCAAGAACCTTGGCTTAGTTCGTCAGGGACTCCTTGATATCTCGGTAGCTACAGGCACTTCAACCGATGCACTCGTCAAGTCCATGTTTCTAGTAGAGAGCGCGGGCTATCACGGTGCCCAGGGCTTGCAAGTAGAAACGATTGCGGCAGAGGGGGCAAAGGTAGCTCATGCTGATTTAACCCAAACCGCTGATATTCTCACAACCTCACTGCATGATTTTAATTTGACGGCAGGGCAGTCTACGCCAGTTATGAACTCCCTCATCGTCACTGTGCAAAATGGCAAGATGACCATGGATAATCTCAACGAATCCATGAAGACTGTTTTACCTGTTGCAGGTGCTTTGCACGTTCCATTAGCCGATGTAGAAGGCGCTCTTTCTACTATGGCAATAGCAGGGGATAAGGGTTCAATAGCAGGTACGCATCTTGCCATGATGTTGAAGATGCTTGCTAATCCTGCGAGTACAGCACAAAAAGAGATGTCAGCAATGGGTATTGATAGTATCAAGCTTGCTCAAACTATGCAAACATCACTACCTGCTGCATTGCAGATGATCCAGAATGCCGTTGCACAGCACTTTGTACCTGGCTCAGTTGAGTATAACAGGGCTATTGCTACTATTCTCGGAGGCTCAAAGTCAGGTATAGCAGGTCTTGAACTCATGGGTCAAAACATGAATACCTTAGTAGCAGATACCAAGGCAGCATCCGATGCTTTCCGTAATAGTGGTAAGGACGTGCAAGGGTGGGCAATGGTTCAAGGTGACTTCAATCAAAAGATGGATGAACTTCATGCCACGTTGAATGTCGTGTTGATTGATCTTGGTGCAAAAATGCTTCCTGTTCTCACGGACATAGTACAGCACGGTCTTATTCCTTTCGTCAACAATCTTGATTATATTGTTAAGAATGGCTCACCTATTATCACGTTCTTGCAGGGAAGTTCAGTAGGTGCAACGTTACTAAGGGATGCATTGATAGGGTTAGCTGTAGCTGTAGCAGCGGTGAAAATTGCACTTCTTGTTGAGAGTATGGCAAGTTTCATTGCCTCTGTACCTGGAATGCTTTCAAATTTATTCCTTGTTCAAAGTGCGGTAACGAGTGTGGGAACAGCCACTACCGAGACAGCAGCAGCAACCGCAACCGCATCTGCAGGCATGAGTTTTTCGCTTGCTGGTATAGCTGTAGCTTTTGCGCCATTGACACTTGCAGCTAAGTATTTGGTAGATAATCGAAGCAATATTATTGATACGATCACAGGTATTAAAAATGCAGGCTCAGGGCCGACTGGCAATGGACAGAACACAGGCTTTATTGGTAATTGGTGGCAACAGATGAATCAGCAAGCCGCCGATGCTAAGAAAGCTGCTGACGATGCCGCCGCCGCGGCGAAGAAATCTGCAGATGCCACAAGGTATGCACTTGATCAGGTTTCGCAAGATTACATCAAATGGCTTGGCACGACGGGCATTACCTGGAAACAGTATGAACAACAGGCCATTAATGCACGTAAGCAAATCGTCGCAGATGGGTTGGCTGTGCAAAGCCAGTGGGCGCAATCCGTTGAACGTGGTGTGAGTGATATGACGACCGCAAACGACAAAATACAATCGCAATGGTCGCAATCCGTCCAGCGTAGTGTTACTACTATGATGACCGCGACGGACAAAGAGCAGAGTGCGTGGGCGCAATCAGTTGACCGCAATACGGCAAAAGTCGTTGGCGACTTTGGAAAGGTTGCACAGACAGCCGACCAGACAGTTACGCGATTAAAACAACTCAATAATCCTCTCAAGACGAGTGTTGACAATGCCGCTGTTGTGAAACTTGGGTTAGATGCCGATCTTACACGCAAGAAACTTCTTGCCACGAATGGGCCGTACTATCCCGTTGTCAATGTGAGCAGTATCGCAGCATCAGGCAATACGGCAGACCAGACACGCAAGAAGTTGCTTGCGATGAATGGGCCGTATTATCCTCTCGTCAATGCGGGTAGTGTTGCAGCAGCTGGCAATACTGCCGATCAAACGCGCAACAAATTGCTTGCGCTCAATGGAAGTAGTACCTGGAATGCCTATGTCAATACGTACCAAAACGTCAGCACAAACTACCTCAATACAGGCGGGCCTGTGATTGGGCATGGTTTTGCATCAGGCGTGACGAACAATCCTATTGGTGGTTGGTATGATGTGGGAGAGCGTGGGCCTGAAAAGATGTATGTGCCTCAAGGCGCATCGATCTTACCTCACGGTATCAATCCAACAAGTAAAGGCGCGTTTGGGTTGTCAGGGGCAATCAGTGGAAGCGATAAGACCATGAATATCACCGTCCAATTGGATAGCAGAAATATGATGCAAGCTTTAGGTGTGAGACAAGCAAAAGAAATCAGGATACAAGGGAATTATAGAAATGGTTGAGTTTAAAATAGAAAGAGGTAAGTAGATATGGGTGCTGCAACATGTCAGGCGCAAATAGGAACAGGCTCTAGCGTTTCATGGGCAAATGCTGAAAGTGGGGGAGTCTTCAATCGCGAAGATTCACTAGTGGGTACAACTCCAACGCCGATCCCCACAACTACAGGAACCAATTTCTCATACATCAAGAACTTTGTACTTGCAGTAACAGTGACAGGAACAACAGCAATCACGAATAGGCGTATCAACATGTCAGGCGCGGCGGCTACTGGTATGCAATTGTTCTGGAAAGCTCTTGCCGTTGCCAGTTATGCTCAATCAGCTAGTGGAAATAAGCCAACTGATTCAGGTTCTAATGGTGCTACCCCTGCGGGTTATACGCTTATGACAACTTCAACTGCTCAGTACGATAATACCAGTCATGTCACAAGTGCATCAGGGCCGAATGGGACAATGGCTGTGTGTGTAGAGGGGATTGATAACACCTATACGGCGGGGGCCAGTACAAGCGCAACAACTCCATCACTTGTTCTCAGCTACGATGAGGCTTAATAGATAAGGTTACATGTGTTTATGAGGCAATTCAGTCAAATCTGGCACGTATTCAGGATAATGATATCCTGCTTTGGTTTCACTGAACGCATGATCTATAAGATCATAGGCGCGTTGAGTGACAAGTGTATGATAAAACTTTTCATCGTGATGCATCGAAGTTGGATGAGCGAATCCTTGATCTATCAATTCATCTATCAGCAATTTCGCAAAACCTTGAAAGTGCGTATTGCGTTCTTCCTGGAGTTTTTGCTTCATGGCCTCTTTACTCATTTGCGTCATATCTTTTATTCCTTTCAATGAGGATTATAGCACATGGATGATATTTATACATGGCGTGTCATCTACCAGGATGACACCTATACCGATGAATTTGACGACGCAAGGCCAGATGGAAGAGGCTTTGCTGAGATTGAAGATAAAAAGGTTATCGGCATTGAACTGCATGATTTCCTGAAAGCAGTAGCCTGTGTAGCTTTGCCACATAAAGAGGATGTCAAACCTGTGTTTTTCAGGCGGCGGTACATTGCGCTAACTGGCATAGGAGAGCGCAATACCGTGCATTGTATTGGCTGGAAACGGGGAGAAAGCGCGTGTTACCTCTTTGTATTTCCTGATGGAAGCACACTTTTGACAGATGATTTACAGGCGGTTTAGGTAGGGTAGGGAGTAGCAATGCCAACAATTCATGATTGGACATTTGTAGCTGACGGGCCGTTAGGTACAACCCTCGGCTTTAATAATTATTCCAGTATCCAACCCCTCGCCTCGCAAGCCTGGACGGATATAGCTGCGCTTGGTATCTCTCGTGTACGCTTGAATATCGTGACTGCCTCTTTCATGCCCACTCCTGGCTCTTTTAACTGGGGAGGGCTTGACGCGCTTGTGCAAGCCGCCAATCAGCATGGCATCAGGGTTACTTTGATAGCACGTGGGTACAAGGGTGACAGCCCTACCAACAATAACCCCGCGCCTTGTGGTTCAAATACCAACCCTCACTATTTTTCATCGGTCAATACCTATAAAACCTTAGCAATAGCCTTATGTCAACGCTATAGTGGCGATGGAAACTCCAAGAACGCCATAGCCAATGATGGTTCTGGCAAGAAACTTCAAGTTGATTGTATCGAAATTGGCAATGAAGAGTTTGATGTCTATGCAGGCACGAATGCCGATTGTCGCAACCCCCTGAGATATGTGTACTACTTGAAGCAAGTCGTCCCTGCTATGAGAGCATCAGTAGCGAGTGGTGGCGGCGGATGGAATCCATCAGGCAACTTTCAGGCCAGGATTGGCTGTTGGGGTTTATGGTGGCAGCAACAAGCGCATGTCAAGTACGTGGTCAATACGTTCTACAATCCAAATTATGATCTTTCAAATCCCTTATACAGCACATTCAACCCAACTGGCAACGGGTCAAGCGTCATTGGCTACAACAGTGGCTTAGGCGTGCAGATGCTCGACTACCTGAACTTCCATAACTACTCTTACCCAGCGCAAAATGTCACACTGGCACAGTACGGAGTTGACCAGGAATTAATAGATATCAAGGCAGTTCAGGCTTTCTACAATGATACACTCACTCCTATCTGGATGACAGAATTTGGAGCGGACGGGCCATGTGCGGCAACTGCTGGCAGTGGGCAAACAGCGCAAGAGGCGAGCTTAGAAGCAACGCAATCAACGTACTACGCTGCAAATGCCGATGGCTCAGGCATTGGAGCCTTAGCCACGGCTATGAACCACGGAGCGCAACACATCGATATCTTCACGATCAATTATAATGCTCCAAATGCGACAAGTAACTATACAGGGCAAGTCAAAGCCATTGCCTGTGCTGTCTCAGGCGGTGGATTTAAGCGGTTCAAAGCATTTACGGCGATTCAGAACTTCTTGACATCGAACGGGGCAACGTGGGCGGCGAAACCAGTTCCTAATGGGTTTGGGCCTACGTCAGCTCCTCCCTCTCCTCCCTCTTCAATCACGTTTTATTTGGGCAAGGTACTTGATACCTCACCTGCTCTGCTTGCAACATTTAATGATGTGAGTACGGCATCGGGCGGTTCTCAGGTAGGGCAAGATACGCCGATTGATGGATATACAGGCTATGGGGAATGCTACCCAAATCAAGCACTTTCCCCCTGGCCTGCATACGCTTCTGAACCTCTTGTTCCATTTTCCAATAAAGGCAATATCTGGCCCGTTGCACTTGGTAATCAAGCGATCTTAAATGGCAATTGGACTCCTACTTTAAGAGCAACAGTGATTAATGGTACAGGCAATATCACAGCCGATTTGTTAGTAAGAGTGTGGGTATGGAACAGTGTTACCAAAGTTGCTACCAAGTATGGAGTGTTGCGCTTAAACGGAAATACCATCACGTCAACTTCAACAAACTTTGTATTTAGCGCGGCGGGTTTAGGTGTGATTGCAGGCGGGCCAGATGATTATATCGTCTTTGATACGCTGGCAAACATCACGGCCAATTCCAATCCAGCAGGCACAAAGCTACGTCTCAACTTCTCTTCTTCAAGCACACAAGGCAATGCCAACGGCCAGATAACTGCTCCTGGCATGGCTCCATCGCGTCTCATTCCTATGGCATCGGCACTACAGGGCACATTCACGCGTACTATCTCTATGGCCTCTGCCCTCTCTTTCCAACGTGTTATCCCGATGGCCAGCGCAACATCAGGAAGTCCACATAGAGTTATCCCGATGACTTCTAGCGTGTGTGGAGCGGCTCTTGCCAATCCTTACGTGCAAACTATCGCAAGCACTGACTTTATGAGTACATCAGGGCCGCATTTGATCTATAGAGGGCAACAAATCAAGCTCTATGGAACGACTATCTACCTAGCTACTCAGGGAGGGGCTAATACCTGGTTACATACCGATGCCAGGGCGGTATTAGATGATCTTTTCACACAAGCCTATAACAACGGCATCGGCATGATTAGGATAACAGACTACTGGGACGGTTCTAACATCACAGCATTTGACTGGCCTCAACTCTGGGCCAATATCGACTATTGCGTGACCAGAGCGCAACAACTCGGAATGTTCATTCAAATGGACATTAGCGCCTATAAGAACGTGCTGATAGCTAATGCAATTGATTGGACGGTAGCTGCCAATTGGCATGATTGGATAACGTTTGTAGGCTATCACTTTAGGAATACCGCTACTTCCATCTGTTGGTACTCTATATTAGGAGAGCCATTTGTACCTGCAAATCAAGCAGATTGTGATGCACTCGCTTTGTTCTATGGGACGATGTGTAACACGCTCTATGCCGCTGATACGTCACATCTCATTCAGGCAGGGGGATTGACACATATTAACGATGTAGTGGGAGGTCTCACAGATCCGTCATGGTGGTATCAAGTATTTACCTTGCCTCATAATGATTTGCCTGCTTACAAAACCTACTCAACTCAGGATTGTGTCTATCTCGCAACTATGCGGTCTATCATGACTACGTACAACATTAATAAGCCCCTGGTAAACAACGAATTTGGCAACCAGCAATCACAAGGGGATCAAGTTTTCCCTGCTTTTTCTAATACTTTGAATGGAACAATCACAGCAGGCGCAACGATAACTGCGCTTGCCTTGCATACAGCCATTTCAGGACAAACGATCATAGCAGGAACGATTATAGCCGTGTCTGGCACTGAGAACTATGTAGTGCTCACTGATACTTCAAGCGGTACTTCACTGCCTGTCAAGAGCGTGACTGCTCAACAGAACCATGCTAATAACGATGCTATTTCAGCATTAGGGTTTGGAGATGAAGATCATAGTTTAGCTGATACTGCCTATAATTATTTCAGTGTGGTACTAGGCTTAACAAACACTGTTAAGCACTGGAATAAAACCGCTCGAACCATCACGATAGATTCGTGTATTGGAGGCGATCAAGCAGGGACGGTTAGCTATGTGGTATGGAATTTGGGTTACTTAGTTGGGCCAGATCACTATGACCTTTCAGCTAATACAGGCCTTCCCCAGAGTTGGGCTTTATATGGCCGCCACGCGCGTTTAGACGGTTACGTGCCTGTCATGGCTGGCACATCCTTTCAAATCACGGTTGGAGGAGTGCCTGTTGTCTTTAATGAGGATACTTTTCATATCACGTACAAAGAAAATGAAGCATGGCGATGCCAGTTTACCATTCTTGATTATGATGGAAACCTTGTATTTCCTTATCGCTCTCAGGTCAGAGTTACTGACTACAACACGCAAGGCGTCTTATTTACTGGTTTCCTGATTGAAGATAACTTTGATAAATCCAATGCACGTCAAAACAAATTGATAGAGCATAAGATTGATTGTATAGGCAACGAATCCAAGCCTATGAAACGGACTTCCAACCGCTTGTATACAGTGCCATTTCCGGCGGCGCAAGGTGTCATGAACATGCTTGACGATGTACTCGTTGCTGAGGGTGTCACTGCCAAGTATGCCTATAGCGAAGTGACCACCTTTCCTGATTGGATTGCAGGCACACTTTCAGGTACAACCGCTTCTACTAATCTTCCTAATGGCGATTTAGAACTGACAGCGGCGGGAAGTGTTGTTACTGTGTCAGAAGCGACAACAAGTGACTTTGCAGCAGGCACACTTACGAATGTTCAGTCTGCTTCCAACGCTTTAACGCTCAAATCACATACTGGCATATCGATGACTGCTACCTGTACAGGTGGAGTTGGAGATGCCCACTTATATTGGACGATCTATCCTGGCAACATCGTGCAAGCGAATGACTGGGTACTCTCTTACTACATGTGGATAGACCCCAGTAGCCCTAAGATCATGGCGGGGATAGATGTTGTGTATACCGATGGTTCCAGGTTGAATACCTTAAACTCAGGGCTAGGGGAATTCGATCAGCATGGCATGGGTTCTAATCCTGCCAATGACCTCTCAGGTTGGGCAGATGGACGTTGGGAGTATCGTCAGATAGGCTTGCACGCCTATACTGGGAAGACGATTAACTATATCGCAATGGGGATTGAGGGAGATCAAGCGGGGAAGTATGGTGTCTACTTCCATGATGTAAAAGTGACCTATACGAGCACAACTGAGATAGATGTGTCAGGCACGTTCACAGGCGGGGGCATTGTTTCTAACGCTGGCTACAATACCATTGTGGTAGCATCTCCAACCGTGTATGAGCAAACAGGCAATCGTGTCAGTTCATCGCATAGCTTGACGAGTGTTGGCATTTATCAGAACAGTCTTGCAAGTTGGATTGTGAATACTCCTTCAGATACCACGTTCACACTTGAAACGAGCTTTGATGGAGGGGCAACATGGCAAGCTGCTACCAATAAAGCCAAACTAGGGATAATCACACCTGGCACGTATTTAAATGGCATCTCGCTGTTACTCAAGGAAAGCATGGCTATCACAGGGAATACCCCCCTGCTCAGTCCATCGCTCAGTCAAGTGGCGGTGTCAATTGTGCCTGGCTATACGAGCACACAAACCGATGTGAAATATACACGGACATCGGATTCAGATTTCAATGCTGGCACACTCACGAACTTAGTTGCAGCTTCTAATTCAGGATTAGGCTTAACTGGTTTCTGGCGTGACTGGAAAGATAGTGATACCAACTCGCTTTCTAGCGATCAAACCGTCTATGGAACTGCTTCACCGACGCAAACACTGAACGCCAATCAGTTGAAAGTACAGACAAACACCGGAGCAGATGCACGTGTCAAGATGGTTGGAGCAGGTGCAACATGGCAAAATTTCACGCTATCTGTAAATGTTCAGATACCAACCGCCGGAACTGGCAACATTGGCGTAGTGTACAGAACAACAGGCTGGCAAAATAATGACAATAGCTTTGCCTATGCGGTAGAAGTCTCTTCAACGGCTGTTACTTTAATCAGAGGTACTAATTCAGGAAGTGGGGGAGGCACTCGCACACAAATAGCCACACAAGCTCTTACTTTAACAGTTTCAGGCTTTTATACCTTGAAAGTAGTTGTCAACAGCGTTGATGCATCGCACACAAACCACACGATTTATATAGATGATGTGCCATATCTTACTTCAACCGACAATACCTATAACGCGGCGGGTAGTATTGGTATGCGCCTCTACAATGGTTCAGGTGTGCAGATCACGGGCTATTATGGCTCTCTCGCAATTCTGAATGCTTTAACAGGACAATATGTTTCTGAAAATCTCTCACTCAATGCAGTAGGGACGGTTGGAACTTCAAGGATATTCTGGGAAGATGTAGCCCCTGGCAGTTCTTCCAGGCTCTTTGAAACATCGATCAATGGCGGTAGTACCTGGCAAACAGCAAGCTATGGTCAAGAGATAGTAGGACTACCCGCAGGAACCAATGTCACAGGCATCAATCTGAAAGTACGTATCACAGAAACAGCAGGAAGCGAGCAAGATCAACCTACCGTCTATGGGTATACCGCGTGGGTGACTTCGCGGTTTTCTTCATCTGGTACGTATATCTCCCCCGCTCTTTCCCTGGCTACCGTCGGGCAAGTGGGGAATACGCTTGTGAGTTGGGCGGGACTGCAACCGTCAGGAACAACAATCACGGTTGATAGCACGATCAATAATGGTTCAAGTTGGCAAACGAATGTAGTTCCAGGTTCACAGATTGCAGCAGGAAGCAATCAATATGCGGGACTTGGAACTATTGGAAATATCAATGTACAACCCGATCCAACAGTAGATGATTTTTCCTCTGATACCAGTTCTAACTATACCTCGACCAATGCGACAGGTGGAAGTGTTGCAACATGGACGCCAGATGTTACTAATAGCCGCGTAACCGCTACAGGCGGGGCAAATGCTGTCTATCTATACACAAGCATCTCTTCTCAAAATATGGACATCTTATGCGATATGACGCAATCTGAGAGCGGGGGTTTATCCTGGTGTTATAGCAGTGGCACAAGTTATTATAGCCTTTCGGTTGCTGATAACCAATCAACAGTACTAACTCCTAACACCATCACGCTGTATAGAGATGGTGTCTCAATAGGAAGTACATCAATCAAGTTTGTGAGAGGGATTATCTACCGTATTCGAGTAACGAGCATAGGCGGCGTGATAAATGTGTACTTTGATGGTGTGGATGTTATTTCCTATAACGATACATCAGCTTTAGTAGCGGGGCAAGCAGGCTTGTTTACCAATGGAGGTACATCACAGTTTATCGGCGTGTGGGTTCAGCCTCTTGGGGATGATGTATCGCTTATCAATACGAAAGTTCGTATCAATCTTGCCTCAACTGACGCCTCATTTACCCCGCAGATACAAACACTTTCATTTGGCGCATATGGCCCGCAGATTAATACAGGTATTTTGATGCCAAGTGCTGACTACAGGCAAACCTTTGTCAGTGCTAATCTTGACGATATGGCAAAACAGAGTAACTACAAATGGCATATTGACCAACTCAACGAGTTTGAATTTACACAAGCGCAAGCAAGGCCTGCACCCTGGGTACTGCAATCGAATACCCTAAGTCAACCTAGCGATATTGAACTTGATAGCAATTTGGCGATAGAGACATTAGGGGACTTGTACAGGAACCGCCAGATTTTAACGGGCGTTTCAAACTCTGCGTTTTTTCAAGATAGTTTCACAGGAAATGGCACACAAACATCATTCCCTCTGAGGTATCCAATAGCTCCTGGCACTATACCAGTAGTTACCCTTGATGTGAAATTGAATGACATCCCTCAAAACGTTGGCTTGAAAGGTTCTACTGGCAGTGATTGGTACTATGCTGAGAACGATTTGGTGATAGCGCAGGATGTGAATGCGCTTCCTCTTGATGCTAACGATACCTTGATTATCTCCTATACAGGCGCGTTTGTGGATGATGTGATTGTCAACAATGATGCAGCGCAAGCCGCGCTTCAACTTGTAGAGGGTGGGACGGGCATTGTAGAGGCTGTAGAGGATGTGTCAAAGAGGAATATGAGCTTTGCAGCGGCGGTCACGTATGGCAATCAGTTATTGACGAGGTACTGTATTTCAGGTCGTACAGCCACATTTAAGACGTACAGGAATGGACTGGCAGTAGGGCAAATGCTGGCAACCAACATTCCAGAGGAGAACTTGAATTATGCACAGCTTTTAGTACATTCTGTTGACCTGGGAATGCAGACACAACCAAACAATACGGTTCTGTATAACTATGTAGTAACTTCAAGTGAGTTACCCGTACTGTCAAGTTGGTCTAAGTTGTTAGCGTCGGGCTTATTGGATTAAGTAGAGGAGGATTTAATAGTTATGCCAAATAGCATCAATTCAGTGCAAGTAGCAGTTGATAGCTTACGAGCCGCTTTTGATAAGCATGTCGCAGAGGATAGGATTGTCTACGAACGCACTGAAACCATGCAGCAAGAAGTTACCAATATCCATGCACAGTTACAGGCGCAAGCAGAACAAGCCGTTATTTTAAAGCAAGTTCAGGACACCGTTAACGGTTATGAAATGAGAATTAGGAACTTCCTGGCATTTCTCAAATGGCTTGCGACGATCATCGGCATGATACTGGCATCGGTTATCAGCGCACTTATTATTTCACACCATTAGAAGAAGAGGTATTTATTATGCCATTTTACGCACAAGAAATTTTGCTAGGACTTATCGGCTTTGCAGCGGCCATTATTCCCCTGCTTTTACCGTCTCTTAGACCGCTCTACAGGTTTATACTGGTTGCGGGAGGATTATGTGTTGCCTGTATGCTCTCAGGTTTTCTGGCACGTCTCTTTTTTGAGACAGATTTTACTGTGTCTTTTATCAGGGCGTTCCTGATGATTGGCTTGCTACAAAATATCGCTGTGAGAATGGACGCTAATCCAGGGATAGCAGTAGTTTCAAAGGAATAAGAAAAAACACCCTCTCAACTGGGAGAGGGTGCCATATGCTCTTTAACAAGCTGATTAATAAATGCGCTTTTGTTTTTGATGGTTTTCAAGTACGCTTTCACTTCAGGGGAAAGTGTGATAGTCATGTATTGGTTTTTCTTTTCCTGAGAAATCTCAGGACGGCCAGGTTTGCGCTTTGGTTGGGTTGGTTGTTCTGGCATAATTTATTCTCCAGGATAATATGACTCAGAGTAGGAGCCACCAAGTAGAATGGATGGATCAGTGTCAGCATCGGTATTATGTATTTTCTCGTCGCTATCACATGTCGGGCATTTGTAACTATTATGCTTTGTGCCGCATTCCAGGCACATCCATTTAAATGTTTTAGGCTTTACTTGCTTTGGCTGTACTACCACTTCAGCAGATGCTTGAATCAGAGTCAGCTCGGAGGGATTTTTGAATACCATCTTCGTCGGGTCACTGGTTGGATTGTCTTTTTTGTACAGTTGAACTTCACCTGTTGAGGGCGAAACAAAATCAACGATGCAGATAACTGCGTTGCCAGATTTCTTGCTTACGAAACTTACTTCGTCGCCTTGTTTGAACTTTGTCATTTTCTTTCCCTTTCAAAATGGCGGGAGGGAATGAACCCCTCCCGATTAGGTGACTAAATTCTTCCATCTTGCTTGTAAGCGTACATTGGATTGGTACGAAGCCAGGGATTGCTACCTGCAACTCTTGCCATTGCATCTTCCTGGGAGTCAGCCAGGACATTCTCGAATGTGGCTTCCTGACCGAGGCCAGTATGCTTGTAGACGTACACGGTGTAGTAGCATTGCTCTACCGCTTTCAGATCATCTCCCCAAATGTCTTCGCTTATGATTGGTGCTTGCATGTATGTAACTCACTTTCTTTTCGTTTTTTTATCTTCTATAAGGATTATAATATGTATTTTTATTCTTGTCAAGGGTTTTTGTATGTATTTTAATCAGTTTTGAAAAACTCGTAATTATTCGTTTTAAGTGAGGTTTGTATGTTGCTGTGGTTCTGGTATGGTCTACTCTTTTATCTGTTTTGTAGTGAGATTATGTATGTTGTTTGCACTCAGATTGTGCCTATCATGGCGGTACTGAGTATACTGTGCTTGTCTTATGGCTCCCTGCTCTGTATACTTGTGAGTAGAAACAAGAGTAAAGACAAGGTTGATACGTGGAAAGGGAGGGTAAATACTCCACATGACTGATTTTATGGTTCATCTTCCTGGAAACTTCAGATATGTATACCAGTTCGCCTCAGGTTTATCTCAATATCGCTGCGTAGAGGCCTCGCTTTCCATGGCGGGCCAGATAGCTTATCCAACCAGATACGCCAATCCTACACAGCTTATGTCTCAAATCTATACTCAGTACGTCGGGCCTGATGTGAGTAGCGATACAAGAGGCACAACCAAAGAACAGGCATTAGAATGGCTCCATTCTCAGAACATCGGCTATGTCGATATGGAGCCATTGCTAGGCAACCTGGACGAGCTGCACGCTGAAATACAAGCACAGAACCGTCAAAACGTGCCTCAACTTATCACGATAGGCGATGAATCGTTCTTGCATGATGCAAAGTCAGGTCATACCTTGCACAATTGGGCTGATGCACTGAACCATGGCGCTCATACGATGCTGAGGGTAGGCTATAGCGATGTGATGGGGTATGGACTGTATGAAGAGCCGGCGGCAGCTCCTAATTTCTCGCAACCTGTAGCTATTCCCTGGCAAAACTTCTTAGAGGGGCATATTGTCGGATGTATTGCCATTATGCCTCACGGTGTCCCTACTCCGCCATCTGGCTTTTCTTTTCAGCATGGCACATGGCCTATTCCACCTAAGCCTAAGCCTGTATTTGACGCTCTCAAAGCTGAAAGCACATTAGCTGCTGCAATGGCCGCTTTAGCGTCACTACAGCACGATTTAGATGTATTGAAAACGGAGGTCTAGTTACTCGTTTGGAGGAAATTCTGTAAAGTCTGGAATATCCTCTATATAATACATCCCCATCGTGAGATTGTCGTTATCATTGACAGTTTTAAGCGCATGCAATACCAGATCATAGGCACATTGAGCAAGGAGTATAGCCATATCATTTCTTAAAGACTTTGGATGGATAGGAATAAGACGCTTTTGCTCAAGTTTGTCAATTTCCAGATTGGCAAACCCTAGAAACCTGGTATCTCTTTCTTGGTTAGACATTTTAGTAGGTTGTCCTTTCTTTTAGGAGAAATTATATCATGATAATTGACTTATCACAGGTACACACGCTTTTCCTGTTTGTACTCCCTGCCTTGCTTGGTGTACTCGCTGGTTTAATTCGACAAGATAAGCTTCCTAAGTGGCTTAATGAACTTATCTTACTTGCCATTGTTGGACTTGTAGCACTCTCACAAGCTCTCCTGGATGGAAAACTAGGTACAAGTCCCCTTGCTGATTTTATGATACTTGGTACATATTGTACTGCTCTTATTAAACTCACACCGATTAATGACCTTATGAAATCAGTTCAAAGTGTTACGAGCATTGGAGGTAAAGCTCCTGTCGTTACTTCCTCACCGCTTGATCTAGGTCAATTAGCGAATCGGATTGCGCCGTTTCTTGCACAGGAATTAGTCAAGTTACGCATGGCTAGTGCTATACCTGTAGTACAACCGTCACAGCAAGCCCAGTCGCCAGTACAACAGTCAAACATAGCATTTACTACTCCTGTGCCTCAACCGCCCTATGCCAATCCTGTACAGCCACAGGTGTATGGTGTGAATAGTGGCCCTCCTGTGCAAATGCAAGCAACATTCACAGATCCAAACCAGGTGTATAATCTACAAACTCAGCAAGTGCAATCTGTTCCTGCTCAAAACTGGCAACAAGTACCACAACCTGGACAAAGCGGCTAGAAAAGCTGTATGATAGGAGTGCATACTTGGAACTCCTTGTGAACTACAACCGAAACGTGAACTACAACCGAAACACAAGACCCTCACCGCTCGCACAGTCAATTAGGCGAAGTGAGGGTTTTGTGCGTTATATAACCAGCTAACATTTTCATCTTCAAGATAAAGTATGGAATGCCTTGAAGTCAAGCTTGTCGTAAAAGTACAAGGCTTGTTCCTTCTGATTGAATAATTGTTCCATCAGGAAGTGCATAAGAACCATTAATCGGGATAGGGCAATCTGTTTCAAGCCAGTTACTTACATGTCCTTTCCCTACTGGTTGAGTATAAAAGGAAATACTTCCCTCTATAGCTCGTTCTAATGGTATCTGACACACAAATCCATTTTTTTGTAAAGCTTCAACTACTCGCTTATCAGTGATTAACCATTGTTTCATTTCTTGTTTGCTTTCCTCTTCCATTTGCCTACTATTTTCTTCTTAGAAATGCCTTTCGGTCTATTGTATCGCTCTCCACAATCTAAGGCGATTTGAAGCAGCATGGATGAAAAGTCATTCTGATATGACTCCTCTGCTATCACTGCTTTAAAGCCTCTCAGGTCACGACAGGCATGTTCAGCTAAGACAAAATACCGTGAGCGTTGCGCCCAGTCAATGACCCATGTTTGATTTTGTTCCCAGTATGCCCTGGTTTTGAGTGCTTTTGTATTCAATTCCTCATTGCCAAATTCAATAAAGTAGTCGAGGATTGGTACGCACATCTCGTGCATCACATCCCCATGTTTAGAAACAGGTTGATTTCTTTGGTAGATTGATGCAGAGATTGATGCAGGATGTAGTGATGTGATAGGTTCTTTGGGTTGTTCCATTTATAATTCCTTTGCTTTAGGAATAAATGCCCAATAGAAGAAACTGATTTTATTTTCATGTTGCAAACCTTGCATAATACTATCCCAAATATAACAGTTACCGTCTGGAATAGCTGCTTCATATACTGCATGAAATCTCGTTTCCCCTGTCTTCTTAAAATCAGACATTGAAGTGGGTACAACTTCCTCTTTCAGAATAAAAACTTCATAATAATACACTTTATTTCTCCAGTACTTTCCTGAGTTTCCTCATAGCTACTTCTTCAATTTGGCGCACACGTTCACGCGTGACACCAAGTTCCCTGGCTATCTCTTGTAACACGTGCGCACGGCCATCTGCGCCTATGCCAAATCTCAACTTGATAACGTGTTGCTCACGTTCTGTTAAGCAAGCAAGAGCTTTTTTGACACGTTCGGATATTTCATCTTGTTCAACATCTATCTCGGCGGTTGCTTTTTCGTCTGCAATCAGATCACCTAGGCACACATCTTCATGGTCAGCTACAGGCACGTCCAATGAAAGCATATAATACATGTGTTGCCAGATCAAGACTATCTCTCCTGGTTTTTCCCCTGCTATCTCAGCTAATTCTTCTAATCCAGGTTCATAGCCATATTGCATAGTGAAGTTGGTAAAATGCCTCTTCAGTCTATTCCGTTTCTCAACGCTATAGCAAGGGATGTGAATCATATATTCTAATCCTGGTAACGCTCTGGTGATCGCTTGCCGAATCCAGCCTGTAGCATAGGTTGAGAACTTGTATCCGAGTCGCCAATTAAAGGTTTGGGTAGCTCGCATAAGCCCTATATTCCCCTCCTGTATCAAGTCGTGCAGGGAAATATCACCTCTTTGATAATATCTGGCTACTGAAATCACAAGGCGGAGATTGGATTGTATCAGAGTTGTTCTAGCTGACTCGTTCCCCTGCTCGATTCTCTGCATCAAATCAATCTCTTCCTGTTTACTGAGCAGGGGGTATTGACGTACCTGTTCAATATACCAGGCCATATCATCAGTTAATTCAAAGCTTCTCTGTGCTGCAAAGATGCCTTGACGCTGCATAGGACGTGTTTGTGGAACTGCTACCATCTCTGTTACTCCTCCTTTTATTTCCACTTTTCGAGTACTGCGGTAGAATAGTTCTATAGTACCTTGAAAACAGAATAGTGCTTGTCGGTTCCAGGGTAATTCGGTTCCCTGGGTAAAAACACTACCGTGTCAACCAATGTACATCTCTCTTTCAATTTGCCACTTGCGAGAACCATGCAAGCGATGAATACCAGACTGAGAAGCTACCGCAGGGCTTGCGGGAAGCAAATGCCTGTGGAGGCGGTGTAAGACCAAATGAACAACTTGGTGTCTGTTTGGCAACCTCCAACGAAGCAGGAAAGCCTACTTGTGAGAGTAGGAGTCCCCTGGATTTATCCAAGGGAGATGTCAATCCTCCCAGTTTGTTGTCCGATCCTGAGCAAATACAATAACAAAGCCAATGATGCTGTAAATGAAGACTCCAAGTGCTATCAAGTTCATGGGATGTTATTCCTTTCTATGCGTACAACGGGTCTAAGTGAGGTTATTTCCTCGGATGTATCAGAGTTCAACCAGTTATCATGCATGAACGCTAGTCGTGTTCTGTGCATTCCTGGAACATTTCTAACTGGTTTCATCTCTTCGGTTTCACGTGTGAATTGGTTCTGTCTACACAAAGGACAATACAGCCAGGAACCATCTGGTTTAGGTTCTGTCTCAGTCCATAATGGCGATAAATGCAAAGGACATACAGGCATTATGAATTGCACAGGTTGTACTTTCTTGATGCCTGCGGTATGGCCTAACCTGTACGCTGCCCATAGCTGTTGTTCCAATGACAGCGTTTCATCGATAGCATTTTCAAGAGTGGTGTCCATCATCGTATTCCTCTTCCAACCTTTCCGAAAAACATATGGAGCGCATGGGGCATTGTTGCGCTAGTTTGTCCTGCGGGGAATGACAGACACGATCAGATAACATCTTTATGCCATGATTTTTAACCATGTACGTATTGCCATTTATTTCATCTACTCGAAACTCATATGGCTTGAATAAATCATAGTCTCGTTCCATCACGTAGATTTTGAAGTCCTGGTTGTTCTTATTCTCAATGAGCAAGATAGCCTTTTGCAAGTCAGTAAAGAACAGGTAGTTATTGGCTTGTATCCTGGCTTTACGTACAACATCAGCTTCAGGAACGGTGATAGCTTGCATTAAATCATCTGTCAGTTTCAAGAAGACTTCCTGTTTGATGCCTTTGATTTCAACCAGATATTTCTCATTGCCGAACTGAATAATGGCATCAGGCGAAAAGTACAGGTTTTCATCTGGCAAGAAGTGAGTGAGGTCTAATTCAGGAAGTCGATTATCATCTGACAGAACGACATTGCCAAACATCCTAAACATATACTGCCATTTGCGATGCACTTCCCATCCATGCTCGTAAATGTCTTCTCGTTTCCAATCCCAGGACTTTAATTCAGGTTTTTGTACCTCATCTGGATACAAGTTCATAAGCACGTAGCGGCGGGTACACCATTCACTTTCTGATTCTAAGAGATTGGCAGCGTGAAGCTCTCTATGCGGCTGTGCATCTCTTCCTTTTTGTAAGTACATCTGCTGAAAGCTGAGTTTGAGAAGTTTAGCTTCTTGTTGGAAGTTATTCATCTTTACTCATCTCCCTGAAAGCCATAAAAGCACGTTGTTCCCATTCATTAGTATATTCATCCGCTATAGATTGGTGAGTGTGCCAGTGCTCAAGATAGGCGTCCTGGCTATCTTCAAACAAGTTTTGCAATCGTGTTTCAGATGGGCGCATTCTCCATTGATTCCTGTATTGGAGGAGATTATACCAAAGTATCTGACAGTCTTTACAGCCATAGACAGGCTGTTCATTTTTGAGGATGATAACCTTTTGTGGGTACTGTAGTGGCATGATAATTTCCCTTCCTATTAGTAAGAGAAGCGTCTAATATAGTTAGACGCTTCTCAGGACACTGATTAAAACTGGGGAATGTCTCTGATTGCGCCATTTGTGGATTTAGGTTGAGCTACTACAGGTTCAGCTCCTACTATGCGAGGAGGGCAAGCATCAGAATAGATGCTGAATACTAAGTCACGATCAAGGTACTCGACGGGGATGTCATGGAAAGCGGGGTCAAAGGTGCTTGGATCTTTTGGCTCAACTGTATAGACCGTTTCAATACCAACTCCGGCGCGTTCAATCTTGAAATCTCTTTTTGAGATGTCATGCGATTCACTGGCTTGATAGGTTGTCAAAAGCTTATCAAGAATAGGTGAGGTTTGCGGTTTCATTTCCAGGAGTCGAGGGCCGGATACATCATGCTCTTGCTGTTCCATGTCGGTATAGGTCACTTTTTTGTTAGACTTGACTTCTACTACTGCATGAAGATAGGCAGGGAGTACAAAGCGTTCAGAGGCACGAGCTTGACGCTTGATCTTCTTTTCCTCTTTTGTATCCTCTGGTAGCGCCTCTACATCTATACAAGTTTGGCATTCCTGGCCTAAGTCCTTAGCACACTGACTACGGAATAGCCACTTTTTAGAAGTGTTATCGTAGTATTCATGCTTATGCACACGAACATACGCATTGAGATTTAACAGGGGACGGATAAGGGCTTTTTGTCCATCTGCGATAGAAAAGAAAAACGGACGAGCTGTGAAGTCGCCTGTGTTCTCATTCTTCCTGTTCTTTGCCTCTTCTAAGTAAGCCATCGGGTCAACGGTTGGGTCGGTTACTGCCATGTTTAACATTTCTCCTTTTGTTTTTCAACTTTTTTCAATTTCCCATTTACAGGGCGTTTACCTCTCTTTTGCAAGAGGGGCAAATGTCCGGTAACGAGAGGGATTAAATAGCAAATTCAAAAGTGCTGACTTCAAAAGAGAAACCAGCTAGAACATTGATATAAACCTTATCTTGTGACTGAGAAGCAAACCATCGTTTGTAATTCTCTAGTTCACTTGCCATATCTTCGTAACTCACAACCTTTTCAATAAGTCCACCGTCAACCTCTTGACGGATAATTTGTACTGCCTGGCTTGCTGCTAATAATGCTTGTCTCTTTGTCATTTTTTCAATCCTTTCAATTTTCCATCTGTCAATTTCTCTTGACAAAGGAATAGTAACATAGTACACAATACTTGTCAATACTTTTACATACTAATTTTAACATTATCAAAATATTCGTTACTATTGACAACTTCCTGATACTTTGTTATACTGTCTTACAGGGAAAGGAACATGTTCCAAATAAACAAAAGAGGAAGAGATGCGAGAACAAGAAGAAATTTACACGGTTGAGGAAGTAGCTGAGAAGCTGAAAGTCACGAAGACGACTGTAAGCAGGCGCATTCGTGACGGAAAGTTGAAAGCTTTTAGAACCAATGGCGACACTGGCTCTTACAGGATTCGGGAAGAGGATTTAAGGAACTTCCTCTATGGTGACACTCCTGAATTGGTGAGTGCATAAGCTCACAAGAAAAACGTATGAAAGGACTTTGTAGGGAATGGAAATAGCACGATTTTTTTCACATATTGCCATACAGGAAAATGGTTGTTGGCTCTGGACTGGCAGTACTAGAACTAATGGCGGGGGACAAAAATATGGGAGAACATGGGATAAGGGAAGAGGTATATCTGCTCATAGAAAATCTTATCAATTAGCCTTTGGTTCAATCCCCACAGGGTTACACATTCTTCATAAATGTGATACCCCTCTGTGTGTTAATCCACAACATCTTTTTGCTGGCACTCCTAAAGACAACATGCAAGATTGCAAAGAAAAAGGAAGACTAGCTGACCCTGGCGGACATTTCTTTGATGGGCATAGAGGCAAGTCAGGAAGTGCTAATTCACAAGCTAAGCTCACAGAAGCCCAGGTGAAAGAAATACGCCAATTGTATGCCCAAGGAGTAGGCCAACATGCACTTGCAGCACAATATCACACTACAAACACAAACATTTCTTTGATTGTTTTGCGTAGAACGTGGAAAGGAGTTGCATAGTGGAAATAGAACTCCGTCCGTATCAAACCGAAAGTATCAATAGAATACTAGCTTCTTATGAACAGAATAAGCACAGTTCAGAGCTTTTAGTACTTCCAACAGGCAGTGGAAAAACGGTGATTTTTTCACAAATCATTCACCATCTATCAGAAAAATACGGCGTGAATGCGCTTGTGATTGCACATAGAGACGAGATTTTAGATCAATCGGCTGACAAGTATCGTATGGTGAAACCTGATGCAATCATAGGCAAAGTTGGAAGTGGAATACATGAGTATGGTGGTGAAGTAACAGTAGCCTCAATTCAAACCATTAGCCGGCCCGAACACTTGAAACGCTTACAATCAATCGGATATGGGCTAGTTATCACCGATGAAGCACATCACTCACAAGCTGAAAGCTATCAAAAAGTCTATGAAGTATTGCCAGATGCATTTCATTTATTAGTTACTGCTAGCCCAGATCGCTTAGATGGAAAGCCCCTGCTTGATGGCAAGAAACCACTTTACGAGGCAAGCATTATTGACCTGGCTACACACGAACCGGCGTATTTATGTGACATGCGGGCTATCCCCATTCAAACCAATCTTAGTCTTGATGGAATACATACACAAGCTGGAGATTTCAAGATTGACGAATTGGAAGCGGCTGTTGATACCGCCGAGCGCAACCAGCTTATTGTGCAGAAATATCAACAGTATGCATCAGGTAGGAGAGCGGCGTGTTTTGCGGTCACAGTTGAACATGCAGAGCACATCACAGAAGCATTTAACGATGCTGGCATAGCTTCCGGCGTGGTAGTTGGTACTACTCCACTACCTGAACGCAAGAAACTCTACAAGGCATTTAGAGATGGTTCAGTGAGGGTACTTACTACCGTCAACGTGTTGAGTGAGGGTTGGGATGAACCACTCTGTGATTGCATTATTATGGCACGTCCGACACAGTCACGTGCTCTTTTCGTGCAAGCGATTGGAAGAGGGTTACGGCTAGCTCCTGGCAAACAAGATTGCATCATCCTTGACATTACTGATAACTGCCTCAAGCACAGATTAGAACCGCAAAACTTGCGTAAGATCCTCGGAAAGCATCTCAACGATGAAGAAAGCTTGTTAGAAGCACTCGCAAGAGAAAAGTCAGAAGTAACGGTAAGTGTCCATCAGGAACGCAAGCTTAAAGAGCAGAGAAACAAAGATATTGAACTGAACTTGCTTGTCAAGCTTGACTGGCTACAAGAGCGGAACGGTATGTTTGTGCTAACAGTTGGAAGCGCAAAACACCGTATAGCGTTAGTGCCAGATGCATATGGAGAGATGTACTCCGTTTGGGCCAGGCTCTCCCCATTTTATGAGCCTCAATTATGGCTAGAAAACGCTCCGTTGGATTGGTGTCAGTCGTTCGCAGAGAAACGCGCTAGATTGCTTTTGAGTGATGCAAAGAATGCAGTGCTTATTGACAGAAATGCTTCCTGGCGTTCACTCCCCGCTAAGGATACACAACTTGAACGATTAGAACGTTGGGCGCATCGCTTCAATTGGTCATACAATCCTCAGACTATCACGCGTGGGGAAGCTTCAGATTTGATTGATTATGCGCTAGGGCAATTTGAGCAGTGGAGAAATAGAAAGCAGAAAGTATCATGAACGAACAAATACCCTTTTATAACATCGAAACCTCCAAATTGGTTATCGAATTGAAACCAAGAATAAGACACGATTATGAACCCCTGCACTGTGCTCATGTTGCTTTAGATAAGCATGGAGAGCCAAGAGCCTGTAGAGTTGATGGTTTTGAAGATCACTATGAATGTGCAATTTGCGGAGCGCTCTACTGCAATCAACATATCTCAGAACACACTCTGAATGTCGCACAAGGCAATGATTTAGCAATTTGCCTTGCTTGCTCAAAACTCAACAAAGATACAAGAATGGCTATTCGAGCGTTCAGATTGGAAATAAACCGATGAGAGATTATCAAGACTTCTTAAAAGAAAAAAAGGTCATAGCTCAAACATCAGGCATTGATGTATCGCTTGACCAAATACACCCCCTGCTTTTTCCTTTTCAGAGGACGCTTGTGCAATGGGCTTTGAGGAAAGGACGGGCGGCATTATTCGAGGATTGCGGATTAGGAAAGACATTGCAGCAATTGGAATGGGCCAGATTAACAGGGCAAAAAACGTTGATCTTAGCTCCGTTAGCTGTAGCACAACAAACCGTAGCAGAGGGCTTGAAGATAGGCGTTGAAGTCCATTATACCCGCTCTGGTTCTAATACTATTCCAGGTATCAACATCACGAATTATGAGATGTTAGAACACTTCAACCCAGAGGACTTTGGAGCGGTTGTGCTAGATGAAAGCTCTATCCTGAAATCGTACATGGGCAAAACTAAGATAGCTTTAGTCAATGCTTTTAAGAGAACGCCTTTTCGGTTGTGCTGTACAGCGACGCCAGCTCCTAATGATGTGATGGAGATAGGAAACCATAGCGAATTTCTAGGCATTATGCCTAGCAACGAAATGTTAATGCGGTGGTTTATCAACGATACCATGCAAAATGGTCACTACAGGTTGAAAGGACACGCCACTAAGGATTTTTGGGACTGGGTAGCATCATGGGCTATTAGCCTACAAAAACCGTCTGATATCGGCTTTAGTGATTCCGGTTTCGTGTTGCCAGAACTGAGAATACAACATCATTCAGTTGAAGTTGATACATCTGTAGGGCAAAATGAGGGGGAATTGTTCAGGATGCCTACTATGAGCGCGACGACGCTACATAAAGAGATGCGCTTGACGGTAGGGGATAGAGCGGCGTGTGTTGCTGAGATGGTCAACAATTCAAGCGAGATATGGGCTGTTTGGTGCAATACAAATTATGAAGCGGATGCACTGAAAAGGCTCATTCCTGATGCTATTGAGGTACGTGGCTCCAATACGATTGCAGAAAAAGAACGTGCTTTGATGGACTTTTCCTCTGGAAAAACAAGAGTCATTATCTGTAAAAGTGTGATGTTTGGATTTGGGCTAAATTGGCAGCATTGCCATAATACTGCTTTCATAGGACTTTCTTACAGTTTCGAGGCATTTTATCAGGCAGTGAGACGCTTATATAGGTTTGGACAAGATAAGCCTGTACAGTGTCATATCATAGCCGCTGAAACGGAAGGTGCTATGGTTGCAACGCTTGAGAGGAAGATACACGCGCATATGCAGATGTCAGAACAGATGAATGCCAGTGTAGCCAAATTAAGACTACAAGAAAATTTAAACCTTACTCAGTACAATCCGCAAATACCGATGATTGTACCTGAGTGGCTACACTCAGAAGACGAAACAAAATCAGCATGAACATACTCAACCAGGCAATCGAACAAGATTATGCGCTCTATCATGGCGACTGCGTTGAAGTGATAAAAGGTATTCCAGATAATTCTATTCATTTCAATTTGTTTAGTCCGCCTTTTGGAAATTTATACATCTATTCTGATTCAGCTAACGATGTGGGGAATAGCGTCAACGATGATGAATTCTTTGCTCACTTTGACTTCTTAATACCTGAGTTACTAAGAGTAACAATTCCTGGCCGCTTGTGTGCGATTCATTGCAAACAGCTTGTCAACTATAAAGGACGTGATGGAGCGGCGGGCTTGCGAGATTTCAGAGGCGAGATTATCAGGCATTTTAGTGATGCAGGCTGGCAGTATCACAGTGAAGTATGCATTTGGAAGGACCCAGTGATAGAGATGCAACGCACAAAAGCCCATGGCTTGCTCTATAAGCAATTGAGAGCGGATTCTAGCTTCTCACGTCAAGGCTTGCCTGAATACTTGATTATATTCAGGAAATGGCCACAATCGGAAGCTGAAGAGCTTCTAGTAGAACCTGTGACACATACCAAAGAGAACTTCCTCTTGGACACATGGCAGCGTTACGCTAGTCCGGTTTGGTTTGATATCAGGCAAACCTATGTGCTCAATATTGAGCAGGCCAGGGAAAGCCAAGATGAAAAACATATCTGTCCTCTGCAGCTAGATGTGATTGAACGAGCTTTAGACCTATGGACTAATCCAGGAGATACGGTACTAGACCCTTTTATGGGTATTGGTAGCACTGGCTTTATAGCGTTGAAGATGAACCGTAAAGCAGTAGGAATCGAGCTAAAAGAATCGTACTACTTGGTAGCAAAAAAGAACCTGGAAAAGGCGACACTGGCAAAAAATCAGATCACGCTGTTTGATGGACTGTTTGAGGAAGAAACGGGCGAAAACGCAACGTTGCCAACAATTGACCATGAGAATAGCACTATACTGCCTCCGTTGAACGGGAATAAAGCCTTTAGCTTGTTCAAGTAGTGTTTGTTTCTCTATGTCATGAACACTTTACTGACAGTAGTAAAGTGTTCATGAAACCAGATAGTAAGCTAGTTCAAGCTATTGGAAGAGTAACATGTAAGACATAGAGAAACCTCAACTTTATTTGTCCTTTTATTCTGTATGCTTAGAAGTACATCTTCATTTTTAATCATCCATTCAAACACATAAGGGAAGTCGAAAGAGGGGAAACATGAACACAAAAGTCGCAGATCACATTAAAATCAGTACCAAACCACTTGAAATTATACCTATGCCTGCTAAACTCTTACCTTTTTTTAGTGGCAAAATGCCTTTACCTCCCAGTGTAGATAATGCCTATAAGATAATCACGATACGCACAAAAAACGGGACTGTCAATACATTAGGCCCGTCCCCTGCTTTGGAACAGTTTAAGATTGGCGCGGCCTGGATGCTGACACAAGCACATGCCGATTGGTCTGTGATTGACGCTATTCGAGAAAATAAAGTCAGAAGTAAAAAAGTGCCTTTAGCGGTTTACATGCAAGTCTATTTTGCTACGGAATGGAAGAGGGATTTAGACGGGGTATTTAAATTTGCCATCGATGCAGCTTTTCAGAAAATGCAATTAAACGATAATCTCGTGGTATCTATCGAAGCTGAGAAGCTGGTTGATGCCAGCGATCCGCGTGTTGAGATTGAAGTTAGATGCGTTGTGCGCTAATTGAGCAAGGCGGGGGTATTAATATGTACGCACTAAGTATTCAACAGCCTTGGACATGGCTTATTGCCAATGGTCACAAAGATATTGAAAATCGAGATTGGACAACAAATTACAGGGGATTAATTCTTTTACATGCAGGGAAAAAGCTAGATGTAAATGCCTTTGATGGCAATGCTTTATTTATGCCGTATTGGTATCAGAATTGCAACAAACCTGAGACTGTCTATGCTATGCCAAAGAACAAAGAGGATTATAAAACAGGCGGTATTGTTGGCATTGCTGAATTAGTAGATGTGGTCACTGAAAGTACAAGTCCCTGGTTTCATGGCCATTACGGATTTGTCTTGAGAAACGCTAATCCGCTTCCTTTTGTTTCCTTACGAGGAAAACTTGGATTATTTGTTATGCCAGACGAATTGATAAGGCAGTGTGTATCATGGTCATTGTAGCGCAACCTCTCACAACACAAAAAGAGAATGAAAATACTAAGTGGTATCTTGATTTGCTGCAAGATGGATTCACAATAGAGCGGCCAGATTGCGGTAGATGGCTCCCTTTAGTCGAGCAATTAGAGGATGCTTGCGAGTCTGCTAATGGCAATCGGGCTTTTGTGTATCAGGCAATGGTCAATAGCCTTGTAGCTTCTCAAAAGTACCCTGGCTTGAAAGAGATGTTAGAGGGGAAAGAAATAGGACAGGCAAAAGGGAAAGAACAAGAAATTGACAACTTTTCCCTTGTGTCAATTCCGGCTTTGCCTGATACCGCAATCTTACCACAAAGCCTCTCAGTAGGTGCTTGCGAATGGCTTGACAAATATATTGAATACAGCAAATTAAGGTCGCCAGAAGGGTTTGAGGACTTTCATGAAGCATGTGGTTTGTGGGTACTGAGTACGATAGCAGGAAGAAGAATCAAGATACCTTTAAATGAGCAATATACACCACTTATGATAATACTTGTAGCTCGTTCAGGGGCATATGCGAAAACGACTACAGCCAATAAAGCTGTTGATATGTTGCAAGCATCGGGGTTACGATGGTTGTTAGGCAATGATAGAACTACTCCACAAAAGTTACTTACAGATATGGTTGGAGAACCTCCTAAACACTACGATGATTTAGATGCTGATAAACAATTCCAACTCAATAAAAGATTGGCTATGCCTGCCCAACGTGGCTGGAGATATGGTGAGTTTGGAGAACTGGTAAAAGCCTTGGGTAGAGGCGGCGGGATTATGGATGATTTGAAAGGCTTGTTACTCCAATTAGATGATTGCCTTGATAGCTATACCTATGGGACACAGAGCAGGGGTGATGAGAGAATTGAGAAACCGTATCTAGCCTTATTAGGCGATACGACCCCTGCCAGTATCCGCTCTTGCTCTAAGTCCGGTAGTGATTTTTGGACTGATGGATTTTGGAGTAGGTTTATTTTTGTGACACCGCCGGAGGGAACTGGCAAAGACGATCCGTTTGATTTAGGCTCTTTCCCAGTTCCTTTTGATCTTTCACGACCTCTCAGAGATTGGCATGAAAGACTTGGAATACCAACCATAGCGATTGAAGTGAAGAGGGATGAAAAGAATAAGGTTACTGGCTTGAATTGTGTCCGCGGGGAATTGCCAGAAACAACCATCAAGCTAGACCAGGAAGTCTATCAGGCATGGATTAGGTATAGAAGTGCCTTAAAGAAGATCATGGGGGAATTGCAGACAGAGGACTTTGACGGGTCGTATATCCGATTAATGATTAAGGCTGTTCGGGTTGCTGCATTGTTTGCAAGCCTGGATGGAAGTGAAACTATTCAAATCAAGCATTGGGCTAGAGCACAAGAAATAGCGGAGAGATGGCGGACTTCACTACATCAGCTTTATTACCAAGTCAATCATAAAGCACACGAACCTACCAAAGAAAAGAGAATTGAAGATGAAGTGCTTAGGATTATTCAGAAGTTCAAAGAGCAGAATAAGCCAGCTCCAACTATTCGCCAGTTCACGCAATATCTCAAAAATATTGATAGTGGCAAGTTGAAGATGGTTGTTTCAGATATGTGTAGAAGTGAGATTTTACAAGAAACAAAAGATGGAAAAGCAAAACGATATAGTTTGATGGAAGAAGAGTGAATAAATGTATTGTAGAAATTGTGGGATAGAAGACAAAACAAAAGCATTCTGGGAACCTGATTTATGCCTGGCGTGTCACCATTTACTGATTGTGATGACACGGTATAACTATCTAACAGGAACACTTATGCCAAGGCAAACAGTAACAACGCTGGTACAAGAACAAGATGAACCACTTCAACTATTGACGTTCGATGAAGCGTGTTTGTATCTGAAAGTCAGTCGATCAACCGTATACAGACTCTTGAAAGATGGAAGTTTGAAAGGCTATAAAGTCGGCGATGGATCGCATTGGAGATTTACCAGGGAACAGTTGAAAGGATGTTTGAAATGAATATAGAGGAATGCCAGCATACTCATACCATAGAAAAAGAGGGTGAAACCTGGAATGATACAATGGGCAAAACTCATACCATAATCTATACTAAATGCTCGTATTGCTCTAAAACCATTCGTGTGAGGCAAACAGGAAGCGATTTGCCGCGCGTGTATATGCCTCCATTTCCATTTGGCATAAAGCCATAATGACAACACAATCCCCTGCTCTCAACACTCTCATAGATATCCATGCGTTCTATAGCCGTTATTCCAACATAGTAGGCAAACCTACCAATTCATCGCGTGACGGTAAGGAGTATCACGGTTCATGTCCTAAATGTGGGGGAAATGATAGATTCGTATTTTGGGAGTCAGGGCGGTTTAGTTGTTCTATCCGGTCTAGCGGTTGTGGCATTTCTGGCAGTAGTCCTTACTGGTATCTCAGGGACATAGAGGGATTGTCTCACAGAAACGCTTGTGAAGATTTAGGGATAGACCTAGATCAATTTGAAGAATGGCAAGAACAACAAAGAAACGTGTTACCACTTTTCATGACCTCCGACCAGGAACCATGCAAGAAGTGGATGGATGCTGCATCAGCATTTGTGTATAGAGCTGAAAGATATCTATGGAGTGACAAAGGTACAAAGGCTTTAGAATATTTGCATGGCAGGGGCTTAACCAATGAAACTATCAGATATGCGAAGTTGGGTTTTTGTCCTGGCTGGTATCACGAACAATTAGAGAACTGGGGACTTACATCTATACAGACGTTGGAAGAGACAGAAATTAAAATTCCCCCTGGCATAACGATTCCCTGGATCGTTGAAAATAAGATATGGAAAATCAGTGTCAAGCGTTTTGAAGATGTTGAAAAAGGGTACTTTCAGGTAGTAGGGTCTAGTGACGCGTTGTATACTATAGATACCTCACAAGGGTATGATACCCCCTGCATGTTGTTAGAATCTGAGTTTGATGCATTATCAGTTCAGCAAGAAGCGGGGGATATCATTGCAAGTGTAGCAACCGGAGGAACTAGCAAAGGGCAATCTCTGAGATGGATAAATCAATTAAAACAAGTTCCTGGAATCTTGATAGGGTTTGATGCAGATGAAGCTGGCAATGCCGGATCTGCCAATTGGTTGAAGAAAATACCTGATGCTCTCAGATGGCAACCCTGGGCGCATGATGCTAACCAGATGTTGCAAGATAATACGCCAGTAAGGACATGGGTAGAAATGGGACTGAGAGCATTACACACGCAGATAGAAGAGCCTGTACAGCCCCCTGCTTTGTTGCCAGTGACACCTATTCCCTTGCCCTTGAAAGCAACTTGTGAAACCGATGTTAGAAAACCTACTGATAATATAAGCAAGAAAAGAACACTAGACCCCTGGATTAAACTGAATGATGCTGGTTTACCTGAATTTTGCTCAACTCCTATCTGTCGCAATCGCTCGATTGCGTGGAGGTCAAATAGTGAAATGATGCAAGCGTATTGTGAGAAGCATAAACCTGCTCAGTTTGGATGGTAAAAGAAGAATGGAAGAAACAACTATCCTGGTTCTGGATTCTGAAATATGCGAGTGCTGCGGGGATGTTCTAGGGCATTTCGGAATATGCCCTACTTGTGGATGGGAACCGCTAGAATACATTGCAGACTGGGATGAGTGCGAGTACATCGAAGAAGAGGATACTTACATCTACTACTAAGGTGATTTTAATGTAGCTTAAAACTTGCTGAGAAAGCTACCTTTCAGTTACTTTTGCGTTACTTCCCTCGTCATCATGAGTTAGTATCTGTATAAAAGTGTTTCATAGTGTGTTATACTACGTTATAATATGACACAAAATGAATTATCAAGATC
>WNGM01000143.1_pt1 | contig 64148 bp, 49 predicted proteins | sample 5400571 | NCBI WGS metagenome assembly WNGM01 (sample SAMN13153378, study PRJNA577476) | soil metagenome | isolation source: 100 cm soil or saprolite under Garry oak tree replicate 2 | place: USA:California | collected 2016-06-15
ATCCGCTGTTGTCGCTGGTGGAGCTCCTAAAGAGTCGTACGGTCGCAGGAGCCGTGGTGGACAGCATGCCGACGCTGCGGATGTTTCCCCGAAAGTTCTCGGCGAGTCTCGTGACGGACGTGGCCATTGCGGCGGACGCGGTGGCCGAGTCGCTCCACGTGACGTTTGACCAAGACAGCTTTGTCGTCGAGACGCCGTCCGGGCTGCACCGTGCGGCCTACGGCACCGTCGTCGATGTCGGGGACGTTCGGTTCGCCCTCTCGCATCGGCCGGATACGAGACGCGGGTTGCTGCGCGTGCTCAGCCGCGACGCCGCGATCAGCCGGCTGTTCGATGAGCTTCGCGTCAAACCGCGACTGCGCACGGACATCGTCGACGTGGCCTATACCGCGCAGGACCCGGCCCGCGCTCAGGAGGTCGTCAACCGCGTGGTCGACGTCTTCCGAGCCGCGAGCGCCGACGCCGCGCAGCAACAGTCGAGATTGCGACGCGAGTTCCTCGAGTCCCAGCTCCAAGTCAACGACTCCCTCGTGGCTGCTGCCCGGCGGACCCTCACGGAGTTTCAGCGGCGTGCTCGTTCGGGCGGCTCGGCTGAGCCCCCGGGACGGGAACGGATCGAGCTCCCGGGAATCGAACTGCAGCGGGAGCAACTGCTCGCCGAGCGGCGGACAGACGAGGATTTGCTGACAGCGCTCCGCGACAGCGGCGCGAGCCGCAGAGCCGTCCAAACTGCTCTGTCAATCCCCGGGGTTGCGGCGAGTCCGGCAGTGGTCCAGCTCAACTCGCAGTTGTTCCAGTACGAGAAGGCGCGCGACTCGTTGACCAGTCTCTCGGCGTCGCATCCGGACCTACCGCGTCTCAATCAATTGATTTCGTCTGCAGAAGCGAAGCTGCTCCGCGCGGTGCAGGCCGGCATGCAAGGCACAGTCGCCTCACTCGACGGGCGCATCGCGGCGATCAACGACCTGCGGACCCGGCGGACGGGGAGCCTGCAGCAAGACGCGGAGGAGGCGCGATTGACGGAACGCGTCGAGAACGCGCGAAAGGTTGCGGATGAGCTGCGCGTCGAGTACGAGAAAGCACGGATCGCCGAGGCCGTTACCGCTGGGCAAGTGGAGATCGTTGACCACGCCGCCCGCCCGGTCAAACCTGCCGGCATCGGGCTGGCGCAACTGCTCGCGCTCGGGTTGCTCGTTGGCCTCGTGCTCGGCGGAGCGGGTGCCTTCGTGGCCGACCACTTCGGTCGCTCGATTGACCGCCGAGCGCAGGTGGAGCATCTCGGCATGTCAGTCCTCGGCGTCGTGCCCCGCTGTGCGAGTAACGGCGACAAGATAGGTCCGAAGGGCGCGGACGCGGTGGTCGAGGCGTTCCGCGGAATCAGGCTTAACGTACTGAACGTGCATGGCGCGGCCGGGCCAGTCGCGGTGGCGGTAACGAGCCCCGGGAGTGGAGATGGAAAGTCCTTTGTGAGCTCCAACCTGGCGCTCACATTCGCGTGCGCGAATCGTCGCACCTTGCTGATCGATGCCGACCTTCGGCGTGGGAGGCTGCACCGCGGGCTGACGCTGCGCCGCCAGCCGGGCTTGACGGACTTGCTGGTCGGCGACACCTCGCTCGAGCAGACCGTGCAAACAACGACCTATCCGTCCCTCGACTTTCTTGCCAGCGGATCGCGGCGACGCGACGCGCCCGAGCTCATGGCCTCGGCTGCCATGGCCGACCTTGTGACCAGTCTGCGCTCGCGCTACGGAGTCATCGTGGTTGATACCCCCCCGCTCGGAGCAGGCGTAGATGCCTTACTCCTGGCCATGCTGACCGGGAGCCTGCTCGTGGTCCTGCGGCTGGGCCGTACCGACCGGGCAATAGCGGAGGCCAAGCTCGAGATCCTCAGGAATCTCCCCGCACGAGTGATCGGTGCGGTTCTCAATGACGTGCGGGAAAGTTCAGAGTATCACGCCTACCGCTACTATTTGGATGGCTACGAACTCACGAACGAACCGCTCTTCCAGCCGCTCGTCGCCGGTGGTAAGCAGGGGAACACACGCGATGGAAAGGCGGGTGCCGCGCGGACCGGTCTCACTGAGGACCGATCCAGGGAGGAGTGAGGCCACCCCTTGTAGGTACGGTGGGAGCTCCAAGCGCGCCTCACCGTGGTGACCCGCCTCACGGCGAGGAGACGCGATGGCCAAAACCACGACGACAATCGGAATCATCGGTGCCGGACACATTGGAAGTCAGATCGCACGACTCGCGGTAGCAAACGGCTACAATGTAGTGATCAGCAATTCACGCGGGCCGGAGACGTTGTCCGCGCTCATCGCGGACCTTGGTCCAAGAGCCCGCGCGGCGACCGCCGTCGACGCTGCAAAGGCTGGAGATATTGTCGTCGTTTCGGTGCCGCTGAAGAACTACCGGAAGGTTCCGATCGAGCCCTTGGCGGGCAAGATCGTCATCGACACCAACAACTATTACCCTCAGCGGGACGGCCATATCCCCGAGCTCGACAACGAGTCAACCACCACGGCCGAACTGCTGCAGGCGCATCTGCCAACCTCGAAGGTCGTCAAGGCCTTCAACCATATTTACGCCGCTGCTCTCACGACTGACAGACAGCCGTCGGGAACGAAGAATCGTCGCGCGCTGGTCATCGCTGGCAACGACAACGACGCCAAGACGAGAGTGACCCGTCTGCTTGACCAGTTCGGCTTCGATACGGTGGACGCAGGCCCGCTGAAAGAGGGATGGCGTATCCAGCGCGATACCCCCGGTTACGGTCCGCGTCGAACGGCAGAGGAACTGCGCCGGGACCTGGCGGCGGCCAGGCGGTATGCGGATCAGTAGCAATCATCGTGTCCCCCAACCTTAATGTTTGCCGGTCCGGGAAGCACCTGGAGGGTATTTGGCGGTCCTGGACGACCCTGCGTGAGCACAGGAACGGCGGGCCCGCGTGGACCCGCCGTCTTGGAGACGGTGCTCTACGCATTGAGATACGGACCTAAAGGCTAGACGCCTAGACGTACAGACGCCGAGACGCCGAGGAAAACCTAAACCCTCAAATCTTAGAACCACTAGGCGTCTGAGCGTCTAGGCGTCTGCGCGTCTAGTCGTTAGGGTGGCTGACGGGAATCGAACCCGCAACCTCCGGAGCCACAGTCCGGCGCTCTAACCGATTGAGCTACAGCCACCACGGGCGGTGGCAAATCTAATGGGTCGCGCTGGTGGCTAGAAGCGGCCCGCCCACCGGGCGGGTTGTCGCACCCGGGAGGCCCGACGTACTCGTCGGTGCGCTGCGCCAGGGACGCCCACACGGGCGTCGCGGATGGCAGCCACTGCTGGGACGGAAGGAACAGGCTCAGGCGGCCCCCGAACGGCTTGGGCCGATAGCCACGGATCGCCGCAATCGTGGCGCGCTCGACAGCGGCGCGTCGCACCAGCACGAGATCGAGCGCAGCCGCCTGCGCGGCCTCACGCCGCTCCAAGCGCAGCCGCCGTCGCTCGGCGATGTAGCCGCCGAGCTCTCGCCACGGGAGCGACCAGAACGCCCGCGCGTGCCCGGCGATCCGCGTCACCTGCTGGCGCAGGCGCCACCCCAGCTGGGAGGGGAGGCGATACCAGGTCGGATCGGGGCAGCCGAACAGCGCCACGAAGCGCACGCTCGCCCCACCCTGCGACAGCTGACGCGCCAGCTCGAACGCCACGGTGCCGCCGGCGCAGAAGCCGGCGAGAATGTACGGGCCGTTCGGCTGGAACGCCCGCATTTGCTCCGCGAAGTACGCCGCGAGGTCCTCGACGCGCCTGAGCGGCTCGCTCCGGCCGTCGAGCCCCGGCGGCTCGAGCCCGAAGAAGGGCTGGTCGTCGCCCAGGTGCTGGGCCAGCGCGCGGTAGCAGAACACGTCGCCGTTGTGCCCGGCCACGGCAAACACGGGCGTGCGCGTGCCGCGTCGCTCCAGCGGCACGATCGCGCGCTGCTGCCGCGCAAACGCTTCGCCCGCTCGCAAGAGCTCCAGGATCTCCCTCTTGTAATGCTGCAGCCGATCGCGCAGCTCGGGCGTCAGCACACCGGGCGGCGCCGTGCAGCGCAAGCGGTCGCCCTCGGCGTGGAGGTGGACGCCGCGACCACGCAGGTCGGCGAGGAAACGCTGCAGCGTCACAGCTCGATCTCCTCGCGCTGCCGGGCGACCTCGATCGGCGTGTGGCGCCGGGTCGACCACATCACGGCGTCGATGGCGTCGGCCAACTGCACCACGCTGGGGCACTCGAAGAGACTGCGCAGCGGCAGGTCGACGCCCGACACGGCGCGCAGCTGCGCCATGAGTCGCGCCGCCATAAGGGAATGACCGCCCAGATCGAAGAAGCTGTCGTCCACACCGAAATCGGTCCGCTCCAGGACGGCCGAGAAGACGGCCATCACCGTCTGTTCGGTCGGCGTGCGCGGCGCCACCCGCTGCGCGCGTGGCCCCGTCGCGCCCAGGTCCGGGGCCGGCAGCGCCTTGCGGTCGAGCTTGCCGTTGGCGGTGCGCGGCAGCGCGTCCAGGCGGACGAAATAGGCGGGCACCATGTATTCGGGGCAGGCGGCGCGAACCAGTGTGCGCAGCTGGTCCACCAGATCGGCGGGCGGACGCGCCGCCACGAAGTACGCGACGAGGTGCTTGTCGCCCGCGTCTTCGCGCGCGACGACCTCGACCTCCCCGACCGCCGGGTGCCGTTTGATGGCCGCCTCGATTTCTCCCGGCTCGATCCGGAAGCCGCGGACCTTCACCTGGTGGTCGAGCCGCCCCAGCCACTCCAAGCCCCCCTCGAGGAGCCAGCGCGCCAGGTCGCCGGTGCGGTACAGGCGCGCGTTCGGGGCGAACGGGCTCGCGACGAAGCGCTCCCGCGTCAGCTCGTCGCGGCGCAGATAGCCGCGCGCCAGGCCGGCGCCGCCGATGTACAGCTCGCCCGCCACGCCGGGAGGCGTGGGCTGGCGATGGGCGTCGAGCACATAGACCTGGGTATTGGCGATCGGCCGACCGATGGGCACCTGGCCGTCGGCGGAGGTGACCCGATGGATGGTCGACCAGATGGTGGTTTCCGTCGGGCCATACATGTTCCACAGCTCGGCGCAGCGCGGGAGCAGCGCCTGTGCCAGGTCCGGAGGCAGGGCCTCGCCGCCACACAGAACCTTCAACCGCGCCGACCCGCTCCACCCTGCCGCGATCAGCGCCCGCCACAACGCCGGCGTCGCCTGCATCACGCTGCACGCCGAGTCGCGCATCCGCTCCATCAGGCGCGCGGGGTCGAGCGTGTCGTCGCGGCCGGCGATCACGACGCGTCCGCCGGTCACCAGCGGCAAGAACAGCTCCAGTCCGGCGATGTCGAAGGACAGCGTGGTGACGGCGAGGATCGTGTCGGCTGGCGTGAATCCCGGCGCCCGTTGCATCGACAGCAGGAAATTCACCAGCGCCGAATGGGGGATCTCCACTCCCTTGGGCTTGCCGGTCGAGCCGGAGGTGTAGAGCACGTAGGCGAGGTTGTGCGGCTCGGGATTCGACGCGCCCGCGTGAGCGCTGCCCGGAGTCGCCCCGGCCTGTCCGTCACCCTCGAGCCGGACGACGCGGGGGGCGCGAAGCGACAGCGCCTGGTCCAGCCCCCGGTGCGTGACCAGCACGCTCATCCCGCTGTCCTCGACGATCCCGGCGAGACGCTCGGCGGGGAACGCGGGGTCGAGCGGCACGTACGCCCCGCCCGCCTTGAGAATCCCCAGTAGCGCCACCACCATGTCCAGCGACCGCTCCACCAGCAGCCCGACGAGCACATCGGGCCCGACCCCCTGCCCTCGCAGCTGGGTGGCGAGCCGGCCGGCTCGGCGGTCGAGCTCGCCGTAGGTCAGGTGCTCCTGCCCCCACACCACCCCAACCTGGTTTGACCGCTGCCGCACCTGTCGCTCGATCAGCTGGTGCAGACACAGGTCCGTCGCAGGGTCCGCCACCGTCGTGTCGTTCCACTCGACCAGCACCTGCCGGCGCTCGACGTCGCTGAGCAGCGGCAGCTGAGAGACGCGCTGATCGGGATCGCGCACGATCGCCCCGAGCAGCGTCGCATAGTGCCCGCACAGACGCCGGATCGTCGCGGCCTCGAACAGATCGGTGTTGTACTCGATCATGCCCTCGATGCCGTGGTGCGTCTCGGAGAGGAGTAGCGTCAGATCGAATTTCGACGTGCCGGTCTCGAGCTGTCGGTTGCCGGACACCTTCGACACCTGCGATACCCCTTCGGGGTTGTGCAGCACGAACATCACCTGGAACAGGGGCGTGCGGCTCGCGTCCCGGTCGGGTGCCAGCGCCGCGACGAGGCGCTCGAAGGGAACGTCCGGGTGCGCGTAGGCCCCGAGTGCCCGGTCGCGCACCTGTCGCACTAGCTCTCGGCAGGTCAAGCCCTCGCTGAACCGCGAGCGGAGCACGACGGTGTTGAGGAAGCACCCGATGAGTCGTTCCGTCTCGCTGCGCGTGCGGCCGGAAATGGGGGTCCCCACCAGCAGGTCGTCCCGGCCGGTATAGCGGTGCAGCAGGGCCGCAAACGCCGCCTCGAGCGTCATGAACAGCGTGGCCCGCTCCTGCCGTCCCAGCGCTTTCAACCGATCCAACAGCGGGCGCGGGAGCTCGAAGCCCTCCGTCGCGCCGCGGAAGCTCTGCACCGGGGGACGCGGCTTGTCCGTGGGCAGGTCGAGCACGAGGCCTGCCCCCGCCAGCTCGTTTTCCCAATACGCGATTTCCTGGTCGAGCACGGGCCCCTGCAACCAGGCGCGCTGCCAGCACGCGAAGTCGGCGTATTGAATCGGCAGCTCGGGCAGCGATGCACGCCGCGCGTGCATGTAGTCGTCGTACAGCTGCAGGACTTCCTGGTGGATCAGCTCCATCGACCACTCGTCGGCGACGATGTGGTGAATGGTCAGGAGCAGCCGGTGATCCACGTCCGAGAAATGGACCATGGTGGCGCGGAACAGCGGCGCGCGGGCCAGATCGAACGGCTTGCGCCCGTCGTCCCGCACCACACGCAGCCACGCCCGCTCGCGCTCCGAGTCCGGCAGCGCGCGCAGATCGAGCTCCTTGAGCGGCGGGTCGATCGTCGCTGCGACGACCTGCTGCGGGTGCCCGTCGCTCTGCGGGAACGCGGTGCGCAGCACGTCGTGGCGGCGCGTCAGCTCCTGCAGCGAACGCCGCAGCGCATCGGCGTGGTACGCGCCACTGACGGGGATCACGTCGACGATGTTGTAAACGGGGCTCCCCGGCGCCAGCTGATCGAGGAACCAGAGCTGTTCCTGGGCGAACGAGAGCGCGCACGGTCCACCCTCCGAGCGCCGCGCGATGTGCGGGGTGTTGCCCCCCGCCGATCCCTTGGCTTCGGCCAGCACCGCCGCCAGGTCTCCGATGGTCGGGTGTTCGAATAGGGTCCGGGTCTGCAGGTCCACGCCGAAGACGTCGCGGATCCGTGCCACGGCCCGGATTGCCAGCAACGAGTCCCCGCCCAGGTCGAAGAAGTCGTCCCTGCGCCCGATGTGCTCCACTTTCAGCAGCTCGGCCCACAGCCCCGCGATGGCCTGTTCGGTCTCGCTGAGCGGGGCTGCCACCGCCTGGGTGGGTTGGGTGCGCTCGAACGAGACGGCCGGCAGCGCCTGGCGATCCACTTTGCCGTTCGCGGTCAGGGGAAGCTTGTCCAGCAAGACGAAGGCCGCAGGGATCATGTACTGCGGCAACCGCGCCTGCAGGTGCTTGCGCAGCGACGCGGGCGTCAGGACTTCTCCGTCAGCGGGCAGCTCCGCGGGCACAAAGGCGTCGGCGGGTTGGTGCCGGATGAGCCCTCCCCGCTCGGCCGAAGGCCTGATCGCGTAGACGTAGCACAGCTCGGTATGTCGCAGCAGCGGGTCCTGCTCGACCATCGTTTCGAAGCCGTGACGCTCGAGGAGCTGCGTGATCGGCTCCACATGGTCGTGCTGATCCACCTCGATCACCGCCTGGCGGATCTTGGCCCAATCATCCGCGTCGATTCCGCGCAGCACATCGAGCTCGCTCTTCTCAACGTTGACCTTGAGGAGGTCGATTCGCTCCATGCCCTCCTCCGCGATGACGCTGGAGAGGGTGCGCAGCCGGGCCGCTACCGTCCGGGCGCGGAGGCGGTCATCGATCACGTCGCCCACATCCGCGACGAAACGCTCGTTGTCAGGAGCCGCCGCCTGCTGATTGAGCACGTAGCGCTTGACCATCTCGCGCTCCGTCGCGGCATCGGCGTAGAAGCCCGAGAGCAGCGACAGGCCCTCGAACCAGGTGAGGTCCGCCGATCCGCTTTCGCGCGACAAGCCGAGCGGCAGGCAGCGCACGCCCGCGCCCCACGCCGCGGAGTTCGCCTCGAGACACGCGAAGGCGGCCGGGTTCGGCTCGCAGGCAACGATGCGGAGGTTCTTGGCGAGCCGGCTCGCGAACACGGTGAACAAGCCGATGTTGGCGCCGACGTCGACGATCGAGTCGCCCTCGCGTATCGTGATGCCGTGCCGCAGGTACGCCTGCTGCACGAAGATCTCGTTGTAGATGTACTCGGTCTCGTTGCGGTTGAGGTGCGCCACGGGGGCGCCGTCTGGCAGTACGTACGGCGCCTGCCACCCCCACAGCGCCTGGTTCGGCCGCTGGGGCACGACGTACGCGACCAGGTGTTTGCCGCCGGTCGCGTCGTCGAACGCCCGGACCACGGCGTCGCGCACACCACGCTGCGCCCGCAGCGTGCCTTCGATCTCCCCGAGCTCGATGCGGTAGCCGTGCAGCTTGATCTGGTCGTCGAGTCGACCGCAGAACTCGAGGCTCCCGTCCGGCAGCACTCGCGCCAGGTCGCCCGTCCGATAGAGGCGCTCCTCCGCGCCCAAGGCGAACGGATCCGCGATGAACTTCTCGCCGGTGAGATCCGGGCGGCCGAGGTAGCCCCGCCCGACCGCGCGGCCACCGATGTGCAGCTCTCCCTGCTCGCCGATCGGTGCGGGTCGCCCGCTCGCATCGAGGACGTGCACGCGGATGTTGGGCAGAGGGCTGCCGAGCGGCAGCGTGCCGGACTGGGTGACCGGCAGCGCGGGCCCCACGCCGTACGTCAGCACGCCGACCGTGGCCTCCGTGGGCCCGTAGTGATTGTAGATCTCGCAGCCTGGGGCCAAGGCGCGCAGCCGCGCGATCCAGTCGAGCCGCGAGGCCTCGCCCCCCAGGATGAGGCGAGACCGGGGCATCACGGCTTCCGGATGGGGGCCTGTCTGCAAGGCGGCGAGGTGCGACGGTACGATCTTCACGACGTCGATCCGCTCGCGCTGGAAGTATTCCGCGAGCTGCGCTGGGTTCTCGGCTCTCTCGTGCGAGACCACGTGGAGGCAGCCCCCCGTAGCGAGCGCCGGGAACACGACCGTGTTGCCGAGATCCGCCGCGATGGTCGACACCGTCGCGTGATTCATGCCCGGCTCGAGTCGCAGACGCTCCGCAATTCCCAGGACGTAGTTGACGATGTTGCGATGGGTGATGCAGACGCCCTTGGGGCGGCCGGTGGAGCCGCTCGTGTAGATCACGTACGCGAGGTGGTCGGGGCGCACGGGCGGCGGTCCCGCCGGTGCCGCCGGTGCCGGCGCGTCAAGATCTCCGTTCAGGCACACGGCTCGCGAGCTGTCGATCGGGAGGCGGGCCACGAGGCCCGACTGTGTGACCACCACCGCGACGCTCGCGTCCGAGAGCATGAAGGCGACCCGCTCCTGCGGGTAGCCCGTGTCGATGGGCAGGTACGCCGCCCCGGCCTTGAGGATGCCCAAGATGCCGACCATCAGGTCCACCGAGCGCTCGACGAACAGGCCGACGACCGCGTCCGGCCCCACGCCCCGACCCCTCAGGTGGTGCGCCAGCCGCCCGGCGCGCCGGTCGAGCTCGCCGTACGTCAGGCGCTCCTGCTCGAATACGACCGCCACGTGATCGGGGGTGCGACGCGCCTGCGCCTCGATCAGCTCGTGCAGGCAGAGATCGGTCAGAGCGAGCACGCGATCAGCTCCTTCATGATTTCATTGGCACCCGCGTAAATCCGCTGCACGCGGCTGTCGGCCCACATGCGGGCTATCGGATACTCGGTCATGTATCCGTAGCCACCATGCAGCTGGACGCATTCGTCCACGATGCGGCACTGGCAGTCGGTGAGCCAATACTTGGCCATGGCGGCCAGGGTGTCGTCGAGCTGGCCCGCGATGAAACGCTCGATGCAGTGGTCGAGGAACACCCGGCCGACATGCGCGGCGGTCTTGCACTCGGCCAGCTTGAAGCGGGTATTCTGCAGCTCGATCAGCGGCTTGCCGAACGCCGTGCGCTGCTTCACGTAGTCGGTCGTGATGGCCACCGCCTGCTCCGCCGTCGCGACCGCCACGACGCCCACGCCCAGGCGCTCGTAGGGCAGACGCTCCATCATCTGATAGAACCCCTTGCCCTCGGCCCCGCCGAGCAAGTTCGTCGCCGGGACTTGGGACTCGTCGAAGAACAGCTCGCACGTGTCCTGGCCGTGCATGCCGATCTTGTCGAGCGCGCCGCCGACCCGATACCCTCGAAGGCCTTTCGTCTCCACCATGATCAGGGAGATACCCTTCACGCCGGAGGCGCGCGGGTCGGTTTTGACCGCCAGGCACACGAGGCCGGCGAGCGCACCGTTCGTGATGAACGTCTTCGAGCCGTTGATGATGTAGTGGTCGCCCTCGCGCCGGGCGGCGGTCTGGATGTTCCGCAGGTCGGAGCCGGCGCCGGGCTCGCTCATGGCGATGGCTGCCACCAGCTCGCCCCGCGCCATGAGCGGGAGCCAGCGGCATTTCTGCTCTTCGCTGCCGTAGGCCAGGACGTAGTGCGCCACGATGCTCTGGATGCCGGAGCCGAAATGCACGCCCGCGTAGGCGAGCTCCTCCAGCACGACGGCGGCATGGGCGAAGTTGCCGCCACCACCGCCGTACGCGTCGGGCAGGTCGGGGAGCAGCACGCCGGTCGTGCCGGCCTGCATCCACGCCTCCGCATCGGGACGCCGCTGCTCGCGCCAGCGGGCCTGGTGCGGCACGAACTCCTTCTCGACGAACTGATGGACCGTCGCGCGGAACATTCGCAGCTCGTCGTTCATCCACGGCGACTCGGTCGCGGTCGGGGCCATCAGCGGTCGTCCTCGATCGGCCGCTCCGCGACCACGGCCGCCACAAACCCCGGCACGGGCGAGAACCCCTCCAGGCGCCAGCGGCAGCGATCGCCCGGGACGTCCTCGACCCGGAGGATCCGAGCCGGCTCCCCCGGCGCGAGCGATACGTCGAAGCGATCGAGCGGGTGGAACAGGCCGTCGCCCAGCGCCTTGATGAACGCCTCCTTGCGAGTCCAGCACTGAAAAAATCCCAGCGCCCGGTCGCCCGGCTCGAGCGTCCGGTACGTGGCGTACTCCTGACGAGAGAACCAGCGAGCGGCTACGTCGTCGGCGTCGGGGAGCTCGCGGACCGCCTCCACGTCGATGCCGACTTCCCGGCCCGAGGAGAAGGCGTACACGGCGACATCCTTGCAATGCGACACATTGAACCGCAGGTCGGAAGCCGCCAAGCACCCGGCCAGCGCGGGCTTGCCGCGCGCTGCCGCGGCGAGCTCGATCGCTTCGGGCCGAACGCCGAGCCGCGCCGCGAGCAGCTGCCGCAACAGCGCTCGCGCGACGATGAACCGGCGGCGGTCGGGCTCGAACGCGAACCGAGCCGCCCGCTGTCGCTCCCGGTCCGACAGCAGCTGCGCCGAGGCGGACACGGCCTCGGACCCGACGTCCGGGCGCGCCACAATGACTTCGACCTCGTCGTCCGTGAACGACGCCGCCCGCTGTCGGGCTGCTGGTGCTGTGGTGACCATCTGCTACGCGCCTCGCCTGTCGATCAATCCTCCCCCGCACGACCCGCAAGCCCGTTTCGAGCCGCTCCCAGAGCGCAACGCACTTCCCGGGCCAGAGCCGTCACGCTGCGTCGGGGCCGTTGCCGCACGGGTCGTATCTGATTGTCGTGCAATTGCATGGAGCCCTGATCGGCGGCGTGGCGGTGCTGCGCGGGCGCGGCGAATGCGCCCCAGAGTAGTGCGTCGCCGCTTCGGGCGGCATTCGGTCCCGCACCGCAACGCTCAAGCAGCGGGCCAGAACCGGCCGGCGAGCTCCGCCGTGCGGGGATCGGGGGGCGCTGGTGAGCCGTCGAGCGAGGCGATCGGCACGACGCCGCGGACGGCATTCGTGAGGAACAGGCTCCTCCCGGCGAGGTGGTGCCGCGCGTAACGACCCTGGTCCACGGGCGCCACGAGCTCGAGCACGCGCTCCCGCCCGATGCCCGGGAGGATGCCGAGGTCGAGCGCCGGCGTGCGCAGCATGTCATCGTCCCACCAAAACACATTCCACACCGTGCCCTCAGCCACGAGCCCGTCCTGCGTGAGCAGCAGGGCGTCGTCCGCTTCGGACCGCTCGGCCTCGGCGGCCGCTTCTACGAAGCAGTCGCGCTCGGTCGTCTTGTGGCGATAAGGCTGATGCGGCTCCGACGCGGCGATCAGGGCCGGAGCCGCCAAAGGCGGCAGCGCGCGGGCGGTCACGTTGGCGTGCCCGTCGCGGACTTCGATGCGGAGGACGGCGTCGCCGGTTGCCGCAAACGGGGTTACCAGCGCGGCGAGATCGTGCGCGGGTTTCGCCAGGTCGAGCTCGTTCAGCGAGCGCTCCAGGCGCGCGAGATGGCGTGACAAGAACGGGATGCGTCCCTCCCGCACGCGCATCGTCTCGATGAGACCGTACCCGGGCTGGTCCATGGGCACTAAGGCTCAAGCCGCAAGCCCCAAGCCGCAAGTTGCCTATCGGCACCCGGTTTCACATGTTGCTTGCCGGCCGCTGACCCGAAAGGGATCGCCATGCGACTCTTCCCGACGTTGTTCCGAGACGTCTCTCTGCAACGTCTCTCCGTGACGGTTTTCGCCTTGACGCTCTTAGGCTGCTCCCACGCCCCGCCCGCCGACTTCGCCCCCGACCCCGGCCTGGTCGCGCAAATCAGGGACATTCGGATCGTCACGAGCTACGCCCGCGCCTGTCCGGGGAGTGTGATCGCAACGAGCTACGAGGCCGTGCTGGCGAGCGCTGAGCGCGTGCCGTTCGCGCGGTCGTACGACAAGAAGCACCCGCCCCGGCTGCACGTCGTGTTTCTCGATCGCGAGAGCCCGGACGCGGTCTCCCAGGAAGACGGCGACTGGGTCACCGAGCGCGATCCGCTGGCGACCGTGTCCACCGGGTTCCGGCTCACGGCGACCCTACGAGCCAACTCTCGTGTCACAAGCACCGTCGTGGTGCCCCCCTACTACGGCTGTATGCCCCACACGTTCACGTTCTCGGGCGAGCCCGGCGGCGCGGGCCAGGCGGGGGGCAACGGGCCGGACGTGACGGTGCGGCTTGCAGGGGTGCGCTCCCCCTTCTACGACAAACTGTACGTTGCCGCAATCCAGGTGGGCGTCGCGCCGCCGTTCTACGTCCTGGGCGATGCGACGAGCGTCGCCCCGGCGGACTGGCTGATCGTCGAGACGCGCGGCGGCCGGGGTGGCGCGGGCCTCGCGGGTCCGAACGGCAGCGACGGCTCCCCCGGCTCGGCGGGGTGTCCGCCGCAGCCTGGCGCCCCCGGGGGCAATGGCGGTACCGGGGGCCAGGGTGCCCCGGGCGGCCGGGGCGGCCGGATTACGGTCGTGGTACCGGTGGACCAACCGCTCCTGGCCGGATTGGTAGACGGCCGCAGCGCGGGCGGCGCTGGAGGCCCCGGAGGCACCGGCGGAGCGGGCGGGAAGGGCGGCAAGGGCGGGCAGGGTGGGCCGAATGGCGATCGCCGGTGCCCGAACGCGGCCGACGGCGCCTCGGGCCGGAACGGCGCGGCCGGACTGGCCGGAAGCGACGGAACCTCAGGGCCGCGCACGATCGTGGTCACCGCCCCCACCAGGGAGATTTTCGGCGTGCAGGTGCCGCCCGGGCTGGGGGCGCTGCTCGAGCGGCTGCAGCGCAGGCCTTGAAGGGCTACCGCACCACGAGGTGCGAGTACTGCAGGAAGCTCTCGACGACCAGCTCGAATTCGTCGCCCGGCATGACGGCGGGAAGCGGCGTGGTCCAGGGCCGCCGCCCCGCGACGGGATCCGCCACCAGCGTCACGTTTCCGGTCGTGGTGACGAACTCGACCGGCACGGTGAACTCGACGGTGCTGTTGGTGGTGACCAGGCCCAGCCGCACCCACATGGCGCCGCGGGTGAGGTAGATTCTCACGTCCGACCAGTTGCTGTTGGTGACGCGCAGCGTCACGGGCTCGCGGGCGGAGGTCGAGTCGGCGGAGGGGGTAGTGGCAGCCGGCCGGTGCCGCGCGCACCCCGTCGTCGTGAGGGGAGAGACGGCAACGCAGGCGACCGCCAGCAGCGGCACAACCGTTCGCATCATGGTGCGACGGACCCGCCTGTAACATAGCGCACCACGCCGGACCCTTGAAGGGATCGAAGGGATCGAAGGGATCGTCATGACCGCGTACGACATCATCATCGTCGGGGCCGGTCACAACGGCCTCGTCACGGCGGCCTACCTCGCGCGCGCCGGCAGGCGCGTGCTGGTGCTCGAGCGGCGTGACGTGGTGGGCGGCGCGTGCGTGACCGAGGAGCTGTGGCCGGGCTTCAAGGTGTCGACGGCGGCGTACGTGAACAGTCTGCTGCGACCCGAGATCATCCGCGACTTGGAGCTCGCACGCCACGGCTTCGAGCTGTTGCCGCGCAGCCCATCGTCGTTCACGCCGTTCCCCGATGGCCGGTTCCTGCTGATGGGGCCCGACAAGGAGCTGACACGCCAGCAGGTCGCCAAGTTCTCGACCCGGGACGCCGAGGCTTTGCCGCGCTACGAGGCGATGCTCGAGCGTGTGGCCGACTTCATCGAGCCCACCCTGCTCCAGACGCCCCCGAACCCCTGGTCCTTCGGTCCCAAGAACCTCGCGCACCTCGCCAGGCTGGGCTGGCGGTTTCTCAGACTGGGCCGGGACGGCCCGGGCGCCCTCGAGATCCTCACCGGCGCCGCGCAGCCGATCCTGGACCGCTGGTTCGAATCGGAGCAGCTCAAGATCGCCCTCGCCACCGACGCCATCATTGGCGCCATGGCCTCACCCTCCATGCCGGGCACGGCGTACGTGCTGTTCCACCACGTGATGGGCGAGTGCAACGGCGTGCGGGGGATGTGGGGCTACGTCCGGGGCGGGATGGGCGGCATCACCCAGGCGCTCGCGTCCGCGGCGCGGGCCCACGGGGCGGAAATCCGCCTCAGCAGCCCGGTGGCGAAGATTCTGACGCGCCGCGGCCGGGTGAAAGGCGTGGCCCTCGCCGACGGCAGCGAGTTCCAGGCCAAGCAGGTCGCGTCCAACGCCGACGCCCACGTGACCTTCCTGCAGCTCGTCGACGAGCGGGAGCTGGATCCCGAGTTCGTGGCGGCGGTGCGCGGCATCGACTACGCCAGCGCCTCGCTCAAGATCAACGTCGCGCTGTCCGAGCTGCCCGATTTCACGGCCGTGCAGGGGAGCGGGCTGCCGCCCAACGGACACCTGCGCGGCACGATTCATCTCGCGCCCACGCTCGACTACATGGAGCGGGCCTACGACGACGCCAAGTACGGCCGCCCCTCCGCCGACCCGATCCTCGAGTGCACCATCCCGTCGGTCGTGGACACGACGGTGGCGCCCGCCGGCAAGCACGTCATGTCGTTCTTCGTGCAATACGCGCCGTACCAGTTGCGGAACGGCGGGTGGGACGAAGTGAAGGATCGGTTCGCCGACCGCTGCTTCGACATCCTCAACGAGTACGCGCCGAACTTCAAGCGCGCCGTGATCGACCGGCAGGTCCTTTCCCCACTCGATCTGGAGCGCCGCTTCGGACTGACGGGGGGCAACATCTTCCAAGGCGCCATGACGCTGCCGCAGCTGTTCTTCCTGCGGCCGCTGCCCGGATACGCCGACTACCGCACCCCCATCAAGGGGCTGTACCTCTGCGGCTCGGCGACGCACCCGGGCGGCGGCGTCATGGGCGCGTGCGGATACAACGCCGCACGCGAGATCCTCAAGGACCGCTAGTCCATCCCCTTCTTGGCAGTCGGCGGCAGCAGTCCGTTCAAGCGTAGATAGATCGCCATCTGGCTGTAGTGGTCTGCCCAGTCGGCCACCGTGATCAGCCCCGCCATCCCCTTCGTGACCTTGCGGCCGCCGAAGAAGTCGATGCTGTCGGCCAGCTGCGCGTCCTGGATCCCGGCCAGCGCGGTCTCGCAGAACTTGAACGAGGCCTTGAGGCCCGTCACGAGCTTGTCCTTGGGGTCCGTCCCCGCGAACTTGTCCGCGTCCGGCTGCTTCATGCCGGACGCCGCGCTGCAGAGATAGTTGTTCCCTTCCTTGATCAGGTGGGCGACCACGTCCCCGTAGCTCATCTGGGCGGGCGTGGGTTTGTAGCCGTACTTGTCGGCCGGCATTTCCTCCGCGGCGTCCACGATGTTCTTCGTCTGGCGTTGCGCCATGGCCCGGATGCCGTTCGAGACCGGGTTCTGGGCCCGTGCGACAGCGACGACCGTGAGCGGGACTGTACAGACGGCTAGCAGGGTGGTTCCGAGCCTGGCTCTCATCCTCGAATCTCCTGTGAAAGGCGTGGTGGGCGGCCGGAGAATTCTGCACCGGAAAGGGCCCCGCGTCCAGGCTACATTAGGCGGATGCGCCCATCACTCGTCTGCACCCTGCTCTGCGGCCTCGCCGTGCGCGCGGTGGCCCAATCGAATGCCGAGCTGGTCACGAACGACGCGTACACCCGGTCGCACGACTACCATCTCGTGCACCAGCGCATCGAGGTCCGGAATTTCGACTGGGATTCCACGTCGTTCGACGGCCGGGTGACGACGACGCTGGTGGCCCTGCGGCCCGGCCTCGACTCCGTGATCCTCGACGCCGGCTCCCGGCTCGTCGTGTCGCGGATCGCCGACGGCCGCGGGGCGACCCTCCGGAGCGAGCGCCACGGCGATACGCTCGTCGTGTACTCCGCGCGGCCCGTCGCCTTTCACGACACACTGCGCTGCGTGATCGACTACCACGCGCCGCTCGAGAACGGCAAGGGCCTGACGTTCATCCAGCCCGAGGGCCAGGAGCATCGACCCCGGCAGATCTGGAGCCAGGGAGAGGATCACAACAACCACTTCTGGTTTCCGACCTACGACTTTCCCAACGACAAGATGACCTGGGAGCTGGTCGCCACTGTGCCTCAGCTGTACACGGTCGTGTCGAACGGCCGGCTGGTGGCCGACCGCCCGCTGCCGGGCGGCGCCCACAGCGTCACCTGGCGCCAGGACCTGCCGAGCTCCACGTATCTCGTGTCGCTGATCGTCGCGCCGCTCGTGAAGCTGCCCGACCGGTGGCACGGCATTCCCGTGGACTACTACGTGTATCACGCCGACTCGAGCCGCGCCCGGCGGCTGTTCGGCGTGACTCCCGACATGATCGACGTGTACTCGCGCCTGACCGCCCTCCCGTATCCCTGGGCCAAGTACGCCCAGACCACAGTCGCGGACTTTTTCGGCGGGATGGAAAACGTCAGCGCGACGACTCTCGTCGACTGGCTGCCGGACGAGCGGGCCTACCTCGACCGGCCGTGGTATCAATGGATCCTGATCCCGCACGAGCTCGCCCACCAGTGGTTCGGCGACTACGTCACCACCGAGAACTGGGCGAACATGTGGCTGAATGAAGGGTTCGCCGAGTTCATGCCGGGCCAATACTGGGGCGCGCAGCTCGGTCGCCACGCGGCGGACGATTACTACCTCGACGAGTACCGCCAGTATCTCGAGATCGACGCCCGGCGCCGCATGCCGCTCGCCGCGCTCGGCTCGAACAACATCTATCCCAAGGGCGCGCTGGTGCTCCGCATGCTGCGCGAGTACCTGGGTCCCGAGCGGTTCTGGGCCTCGCTGCATCGCTATCTCACCCGCCACGCCCTCGGCAACGCGACGAGCGACGACCTGCGGCAGGCCGCGCTGGACGCGACCGGCGAGAACCTCGACGGCTTCTGGAGCGAGTGGGTGTATGGCGCGGGGCATCCCGCCTTCACCGTCGCGGCGGCGTACGACAGCGCGGCCCGCACGCTCACGCTGAGCGTGAAGCAAACGCAGCGCGACAGCGTCACAGGCGACAGCACCGCGCCGCGCTACCAGACGGCAGCGGTGTTTCACATGCCGCTGAGTATCCGGGTCGGCACGCCGGGCGGTGACGTGGTCCGTCGCGTGCAGCTCACGGCGCGCGAGCAGACGATCTCGTTTCCGGCGCTCGCCGGCCCGCCCACGATGGTGGTGTTCGACGACGGCAACACGATCCTGAAGGAGCTCAGCTTCGACGAGCCCACCGCCTGGCTCGCGACGCAGCTCGACCGTGATGCCGACCTGTGGAACCGCGAATGGGTAATCGAGCAGCTCGCCCAGCGGCCGGCCGACGCCGCCGCCCTGGCCGCGCTCGCGCGGGCCGCCACCACCGCCGACTACTTCCTGACCCGCGCCCAGGCGGCGGAGGCACTGGCGCGATTCCCCGCCGCCGGCGCCGCGACCCCACTCGCCGCGGCCCTCGGCGACAGCTCGGCGCAGGTGCGTCGCGCGGCCGTGGCCGCTCTGGGTCGGATCGGCGGTGCGCGCGCGGCCGAGCTGGCCCGCGCGACGTGGCGCAGCGACTCGAGCTACGAGGTGCGGGCTGCCGCGCTCACCGCCCTCGCCACCGCCGATTCGAGCGCGCGCGACAGCGTGGTGGCGTGGGGACTCGCCGCGGCCTCGTACCAGAACGTGATCCAGCAGGCGGCGTATCGCGTCATCGCGCAGACGGGTGACACCGGCGCGATCCCGCGAGTCGAGACGCGGCTCGGCGCCGACCGCTTTCCCGCCCACGTGCTGGCGGCGCTCGCCGCCCGCGGCAGCGTACGCGCGCTGTCCCTGCTCACCGCTCACCTCGACGACGACCGCGCCTACGTGCGTCGCTGGGTGATCGAGGCGTTCCGCTTCACGCTGCCGCGTCCCCTCGCCATCGAGCGCCTGAAGGCCGTCGCGCCCAAGCTCAAGTACCCGAGCACGAAGGACGAAGTGGAGAAGGCGCTGCAACAGCTGGAGAAACCGGGGGCGGAGCAGGAGTGAGCGTCAGCCCGCTCGACGTCTCCAGAAGTACAGCGGCAGCCCCGCCAGGATCAGCACCGCGCTCATCGCGGCGTCGGCGGGCTGCTCCCGAGCCGTGTTGAACACCAGCCAGAGCGAGAACAGAATGAAGACGATGGGGGTGACCGGGTAGCCCCAGGTCCGGTACGGCCGGGCCAGGTCGGGGGCGGTGCGGCGCAGGCGGAGCACCGCGCCGCAGGACATGGCGTAGAAGACGAACTCGGCGAGCACCACGTACGTGAACAGGCGGCTGTACGAATCCTTCCACGATGGCTCCGTCGAAATCAGGGTCAGCGCGATCGAGATGACGCCCTGCACGGCCAGCGACGGGACGGGAGTGAGAAACCGCGGGTGCACGCCGCCCAGCCAGCCGGGCAGCAGCCCGTCGCGGGCCATCGCGTACGGCACGCGCGCCGCCGTCAGGACGATGCCGTTGTTCGAGCCGATGGTGGCGATCATGATCGCCGCGGCGACGAGCCCCGCGCCCGCGTGTCCCAGTGTCACCTGCGCCGCGTCGGAGGCGACGAGCGACGAGGCCGCCATCCTGGCGGGCGACAAGACGTAGGCGAAGGAGGCCGTGACCAGACAGTACAGCGCCGCACCGATCAGGGTCGAAAGCACGATGGACCGGGGCACGTTGCGCTCCGGGTCTTTCACCTCGCCGCCGACGTAGGTGACCTCGATCCACCCGTCGTAGGCCCACAACACGGCCACGAGCGCCACCCCGAACGATGCGATCTGATGTCCCAGTGGGGCGTCGGACCAGAGCGGCGCCAGGTTCGCCGCATTGCCCCCCGGCAGCACGAATCCGACGACGATGAGCACGGCGAGCAGACCCATCTTGGTCAGGGTGAGCACGTTCTGCGTGATGGCGCCAAGTCTGACGCCCAGCGAGTTGAGCAGCGTGAGGCCGACGATCGACACGACGGCCACGGTCTTGATACCGTTGTCGCCGAGCGGCACGAAGAACCCGAGGTACGTCGCGAATCCCAGCGCGATGGCCGCGATGGACGCCGGGTTGATCACGACCCCGCTGGTCCAGCCGTAGAGGTAGCCCCACACGGGACCATAAGCTTCACGCAGATACACGTAGATCCCGCCGGCCTTGGGCATCGCGGCGCCGAGCTCCGCCACCGACAGTGCGCCGAGCAGCGACACGGCGCCGCCCGCGATCCACACCAGAATGCTGGGCAGCGAGGCGTGCAGCTCGAGAGCGATGGCGCTCGGCACGATGAAGATCGCCGACGCGATGATCGTCCCGACGTTGATCATCGTCGAGTCGAGCAGCCCGAGCTGTCGCTGGAGCTCGGGCATCAGCGCTCGAGCCAGGCGCGATACGCGGCCTTGAGGAGCTTCTGGAAGTGGTAGACGCCCTCCTCGAACCGCACGGAGAAGCGGCCTTTGTCGTACGCGCGCGAGGTCAGCCCGCGCTGCACGCGCTCGCAGATCTCGGCGTCTTCCTGCTGCACCTTGTCCGAGAAGGCGATGTCCGCCTCGATGCGCTGCGCCGCCGCGGGCGAGGTCACGTCGTCATAGTAGTAGCGAAAGATCACCTTGCAGCGGTCCGGCGCGACGGGGATCACCACGTTCGATTGCAGCCGTCCCGGCACGACGTTCAACATCAGGTTGGGAAAGATCTGGTAGTACAGGGCATCGCCGCCGCCCGCGGTGTACACGTTGCGGTCGCCGGTGAGCGGACCGACCTGGACCGAGTACCAGTCGTGCACCTCGGTGACGTAGCCCTCGTAGTCGTACAGTGTGTACAGCTCGGGGTGGACGTACGGGACGTGATACCCTTCCAGGTAGTTGTCCACGTACACCTTCCAGTTGGCGCGCACGTCGTAATCGATCCGGCGCGCGAACTTGAGGGTGCCGAGGCGCGTCGGCGCGATGCGCTCGCGAATGTCCTTCAGGTAGCCCTCGAGCGGTTTCGGGCGCTCGGCCAGGGTCACGAACACGAGGCCTTCCCACTCGGCGAGGTGCACCGGCGTGAGCCCGTAGTTCCGCTTGTCGAACAGCTCCACGCGATTGAAATGCGGCACGCCGCGCAGCATCCCGTCCAACCGGTACGTCCAGCCGTGATACTTGCAGATGAGCATGTCGGCGTTGCCGTCTTTCATGGCGAGCGGACCGCCGCGGTGGCGGCAGACGTTGTAGAACCCCCGCAGGGCACGGTCGGCGCCGCGCACGACGATGAGCGGCTGCTCCGCGACGTCGGTCACGATGTGATCGCCCGGGTGTGCCAGCTGGTGCGCGTCGGCCACGTATTGCCAGGTAGTGGCGAACACCGCGTCGCGGTCGAGCTCGTGGCTGCGCGGGTCAGTGTACCACGCCGAGGGTATCGTCTCGGCGCGCGCCAGGGGACGGACGCGGAGATCGGCCGGCCGGATCAGGGACCGCGCCGACGTCACGGATTGAGCCGGTTGTACTTGCGGAGCACCTCACGCAGCCGGTCGTGCGGCAGCGCGTACACCGTGAGGTCGTCGGCGCCGGTCATAGTGTCGGCGGCGAGCATCGCGTTGACGATCGCCTCCTCGGTCGCCTGCACGGTGGCCTCGAACAGCGGCGTGATGCGCGCGTCGGGGGTCATCACGACCTGGGCGAACCCGGAGTCCCGGGAGGCGCGGGGGTTCGCGGTCGAGAACGCGATGAAGATGTCGCCCGACGAGTTGGCGGCGAGCCCCCCCATGCGACCCACGCCCAGTGCGGCGCGCTTGGCGATCCGCTTGAGCTGATGCGGGAGCAGCGGGGCATCGGTCGCCACGACGATGATGATCGAGCCCACGTCGTCGGCGAGGCGCGCGTCGCGCGCCGATCGCCCTCCGTCTCCCCCGCACGGGGCGCGGCATGGCAGCAGGTCAGCGATCTCCCGGCCCACCGGCACCCCGGCGATGCGCAGCGGCGCGCGGGCGCCGTAGTTGCACTGTACCAGGACTCCGACCACGTAGCCGTCACCCGCCACGCGGCGCGACGCCGTCCCGATGCCGCCCTTGAAGCGGTTGCACACCATCCCCGTTCCGCCGCCCACGCTGCCCTCGGCGACCCGGCCCCCGCGCGCGCTGTCGAGCGCCGCCCAGGCGTCCTGTTTCGTCACGTGGAAGCCGTTGATGTCGTTCAGGCCCCCATCCCACGTCTCGGCCACCACCGGCAGCGACCATTCGTCGTGCTGCATGCGGCCCTGGCGCACGACCCACTCGATCACCGCGTCGCGCACCACGCCCACCGAATGGGTGTTGGTGATCATCACCGGTCCCCACAGGAACCCGGATTCCTCGACCCAGGTGGTCCCGGTCATCTCCCCGTTGCCGTTCATGGCGAACCAGCCGGCGAATACGGGGTCGTCCGAGGCCTTGCCGCGCGGGAAGACGGCGGTGACGCCGGTGCGCACGGGACCCTTGCCCACGACGAGTTTGCCCGCGCCGGCGATGAGGGTCCGGTGCCCGACCTCGACGCCGGCGACGTCGGTGATGGCGTCGAGGGGGCCGGGCGTGCCCTCGAGCGGGATCCCCAGGTCGCGGGCGCGCTCGCGACGCTGCGCCCGCGCCGCGCTGAGCGTGGCGGCGGAGAGCAGGAGGAGCAGCGCCCGAACTTTCATGCGGCCGGTCCGTAAGGGTGGGCTACGATAACCGGCTATTCGAGAGCGCCGCAAGCCGCGCCACGACTGCGCCACGACCTGCGATAGATTTCTTGACCCTATGACCGCGCCGTTCTCCGCACCGAGCTCCTACTGGCAGACGAGCCGGGCGCCGCGCTACAGCCTGTCGTTCGCGTTGCCCCTGTTGCTGTTCTATCAGGTGCTCGCCGTGCTGCTGGCGCACGGCACGCGCTCGGTCCGGAACGGCGCCGACGTCATCCTGCAGAGCCTGTTCGTCGCGGTCGCGGGCTCGTGGGGCCCGCTCGTGTTCATGGTCTGTCTGATCGGCGTGGGGCTGTGGCTCGTGGCGCGCGATCTCCGCAAGAGCTCGCGGCTCCGCGCGACCATCTTCTGCGGCATGCTGGCCGAGGCGCTGCTGCTGGCGCTGTTGTTCGGGTTCCTGGTGGGCGGTGTCACGAACGGCGTGCTCGGCGGGTTGCAGATTCTGGCCCGCCCTGCTGGGGGCGACCTCGACCGCTGGACCCGGCTGATGCTGTCGTTGGGCGCGGGGATTTACGAGGAGCTCCTGTTCCGCGTGCTGCTCGTTGGCGCGCTCGCCGCGGCGGCGCGCGCTCTACTCGGCTGGCGCCCCCTCACGGCGGGCGTGGCGGCCACACTGCTCGGCGCCGCGATCTTTTCCGTGTTTCACTACATCGGCCCGTACGGCGACCGGCTGCAGCTCTACTCGTTCGTGTTCCGGATGGTGGCCGGGCTGTTTTTCTCGGCGCTGTACCTGGCGCGCGGGTTCGGGATCACGGCGTGGACGCATGCGTTGTACGATGTATCACTGCTGCTCTTACACTGAGCTCCGCTCTCCATGAGCCCCGCCCGTTTTCTCCCCTTCCCTTCGCACAGCGAGCGGGCGTGTCATCCTGAGCGCCGTAGGCGCGAAGGATCCGCTGCTTGCGCGTCCAGGGCGCGGAGGTCGCCGCAAGCAGATCCTTCGCGTCGCGCGCGTTCCGCGCGCTCGCTCAGGATGACAGCGCGGGGCGGCGGTAGGACGAGAAGGTGATCTAGCCGTTGCCTTTCCTCTCTGGTTGTTTCGCTATTTCCCTCAGCTTGAATCTCTGAATTTTCCCGGTGGCCGTCTTCGGCAGCTCCTGTACGAACCGGATCCACCGCGGGTACTTGTAGTGGGCGAGCCGCTGTTTGACGAAGCCCTGCAGCTCCGCCTCGAGCGCGGGCCCCGGCGCGTGGCCCCGGGCGAGCACCACGAACGCCACCGGCTTGACGAGCTCGTCTTCGCCCGCGGCGCCGACCACCCCGGCTTCCACCACCGCCGGGTGCTCCACCAGCGCGCCCTCCACCTCCGCCGGCGAGACCCACATCCCCCCCGCCTTGATCATGTCGTCGCCCCGGCCGGCATACCAGAAGTAGCCGTCCGCGTCGCGCGTGTACTTGTCGCCGGTGCGGACCCACTCGCCCTGGATGGTTTGCTTGGTGCGCTCGTGCTGGTTCCAGTAGCAGGCGCACGCGCTGTCGCCGCTCACCAGCAGGTTGCCGATCTCGCCCGCGGGCAGCTCCTGTCCTTGGTCGTCCACGATCCTCGCGTCGTAGCCGGGCACGAGCGTCCCGCTCGAGCCGGGGCGCACCCGGCCCGGGCGGTTGGCGATGAACTGGTGACACAGCTCGGTCGAGCCTATGCCGTCGAGAATCTCGATGCCGAACCGGTCGCGCCAGCGCTCGTAGATCGCCTTCGGCAGGGGCTCTCCCGCGGAAATGCACGAACGCACCGAGCCCAGGTCGCTGGTCAGCGCCGAGTCTGGCTGCTGCAGCATTGCGGCGTATGCCGTGGGCACGGCGTAGAACAGCGTGGGACGCTCCCGCGCGATCACGTCGAACACCTTGGCGGGCTCGGGACGGCCGGGAAACAGTACCGTCGCCGCGCCGACGTGGAACGGGAAGTACAACGCGTTCCCCAGGCCGTAGGCGAAGAACAGCTTGGCGACCGAGAACGTGCGGTCGTCGGGCCCGATCTCGAGCACGTGCCGGCCGAACGTCTCGCAGCATACCTGCATGTCGTGATGCAGGTGTACGGCCGCCTTGGGCGTCCCAGTCGTGCCTGAGGTGTACAGCCAGAAGGCGATGTCGTCCTTGGTCGTGTCGGCAGGATCGAGCTCGGGCCGCTCGGCACTTACCAGGTCATCGTACGCCAGGTCGCCGGCAGAGGCCCGGCCGGCGACGACGATGTGCTTCAGGGCCGGCGCGCGCGGCCGGGCCTCCGCCAGCGCCGGCGCCAGGGCGCCGCTCACGATCGCCACCTCGGCACGGCTGTCTCTCAGCATGTACTCGTAGTCGTGCGGTGTGAGTAGCGTGTTGGTGGGAATGGGCACGGCTCCGATCTTGAGCGCGCCCCAGAAGCTCCAGACGAACTCGGGCGAGTCGTAGAGGAGGAGCACCACCCGCTGCTCCCGCTGCACCCCCAGCCGGCGCAGCGCGTTGCCGAGCCGGTTCGCTCCCGCGGCCACGTCGCCGTAGGTGAGGCGGCCGCCCTCGTGGATCACCGCGAGCCGCGCTGCCCGGCCTTCGGCGAGGTGGCGGTCGACGAACCACGTGGCGGCGTTGTACTCGCGCGGGATCTCCATCGCGGCGATGTTAGCTCCGGGCGCGGCGCCGTCAAGCTCGCGCGCCAGGCAGGGGCGGCGGTATGTTGGCCGGGAGGACGATCATGGCCATGCTCGCAGTGCTGCTGCAGATGCTCGCCGCCGGCAACTCGCAGGCCACGCCCGACTCGGGCGCGATTCTCAGGTCCGCCCGACGGGCGCAAGCGGCGTTCGAATCCACACGGACGAGGAGCCTGCCGGAGCGCCCGGGAGGCTGGAGCGACATCTGCGGGCAGCGCATCGGTCGGATCTGCTACTGGTACGAGTCCGATGACGACGAGGACAGTGCACCTCCTGAACCGGCGCGGATTCGCGAGGCGCGGGCCCGCCTGCTCGCAGCGCTGCGTGAGGCCGGAGCCGCGCTCCCTGGCGACGAATGGATCGTGGGTCAGCGCGTGCGCTACCTCCTGGAAGACAGCCAACCCGCCTCCGCGGCCCTAGTCGCCGCACAGTGCCGCGCCGCCCTGTGGTGGTGCGAGGTATTGGCGGGCTTGGTGCGGCACGCGACGGGTGACTTCGCCGCCGCCGACAGCACGTTCGCGACGGCGCTCGCCGATATGCCCGCGGACGAGCGTTGTCGCTGGGGCGACCTTTCCCCATTGCTCGAGGGCGAGCTGGCGGAGCGCTATCGCCGGCTCGACTGCGACGCTCGAGCGGCGTTCGAGGCCCGGTGGTGGTGGCTCGCGCAGCCGCTCTACTCGCACGCGGGCAACGACCGCCGCACGGAGCACTTCGCCCGCGTGGTGATGGTTCGGATCCAGGAAGGCCGCCGCACTCCCTTTGGTTACTGGGCGGACGACCTGCGCGACGTGCTGCTACGCTACGGGTGGCCGACGTGGTGGACGCGCGACCCGCCCAGGTCCCCGATGATCGAGTCGGAGCCGCGTATCACGGGACACGACCCGTCCCCTGCGTTCCATTTCACGTCCGGGTCCCGCGCGCTGGACGATCCCACAGGTGCGAAGCCCGAAGACTGGAGCCTGGATGCGCCGCAGGCGCGGGAGCGTTACGCGCCGCCGTACGCTGCGACCTTTACGTATTTGCAGCACCAGGAGGCCGTGCTCCGGCGGGGAGACTCGTGCCTCGTGGTCGCCGCCCCCGATCTCTCGGCCGACACCCTCTTCGCAGGGCGGGCGGTCCGCGTCGCGCTCGCGCTCGCCGCCGACGAGCACACCATCGTCACCGCACGGGACTCCGGTAGCGCGGCCGCTCCGCGGGCCGTGGTCGCCGCCGCTCCCTGCCAGCCGTACCTGCTCTCCCTCGAAGCCGACGCCCCGCACGAGCGCCACGTCGCGCGCGCTCGCTACGGCGTGACGCTCAAGCGCCGGACGCTCTTACACCCGGCGATCTCCGATCTGTTGCTGTTCGATCCGCCGGATTCGCTCCCCGCGACGCTCGACGCCGTCCTGCCGTACGCATACGGATCGACTCGCGTCCCGGCCGACCGCAAGCTGGGCGTGTTTTGGGAGGTGTATGGGGTCGATCCGGCAGGCGGCGCCGTCGCGGTTTCGCTGACGCTGGCGCGCCAGGGCACGGGGTTCTTGCGTCGGATGCTCGGGCTCGCGGGGCGGCGCCACGACGTCCGGCTCGAGTGGCAGGACGTGCCGCAGGACTCCTCGGTGGCCCCGCGAGCACTCGCCATCGATCTCGCGGGACTCGCGCCGGGACGCTATCAGATCGAGGTGGACATCACGCCACCCGGCGGCGCGACGCTCGCGGCGCGGCGCGAGATCCGGATCGAGCGACCCTAGGGCCGCCCGGCGTACACGCCCCGCGCCTCCGCCAGCAGCCGCAGCACGTGCTCCCGCTCCGCTGCCGTGTTCCATCCCTGGTGCGCCTGCGCCGCTTCGTCCAACCGATCGATCCAGCGCGTGAAGAATTCCGCGTCCTCGGGCGATCGTACGGGCTGGTTCCCGACCGTCACGTACACCGGGCTCGTCGAGCCGAACGGATAGCGATCGAGCACGGGCAGCTCGGCCCGATCGGCGTAGGCGCGCAGCACGTACCATCCGCTGCCCGCGACCGGGAGCGGGACCGCGGCACTCGCCTGGGTGCGATCGCCCGTGAGGGGAATCGCAGCCACGACTCGACCGTTGCCGATGATCTCCAGGTGATCGACGGGGACGCTCGAGCGCAGCCGCACGCGCGCCGTGAGCGTCCCGCCGCCGCGCGGCAGCCGGATCTCGTCGCCGATCTGGCGGCCGTCGAGCGTGAACTCGAGCAGTGGCGCGTTGCTCACGAACGTGCGACCCGCCTTGAGCCCCGCGAGAAAGGCCCGGCGATCGAGCCTCGTGCCGGCCTGCACGAACACCCGCACCAGGCCGGGGGGCCCGCGCAGCGAAGCAAAGTTGGGGAAGGCATCGGTTCCGGCCCCGGCGGGCAACCGAAAGCCGCAGTTCAGCAGGCGGTACCAGATCTCCGACGTGATGAGATGATCGGAGTACCCCATCACCTCGATGTAGTCGACCTTGCCGAGCGCCACGTCCACCGGGAGCTCGTAGGTGAGCGGGGCGGTCGTGTCGCCCGGATCGGGCTTCGCATCGAAGGGGTGGACATACCCGAACAGCGCTCCTTGCGCGTGCGCCAGATCCGCCACATCGGCGTTCGCCGGAAACAGGCTGGCGGCGGCGGTGTTGGGATAGCCCGCGTACTCGGGCAGGAGATAGTGGTCCGTCAGCCCGAGCAGCGCGGTATGGCCCCAATAGCTCGTGTGAAACTCCTGGCTGTGGAGCAGTAGAAAATTCCGGCTCGACGCGGGGTCCGGGTCGGTTCGGAAGTACGCGATGTCGGGGATGCGCTGCTCCTTGTTCACTACAAGATTCTCGACGACGTGCAGATCCTCGGCGCGGCCCTGGAACGCGAGATGCTCGGGCGTGTTGCGGTACGCCCCGCCATAGTTCATGTGCACGTGCAGATCCCCGCTCCACCAGCCCTGTGCCGGCAGGTCCGCCACTCGATCGAGGACGATGCGCCGCACCGTCGTGCCGCCGGCCCGTACCGTCGCCTCGGCCCGCCCGACGCGGAATTCGGGGCCGTGCCACACCGCGACGCGCGCCGCTCCCGCGGGCACCGTCAGCTCGGCCGGGCCGGACGTGTGGAAGTAGCCGTACTCGAAGCTGCCCTCGCCTCGGTCGAAGGCTTCATCGGCATGACGCCAGGCGTCGTCCGGGGCATACGCCCGCCCGTCGGGCCGCGTGACCGAGATGCGCGCCGGGAGCGGACGCCCGGCGTGATCGACCACTTCCAGGCGCAGCCGCCCAACCGGCCCGTGGTAGCGGCGCCGGGTGGCGAGGATACGCTGCCGCCGTCCCCCCGGCACATCGATCACCCAGAGCGAGGTGTTGCCACCTTCGTTCGAGACGTACGCGATCTGCCGGCCGTCGTGCGACCAGCGCGGCGCCGTAGCATCGAACTCCCCGTAGGTGAGCGGAAACGCATCGCCCCCCTCGCTGGTCATGAGCCACAGCTGATTCCACTGGCGGCCGAGGTAGGAGCTATAGACGACCCGGGTGCCGTCGGGGGACCAGTCGGGGTGAGCTTTCCACGTGGTCTCCTCGTAGCGGATTTCCCGCAGCGGCGCTCCAGGCGTCGCCGGCATGCGCCAGAACCCGCCGCTGCCGTGGATATGCCCGCGATTCGAAACGAGGATCAGCTCCTTCCCGTCGGGCGACCAAGTGGGCGAGAGGTAGTGGTCCCAGGTGCTGTAGTAGTAGCGGGGCAGCTTGCTGTCGTTGTCCTCGGTGAGCCGGGTCGCATCGCCCGGCGTGCCGCCGTCGACCGGCAGCGCGAAGATGTGCCACCGTCCGTTGTACGCGGTGGAGACGAAGGCGATGCGGCCCCCGTCGGGCGACCAGCGCGGCTCGACGTTCACCGCCCCGTTCGCGGTCACGGGTCGCACGGCGCCGGTCGCCAAATCGAGCAGCTGCAGCTCGATCGCGTCGTTGGCGTAGCGGGCGAACACGACGAAGCGTCCGTCCGGGGACCAATCGGGCTGATAGTCGTACCCGGCGTCCCCCGTGACTTGGACGGCTACGCCCGAGCCGATCTGCTGGCGCCAGAGCGAGCCCTGCATGGAATAGATCAAGTCCCGGCCGTCGGGAGACCACGTGACCGCGCTGGGACCGCTCGTCACCTGCGGCACGTACATCTCGCGCCAGTAATAGGGGTGCGGCACGGCCACCTGCTTCAGCACCGGCTCGCGCTGGGCGGCGGCGATTCCGGGAAGGAGCCCCACGCACGCGCTGAGCGTCAGCCACGGGACTGGGCGCGGCGTCATTGCTTCAGGAACAGGCGCTTCGGGTCGAGCACCTCCCGCAGCAGCCGCAGGTCTTGCGTCGTAGGAGGCGCGATGGAGGCGAGCGTCGACCGGCGGCGGATTGGCCACCCGACGCCGGCCTGCACGTCGGCCACGCTCACGCCGGGGTACAGCGCCGCCAGCACCATCTCCCCCGTCGCCTCGTCCGGCTCGAGAATGGCCTTGTCCGTGATGACCTTCACCGGTCCCGCGCCGGGCATCCGCAGCTCGCGCCGTGTCCGGCCCGCGGGCCTCTGTCCAGGGCTCGTCACGAAGTCCACCCGCTCGGGAAAGGCGCGCGGTCCGAGCTTCGCCACGATCAGCGTGCGCCGCGCGTGGATCGCGATCTCCGCGGCTCCACCCGAGCCAGGCAGCCGGACCTTGGGATGACCGTACGGCCCGATCACCGTGGTGTTGATATTGCCGAAGCGATCCACCTGGGCACCACCCAGGAATCCGACCTCGATGCGTCCGTTTTGCAGCATGCACTGGAATACGTCGGCCATCCCGCACACCATGAGTGATCCGGTGACGAGCGCCGGGTCGCCGATGGAGACGGGGAGGCGCTCCGGGACGGCCCCCACGGCCCCCGACTCGTAGATCAGCACGAGGCGCGGGGCGTGCGTCGCGCGCGCCAGGTTGCAGGCCAGGTTGGGGAGCCCGATGCCGACGAACACGACCTCGCCGTCCGCGAGCTCGCGGGCGGCCACGGCGGCCATCATCTCGTCGGGCGTGTACCCATCAGTACCCGTAGTTCACCCCGGCGCACATGCGTTCTTTCGCCTTGAGCCTCGCGACTTGCGGCTGTTTTTCGAGGTACGCCGCGCGGTCCGGCACGCCGTAGACGAACTCGTCCAGGTAGCGCGCCAGCCGATCGGGCGAGCGGGAGACGTCCTCCCAAGCGACGTAGAAGTCGTTATCGCGGTCGTAGTAGCCTTGGGCGTACGAGGGGTGGGCACCCCATGGCTCGACCACCACCGCGTCCACGATCATGCCGGGAATCACGGTCCGATTCGGATCGGATCGGATCACCCGCTCGTCCACCAGCTCCTCCACCACCACGATGACGCGCTGCGAGGCGAACGCGGCCTCGCGTTGCACGCCGAGCAGGCCCCAGATCTGGGTGTTGCCGTCGGCGTCGGCGCGCTGCGCGTGGACGATCGTCACGTCGGGGTTCAGTGCCGGCACGGTGGCGAGATCCTCCCCGGTGTAGGGACACGTCACGCTGTTGATGCGCGGGTTGACCCCCGGCAAGTCGGTGCCCGTGTAGTCGCGCAGTGGCCAGAAGGGGAGCCGCGCGGCGCCCGCGGCAAAGCGCGCGACCATCCCGAAATGTGAGTATTCCTCGATTTCGAATCCGGAGTCCCGAGTCCCGACACCCTCCACGGCGCGCCGGAACGCATGCAGCGAGCCCACGCCGGGATTCCCGGCCCACGAAAACACCAGCTTGCGGGCGCATCCCGCGCCGATCATCTGATCGTAGATCAGGTCCGGGGTGAGGCGCGCCAGCGTGAGGTCGCGCCGCCGCTGGCGGATGATCTCGTGGCCCGCGGCGAAGCAGATGAGGTGGGTGAACCCCTCGATGACGACGGTGTCGCCGTCGTGGACAAAGCGCGCGACCGCGTCGCGCATGGGCATGACTTTGGAGGCGTGATCGCTCACGCCTAATCCGTCATCTCGCCCAGGCATTCATCGATGATCCGGAGCGCCGTGTCGACGTCGGCCTCGTCCACTACGAGCGGCGGGGCCAGCCGCAGCGCGCTCTTCCCCGCCCCGAGCAGCAGCAGACCCTTGCGGAACGCCCGCTCGACCAGCGCGTGCGGCACGTCGGGGGCGGGCTCGCGCGTGACACGGTCCTTCACGAACTCGACACCGATCATGAGGCCGCGTCCGCGCACGTCGCCGATCGAGCCATACTTCTCCTGCAGCCGCGTGGCCCCGGCGAGCAACCGCTCGCCGAGCCGCGGCACCCGTGGGAGGAGGTCGTGCTCGACGACGTCGAGCGTCGCCAGCGCCGCCGCGCAGCACACCGGATTGCCGCCGAAGGTGCTGCCGTGCGCGCCGGGCTGCCATTTCATGATCGACTCTTTGGCGATGATCGCACCGATCGGCATGCCGCTGCCCAGGCCCTTGGCGCTGAGCAGGATGTCGGGCTCGATCCCCTCGTGCTCCGACGCCCACATCTTCCCGGTGCGTCCCACGCCGCACTGCACCTCGTCGCACACCAGCAGGATGCCGTGCCGGTCGCACAGCTCGCGCAGCGCCTTCACATAACCGGACGGCGGCACGACGTAGCCGCCTTCCCCCTGGATCGGCTCCACGAAAATGGCGGCCGTGCTCTTCGGGTCGAGCCGCTTGGCGAACAGGTCGTCCTCGATGAACGACACGCAGCGCATCGTACAGGCGGTCTCGCCGCGGCAGAAGTCGCAGCGGTAGCGGTAGCCGTAGGGGACGTGGTACACCTCGGGCAGAAACGGCGCGAACCCGGCGCGCTGTATCGACTTGCTTGCCGTGAGACTCAAGCCACCGTAGCTGCGGCCGTGAAACGCTCCGGTGAAGGCGACGATCGCCGGCCGGCCGGTCGAGTGTCGCGCCAGCTTGATGGCCCCTTCCACGGCTTCCGTCCCGGAGTTCGACAGGAATACCCGCTTCTTGCTGGGTCCCGGCGCGAGACGCGCCAGCCGCTCGCACAGCGCCGCAAAGCTCTCGAAGTAGAAATCGCTGCCGCAGATATGAAGGAAGCGCGCCGCCGCCTCCTGGATCGCCTGCACCACCTTGGGATGGCCGTACCCGGTCGACGCCACCGCGATGCCCGCCATGAAGTCGAGGTAGCGGTTCCCGTCCACGTCTTCGACCATGGCCCCCGCGCCCCGGGCGATCGCCAGCGGGTATTCCTTGGGATAGGACGTCGAGGACCAGCGATTCTGTCGCTCGACGATCGCCCGCGCCTTGGGGCCGGGCGGCGCTACCACGATGCGCGGGTAGTCCTTCATCGCGACTCCTCGATCACGGTCCGGCTCTGTTCGCGCAGGAATTGCGCGACGTAGTACGGCCCGCACCCGCCCTTTCCGGTCGAGCCCGATCCCTTCCACCCGCAGACCGGCTGCGCCCCGGGCCAGGCGCCGGTCGTGGCGCCGGTGCGTTTGTTCACGTAACACACACCCGCGTCGATCTCATCGAAGAAGCGCTCGATCTCCTCGGGCTTCCTCGAGAAGATGCCGGCGGTGAGGCCGTACTCGACCTTGTTCACTTCGACGATGGCCTCCTCCAGCCCCGACACGGCGCCCACGGCTAGGATCGGCACGAACAGCTCCTCCCGGAAGAGCGACGAGGAGAGGGGCAGCTCGGCGATCGTGGGGGCGACGTAGTGCCCGTGGTCGAAGGGCTCACCGCCGAGCTGCTGGCCGCCCAGCACGATCTTCCCCTCGCGGCGCGCCCGCGCCGCCGCTCGCCGGAACCGCTCCACCGCCGCCGCGTTGATCACCGGCCCGAACACGACATCGCGCTCCGTCGGGTCCCCCAGCTTCAGGGCCCTGGTGCGCTCGACCAGCTTCTCCACGAACGGCTGCGCCACGCGCTGGTGCACGTAGACGCGAGACGTCGCACTGCACTTCTGGTTCTGGAGGCCGAAGGCCGACCGCGTCACCCCTTCCGCCGCCGCGTCCAGGTCCGCCGAGTCGAGCACGATCGCCGCGTTCTTGCCGCCCATCTCGAGGAGGCAGGGCTTGATCCAGTCGCGCGAGAGGCCCTGGAAGATGTGCATGCCCACGGCCTTCGAGCCCGTGAAGACGACGCCGTCCACACCGGAGTGACGCCACAACGCTTCGCCCGCGACCTCGCCCGATCCGGGGAGATAGTTGAATACGCCCGGGGGCAACCCCGCGTCACGGTACACTTCATACAGCTTGAGCCCCGTCCACGGCGCTTCCTCCGCGGGCTTGTAGACGACCGCATTTCCCGCGACCAGCGCCGCCGCGGACATGCCGGTCGAGAGGGCGAGCGGGAAGTTGAACGGCGCGATGCAGGCGAACACGCCGTAGGGCCGGAGCACGTCGGTGTTGCGCTCCGCCGGCGTGACTTTGGCCATCTGACGGATGAAGCCGTTGGCGTCTTCGACCTGCTGGCAATAGTAGTCGAGCAGGTCGGCCGCCTCTTCCGCGTCCCCCATCGCTTCGAGCCGGCTCTTGCCCACCTCGAGGCTCATGATCGCGGCGAGCTCGAATTTACGCTCGCGGATCAGGCCGGCCGCGCCGCGTAGCGTCGCGACGCGCGCGCGCCACGGAAGGTGGGCCCACGCCTTCTGCGCCGCCTTGGCGGCCGCCACGGCGCGGTCGACGTGCTGCACGCTGGCGGTGGCGAAGCGCCCCAGGACGATCTCCGTATCGATGGGCGAGGTATCGACGATCGGGGCTGCGGACGAGGTGATCGGCTCCCCTCCGATGTAGAGCGTATAGTCGCGGCCCAGCTGGCCGCGCACCACGCCCAGGGCCGCGTCGAACTGGCGGTGGAACGCCTCCCAGTCCACGTTGGCCGACGTGTAGGTGACCTTGGACGGTGGCGCGGCGGTGGTCGTCATGCCGTCAGCGCGCTCCCGCCTTGACGGCCGACACGGCCGCCGCGTGAGCCGTGGTGAAGCGCGTCACGATCTGGTCGATCTCCTGCTCCGTGATAATGAATGGTGGCGCCACGACGACCAGGTCGCCGTTGACGCCGTCGGCGTGCCCCACGTTGGGCCAGACCACGAGCCCGGCCTCCAGCGCGGCCTCGGTGAACGCCTCGGCGAACCTGGCCGCCCGTGGGAACGGGGCCCGGCTGGTCTTGTCCTCCACGAACTCGATGCCCGCAAGCAGGCCCCGCCCCCGGACGTCCCCCACGTGGGGTAGCCGCGTCAGCGCCGCGAGCCGCTCGTGCAGCACCCGCCCCAGCCTGGCACAGCGCTCCACCAGCCGATCGCGCTTGAGCAGGCGGACGGCGGCGAGCCCGGCCGCGCATGCCACGGGGTGAAACGAGAAGGTCTGGGCATGCAGGAAGCTCCCCGAGCCCTGCGCGATGACGTCGATGATCCGCTCGGGCGCGGCGACGGCCGACAGCGGGGCGTAGCCGCCGGAGATCCCCTTCCCCATCGTCATGATGTCGGGCGTCGCGCCGTATTGATCGACCGCCCACCAGGTGCCCGTGCGACCGGCTCCGCACAGGATCTCGTCAGCCACGAACAGCACCTGATAGCGGTCGCAGATCTCCCGGATCATGCGGAAGTACTCCGGGCGCGGCGTGGACGCCCCCGTTGAGGAGCCGCCCACCGGCTCCGCGATGAACGCGGCCACCGTGTCGGCCCCCGCCCGCCGGATCGCGGCCTCGAGGGCGGTGCCGCCGCAGGTCGGGCAGGCCGCGTCCGCGCCGCGACAATCGCAGCGGTACGCGTAAGGGGCGGGAATGCGCGTGACGTCCACCAGCCACTCGCGGAACGGCAGCTTGTACTGCTCGCGCGCCGATGCCGAGAGCGCCAGCAGGGTGTTGCCGTGATAGGAGGGCGCGAGGGCGATGATGCGGTGCTTCCCGGGCTTGCCGGCCTCGACCCAGTATTGCCGGGCGAGCTTGAGCGCGGCCTCCACGGCCTCCGATCCGCTGGAGAGGAAATACAGCTTGTCGAGATCGCCCGGCAGGGTCGCCGCCAGCTCGCGGGCGAGCTCTTCCACCGGGCCGTGGGTGAACGCCGTCGCCGAGAGATAACCGAACTCGCGTGCCTGCCGCGCCAGGGCGTCGGCCAGCTCGGGGTTCGAATGGCCGAGGTTCGCGACGTACGCGCCGCCGACCGCGTCCAGGTAGTCTTTGCCCTGCTCGTCGTACAACCAGCAGCCCTCGCCGCGCACGATACGCGGGTAGCTGCGGCCGAGCTTCCGGTAGAAGACGTTGCTGTCGGGATAACGGTACGCCGTCACTCCTCCCCCTGTCTTCCTTCAGGCCATATGGAACCGCGGAAAGCTACGATGCGGGGCGGCGCCCGGCGAGCGAGCGCCATGCAGGGGATACCGTAGGGGCGCAGCATGCTGCGCCCCTACACTACATCTCGCAACCATCCTGACATCGCCGTAGCTTGTTTCGAACCTACCACACCGCTGAGACCCTGTATGCCGATCTGGCTTCGTCTCGTGCTTGTCGTCGCCGCGCTCGTCCCCAGTCGCGCGTTCGCCCAGACTGGCGCCGCCGCGACGGGGCCCGAGAATCTCGTGATGGACGGGGTGCCGCCGATCCCGTCGCGCATCGCTGACGTGGCGCGCCGCTACGGGGAGTTTCGAGCCGCCGACTTCTGGGACTGGCACCCGACGGGACGCGAGATGATCATCGCCACCCGGTTCGGCGACGCGCCCCAGCTGCACCGCGTCGCGTTTCCGGGCGGGGCGCGCACACAGCTGACGTTCTTCCCCGACCCCGTCTCCGGCGCCTCGTACCAGCCCGTCGACGGCCGCTACATCGTGTTCACCAAGGACGTCGGCGGTGCGGAGTTCTTCCAGAAGTACCGCTACGATGTCGCGACCGGTGATATCACCCTGCTGACCGACGGCAAGTCGCGGAACGTCGGCGGCGCCTGGTCGCACAAGGGCGACCGGTACGCCTACATGTCCACGCGCCGCGACGGACGCGACCTGGACCTGTGGGTGATGGACCCGTCCGAACCGGCGAGCGACCGCAGGGTGCTCCAGTTGGAGGGCGGCGGCTATGAGCCCGCCGACTGGTCCCCGGACGACCGCCAGATCCTGCTGGCGCAGGCGATCTCCGTCAACGAAGGCTATCTCTGGCGCGTCGACGTCGCGAGCGGACAGAAGACACTCCTCACGCCGAAGCAGCCGGGCGACAGCGTCGCGTACGGCGCGGCCCAGTTCAGTCGCGACGGCAAGGGCCTCTACGTCACGACCGATCGCGGCTCGCAGTTCCAGCGCCTCGCCTACCTGGACCTCGCCACGGGACGCTATCGGTTCCTCACGAGCGGCATCCCGTGGGACGTGGACGAGTTGGACCTGTCGCCCGACGGACGCTCCATCGCCTTCGTGACCAACGAAGCGGGGATTAGCGTGCTGCGCGTGATCGACGCCGCGACGGGCAGCGAGCGCCGCCTGCCCAAGCTGCCCACAGGACAGATCTTTGGCATCCGTTGGCGACGCACCGGCGCCGAGCTGGGGTTCACGCTGACCTCGGCGCGCGCCCCCGCCGACGCCTACTCGCTCGATCTCGGTAGCGGCAAGCTCACGCGCTGGACCGAGAGCGAGACCGCGGGCCTCAGCACGCGCGACTTTGCCGAGGCCGAGCTGGTGCACTGGCCCAGCTTCGACGGCCGGGAGATCACCGGCTTCCTCTATAAGCCGCCCGCCCGATTCGCGGGCCGCCGCCCGGTGATCATCAACATCCACGGCGGGCCCGAGGGACAGTCGCGCCCCGGATTCCTGGGCCGCGACAACTACTACGTCCAGGAGCTGGGGATCGCGCTCATTTTCCCGAACATCCGGGGCTCGACCGGCTTCGGGAAGACGTTCGTGAAGCTCGACAACGGCGCGCTGCGGGAGGGCGCCTACCGCGACATCGGAGCCCTGCTGGAGTGGATCCGCACCCGACCGGACCTCGACCCCGAGCACGTCCTCGTGACGGGCGGCAGCTATGGGGGGCACATGACGCTCGTCACGGCCACGCGCTATGACGGGCCCATCTGCTGCTCGGTCGACGTGGTGGGGATCTCGAACCTCGGCACCTTCCTGCAGCACACCTCGGGGTATCGCCAGGACCTGCGGCGCGTCGAGTACGGCGACGAGCGGGACTCGACCACGCGCGCGTGGATGGAGCGCACCGCCCCGCTCAACAATGTGGACAAGGTCACGAAGCCGCTCTTCATTATCCAGGGCATGAACGACCCCCGCGTCCCGCGCAGCGAGGCCGAGCAGATGGTCGCCGCCCTCAAGCGGCGCAGCGTCCCCGTGTGGTATCTGATGGCGAAAGACGAGGGTCACGGCTTCCGCAAGAAGGGCAATCAAGACTTTCAGTTTTCAGCGACGATCCTGTTCACCGAGAGCTACTTGCTGGGCCTCACCCCCTGACCCCTTCTCCACAACGTGGAGAGGGGGGACTTAAGAGGGGTCAAGTCACCCGTCCAGGAGTCGCATTCCGGTCTCCGCGTAGCGCGCGCCCGCGGCGACGCCTTTCGGCGCCACCGCATCGATCCGCGCGAGCTCGCTCTTGCTCAAGGCGATGCCGACCGCCTGAGCATTCTCCTCGAGCCGGGCGCGCTGTTTCGTGCCCGGGATCGGCACGATGTCGTTGCCGCGCGCCAGCAGCCAGGTCAGGGCCAGCTGCGCCGACGTACAGCGCTTCTCGCGCGCGATCTCCTCGACCTTGCGGACGAGGTCCAGGTTCTTCTGGAAGTTCGCTCCCTGAAACCGCGGAGAGCCGCGGCGGAAGTCGCCGGCGGGCAAGTCGTCGAACGTCTGGAACCGGCCCGTGAGAAACCCGCGTCCCAGCGGGCTGTAGGCTACGAAACCGACGCCCAGCGCCCGGCAGGTCGGCAGGATCTCGTCCTCCGGATCCCGACTCCAGAGCGAGTACTCCGTCTGCAGGGCGGTGATCGGATGCACGGCGTGGGCGCGGCGCAGTGTCGCCGGCGCCGCTTCCGACAGACCGATGTAGCGCACCTTCCCTTGCCACACCAGCTCGGCCAGCGCGCCTACGGTGTCTTCGATGGGGACCTTGGGATCCACGCGGTGCTGGTAGTACAGATCGATGTGATCGACGCCGAGACGCTTGAGCGATGCCTCGCAGCAAGCGCGCACGTACTCGGGGCGCCCGTTGACGCCTCGCGCCTGGGGATCGGAGCCCCGCACGATCCCGAACTTGGTCGCGAGCACCACGTGGTCCCGTCGGCCCGCGATCGCCTGGCCCACGAGCTGCTCGTTGGTGTACGGCCCGTACACGTCGGCGGTGTCGAGCAAGTTGATGCCCAAGTCGAGCGCGCGGTGGATGGTCGCGATGGATTCGACCTCGTCCGCGGGGCCGTAGAACTCGGACATCCCCATGCATCCCAGCCCGTGGGCCGACACCATCGGTCCCTGCCGTCCCAGTCTGCGCTGCTGCATACGAACCTCGCTCGGGTGCGATGTCGGACTGCGTTCAACTCCGGGGACGCGGCCCAGGTTCCGCGGATCTCGTGCCGGCTCAGTCGCGGTCCCGCAACAGCCGCCAGGTCACGCCGCCCGAAGTCGAGTCGAGCTCCACCAGCGTCTGCGCTTGCCCATCGCCCAGCACGAGAGCGCCGGTGGCGAGCAGCGTATCTGTCGTCCCGGCGTGCGAAATTACGACGGACCAGCTCCCCGGCGCGGCGTCGAAGTAGCGCGTCACGGCGCGGAAGTTGAGCGGCGCGGCGGTGCCGAGCAGCGTCGCGCTCCCCGGCTCGGTCCGGTATGCGTCGACCGGAGGCGCGGCGGCGGCGAAGCTCGCGAGGCGCAGCCGCGCATGCCCCGCTGCCGGTACGGCGCCGCTGTCCGGCACGAAGACGGGAAGGATGGTTACCGATCCGCTCACAATCGTGTCGATGGCGAAGACACTGTAGTTCATGCCTTCCATCGTGTTGAAGAGCAAGATGAGGGAGGGCGTCGCGTCGGCAGGCTGAAGTGTGAGGTCGTGCTCACCAGGCGACAGGGAGATGGCTCGGCTCTGCTCACCGAACGCGCGCGCTTGCCCCCGGCCACCGTCCACAAAGACGGTGAGCGGCGGTCCGCCCCGAATGGTGTGCAGCACGCGCAACTGAGACGCCTGGGGCGGCGGCGGGCCGCTGCCGTTGTCACACGCCCCAAGCGTGAGAACGGCGACGACGGCGACGAGCATCCGGCCGGTCACGCAGGTCCCCGGTCCACCACGTACACGTTGCGCTGCGCCGTCGGCACGAGGATCAGGTCCAGGATATTCACGTGCTCCGGGAGGTTCACGATGTAGGCGATCGTGTCGGCCACGTCGTCCGCCGTGAGCGGCTGGAATCCCTGGTACACCGCCTTGGCGCGCTCCCGGTCGCCGTGGAACCGCACCTCGGAGAACTCCGTCTCGACGAAGCCGGGGTCCACCTCGGAGACGCGGATCGGCGTCCCCGCCACGTCGAGGTTCATCCCTTCCGTCAACGCCCGCACGCCGAATTTGGTCGCGTTGTAGACGTTGCCCATCGGATAGGTCTGATGCCCGGCCGTGCTCCCGATGTTCACGACGTGACCCCGGCGCCGCGCCACCATGTGCGGCAGGAGCGCCCGGGTCACGTTGAGCAGCCCCTTCAGGTTGGTGTCGATCATGCGGTCCCAGTCCTCGGGATCGCCTTCGTGCACCTTGGACAGACCGCTCGCGAGGCCGGCGTTGTTGATCAGGACGTCGGGCACCTGCCCGGCCGCGACGAGCTGCTCCGCCGCCTGGCTCACCGCGGCGCGATCGCGCACGTCCACCTCGGCGAGCTGTGGGGCCACGCGATGCTGTTTCTCGAGCGCGCGGGCGAGCGCTTCCAGCCGCGCGCGGCGCCGTGCCCACAGCGCGAGCTGCGCACCCTCGGCCGCGAAGCGGCGCGCGCACGCCTCGCCAATTCCAGAGCTCGCACCCGTGATCAAGATCAGCTTTCCCTTGATGCGATTCATCCCACCCCTCCCACGATTCTCCGTGACGTCTCTCCGTGACGCCTTTCCGCGACGTCTTTTTATTCTCTATCTCATGTTCCCCGTATGCCCGAGCGAATATCTGCCCGGCTGCGGCCAGACGCATAACCCGTGCGGCTCCCGCCCCACCTTGATGCGGTGCGTCAGGTGGCCCGTCCCCGTGTCAAAAACGTAGACTTCTTCGTCGTAGCGACCCGACACCCACAGCTCCTTCCCGTCCGCGGTCACGTTCCCCATGTCCGGGCTGCCGCCGCCCGGCACCGGCCAGGTCGCGACGATCTGCTCCGTGCGCGGATCGAGCACGGTGACGGAGCCTGGACCGCGCCGCCCACCCGCCGTTGTGTTCCAGCCGCGATTCGTGATATAGAGCAGCCGGCCGTCCCGGCTCGGGTAGATGCCGTGCGTCCCCCGCCCGGTCGGGATGAACCCGACGCGTCGGAACGCCTCCGGGTCCACGAGAAACACGCCGTTCGCTTTCATATCGGCGACGTAGAACACGCGGCCGTCCGGGGAAGACCGGATGTCCTGCGGCATGGCGGTGCTGTCGAGCCCCCCGGGGTCCAGCGTCAGATATCCCACCACGGCGCGCGCGTCCAGGTCCACTTTCACGAGCTGGCCCGAGAACTCGCACGTCGCGACGCCGAACCGACCGTCGGCGGTGAACTCCATGTGGTCCACGCCCTTGCACTGAACAGGCAACGACTGCACCAACGTCATCGTGTGGGCGTCGCGGAAGTCGAGCCGCCGCCGCCGCTCGGCCACCACGATGGCGAACCGGCCGTCGGGCGTGAAGTACAGGTTGTAGGGATCGTCCACCGGTACGCTCGCGCCTTCCTGACCGGTGGTGGGATCGATCGGTGTGAGCGTGCCGCCGAGATTGTTCGCGACCCAGAGCGTCGTGAGGTCGTACGCGGGCACCACGTGCTGCGGCAGCGCTCCCGTCGGGAACGTCCGCAGCACGCGATAGCTAGGCGCGTCGATCACGGTCACCGTCCCGTCCTTCGAGTTCGGGACGTAGACCAGCGGGCGCGCCTGCGCCGCCCGCGGCGAGAGACGGTTCGCGCCTGCGGCGGCGTACAGGTTCACGGTATCGGTACGCGCCGCCGTATCGGGAGCCGCGACGCGCCCGGCGGGCGCCGGCCGCCGCTCCCCCCGGCACGCCGCGGCGAGCACGAGCGCCCCGACGGCTGCGACTAGTCGCGTGGCCATGCGATCAGGATCTTGCCGACGTTGCGGTTCTCCCGCATGCGCTGGAACGCCTCGGCCGCCCGGTCGACCGGGAACACCGAGTCCACGGGCACCCGCAGCTCGCCCGACGCGAACCCGGGAAGAATCTCCCGCGTGAAGCGCGCCACGATCGCCCCCTTCTCCGCGCGGCTCCGCGCGCGCAGCGTCGAGCCCAGCAACCGCGCGCGCTTGCGCATCAGGAGGGCGAGATCGAGCTCGGCGCGCGCACCCCCCATGGTCGAGATGAATACGACCCGCCCCCGCCCCCCGGTCGCCAGGACGCGCATATCGCCCGCGAGGCTCGGCGCGCCGATGGGATCGAGCACGACATCCACCGCGTCGCGCCCCCAGCGCTCCTCGATCTGCTCGGCGAAATCCTGCCGCCCCGTATCGATCACCAGATCCGCCCCCGCGCTTGTCAGGGCCACCAACTTTTCAGAGGTCCGCGTCGTGGCCGCGACCCGGGTGCCCAGCAGCTTTCCGAGCTGAATCGCCGCCAGGCCGACTCCCGACGCGCCCGCGTGCACCAGCAGCGTCTCGCCCCGGCGAAGCCCTGCTTCCATGACCAGGTTGACGAACGCCGTGAGAAAGGCCTCGGGGATGCCCGCGGCGGTGACCAGGTCCAAACGCGTGGGCGCCGGGAACAGCTGGCCCGCCGGGGCGGCCACGTAGTCGGCGTGGCCGCCCCCGGCGACCAGGGCGCACACCGCCTCTCCAGTCGCGTCGCTGGTTCCCGACAGCTCGAGCCCGATGATGTCCGGCTCACCCGCCGGAGGCGGGTAGCGCCCGGCGATCTGCAGCAGGTCGGCGCGGTTCACTCCGGAAGCCGCGACGCGCACCAGGACCTCGCCGTCGCGCGGCACCGGCCGCGCGGCCTCCGCCAGCGAGGCGACGTAGCGACCCTCGAGCTCGCTGACCTGGAGGAACCTCATGGCGCGAATACTAGTGCCGTTCCAACATGATGGGAGTGGGCATCGGTCGCTCGCGATCGCATCACAAATCGTTGGAACGGTACTAGCCGGACGGGGCACGTCCGTGCAAAATTCCGGCGCCATGAAACGACGCTGCTGGACCGGGGACGACGCCGAGCCGTTGATGCTCGCCTACCACGACGAGGAGTGGGGTGTCCCGCTGCACGGCGATCGGGAGCTGTTCGCCAAGCTCGTGCTCGACGGCTTCCAGGCCGGCCTCTCGTGGCGCGTGATCCTCAACAAGCGGGCGCGCTTTCTCGAAGCGTTCGATGGGTTCGACCCGGAGCGCATGGCGCGCTACGAGCGCAAGAAGATCGGCCAGCTGCTCAAGGATCCGGGCATCGTCCGCAACCGTCAGAAGGTCGCGGCCGCGGTGTCCAACGCCCGGGCCTTTCTCCAGTTCTCTCCGCGCGAGGGGCCGTTCGGCCGCTTTCTCTGGAGTTTCGTGGGGGGCCTCCCCAAGCAGAACCGGCGCCGCAGCCTGCGCGAGCTGCCGGCGCGCACCCGTGAATCCGACGCCATGAGCGAAGCCCTGGTCGACCGCGGCTTCCGCTTCGTCGGGCCGACCATCTGCTACGCCTTCATGCAGGCGGTCGGGATGGTCAACGACCACCTCATCACGTGCTTCCGTCACGCAGAAGTCCGGCGGCTCAGCGTTCCCCCTCTCCCGAAGGGAGAGGGGGTCAGGGGGCGAGGACCGCGGTAGGCAGGAATCGCGGAGACCGCCGAGCCTTCGTCGCCTGCTCGAACGCGTACGCGAACTTGATCAGGGCCGCCTCGCTCCAGGGACGCCCCACGAACGACAGCCCCACCGGCAACCCAGCCACGTAGCCCATCGGCACCGTCACGTGTGGATAGCCGGCCACGGCCGCGGGACTGGAAAAGCTGCCGCCACCGCCCGGGTCCCCGTTCACCAGGTCGATGAGCGAGGGCGGGCCGCCCGTGGGGGCGACCAGCGCATCCAGCTGGTGCTCTGCCATCACGACGTCGATCCCCTGGGTGCGCGCCAGCAAGTGATTCTTGTCCAGCGCCCGCAGGTAGTCCTGATCGGTGAGCGGCCCCTTCGCCTCGGCCTGCGTGAAGATCTCCTGCCCGAAGTAGGGCATCTCCTGTCCCTTGTTGCGGTCGTTGAACGCGATCAGGTCAGCCAACGTCTTCGCGGTCGCTCCCGGCGCCCATTCGGCGAGGTACCGGTTCAGGTCCGCCTTGAACTCGTACAGCAGCACGGCGAACTCGCTGTCGTCGAATTGGCCGACGGTGGCGATGTCGGCGGGATCGACGATCACTGCCCCGAGCCGTTTGAGCGCATCGATCGCGCTCTCCATCAAGGCGTCGGTACCGGGGCTGTTGCCCATGAAGTGGGAGCGGCACACGCCGAGGCGGGCGCCCTTGAGGCCGGCGGAGTCGAGCGATGAGGAATAATCCGAGGCCGAATGGCCGGCGCTCGCCGCCGTCGCATCATCGTGGGGATCCACGCCGGTGAGCGCGCCCAGCAGGGTCGCCGCGTCGGCGACCGTGCGGGCCATGGGGCCCGCGGTGTCCTGGTTGTGGGCGATGGGGATGACGCCGGCCCGGCTCACGAGGCCGAGCGTCGGCTTAATGCCCACGATCGAGCAGCAGGTCGAGGGCGACACGATGGAGCCGTCGGTCTCGGTCCCGATGGCCGCCGCGCACAGGCTCGCCGCCACGGCGACCCCGGACCCCGAGCTCGAGCCGGACGGCGTGCGATCGAGCGCGTAGGGGTTGCGACACTGCCCTCCCCGCCCGCTCCAGCCGCTCGACGAGTGGGTCGAGCGGAAGTTGGCCCACTCGGACAAGTTCGCTTTGCCGAGCAGCACCGCACCCGCCGCGCGCAGCCGCTCCACCAGGAACGCGTCACGCGGCGGGGACACGCCCACCAGCGCGAGCGAGCCCGCCGTGCTCTGCATGCGGTCGCGCGTCGCCACATTATCCTTCACGAGGATGGGGATGCCGTGCAGCGGCCCCCGCGGGCCCTTGGCCTTGCGCTCCGCATCGAGCGCCGTGGCCTGAGTGAGCGCGTCGGGATTGGTCTCCAGTACCGAGCGCAGGCCCGGCCCCTTCCTGTCCAGGGCTTCGATCCGCTGCAGATACGCGGTGGTGATGGAACGGGCGGTGTACTTCCCGGACGCCATACCCGCCTGCAGCTCCGCGATGGTCGCGTCCTCGAGCTCGAACGGAGCAGGTGGACTGACCCCGGGCGCAAACCCGGGGATCACGGAGCTGATACTGGCGACCCCCGCCAACTCGACGAACGCACGACGGTCCATCACCGATCGGGTCATTGGCCGCTCCCGCGTGAATGACACAGGGTGGGTGGGCGGCTAAACTTGCTGCCACCCTTGCCGGACGGCCAGCGACGATGCGGGTGGGCGGACAGTCGGAAGTCGGGAGGCTTCTCTCGGTGGCGGTCAAGCCCGCGGGCGACGCGTTCCAGAGCGCGGCCGCGGTCGATCGCCAGTGGCGCGACCTGGGCTACACGGCGCCGCCGGAGCTCGGGGCAGCTAGCCCCGAGTACCGGGCGTTTCTCGCCCTGCTCGAGACCGCGGGGGCAGAGGTCCTGTGCCTTCCGCCGGACGACAGCGTCGGTCTCGACTCGCTGTACGCCCGGGACGCCTCGATCGTGTGCGATGCGGGCGTGATCCTCTGTAACATGGGAAAGCCGCAGCGTCGCACCGAGCCCGCCGCTCAGGAGGCGGCGCTGCGCGCGGCCAGCGTGCCGATTCGCGGCCGCATCACCGGCGACGGCCGCCTCGAGGGCGGAGACGTCTGCTGGATCGACCAGCGCACGCTGGCGGTGGGCCGGGGTTACCGAACCAACGATGCGGGGATCAGCCAGCTGCGAGACTTGGTGGCGGGATGCGTGGACGAGGTGATCGTCGTGGCCCTGCCGCACTGGCGCGGGCCGGAGGACGTGTTTCACCTCATGTCGATCGTGAGTCCAATCGCCCGCGACCTGTTCCTCGTCTACGCCCCGCTCCTGCCGGTGCCGTTCCGCGAGGCCCTGCTCGCGCGGGGCATCGAGCTGGTGGAGGTGCCTGCGCCGGAGTTCGAGACGCTGGGTTGCAACGTGCTCGCGATCGCGGAGCGCGAGGTTCTGATGGTGGCGGGGAACCCGGCGACGCGGGCCCGGTTGGAGCAGGCCGGCGTGACCGTGCACGAGTTCGCGGGGCGGGAGATCTGCCTCAAGGGGGGCGGGGGGCCCACCTGTCTGACGCGGCCGCTGGCGCGGCAGGTCGGATGACCCCACGGCGCCGCCGGTGGCCTTATATTGGCACAACCCCGCTCTTGGAGGCCCGCATGACGAGGACCATCCTGGCAGCCGTAGGGTTGATCGGATTGGCCGCCTGTGGCCGCGGCAGCCATCGGACGACGAGGACGAACGCGGCAACGCCGCCCAGGACCGAGTCCCGGGCGACCAGCGCGACCTCGCAGAAGCGCAAGGGTGCCGCCCGGCGTGACACGACCACCCAGCGGAACCCGCTCACCAACCGCTAGCCCCGCACCTCAGGCGGACATCGCCCGCAGCTCGGCGTCGACGCGCTCCCGCTCGACGGCTTCGCCCAGCGAGTCGAACAGCTCGCGGGCGCGCTCGAGGTAGGCGCGAGCTTCTTCCTGCTGGCCGAGCCGGCTGCGGAACAGCCCGTAGGCGTGGTATACCTGCGCTTCCGCGCCGGGAGAGCGCTCCACCGCGCGGGCGAGCTCGATCGCCTGCTCGAAGAACACGAATCCGGTCTCATCCTGCTGGGCGCCGCGCAGCTTCCCCATCAGCGTGTAGATCTGGGCCAGCCGGCCCGCCAGATTGGCCGCGATCGCCACCTGCTCCGCCCGGCGCAGCTCCCCTTCGGCGTCGAGCCAGCGCTCCATCTCGAGGTCGAGCTCAGCGAGATTCAAGCGGATCGCCAGCTCCAGCCCCGGCGCCCGGGGCTCTCGCTGTGCCCAGGCGAGCGCCTCCCGGTACGCCGCGTCGGCGGCGGTATGCCTCCCGAGCTGGGCGTCGAGCCGCCCTTGGGCGTCCAGCACGCGCGCCATCTCGTCGGCGCGTCCCGCCGCCTCGAACCGCTCGCGCGCGCGCCGCAGATAGTCACCGGCGGTGGCGAGATCGCCCTGCTTGCGGGCCAGCACGCCGAGCCGGCGCTCCAGCCGCCCCATCTGCCCCTCGTCACCCGACGCCTCGGCGAGGCGCAGCCCGCGACCGTACCATGCCTGGGCCCCCCCCCACTCGCCCTGGGCGCGCGACACGTCGCCCAGTCCCTCGCACGCCGCGATCGTGCCCGCCTGATCGAACTCCGCTTCCGCGAGGGCGAAGGCGCGCTGGAACTGACGGGCGCCTTCGACATACTGCCCGAGCCGGAGGCACAGATAGCCGAGGGCGCGCAGGGCGTCCACTTCGGGACGGCGGTCCTGCAGGCCTTCCGCCACGCTGAGCGCGAGCTCGTACCACGCTCGCGCCTGGGGGAACCGCCCCACTTCCTCCTCGAGATGGCCGCCCCGCACGAGCGCGCCCACGACGCCCGCCGCGTCACCGCGTTGCCGGGCTTCGAGCGCCTCCACGTACGTCTTGCAGAGCGCGTGCACGTGCTCGGCGATGCGGTGCAGCGCATGGGGCAGACGGCGCCGCAGCTCGTCGGGGTCGACGCCGCGCTTGCCCAGCGTGAGGTACGGCCCCGAGCTCGACCACAAGGCCCGCTCGTCGGGGCGCGCAATCGAGATCAGCAGCGCGCGCAGCGGGGCGAGTGCCTCGAGCTCGGGCATGAGCTCCAGCGCCTTTTCGACGCGCACCGGAGGAAGCGGCGAGCTCACAACCCGTACTCCTTCATCTTCCTGGTCAGGGTGTTGCGATGAATGCCCAGGATCTCGGCCGCCGCGCCGATCTGCCCGTTGGTGTGCGCGAGCACGCGCGCGATGTAGCGGGCCTCCACTTCCGCGAGCGCGAGCAGGCCGCCCTGCGGGCGGTCCGTCAGCGCCGTCTCTTCGCCGCGGATCTCGTCCGGCAGGTGCTCGGCGCGCAGCGTGTCGTCGTTCGCGACGATGACGCCCCGCTCGATCACGTTGCGCAGCTCGCGCACGTTGCCGACCCACGCGTGGGCACGCAGCAGGTCCATGGCCCGGTCCGAGATCGCGGTGATGCGCTTGCCGTAGCGCTCGGCGAACTGGCGGATGAAGAACGCGGTCAGCAGCAGCAGATCCTCGCCGCGCTCCGCCAGCTTCGGCAGGCGGATCGTGATCACCGCCAGGCGGTAGTACAGGTCCTCCCGGAACCGGCCCTGCCTGATCGCTTCCTTGAGATCGCGGTTCGTCGCGGCAATGAGGCGCACGTCCACCGGGATCGTGTCCGTGCCGCCCACCCGCTCGATCTCCCGCTCCTGCACCGCCCGCAGGATCTTGGCCTGGAGGGCGAGGCTCATGTCGACGATTTCATCGAGGAACAGGGTCCCGCCGGCGGCGTGCTCGAAGCGGCCGACCTTGCGGGTCACGGCGCCGGTAAACGCGCCCTTCTCGTGGCCGAACAGCTCACTCTCGAGCAGGTTGTCCGGTATGGCGGCGCAGTTCACTGCCACGAACGCGCCGGAGGCCTTGGGGCCGTGCAGGTGCACGGCGCGGGCGACCACCTCCTTGCCCGTCCCCGATTCGCCCTGAATGAGCACGGTGGCGGTGCTCGCGGCGACGCGCGCCAGCAGCTTGTAGACGTCGAGCATGGCGGGACTCTGCCCGACCAGCGCGTTCGGGCCGACGGCGTGATGCTCGACTACGGGAAGCGGAATCGTCGTGTCGCGGGCCGCGGAGCGCAGCCGCTCCAGGGCGCGGATCAGGTCGTCACGGCGCAGCGGCAGGGCGAGCACGTCCAGCACGCCGAGCTTCTCGGCGCGCAGCGCCAGTCCCATCGACGGCGTCTGCGCCGCCGCGATCAACCGCGGGCCACCCGTGGCGGCGCGCAACGCGTCGGCCCACCACCCCAGCTCCTCGTCGGGGCGCTCGCCCAGCGCGGCGAGGACGACGTCCCACCGCTGGCCCGCCAACAGACGCACCGCCCGCGGCAGATCGGGCGCCGCGTCCACCTCCAGCCGGCCGTCGTCCGCCCACTGCCGCAGACTCTGGAGCAGGGCGGCGCTCCCCGCACCCTCACCCGCGACGACGAGAATCCGCAAGCGCGCTGCGTCCTCCTTCCGCGGCACCGCGGGCAGAGGCGAAGGCTCCATCCCGATCGGAGGGGTCATCCGCTCGTCCGGGTGCCGCCCCGATAGCGAGCCACCAGCACTAGGGCATCATCCGTGCCCTTGCCGTGCTGGCTCAGGATGTGCTCGGCGAGCTGTTGCGGGGGTGCCTCGAGCTGCAGCCCGTCGCTGAACCCTTCCCGGATCCCGTCGGTGGCGAAGATGAGCACGTCTCCGCGGGCCAGGGGCACTACCTGCGCGCGGACCTCTGGCAGCTCGGATCCGACAATGCCGCCCCGCGTGACCAGACCGACGCGCGTCGGCTTGGCCGGCGGGGCCGCGCCGACATGGAACAGCATGCAGTCCACGTTGCCGACACCGGCCCACGTCAGGGCGTTCTGGTGGCGGTTGGCGAACGCGAGGCTCATCACCACGCCGCGCGAGCCCTTGAGCGCCACGTGGCAGCGCTCGAGCAGCGCCAACACCGATTCGGACGCGTGCTCATCCAGCGTATTCACGGCCGTGCGGGCTGCAGTCGCCGCTTCCGTGCCGTGGCCCAGCCCATCCACGACCGCGACGAGCACGCCCGTGGCGACCGGCTTGACCAGGTGCAGGTCCCCGGACTGGGCCTGGCCCGGCAGCGCCGACGCGGCGACGCCCCAGTCGATCAGGGCCGAGGCGTCCACCGACGCCCTAGGCATTCATGCGCCGCCATTTCTTCATCGTCACGGTGGTCCCCTTGCCCGCATCGGAGACCACCTCGAAGTCGTCCATGAGACGGCGGGCGCCGGGCAGCCCGAGACCCAAACCCCCGGACGTGGAGTACCCGTCCTGCATGGCGCGGGGCACGTCACGGATCCCGGGCCCCTGATCGCGCGCTACGACAATGACGCCCTGACGGTCGCCGTTTGCCACCACGCTGAGGGCGATTTCGCCACGCTTGGCGTACATCAGGATGTTGCGCGCGATCTCGGAGATGGCGGCGGCGATCACCGTCTGGTCGCCGCTCGAGAATCCCGCCTCCGCGGCGAGGTCGCGCCCCCGCTGCCGGGCGGTGACGACGTCCACATCCGCCGCGATCGGGATCAGCAAGTCGTCAGCCACGGTCGAGACGTCCCGGTCCGCCGCGCTCGATTCGGATCTGGGTCTGGACGTTGAGGAACGCCAGGCCTTCCTCCAGGTCGAGGGCGGTCGACACCCCCTTGAGCGTCAGCCCGAGCTGCACCATCGCGAACGCGACCTCGGGCTGGATGCCCACGATCACCGTTTCCGCACCGCGCAGCCGCGCCATGTGCGCGATGTCGCGCAGCGTGCGGACGGCGAACGAATCCATCACGTCGAGCGCCGTGACGTCCACGATGACTCCGCGCGCCCGAAACCGCCCCACGCGCTCGATCAACGCCACACGCAGCTGCGACAGATCGGCGTCGGTCAGCGCCGATTGGATGGACGCGATCAGGTAGTGACCCTGCTTCAGAATGGGAACTTCCACACGTCCCCCGTCGACGGAGTGGTGTGCCGGCTCACGCCTTCGGAGTCAGCTCTTCCAGCGGCACGACCTTGTACCCCAGCAGCCGCTCCGCCTCCTCGATGCCCCCTTGCAGATCGCCCACCGTCGCCATCTCGCTCAAGTCGACGCCGATCGTCACGAGTGTCTGCGCGATTTCGGGCGAGAGACCCGTCACGATCACCATGGCACCTAGCAGGCGCGACGCTTCGACCGTCTGCACGAGGTGGTTCGCCACGTTTGAGTCCATGGCCGCAACGCCCGTGATGTCGATCACGACCACCTTGGCGCGGTTGGTCCGGATGGCCCGCAACAGCTGCTCGGTGAGCTGGCGCGCGCGCTGCGGATCGATCACGCCGATGATCGGCAAGATCAAGAGCCGCTCGCGCACCTGCAACACCGGCGTCGATAGCTCCCGGATCGCCTCCTGCTGCTGGCGGATGATGCGCTCGCGCTCTTGCACGAAGCCGACCGCCACCGTGTTGGCGATGCGGTTGGCGGCCGGCTCGTAGGCGTCGAGGATGCGGTTGAGCTTGTCGAAATCCTCGTGGTATTTGCCGAACAGCGAGCGGGCGAGCACGTCGCGCAACAGCAGCACGATTCCGACCACTTCGTGCGTCTCGACCCCTCGCGGGATGATGCGCTCCGACAGGTTGCGCGCGTAGGCCTGCAGGGCCTCGAACGTCCCCGTCTCGAGCGCTTCGACGTAGTTGTCGTACACCGAGGTCGCTTCGGCGAAGATCTCCTCCTCCGTCATCGCCGTGAGCAGCTGGGCGCGCGTGATGCGCCGGGCCCATTCCTCACGCAACTGGGTGCGATTCTGCCGGAGGTGCGCCACCAGCTCGCGCAACAGCGCCGCGGTGGATTCCGTCTGTGCTTGGGAGTCAGGCAGCGGCGACTGTGCGTCTTTTCCTTTGGTGGCCATGGCTGGCGCTCCCCGCCTGGTCGAATGTTGCCGCGGCGCAACAGCAAGGCTAGTGCCAACTTGTTGGATCGGCTCGACTACCGTAACTGACGACTCCCAAGAGCGTTACAAATCTACTCGCTGTACGAGGAGAGCGTCAGTGCAACACTTCGAGGCGCGCGCGTGCGGCTTGATGCACAAAAAAAAGGCGCAGGGGAGCGAGCCACCATCGGGGCCCACCCGCCCGCGCGCTGCAGTCGGGTGGACGCAATCCGCGAATGGTCAGCTCAGTTGGCCCGCTTCCCCGCGTACATGTCCTGCGTATCGTCGTGGCGCGCCGCATCGCGGCACCCACGCTACTACGGGTCCCTTCGCAAGACGGATGCCGCGCGCGGTGCCTTGATTCGTGTTACTCGAGCGGGACGCGGGGCGGCCCCATGTGGTCGGAATGCAGCATCATGCCGCACGAATTGTACGACGCAGTCGCAGCGCCGCCGCGGAGCTAGGGAGAGCGCCGCGGGGAGCGGCGTGCGGTCCGCTCCCCGCCGGGCTCTGCATCGGTCATTCGCTGACCTCCGGGTTAGGCACACTGTTGCGACGGCTCATCTGCGTGCGACGCTCAGCCGGTGCCGAGCGGGTGCGGGATCGCGACCGCGCGGCGGGGGGTGTGGGGCGAGGTCGCCGCCAGCGGGACGTCGAGCTCGAACCGCTCATCGTCGCAGAGGACGCGGGCGATGCGTTCGGCCGCCCGGCCGTCCCACCGCTCGATGACCGGTCGCGCCGGCGAGCGGCGCGCCAGCGCCCGCTCGGCGGCCGCGAGGATCGCGTCGCGCTTGGGGAGTACGAGACGGTTCGTGCCGTGGGTGCAGGTGATGGGACGCTCGGTGCTGGGCCGCACCGTGAGACACGGCACGCCCAGGAACGACGTCTCCTCCTGGAGCCCGCCCGAATCGGTCACCACGAGCGCCGCGCCCGCCACCAGGCTGAGCATCTCCATATACCCGAGCGGCTCGAGCACCTGCAGCGGGCCGTCATCCGGGAGCCGGAGTCCGTGCGCCTGGAGGCGCTGGCGCGTACGAGGGTGCATCGGGAACAGGACCACCACTCGCTCCGCCAGCAGGACTAGGGCCTCGACCAGCTCCCGGAAGACGACGGGGTCGTCGACGTTGCCCGGCCGGTGCAACGTCACCATGGCGAACCGCTTCCCGCTCAGCCCGCGGCGCGCCGGGACGTCCAGCGCCAGCGCCTGCGGCAGCGCCCAGCTGAGCGTATCGATCATGACGTTCCCCACGAAGTGCATCCGATCGAGCCCAATCCCCTCGCCGGCGAGATTGGCTGCGGCGTCGCGCGATGGCAGGAACAGCAGGTCCGACAGGCGGTCCGTGACCACCCGGTTGATCTCCTCGGGCATCGTCCAGTCGCCGCTGCGCAACCCAGATTCAACGTGACCGATGCGCACCCCGAGTTTGGCGGCCACGAGGGCGGCGGCCAGGGTGGAGTTGACGTCGCCGTAGACCAGCAGGATCTCGGGCCGGAGCTCCGCTAGGATGGGCTCAAGGCGCTGCATCACTTCGGCTGTCTGGCGCGCGTGCGAACCCGAGCCGACCCCGAGATGGTGGTCGGGCGCCGGGATCCACAGCTCTTCAAAGAACGCGTCCGACATGTCCCGGTCGTAGTGTTGTCCGGTGTGCACGATCACGTGCTCGATGCCGCGCTTCACCAGCTCGCGATCGACCGGTGCGAGCTTCATGAAGTTGGGGCGCGCGCCCACCACGGAGAGAACTCGCATTCGGCTCAGCGCATGTGCGTCGCGATCAGAATCGCCGCTGGGATCCCCGCGAGGATCGCGATGATCCGCCACTTGGATTCGGGGTCGGCGCGCCGGGGCACGATGATCTGATCGCCCGAGCGCAATCCCATGCCGTCGACGGTCGCGCCGCGCGCGATCGCCTCCTGCAGATCACTGCCCGTCACGCCGTCCCGTCCGATCCGGTCGATGCGCGTGCCGGTGAATTTCGCGTCCTTCGTGGGCCCTCCGGCCGCCATCAACGCGTCCGACACCGGGGCGTCGGCCGCGACCGGGTAGAACCCTGGGTGCTCCACTTCGCCCAGCACCGACAGCCGCACCAGCACCTTGGCATGGACGACGGGATCCTTCATGTAGCGTTTGAGCTGGTCCCTGAGGTACGTCTCCACCTGCGCGCGCCGCACCCCCGCGAGCGGGATGGGGCCGATCACCGGGAGCATCAGGGCCGGTCCGGGACCGACCGTGAAGGCCTTGGTGAACTGGCTGTCCCCCTCCACCTCGAGCTGGATCTGGTCGTTGATCTGGAAGTCGCTGGTCGCGGCCCCGTTTGCCGTCTGGGCGGCGGCGGGACCTGCCAGCAGCATCAGCGCCACGAGGCGCACGATCGTCTTGGCTATCATGGTATCACTCGACTGTTACGCTTTTCGCCAGGTTGCGCGGCCGATCCACGTCGCAGCCACGCAGCACGGCGATATGATAGGCCAGCAGCTGCAGCGGGATGACCGTCAGCACCGGCGCCAACAGGGGTGAGCTCGCCGGCACCGCGATCTGGTAGTCCACGAGCCGCCCGAGATCACCGTTGCCCTCGCTCGTGATCGCGATGATGCGGCCGCCCCGTGCCTTCACTTCCTGCATGTTGGATACCACCTTGGCATAGACCGAGTCCTTCGGCGCGAGACACACGACCGGCATGTTCTCGTCGATCAGGGCGATGGGCCCGTGCTTCATCTCCGCCGCGGGGTAGCCCTCCGCGTGGATGTAGGAAATCTCCTTCAGCTTCAGGGCTCCCTCCAGCGCCACCGGGAAGTTGACGCCACGCCCCAGATACAGGGCGTTGCGCGCCTCGGCATAGCGCTCGGCGAGGGCGCGGATTTGGGGCTCCATCTGGAGGGTCCGCGCCACGAGATCCGGCAAGCCCAAGAGCTCCGTGACCATGGCACGCCCCTCATCGACCGACATGCCGCGCTGGCGTCCCAGCCACAGGCCCAGCAGCAACAGCGCCACCACCTGGGCGGTGAACGCCTTGGTGGAGGCGACCCCGATCTCCGGACCGGCGTGCAGGTAGATGCCGCCGTCCGCCTCCCGCGCGATCGTGGAGCCCACCACGTTGACCAGACCGATCACGGTCGAGCCCGCCGCCTTGGCAGCGCGCAGCGCCTCCAACGTGTCGGCCGTCTCGCCCGACTGCGAAATCGCGATGGTGAGCGTCCCCGGGATGCGCAGCTCGCGCCGGTAGCGATACTCCGACGCGTACTCGACCGACACCGGGATCTCGCTCAGCTCCTCGAGGATGTGACGGCCGACCAGCCCGGCGTGCCACGACGTCCCGCATGCCACGATCACGATGCGCCGGATGCGGCTGCACTGCGACGGCGTCAGGTTCAAACCGTTGAGGCGCGCCGTCCCCTCGCCGGCGAGCAACCGTCCCCGCAGCGTGCTTCGCACCGTCTCCGCCTGCTCGCAGATCTCCTTCAGCATGAAGTGCGGGTACCCGCCCAGGGCGATGGCGTCGAGGTCCCATTCGATGTCGTCCACCGCTCGATCCTGCTCCTGGGCGTGACTGTCGAGCACGCGATACCCGGACCGCGTCACCACGGCGACGTCGCCGTCGTTGAGGTAGACCACCGATCGCGTATGGGCGAGCACGGCGCTCGCATCAGACGCCACGAGGAATTCGCCGTCCCCGACCCCGAGCAACACCGGCGAGCCGCGCCGGGCGACCACGATCTTCCCGGGATCCGCCTCGGAGACGACCGCGATGCCGTAGGTCCCCTCGACATGGGCGAGGGCCGCCATGACGCGCTCCTCGAGCGTCTCGCCCACGGAGTCTTCGATCAGGTGCGCCAGCGTTTCGGTGTCGGTGTCGGTCGTGAAGCGGTGGCCTTCGCGCTCGAGCCGCGTGCGCAGCACGTCGGCGTTTTCGATGATCCCGTTGTGGACCAGGGCGAGCGTGCCGCTGCAGTCGCTGTGCGGGTGCGCGTTACACTCGGTCGGCGCGCCATGCGTCGCCCAGCGCGTGTGGCCGATGCCGCAGCTGCCGTGCAGCGGCGCCTCCGACAGCAGGTCCCGCAGGCGCGCGATGCGTCCCGCAAGCTTGCGGGTCTCGACCCCACCCCCGTTCAGGACCGCGACTCCGGCGGAGTCGTAACCGCGATACTCGAGCCGGCTCAATCCTTCCACCAGCACCGACGCCGCTTCTCTCGGCCCGACGTACCCGACGATTCCACACATCGCTCACGCGTCCTTTGTCTTGAGTTCCAGTGTCTTGAGTTCCAGCAGTGGCTTCCCCGTGATCGCGAGACCGAACCGGGCGAGCTGGGCGAGCCCGGTCCGGCGCACGAACCCGGGCGGGGCGCGCCGGCGGCGCGGTTGCCCGCGGCGCCAGATGCGACGGAGGCTCAGGGTCCTCAACTGCACGCTCGTCCGATCCACGTCCCATCTGCTCCCTTCAAGTTTGAGGCCCGGCCGCGTTCCGGCGCCCTGACGACGTCGCTACCGATTCACCGGCACAATGGGTTAGCGATGGTGCGCCTGGCTCGCGCGTGCGGCGCTGCGACCGCGTGTCCGTTGCGCTCGCGCGGCAGGCCCGCCGCGCGGCGGCCGCGCTTTGGCGGCGCGACTGAGGCTCAGCACGGCACACGCACGACGGCCCCGTGTTTGCAGATAGCACCAGTGCCCTAACGGGTTATCCCGACACGCTGTTCGGGGGGGAGCGAAGCATGAGCGAGCGAATGCCACAAGCCGGATTGCCGCTGGTCCTACTCGGCGGTGACGGCCAGGAGGCCACGCGGTGGCTGAAGAGCCTGCTGGAAGGCGGCGGCTACGCCGTGCTCCAGGAGCGCTTGGCTCAGCACGTGCTCGAGCGCGCTCGTAGCACGGAGCCGGACCTCATCATCGTCGACGCGGAGCTCCCCGACATGCCGGGCGCCGACCTGTGTCGCACGCTCCGCACCGACCCGCGGGTCTCGAGCAGCACGCCGATCTTGCTCGCCGTGCGTGAACCGGCCAGCCGGGCCCAGCGGCTCGCCGCGCTGCGCGCCGGCGCGTGGGAATGCATCACGCCGCCGCACGACGCCGACGAGATTCTGCTCAAACTCGGCGCCTACGTGCGCGCCAAGCTCGATGCCGATCGCGCCCGGGCGGAGGGGCTGCTCGATTCCGCCACGGGACTCTACAACCGGCAGGGACTCGCCCGCCGCGCGCGCGAACTCGGCTCCCAGGCGTTCCGCGATCATGGGCCCCTGGCGTGCGTCGTGCTCGTGGTCGACCTCGAGCCCCAGGACCTCGCCCCGGGTCAGCAAGGGAGCGGCATCGTGGGGCGGTGCGTGCAGGCGCTCAAGGCCTCCGCGCGTCTGTCGGACGTGATCGGGCGGTTGAGCCCGACGGAGTTCGCAGTGTTGGCCCCGGGCACGGACGCCGTAGGAGCGCGCCGGCTCGCCGAGCGGCTGGCGAGCTCTGTGTCCACACCGAACACCACGGGGGAACCGGCGACCGCGGGCTCGACCGCCACGCCGTCGCCTCGGGTCCGCTGCGGCTACGAGGCCGTCGCGAACGTGGGGTACGCGCCGATCGAGCCGGTCGATCTACTGGTTCGGGCCGCGGCCGCCGTCCGCACCGGAAAGACGGATTCCGGGAGCTGGCTGCGGCGCTTCGACGAAGGAATCGGTACCGCCGCTTCTTAGACCGGAACCCGGGGCGACCCGCTGTTCTCGTCCATCGCTTCATACCCCGGCAGATAATAGGAATAGTACCGGTAGGCGCCGCCTGCCGGCACGTCGTTCAGCACCGCTCCGAGCATACGTACCGGCAGCCGCTGCAGCACCTCCAGCTTGGCCGCCGTCACGTCACGGTGGCTGTAGCCCGTGCGCAGGACCAGGGCGAGCGTCCCGGTCAGGGTGCTGAGGATGAGGGGGTCCACTCCGGCAGCGAGCGGCGGGCTGTCGATCAATACAACGTCGTAGCCAGACCGCAGGCCGTTCACCAGTGACGTCATCGCCGGCGAGCCAAGCAACTCCGGCGCGTTGTAGGCGCGTGTCCCACAGCCGATCAGCGAGAGTGCCGGGAACTGCGTCGCCTGCACGATGGCGTCGAGCTGCGCCTCGCCGCGCAGGAAGTCGCTCAAGCCGGGCCGGCGGCGCACGCTCAGCCGGCGGTGCAGTACGCCCCGCCGGATGTCCGCGTCGATCAGCAGCGTGCGGTGCCCGCCGTCGGCGAAGGTGTGCGCCAGGTTCGCCGCGATGAACGACTTGCCGTCGCCTGCGCCGGGACTGGTGATCGTCACCAGCAGCGGGGCCCGGCCGCCGTGGGCGTACACGAGGTTCAGGCACACGCCGCGCAGGGCCTCGACGACTTCGTTGACGTCGTCCGGCACGCGGGCGCCGCCGCCCCGGCCGCCACGCGGCAGGTTGCGGAGATGGGGGACCGCACCCAGGATCGGGATTCCCAGTCCGCGCGAGACCTGGTCGGGATAGCGCACCTTGGGGTCGATTCGATCGAGCACCACGGCGCCGCACAGCCCCAGCGCCAGGCTGGCGGCGAATCCCAGGAAAATCACGCGCGGCGCCGTATTTCGCACCGGATCCTGCGGCATGACGGCGTGATCGAGAATGCGCGCGTCGGGAACGGCACTCTCTTCGGCGAGGCGCGCTTCGTCGTAGTTCTTTTGCAGGTTGGTATACAAGTTCTCCGCCAGCGTCACCTGGCGCTGCAGCCGCGCCTCGTCGATGGCGCGCGGTGGGACCGCCTGCAGCGTGCGCGAGTCCGCGGTCACCCGGCGCCCTAGCTCAGCTTCCCGGCCGGAGAGCTCGGCCAGCAACTGGCGCGCCAGGTTCGGGATCGTCTGCCGTTGCAGCGTGGCGATTTCGCCGAGCCGCTTCTGCACCAGGGGGTACGCGTCCGCGTACTTGTATCGCAGCGCGCGGAGCTCCGCCTGTTTCGTGGTCAGCTCCGCCAGCGCCTGGGTGAGCTGCACGTTCTGCTGCACCGACCCGACGACCGCCAGCGCTTCCGCCGACAGCCCTGAGTCTCCGGCCTGGGCGATCACCCGCTCGAGCGCCTCCCGGTCACGCTGCACCTGGTCGCGATCGACCTGCATCTTGAAGAAGCTCGCGAACGCCGGATCGTCGGTTCCGCCGGCCTTGGGAATCTGCGAGGGGCGCGCGATCGTGTTCACCTGGAACCGCTCCAGCGCCTGTTCGGCGTCGAGCAGGTTCTGGTGCGCCCCCGCCAGCTGCTGGTCGAGAATCTTCGTCAGCTCCGTGAGCTTCTGCCGACGCAACTCCGCCGCGACCTGCACAAAACGCTCGGCGATCGCGTTGATCGTCGAGGTGATGCGTGCGGCGTCCGCGCCCTTCAAGTGCATCCGCAGGAAGTTGCCCGCGGGGTCGGTCGCGACTTCGAGCTCGTCACTCAGCGACCGCGCGGGGTCGCGCACCGTCGCCACCGAGAATTCCATGGTGCGGCCGGCGGGGATCGTGCCGGCGGGCGGGGCCCAGGTGAAGCCCAGACGGGCGCCGATCGAGTCCCCTACGGCACCGTGCTCCACCTCGACGCCCTTGTCGGTCGACAGCGTGAAGGTCCGTCCGCTCCCATCGATCGCGAGGCGATACACTCCCGGTCGATACTGATCCGCCACGCGGAACGTGTCGAACAGAGGGGCATCCTCGCGCGCCTTGGGCGTCAGGAACAGGCGTTGGTCACGCACGACTTGATCGAGCACGCGATAGGACTTGAGCAGGTCGAGCCAGGCCTCCGGCTCGAGCGGCTGCCCCGCGCGAATCGGGCCGCGATCCACGCCGCCGCGCTGATCGGGCTGATCGATCCACAACGTCGCCTGAACCATGTACTGCGGCTTGATGAAGCGGGTCGCCGCCAGACCGCCGACCGTACCCATCCACACGCGGCGCCAGTCGACGCCGGTCTCCGGCTGGGCGAATCCCTGGCCGAACCCCATGTCGGCGCCCACGGGCGGCGCGGCTGCGGGGGCCACGGCGGGCAACGAGGAGCCGGCATGAAGGGGGAGGGGACTGGTGCTCATCGGAACGCGTACCTCCACTGTGGTGGCGGGCCGCGCCGGGTGACGCGGTCGACGCGCCTTCCCTGTGGCAAGTCCGATACCGCGCGGCACGGAGCCAACACCATCCTCATGCCGCAAATCGGTGCACGGCATCCAGACGCCGGATGCACCTTGGTGCGGGGCCGACTCCTCGTAACGACCGTGTGACACTCAGAATTCCTTGTCGTTGTGCGGAGAATCGCTGCCGCTGCGGCCTTGCGACAGGTTGGCCCGAACCCTGCGTAGAGTGGGGTCAACCGGAAATCGAGGACGCCCCGATGTCGATACCGCTTGCTCAAGACGGCGTGACCCCCTCTGGCGAGGGACGGGAAGCGTCGGCCATGCTCGCCATCGGGCCGGAGGCCAAGGCCCGCGTGCGGATTCTGGTGGTCGATGACGAACACACGCTGCGAGAGAGCTGCGCGGCGGTGCTGCGCCAGGAAGGCTACGACGTGACCGTCTGCAGCCGGGGGCAGGAAGCCCTCGACCTGCTGAAGCGCCGCGCCTTCGACCTCGTGCTCGTGGACCTGTACATGTCGCAGGTCGATGGCCTTACCCTCCTGCGCACCGCGCTCGGGACCAATCACGACACGATGGTGATCGTGATGACGGGCAACCCCAGCGTCGAGTCGAGCGTCGAGGCGCTGCGGCAAGGTGCCTTCGACTATCTGCCCAAGCCATTCTCCGCGTCGCACCTGCAGGTGCTGATCGGGCGAGCGGTGCACACCCTGCTGGTCGCGCGTGAGACGCGCGAGCAGCGCGACACGCTTGACCAGCTGCAGGTCCATTCGGACAAGATCACGCTGCTGGGCACCGCGCCCTCGTTCCGGCGCGCCATCGAGCTGGCCCGCAAGGTGGCGCCGACCGACGCGTCCGTGTTCATCACGGGCGAGAGCGGCAGCGGCAAGGAGATGATCGCCCAGTTCATCCATCACCACAGCCGTCGCTCCAGCCGGCCGTTCATCGCCGTGAACTGCGCCGCCCTCCCCGAGGGTCTGCTCGAGTCCGAAATGTTCGGCCATCGCAAGGGCGCCTTCACGGGTGCGGTGCGCGACAAACCCGGCCTGCTCGAAGCCGCCAACGGCGGCACGCTGTTCCTCGACGAGCTGATCGAGATGCCGAAGCCGATCCAGGCGAAGCTGCTGCGGGTGATCCAGGACGGCGTCGTGCGACGCGTGGGCAGCGAGACGACGGACGCCGTCGTGAACGTGCGCTTCATCGCCGCCACCAACGGCGACCCCGAGTCGTCGGTCGAATCGGGCGATATGCGGGAAGACCTGTACTACCGCCTGAAGGTCGTGCCGATTCACGTGCCGGCGCTGCGCGAGCGCCCGGAGGACATCCCCCTGCTCGCCGACTACTTCCTGTCGACGTACTGGGTGCGGCATCGCCGCAAGGGCGCCCCGTTCCCGCGTCTCACGGATGCGGCGCTGCGCACGCTGTGCAGTCATCCCTGGCGGGGCAACGTGCGAGAGCTGCAGAACGTGATCGAGCACGTCGCCGTCGTGGTGGAGCCGGGCGCGGAGATCCGCCCCGAGGACCTGCAGCTCACCGGTGAGCCGACCCCGACCGCGGGCTCGAACCCGGCGTCGCTCATCTCCACGCTGCTCGAGGAGAGCTATCACGCCGCCCGCGATCGCGTGATCGCCCAATTCGAGCGCCAGTACCTGACGTGGCTGGTCAACCGGGCGAGCGGCAACATGTCCAAGGCGGCGCGGATCGCCGGCGTCGATCGGACCACGCTGTACCGGTTGATGGAGCGTCACGGCCTGCAGCGCAGTCCGACGGCAGGCTGGGTGGTCGAGCGGGAGTCCGCCCCGGGCGCCGAGTCAGCGGAGCCCGTGGAGCCAATGGACGCGGTGACCGCTGATGCGACCGCCCACAAGGCGCCGGCGACCTCATGATAACGAATACCGCTACCGCCGAGCGGCTCGACTGGCCCGCCGTGGAGACCGCGATCGCGACCGTCACGGACCGACTCCCCGAGCCCGAGGCGGCGCCCCTTCCCGAGCTCGAGCCGCCCGATCTCGCGGCGTGTCTGTCGGGCCCGCACGGGCTGGATCTCGTGGTGGAGCTGGCGCATGACCTGCGCTCGCCCCTCACGTCGATCCTGTTCCTCGCGGAGGCGCTGCAACAGGGCCAGGGAGGACCGGTCACGGCGGAGCAGTCCAGGCAGCTGGGGCTGGTCTACAGCGCCGCGCTGTGCCTGTGCGCCACCGCGAGCGACGTGCTCGAGCTCGCCCGGGGCGGGCAGCGCCTCGTGGACCGCGCGCCGGCGCCGTTCTCCGTGGCGGAAGTGTTCGGGTCGGTCCGGAGCATGATCCTGCCCATCGCGGAGGAGAAGCGCCTCGAGGTCCGCCTGGTGCATCCCGTGCCCGAGCGGCGCACCGGACACGAGCGCGCGCTGTCGCGCGTGCTGCTCAACCTGGCCACCAATGCCGTCAAGTTCACCGACACGGGCTTCGTGGAGATCGCGGCGTTGCCGGTGGGCGCGCGGCGCCTCGAGTTCTCGGTGCGCGACACCGGGAGCGGCATCGACGCCGTGCGGCTCCGCAAGCTGTATCAGCCCGTGCGGCGGCCCCCGGCCGCGCAGCGCGAGCATTTCTCCAGCTCGGGGCTGGGGCTCACCATCTGCCGCAAGCTGGTGCGGGCGATGGGGTCGGAATTGCAAATCGAAACGCGGCCGCAGTGGGGCACCCGCTTCTACTTCGAAGTGGACGCTCCCGTGGGTAGCGCGGCCGCTTGACGCCGCAGCCCCCCGTGGCAGCCGCTCCACACACGACGCCAGGTCGCCATATGACCGCACGCATGGAGAGCCAAAACCGCGCTGGGGCGCGCCCGCGCACGGTCTTTGCGAATGTCTGAGGCCATGAGCACCACTCTCGAACTCCGACCCTCTCGCCCGGCGAGGATCTCGCTGTCGCACCGTGCGCCATTCGGCGCGCTCGACCGCGAGCATGCCGCACGCCGGGCCCTCAACATCGTCGTCGCCGCGGTCGGCCTGGTCGTGGCCTTCCCGCTCATGCTGCTCATCGCCGTGGTGATCAAGCTGACCTCGCGCGGACCCGTCCTGTTCACGCAAACGCGCGTCGGGTTGGACCGCCGGTCGCTCTCGGGAGCCGGGGGGAATACACGGCGCCACACCGACTTGGGCGGCTCGCCGTTCACGATGTACAAGTTCCGCACGATGCGCCCGGCCGACGAGACCAACTCGGCGGTGTGGGCGCAGCCGGAAGACGACCGGGCCACCCCGCTCGGCCGGGTCCTGCGCAAGCTGCGGCTCGACGAGCTGCCTCAGCTCTTCAACGTGCTGAAGGGCGACATGAACATGGTGGGTCCGCGGCCCGAGCAGCCGACCATCTTCGTGTTTCTGCGGGAGCAGATCGAAGGGTATCAGCGGCGCCAGCGGGTTCGCCCCGGCATCACGGGGTGGGCCCAGATCAACCAGGGGTACGACACCTCGGTGGATGACGTGCGCCACAAGGTGCGGTACGACCTCGAGTACATCCGCCGCCAGTCGGCGCTCGAAGATCTGCGCATCATGGCCCGCACGCTGCCCGTGATGCTGCGGCGCCGCGGCGCCTGGTAGGGTGTCGCCCTCGCCGCTAGGCGAGCACCAGCGCTGCCGTCGTCTCCCCCACTAAGCCTCGCGCGATCCGCTCGTCGCGAATCAGGGCGTCGACAAGGAACTTGGTGGCAGTGATCGCACCCTCCCGACGGCGCGCGGACGTGAGCACGCGCAGCACCGGTCGCACGGGCTCGAGCCACACTCGGGCGCCAGTGATCTCATAGAGGCGCAGCCAGACGTTCGCCATGTGGGCCTGCCCGACCGGACAGCACGAAGAGCCGGCGGGCTGCCAGCCGGCTGCGAATCGGTCCGGCAACCGCCCCTCCCGCCCCTGGGCGGCCGCCACACCAGCCGCCGCCCGCGCGGCCAGCGCGATAAGCCGCTCGTCTCTCAGCAGGCGACCCCCCTCGAGCAGCCCGCGAATCGCGTCTGCGAGGTCCGCAAGCCCGCGAGAGCGCTCCGGGAAGCGGGCATCCGGCATCCAGCCGTCGTCGTGCTGCAGCCGCGCCACGGTGCGCAGATGCTTCGCCGCTGCCACCCGGAATTCCGGCGCGCCCAGCCGGCGCCCGGTCTCCGCCAGTGCCCATGCGGTTCGCGGGCAGTACGCCACGTCGTGCCGCCACAGTCCGCCCTCGTCGAGCCTAGCGAGGAGGAAGCGGCCCGCCCGCCGGGAGGCCCCAGCGAACACGCCCCACCCAGTCTCGCTGAACGCGGCGACCCACCCCAGCAGGGCCTGCCCCGTTCCGACCACTCCTCCCCGCGCGGCGCCCGACGGCAACTGCATTTCCACCCCCCGGCCCGCTGGGCGAGGTCAGGACGACCGAGATGCTGCGCGGCGAGATAAAACGTGGGGATCACGCGGCCGGTGGTTTCCGGGCAAGCGCACCGCGCGCCGTTAGAGGCGGCGTCGGGGCCTCCGCCGAGTGGGTGCGCCCGCGCGAGCGCGCCGTTCCCCGTCGCGTCCTGTGCGCGCATCAGCCAGTCGACCCCGGCGGCAAGGTGTGTCGACCCATCTGCGCTGCGATGGGCGAGTACGCCGTCGCGTGCTGTCATCTCGAACTACACCTCCCCAAGGGTAGGCCTAACGGCGCAACGGCCGTGCCGCCACCAGTTGTTGCGTGAACGCCACGGGGCACCGCGTGACCATGAGCTGTAGGGAGTCCAGGGCGCCACACGACGAGTGTGCTTCTTGCAGAGGTGGCTGCGCGCACCCGCCTAGTCCCGAACAGGAGCAGGCATCTCAGTGACGTCCCCAAAGCCCCCAATCACGTGACCATCTGCGCCGCGCTCTTTTG